>Ga0105240_10000954_pt1 | contig 51582 bp, 29 predicted proteins | sample KBSC54metaG_FD_80426 | JGI IMG/M metagenome (GOLD analysis project Ga0105240, IMG submission 80426) | Corn rhizosphere microbial communities from Kellogg Biological Station, Michigan, USA - KBS C5-4 metaG | ecosystem: Host-associated > Plants > Roots > Rhizosphere > Soil | place: Michigan, USA... | reverse complement strand
CTGGAGAACAATGTCACCCAGAGCGCACAGGCATCTGTCAACGCCAAGCAAAATAACTATTGGACGCAGATCGCCAATTATTTTAAGGGATACAACGAGCACCTCCTTTTTGCCAGCGCCAACGAGCCGAATGCCAGCGATGCCACCGCCATGTCGGTGTTATTATCCTATCACCAGACCTTTGTCAATGCCGTCCGGGCGACGGGCGGGAATAACAGCTCGCGGACGCTGATCGTACAGGGCCCGAATACGAATATAGGGTTGACCAATACGCTGATGAACACGCTGCCGACGGATCAAATTGCAGGCAGGATGATGGTGGAGATACACTACTACGACCCCCCTCAGTTCTGTATCCTTACACAGGACGCCAGCTGGGGGAATATGTTTTACTATTGGGGCAAAGGCTATCACTCCACCACTGACGTCAGCCGCAATGCTACCTATGGGGAGGAGTCTTATCTGGATTCCAACTTTATGCTGATGAAGTCCAAGTTCATCGACAAGGGCATCCCGGTGATCATCGGGGAATTTGCGTCGATAAAGCACAACCTCACTGCACCATCGGACCAGCAGCTGCATCTTGCTTCCCGCCGGTATTTTTACAGATACCTGGTAGGTTCGGCAAAGAGCAAGGGACTCATCCCCATCGTCTGGGATATCCCTGGACAAATGTTCGATCGTAGTACGGGGGCTGTGCTGGACCGGGATCTGATCAATGCGATCAACCAGGGTGCGAATTCCGCTTATGTTTCCCTGGTCAACCATGCCAGCGGTCTGCTGATAGATGGCATGTACAGGTCCACCAACGGCGCTGCTGCGGGTCAGTGGAGCAACAGTGGCAGCGATGCCCAGAAATGGCAAATGGAGACGGTGGGCAGCTATGTCAAACTAAAGAACAAGGCTACCGGTCTGTACCTCGACGGCCTGGGCGACCATACCAATGGAGATGCCGCCGGTCAGTGGACCAACAGCGGCAGCGATAACCAGCAATGGTCGATAGAGCCTGCCGGAAGCTATATAAGGCTCAGGAATAAGGCCACGGGACAATACCTGGATGGCGTATACAGGTATTCCAATGGTTCGGACCTGGGACAGTGGAGCTACAGCAACAGCGATGCACAGCAATGGTCATTGAATACCACCGGCCTGACGACAGCAGCGGCTAAGAGCACAGTAATGGCCGGCCAGAGCGCCCTGTTCACGGATAGCTCGACTGCGGGAACGCAGGATTGCGGGATCCGGATATCTTCCAATCCTTTTCGATCCACGTTTACCATTATGGTTGACGGCCCGGCTAAAGTAGAATCGGTCAGGATCTCCGACCTGGGCGGCCGCCTGGTGGAGGTGATCCCGCAACCGGCGCCTGCGGCTCAAATAACAGCGGGCGCTTCCCTGCAGCCCGGTATGTATGTCGTAGAGGTTCGCACGGCAAACTGTTCCCGGTCGTTGAAGATCGTTAAAACGAAGTAGCATCTTATATCGAAATTTTAAACCAAGACGATTGCAATATGAAAAAGCAACATCTCAAAAGAGCGATGATATGCCTGTTATGGGTCTCGCTCAGCTTTCTTTTCTTTTCAGCCGGCGGACATGCGCAAGATCTGCCCGGCTTTTCAAAAATCACCGGAAAAGTGGTTGGGCCGGATGACAAACCACTCGAGGGCGTCAGTGTCATGGTCAAGGGGCGTACCGCGGGTACACAAACGGACAAAGACGGTCTGTTCACTTTAAATGCCAGGGTGGGCGATGCCTTGGTCATCAGCTTTATAGGGTACTCGCCCAGGGAAATTAGGGCGGGAGCCCGCCAGACGACCATCATCCGTCTCGCATTGGAGGATAAGAGCAGGCTGAATGACGTCGTCGTCATCGGGTATGGCAGAGCCCGCCGCACAGATGTGACCGGGTCTATCTCTTCCATCTCCGGCGCGGAGCTCATGAAAACCCAGCCGGCGACCTTCGATCAGGCCCTTCAGGGAAAGGTCGCAGGCGTGGTAGTGCAGCAGGTCTCTGGACAGCCCGGCGGCGGCGTATCCATTCAAATACGGGGCGTGTCTTCGATCACCGGCACCAATTCTCCCTTATATGTAATCGATGGGGTTATTATCCCGCCCGTCAATGATCCGGGCAACGGCTCCAATCCGTTGAACACCATCAATCCTTCTGAAATCGAATCGATCGACGTATTGAAAGATGCTTCCGCCACCGCCATATACGGGTCACAGGCGACCAACGGCGTTGTCGTCATTACTACAAAAAGAGGCAGGGCATCCGCGCCGCAGATAAATTATGATGCCTATGCCGGATACCAGGAAATACCCAAAAGACTTCCTACCATGAACCTGCGTCAGTTTGCCGGTTTTCTCAATGACAGGTCGCAGATTTGGGGCTTCGATGCCAGACCCGAATTCGTAAATCCAAAGTACCTAGGCGACGGCACCGACTGGCAGAAAGCATTGTTCAGACATGCGCCGGAGATGAATCATACCCTTACGGTCAGCGGCGGCGATACGAGGACCCAGTACCTGTTATCGGGCTCTTATTTCCGGCAAAAAGGCATGGCGCAGGGCTCGGACTTTCAAAGGTATTCCGTGCGGCTGAACCTGGACAACAAGACCACTAACTGGCTAAAGGTAGGAACCAGTCTTCAATTGGCGCATGTCTTTGAAAATGTGAATACCACCGCCTCGGGCGTTATCAACTCCGCACTGAGCCTTACGCCGGATATCCCCGTAGAGAACCCCGATGGCTCCTGGGGTGGTATTACCAACACCAGCGGCTGGGTACCCGGCATCGTCAACCCGGTGGCGATAGCGCAAATTGTCAAAAACCAAAGAAAGAGGAATCAGGCTTACGGAAATGCGTATGCTGAAATATCTTTTTTCAAAGACCTTTCATTGAGAAATGAAGTATCGGGCAATTTCGATTTCAATACGCAGGATAATTTTACGCCAACCTATACTTTTGGCAAGGTCACTAATGGGACCAATTCCGGTTCCACCCTTATGAACAACAACATTTATGCGGTGTTACGCAACTATCTGACGTATAACCATTATTTCACGAAGTTCAATCTCAATGCAGTGGCAGGGCATGAAGCGCAGTCATCCAACTACGAAACTGCCGGCGGCTCACGATCCAATTTCCCTTCGAACAATGTGCAGGCCATCAATGCCGGCGATGCCACCACCGCCAAGAACTCCGGCGACAACGGTCTCGGCTCTTCACTGGAGTCCTGGTTCGGCCGCATTAATTTTACCTGGAACGATAAATACCTGCTCACGGGCAATATAAGGAACGATGGTTCTTCGAATTTTCCGGTGTACAACCGCTGGGTGACCACCTGGTCGGGAGCATTTGCCTGGAAGATCAATAACGAGGAGTTCCTGAAAACGATAACGGTCATCAATGAATTGAAATTGAGGCTGGGTTATGGCCTTACCAATAACCAGGGCATCCCGGGCAACACTTTCGCAACGCAGCTTACGACGGTGGCTAATGGCTTGTCGGGTATAGCCCAGTTCCAAAGCAACCTGGCAAATCCAAATGTTACTTGGGAAAAAACAAACTACTATAATGCGGGCCTGGATGGAACATTGCTCAATGGCCGGATAAGTTTTTCGTTCGACGGGTACTATCGTAAAACAGACGGGCTTTTGTTAAAGGTCCCGCTTCCCCTGTACTCCGGCACTACCGCCGGCTTTTCTCCCGGATCGATGACGGCGCCTTATGTCAATGTCGGCGCTGTCAGCAATAAAGGATTTGATTTCCGGATCAGCACTACCAACATAAACTACAGGGATTTTACATGGAAGACAGATGTCACTGTATCGCGGAATATCAATAAAGTGCTCAATTTAGGCGCCGGAGACCAGGCTAACCTGAGCCAAAAATCCTATGTGATCAACGATATCACCGAAAAGACGGTGGTCGGTCAGCCCATTGGCGAGTTTTACGGTTACCTATTCGATGGCGTATTTGCAAAACCTTCAGATTTCCAAAAACATGCCTTGCCGGTGGATCAAGGCGGGAAGGTTTACCCAATCTCCCCGGCGGGAGGCGGTATCTGGTATGGCGACCGGATGTTCAAGGATCTGAATGGCGACGGTGTCATCGACACAAAAGACCAGACCTTTTTGGGCTCTCCGATCCCGAAATTCCAGTTCGGTATCAATAACACGTTCTACTACAAAAATTTTGACCTGAATATTTTCCTCAGCGGCAGCGTCGGCAATAAGGTATTCAATGAGCTCGCGATCGCACATACGAACTCGCAGAATAACACCAGCTATTTCACGTCGGTATTGAATTATGCAAAACTGGCCCTGGTGAATCCCAATGGCTCTGCATCCGATGTCAACAATGTGTATGTTACTAATCCCAACACGAGCGTGGTAGGATTGCGGAACGATAACACCAACAGTAATAACCGTTCTTCCAACCTGTTTATCGAAGACGGCTCGTTCCTGCGGTGCAAGAACATCACATTGGGTTATAGATTGCCTGAAAGTATATTGTCAAGGGTACACCTGCAGTCATTCCGGGTATTTGCTACTGTTACCAATGCCTTTATCATTACGAAATATTCCGGCATGGACCCTGAGATAGGATCGTGGAACCCCCTTCAGGCAGGGTGGGACCAGGGATATTATCCCCAGCCAAGGATGTATACTATCGGCGCGAACATCGGTTTTGCGAAATAAAGAAATCACTATTAATAGCTAAATTATGAGATCAGGTTATAAAATAATAATCGTTTTGCTATTTGCAGCAGCAATAGCAGGATGTAAAAGGAGCTTTTTGGACCGTCCATCAAGCTCGCAGATAAGTTCCAACAATTTTTACCAAACCACTTCGGATCTGCGGCTTGCTACCGCAAGCCTGTATGGCGGATCGCCCTGGTGGCAATGGCACAATGGCGCTTTGCTGCCGTTGGGCGATGTGTTGAGCGGGAATGCTTATTTCCCCTATTACGGCGATCTCGTTCAGCTCTTTACGCGCACGATCACAGGTCAAAACGGCATTGTGTCGAGCGGTTGGACAGGGCTGTACAATGTCATCGCACAATGCAATACGGTGATCAATGCGATACAGCAGCAGGCTTCCTCCTCTATTCCGGCCGCCGATAAGAATGCTGCCATAGGAGAAGCCAGGTTTATTCGTGCCGTTGCGTATTATCATTTGGCTTTATTATGGGGCGCTGTGCCGATCATCGAGGATAATACCAAGCTGATCAATCATCCGCTGGTGAACAGGAATATCGTCCCGGACATCTATAAATTCATCAATAACGACCTTACCTTTGCAGTGCAAAACCTTCCCAATACGGATGCAACCGGAAGGTTGACCACGTGGTCGGCGCAAGGGATGCTTGCCAAGGTATATTTGACAGAAGCCGGCTGGGGGCAGAGCGGCGGCACACGGGATCAGGCATTGCTGGACAGCGCCAAAAAATATGCCGGCAATGTGTGCAGGAACAGCGGATTGTCATTGCTGCCCAACTATTATAACCTTTTCAGGGCGCAATACAACGACAATCCCGAATCGCTGTTTGCCCTTCAGTGGACGGCGGGTGTAGGTTACGGCAACGGCAACGATTGGCTGACCTATTCACCCAGCAACGATATAAATCCCCAAAAGAACGGCGCATGGACGCCTTTGGCGCCCACCTACGACCTGTATCTGAACTATACATGGAAAGATACGGTCCGGCGCATAGCCACCTTTATGATGAATGGGGATTATTATCCCGAATTGAATGCAGCCGGCGGTGGCTATAAGGCAAACGGGGTCTCGATGAAAAAGCACATCATCGGCAACGAGAAAGATAATAATGCGCCGACAATGGATATCTGGTCATCCATCGAGCACAATTCAATTCTTCGATTGGCCGATGTATACCTGGTATATGCCGAAGCTATTTTAGGCAATAACCCCAGCACCGTCGACGCCGATGCGCTGTTGTATTTTAACAAAGTACGCGCCAGGGCCGGCGTGGATCCCGCACCGATGCTGGATGCCGACACTATCCTCCGGGAAAGAAGGATCGAATTCGGATTTGAAGGACAATATTGGCTGGACCTTGTGAGGCTTTCTTATTATAACCCCGACAGGGCGTTGTTCATTATCAATCATCAGCAACGGATGACGTTTTCTTACGATCCTGCTACCGGTACGGCCACGCGGGATACGACTACTGCTCCGACTATTCTTCCCGCCACCATCAGTGCGTTTACATTGCAAATCCCGTCATCCGAGCTGACATCCGACCCCAAGCTGGCCGATGCACCGGTGCCCTATTATTAATGCAATAATTTAAAAAGAGAACAATATGTACAATATATCATATGCCCATTGCCAAAGGTTGTTGCTCACCTGTGCAGCGGCCCTGTTACTATTTTCCGCCTGTAAAAAAACAGGGGCATCCGCTCCTGTGCTGACAGGCGTCCGGTATTACGCCCCCGCGCCTAATGATACTGCCATGGCCAGCCTTACGCCCACCGGACAGTGGGTGGTATTGGAGGGAAATAATTTGAAGAACGCCGTACAGATATTGATCGACGGCGTGCCGGCGTCCATTAACCCTGCACTTTTTTCCGATACAAGCGCGGTTGTGCAGATGCCTTCCGTGATCCCCTTCAATACGGTTTCGGACGGCGATAACAACACAATAAAATATACCACCACCGGCGGTTCTGTTACATTTAATTTCAAAATAGTGCTCCCTCCCGCTGCTATTACAAGCATTTCGGACGAAATGGCGAACCCGGGCGATTCTGTCTGGATCAGAGGAGCGAACTATTTCCTCATCAGCAATGTCAGCTTTGCCGGTGTGAAGATCGATTCGTTTAACGTTTCCAGCGATGGCACTTCCCTCGCGTTTGTCGTGCCGCAGTTCAGTGCCGGCGGACCCTTCTCGATCACAACCAAATCCGGAACGACTACTACGCCGTTCAATGTAGAGGATTTTACCACCGGCGTACTGTGCAATTTTGATAACGTAATGACCTACCAATGGTGGAGCGCAGGACTTGGTAGCAGTAGCACCGATTATCCCGGCAATACCGGCACTTACGCTATCCTGAACACCGGTGGCCCATTAACCAATGGCGACGGCGGCTGGTGGAACGGCGGCCGGAGCATCAATTGCAACAGCGCGCAATGGATCCCGGTGTCCAATTTAAGTGACCCGCTGGGCAACTGGGCGTTGAAATTTGAGGTCAGCGTTGCCAGTCCCTGGAACGGAAGTTCGATATTTTTAGTCCATAATGGTGATTGGAAATATCTCGCCCGATACGAACCCTGGAAAGGCGCCAACGGCGCAACAGCTCCGTTTAAAACCAACGGATGGCAGACGGTGACGATACCCCTTACTCAGTTTCTTACCAAGCCTGATAATGGAAAGGATGGCACAGGTACCATGGCGCCGGACCTGACTACTTTAGTAGGCAGTTCGGGCAGCGGCAGCATAAACGCATATGTCATGAACGATGGCTCGGCCCCTGCCGCCACCGGGCTTGTTGTCGCCATCGATAATTTCAGGGTTGTAAAGATCAAATAATAAAACAAACCGAATGAAAACGATCTTAATGAAAAAGGAATCTCTATATAAGTTTTTGGTAATATTTATTGCAATTGCAGTTATCGTATCCTGCAAGAAGACGGAAACAACGGGCTCACAGCTTACGCTTGGCAATATAACGGATACCATACCGGAGAATGGCGGAACCGTAGCCTTGTCATTTAATTCGAATGCTACATGGACCTTGGCCGCCGGTGACGCCAAATGGCTGAATATAAGCCATACCTCAGGCAATAACGGTCCGGCAACCATTAACCTGACGGCAGATACCAATTCATCGGGCAGCAGCCGTTCAACGCTTTTAAACATACATTTCAGCAATGGCCAGGACAGACGGATCACTGTAATACAGCTTCCCCGGATCTTCCCCTCTTACAATACATCGCCTGCTGCCGCCGATGCAGCAGGCATGGGCAGCACCGCTGCTCAACTGGTGGCAAATATCAAATTGGGATGGAATATCGGCAATTCATTGGAAGCGCCCGGTGACGAAACGGGGTGGGGTAATCCCGTCATCACGCAAGCGCTGATAGACCTGGTGAAGAGCAGCGGCTTCAATGCTATCCGCATCCCATGCGCATGGAACTCTCACGCCGACCCAACGACAGGGGCCATCGATACAGCCTGGCTCCGCAGGGTGAAGGAAGTAGTACAATATTGCATCAATGACGGCATGTATATCATGCTGAATGATCACGTTAATGACGGATGGCTGGATTGCACCGCCACCGGGGCGAAATTGGATACCATCAAAGCGAAGCAAAAGGCATATTGGGAACAGATCGCTACGGCAATGCGGGATTATGACGAACATCTGATGCTGGCCAGCGCAAACGAACCGAATGCTACCGACCTCGCTTCCAGCACGCTATTGAGAGATTATCACCAGATATTTATCAATGCGGTACGCTCCACCGGAGGAAAGAATGCGTTTCGTACGCTGATCATTCAGGCGCCCAGCACATCCGTCGATCTGGCCGATTATTTTACTGCCATACCGGGTATGCCCGTGGATAAGTTGCCGAATAAGCTGGTAATGGAAGTGCATTGGTACTCGCCGCCCAATTTTGCCATCCTTTCAGCGGATGCCTCCTGGGGCAATGAATGGTGTTATTGGGGCGCCAATTACCACTCGAAAGATGACCTTGCCAGGAACGCTACGCCAAATACCGAAGAAGCCCATGTCGATAGTACGTGGGCCTATATGAAAAGGACGTTTGTAGATAAGAATGTGCCCGTTTTGATCGGTGAATACGGTGCTCCACGACACAATGCCACGTTGACGGGTCATCCACAGGATTCTATCCTGTCATTGAATTCCAGGGCGCATTTTTACAGGTACGTCACGCAGTCCGCAAAGAAGAATGGTATCCCGCCATTCATTTGGGACGCTTACTATGATCTCATTGACCGGAAGAACAACGTCGTATACGATACGCAGCTCCTGGATTCTTTACGGACCGGCGCCGGACTTTAAATAAAATAAGATGATAAGAACTCTTTTGTTCATTGCGGCACTGTTCTCTTGCTGCCCAGTGATGCCGCAGCGGCTGATAAATGCAGACTTTACAAGGATTGAAGGGAAGATGCATACCATGTTCAACGAATGCGTGGGAGCCGGACGGGCCAACGAAGGTTTGCGGGCCGACTGGCAGCAGCAGCTGGCGTACGTAAGAAAGGAGTGTGGCTTCAAATATATCCGTATGCACGGATTGCTGACGGACGACATGGCAGTTTACCAGGAAGATAAAAACGGAAAACCACAGTATAATTTCATGTACATCGATGCCTTATTCGATTTTCTGCACAGCATCGGCATGAAGCCCTTTGTCGAGCTGGGCTTCATGCCTTCCTGGCTTGCCAGCGGCAACAAGACTATTTTCTGGTGGCGCGGTAACGTAACTCCCCCGAAGGATTACGAGAAATGGGGAGGGTTGGTGCGTAGCCTGGCACAGCATTTTACAGAACGTTATGGCGCCGATGAAGTAAAGACGTGGTATTTTGAAGTTTGGAATGAGCCAAACCTTGACGGTTTCTGGGCAGGTACACAAGAAGATTACTTTTCGCTGTATACATACAGCGCCAGGGCGATCAAGAGCGTAAATGCATCTTACCGGGTAGGCGGGCCGGCCACCGCCGGCGCTGCATGGGAACCGGAAATGATCGCGTATTGTCATAAGAACAACGTGCCCCTGGACTTTATAAGCACCCATGCATATGGTGTAAAGCAGGGCTACCTCGATGAGTTCGGCAATGCCGGGACGGTGCTCGATAAAAACCCTATGAGCCTCAGCGGAGATGTGCTTCAGTCCCGCAAGGAAATTGCCCAGTCTCCCATGCCGGGCCTGGAACTGCATTACACCGAGTGGAGCGCATCTTATACGCCTGCCGATCCTATTCATGACAGCTATCATGAGGCGTCTTACGTGCTGCAAAAGATCAAGCAGGTGGGCAAAGCCGCCAATTCCATGTCATACTGGGTTTTTACGGATATTTTTGAAGAGCCCGGTCCCCGGTTTACACCCTTTCATGGAGGATTTGGGATGCTGACCATTCAGGGGATCAATAAGCCCGTATTTTACTCCTACAAGTTCATGAACCAGCTGGGGAATGTTGAATTGGTAAACAGAGATTCCTCTTCATGGGTATGCAGAGATAGTTCAGGCAACATCCAGGCGTTGATATGGGATTTCACCAATACACATCCGGGCGATTCGGTACATAACCAGGATTACTATATACGGGACCTTCCTGCAAAACCGAAAGGCACGGTGAAAGTCCGGGTTGAGAATGTTCCTGCCGGTAATTATGCGCTCGAATTGTATAAGGTCGGCTACAGGTGCAATGATGCTTATTCCTCTTATCTGTCGCTGGGCAGGCCTGCACAGCTGAACAGACAGCAAGTAGAACAAGTAAAGAACCTGAACGATGGATCGGCAGTTGCGAAAGAGATCATTACCATAAAAGCCGGGACCCCTTTTTCAAAGGAGCTGGAAATACGGGAGAACGATGTTTATCTGTTGAAGCTGATCAAACTTTAAGGCTCATTTTTTTATATTCACTTTCATGAGGTCACCCATTGTATTTTTCTTCGTTTCTATCCTTTCTCTTTCCGTTGCGGCTCAAAATAGAGCCGCAGTAAAAGGCCCCGGTTTTTATGAGAATCCGATCTTTCCAGGCGACCACCCCGACCCAAGCATTCTTCGTGACGGGGACGATTATTACATGGTGCATTCGTCTTTTGAATACTATCCCGGGCTGCTGATATGGCACTCGAAAGATCTGTTGAACTGGACGCCTGTGACAAATGCTTTGTATAAATATGTCGGTTCCGTGTTTGCTCCTGACCTGGTGAAATACAAAAACAAATACTACATCTATTTCCCCGCCGGTGGAACCAACTATGTCGTTACGGCTGATTCCATCAACGGCAAATGGAGCGATCCAGTCAACTTGAACATCGGCAACATCGACCCCGGGCATATTGTCGATGAGCATGGAAAGAGGTATTTGTTCTTTAGCAGCGGCGGCTTTGTTCCTCTGTCCGATGACGGACTCTCTGTATCCGGAGAGATCAGGAGCTCTTACAACGGGTGGCCAATCCCCCGCGATTGGTCCATTGAATGTTTTTGCCTGGAAGGCCCTAAACTGGTAAGAAGAGGTGAATATTATTATCTCACCGTTGCAGAAGGAGGAACTGCCGGCCCGGCAACTGGTCATATGGTCATTTCTGCACGCTCAAAGTCATTGTCCGGTCCCTGGGAAAATTCACCTTACAATCCTATTATCAGAACTACAAACAACTCGGACAGATGGCGGTCGAAAGGTCACGGGACATTGTTTGAGGATGCAAAAGGGAAATGGTGGATGGTGTTTCATGCCTATGAAAAAGGATTTTATAACCTGGGGAGGCAGACCTTGCTCCTCCCCGTCGAATGGACAAAAGACGGATGGTATAAGGTGCCGGATGGCGTGGAAGCTGACCGGCCGAACAAAAAACCAGGTCTTGCCGTCTCCATGTCTGATCTTGCACGCGACGATAAATTTGACGGCAACCATTTAGAACCACAATGGAAGTTCTTTAGAGAATATGATACCACCAGGTTTCGTTCAACGGAGAATGGTCTGATCGTTAAAGCAAAAGGAGATGCCATTGGAAATTCTTCACCCTTGCTTTTCCTGCCGTCCGACCACTCCTATACAGCCGAAGTGGAATTGATTGTTGAAGGCGGGGCCACGGGCGGATTGGTCATCTTTTATAACGAGAGAGCCGCATCGGGGATTCTTACAAAAGATGGCGACATCCTGGCAAATTTAAATGGATGGCAATACCCTGCGGAGAAAAAAGCTGTAACTCACCAGGTATCCCTTCGCGTTAGAAATGTCGATAATATAGTTGATCTGTACTACCGGACAACGGGAGGGGAATGGATTAAGATCCAAAGCTCATTGGATATATCGGGGTTTAATCACAATGCATTGGGTGGATTTATGGCGGTGCGCATCGGGCTTTGCTCCATCGGGGAAGGTTCCGTTACGTTCAGGAACTTTGTGTATAAGCCATTGTAATAATAGAGGGTACTATGAAAATAAATTTTAGACATAGCTTTTTTGCAATCCTTTTTTTACTGCATGCGCGCGGGCAGGCCCAGGAGCTGTATGTGGGAACCAACTATCATCCGCACGACGATAAGGACATGGTGAAGATCGGGCGTGACATTGACCTGATGAAAGCCGCGGGGTTTAAGGTTGTCAGGATGGGGCATCTTGCATGGGACAGCTATGAACCTTCCGAGGGACATTTCGATCTTGGCTGGTTTGACAGCGTAATGGATCTGATGCATATGGCGGGCATAAAGGTGATCCTGGACATTGCCGTCAGACCCGCGCCCATCTGGCTGCATCACAAATATCCCTCCATAGATATTACCGACGCGGCAGGGGACAGGTTGTACCCGAACCACCGTTACATGGAGGATGTGGGCGACCCGATGTACCAGCAATATGCGCTGCGGTATGCGGATACGCTGACCAGGCATTACAACGGGCACCCTGCGCTTTTGGCTTTTGGCATCGACAACGAATCGGGCGACGGACCTATCTCTTATTCGGAGACGGCAAGGGGGCGCTTTATCGCCTGGCTGCGGAAGAAATACGGCACGGTAGACAGTTTGAACAAAGCATGGGCCACGCAGCGCTGGTCGAGGAGGATCAATGATCTCGAAGAGGTGGGACTTCCGGTGTCCGGCTCCGTCAAGGGCGCCCCGGAAAGGATGCTGGACTTCAGGCGTTTTGTGTCTGACGAGGTCAACGGATTCCTTTTTAAGGTCATCGATAAGGTGAATTCCAACGCCCCTCATGCGTTGGTGAACACGAACGCCTGGTATTACAGCGATATGAAATATTTCGATTATTCGGACATCTCGTATTCGGGCAAAATGACGCGGGAAGGCTGCGGTTTTTATCCCGGGCTGTCGCTGACGACGAACTGGGGGGTCATGGATGCCTTGTTCGGTATTGGGCGGATCCAGTTCGAAAGCAGGAATCCTTTTTGGTGCACCGAATTTACGACGATGACCGCTGTGCCGAATTCTATCCGTAAATCTGCTTATGCCACACTGATGTATGGCAACCAGATGGTGTGCGGGTGGACCTGGCAAAGCATGTATGGCGGGGAGGAGCAATACCTGGAGGGAATGATGGATTGGGACGGCGTGACCAACCGGAAATTTGACGAGTATAAAAAGATCGCCGGGGAGTTTAAAAAGATCGGGCGGTTCTTTCCCTACAAAGTGCAGGCGGAGGTCGGGCTGGCATTTTCCTTTCCCAGCCAGATAGCCAGCAGCTATTTCCCCGAACAGCACCAGGGGCAGCTGCAAAAATGTTTTGATGTCTTTGCTTACAGGAATATGGACACGCGGATCGTAGATGTGGGAAAAAGCGCTTTACAATATAAGCTGCTGTTCCTTCCGGGCGTTGCCGTTATGGATCAGGCGACGGCTGCCAGGGTCCGGGACTATGTAAGAAATGGCGGGACAGTAGTGATGACCAGCAATTCAGCTGTTGTCGATGAGACGGGAAAGGTGTTCGCTTCTACGCGGCCCGGTCTTTTGAGCGACGTGTTCGGCATCCGGGTGGGGAGCTATGAGGAAACGGAGGTGATGAACGAGATATCCCGGAAGAAGATGAAAGGAAAAAAACTGGATCTTTTGTATAAAGGGTCGGATATTGCAACGGAATCGGCCCGGTTTGATGTCATCGAGCCGAAAGGGGCGGAGGTATCGGCAACGATCACCAGCCTGGACAGGGATTACCCGGTGATCACCACGCATGCTTATGGCAAGGGGCGGGCGATCTATGTGGGATTGCCTGCCAGGGACGAGGTGCTGGGTCCGCTGGTGGATGACCTGATAAAAGAGCTTTCCATCAAACGGGGGCCTGATGTACCTTCGGGCGTAATGGCGAGACAGATAGACCCCCATCATATTTTATATTTAAATGTCAGCGGCGAGCCCCGCGAGATACCCGGAAAGGGAAGCTCGCGGAGCATCCTTTTCGACAGAAGCTATACCGGCAGCTTCACCCTGGCTCCCTATGAACCGGAATTTATCGAGACCAGATAGATGACTTTGGCCGGGCGCCAGATCGCTAACTAATTAATTAAGGAGGTACTGAGATGTTCAAACGAATGTATGTTGCTGCAAAAATGAGCATTTTATGCTCTTCCCTTCTCCTTGGCAAAGCCATGTGGGCGCAAAAGCCTTCAGTGCTAGAAGATTTCAAACCTGCATCTACCAATCAGACCGGAAGTGAATACCCCCAGGTTAATTCTCAGGGCTGTGTCAGGGTACGCATCAAGGCTCCTGAAGCAAATAATGTCCAGTTGGATATCGACGGGGTCAAATACCCTTTGACCAGGCAGGCGGACGGCTATTGGATGGGCAACTCGAAGCCGCTGGACGAAGGCAACCACTACTACGGACTTGTTATTGATGGCGCCGAGGTGCCCGATCCGGGCAGTACATTCATATTCGGGTCCGGCGCCTGGCGTAATGATATCGAGATCCCGGCTGTCGATCAGGACTTCTATGCCCTGAAAAATGTGCCTCATGGCCAGTTACGCGAAATTCACTATTACGGGAACACCAGTCAGGCGATGAGGCACTGTTTTGTATATACCCCGCCGGATTACGACAAGGATGTAACTAAACGCTATCCGGTGTTGTATCTGCTACATGGATATCGCGAAGGGGAAAGTGGCTGGGGCGACCAGGGACATGCGGGCCTGATCATGGACAACCTGCTTGCCGAAGGTAAGGCCAGGCCATTTATAATAGTGATGGAAAATGGTGGCACGACAGCTGATTTGAGCAAACATGGCGGCTTTGCCGGTTTCGATTGGAGCATATTCGAACACATACTGCTTGAGGACGTAATCCCATACGTCGATAGTAATTTCCGTACAATAGCCGATCAGCCACACCGGGCGATGGCAGGCTTATCTATGGGAGGCATGCAGACCAAGCGTGTCACGCTGGCCAACCTTAACACGTTTTCGCATATTGGTCTTTTTAGCGGTGGTAGCATCTCCATGAACGATGTAGATAAAGCCCCCGGGTTTAAGGAAAAGGTCAAACTCGTATTCGTTGGTTACGGAAGCCGCGAACTCGATAAGGACCATAGTGCTTTCGGCGGTGATCCCAGGGTAAACACCGAAGCTTTGAAGCAGGCTGGTATCAACGGCGTGTTTTATGTTTCGCCGAATACAGCGCACGAATGGCAGAGCTGGAGACGCAGCTTACATGAGTTTGCCCCCTTGCTGTTCCGTGATGGTACAACTGGTGTCCGAAGGGCAGGCTTTGGCGGACCCATTGAGCTGGGCCCCGATGACAAGCCCGCCTTTGACAACCCACCTGCGGGGTTCAGGGACAAGCGGGAAAATATTGCTCACGGTACTATTGCTACCGTTCAGTATGACTCCAAAACGCTCTCCACGCGTCGGGAGATGCTGGTTTATACACCCCCCGGCTATTCACCCCACCGAAAGTACCCGGTGATTTATTTACTGCATGGTCTCAATTCCGGAGCCGGTCAATGGCCGTACTGGGTCCATGCGGATAATGTCATTGACAACCTGCTGGCCGACGGTAAGATCGGACCTGTCATTATGGTCTTTCCCAACTGTAATACAAATATAACGGTGTCCAATCCCAAACCTGATGAACAGGAAGAGAGAAAAGGCGGGTTTAAAGGTTACGGCAAGTCTTTCGAAGATGATTTGCTCAACGATATCATCCCTTACATCGAATCTCACTATTCGGTTTACTCCGACCGCAAACATCGTGCACTCGCAGGACTGTCCATGGGTGGTGGGCAATCCCTGAATATCGGCCTTTCGCATATTAATACATTTGCTTATGTCGGTGGATTTTCGTCCGCCCCGAATACCAATGAATTCGGGGGGCTTTCTGATATCAAACTGTTGCCGGATGTGGCGGCAGCCAGGGAGCAGCTTAAAGTACTGTGGCTTGGCTGTGGCAGCAAGGATGGACTGATCAGTGTCAGCCAGCGTGTGCACCAGCACCTTAAAGAACAAGGGGTGCCGCATATATGGCATGTGGACGACAATGCTCATGATGATACAGAGTGGGCCAATAATCTGTATCTATTCATACATCATATTTTTAGATAGATAAATTGCCCGGAGGTACTTAATTAAACTTTATGAAAAAATCCTTTTTGCTCCTTTCACTCGTTGTCATTACCTGTCATTCTTTCGGACAGGTAATGGTAGATTCTTCATTGTTGCTTTCACAAAAAGATATGCGATGGTGGAAGGATGCGAAATTCGGGTTGTTCATTCATTTTGGGTTGTACGCTGTTTTGGGACATGGCGAATGGGCGATGTTTAGCGAACGAATGGATACCTCTGAGTATGGAAAATTAAAAGACTCGTTCACTGTTCCAAAATTCTCCGGGAAAAATTGGGTAGACGTGGCAAAGCAGGCCGGTTGCAGGTATATGGTAGTCACCTCGAGGCATCATGATGGTTTTAGCCTGTTCAATACCAGCTTTGGGAATTACAATTCAATGAACGCCCCGGCAAAAAAAGATCTGATAAAAGAATACGTCGATGCAGCGCATAATGCCGGAATGAAAGTGGGCATTTATTATTCTCCGCTGGATTGGCGGTACCCTGGTTTCTTTTTTCCCGACCTGTATCAGTCCAATGCGCTGGAGATGAAAAAGCAAACCTACACACAGGTGCGTGAGCTGTTAAGCAACTATGGCAAGATCGATATTTTATGGTACGATGGCGGCGAAGATAACTGGCTGGGTTTTGGAGGCCTGATGTGGGACGGAGGCAAAGGGTGGTATACACGTGGTTTCGACAAACCTTACACTGGAAAATTCAGCTGGGAGCCTGTAAAGCTCAATACAATGGTAAGAGAGCTGCAGCCAAAGATCGTGATCAATCCGCGTAGTGGCTGGATGGGGGATTTCAGCACACAGGAGGTAAGACTGAGGGGAAGAGAAAGCAGGCCCTGGGAATTATGCACCAATCTAAGCAATAGTGCATGGGGGTGGACTCCTTCTGCAAAAGACAATATGATGACGCTGGACAGCTGCATTCGTCTGTTGGTATCTGTCGTATGCCAGGATGGAAATTTGTTGTTGAACGTGGGGCCGAAAGCCGATGGCGAAATTGAACCGGCGCAGGTACAACGATTGAAAGAGATAGGCGATTTCCTTTCCAGGTTTGGAGAAAGTATTTATAACACAAGAGGCGGGGTCTGGGATGCCAATTGGGGAGGGACGACCCTCACCGATGATGCGATCTATGTTCATGTTTTGAGAGTCCCCGCAAACGGGAGAATTATCCTGCCTTTTGTATCACAAAAGATCAGTTCTGTAAAATATCTGGGAACCAATGTAAATGTAAGTTTTAAGCAAAGCGGGGGTAACACTGTATTGGATGGCATCGTCAATAAAGAAAACAGGACAGATGTGATCGTGAAGGTGAAACTTCAATAAAAACATTTTTATGAACAGAAAGATTGTGTGGCCACTTATTCTATTAATTTTTACGACAGTGACGGGCCGTGCGCAGCCGGGCCAGGACATTTCGCTGGCATCACCCGGCGGACGCATCGTCTTTCACCTGGTCAGCGATGCCGGCGGCCTTGTCTACAGTATCGACTTTCAGCAAAAGGAGATCATTTCCCGGGGACGCATGGGCTTTGAGTTTATGAAAGAGCCGGCCTTGGGAGCAGGGCTTTCCATAGTGAAGAAGGAAACGTTTGCTGTGCGGAACACCTGGTATCCTGTGGTCCGTGTCAAAAAAGCACAGGTGGACGACAAGTACAATGGTTTGCGGCTCTCGTTAAAAGAGGATACAGGCCTGCGCCGGTCCATGGACCTGGAAGTGCGGGCCTATGATGATGGCATTGCCTTTCGTTATAAGCTGCCTGCCGCCGCCGTCATAGGCAACAGGGTTATTACCCGGGAATTGACAGGCTTCCCATTCCCCGGCGATGCAAAAGCCTGGGTGGCTCAATACGGCGGCTATGCCACCTCTCAGGAATCGGAGTTCAAGCCCGTCCGGCTTCGCGATCTTACCCGGCAGACGGTAGCGGCTCTTCCTATGCTGATCGAAGTGGACACCTCCGTTTTTGCTGCCGTCACGGAAGCCGCGATCGATCATTACCCCGGGTCTTATATCGGCAGCGATTCCCTGCAGGATGGCCGGGTGATGCTGACCACCCGGCTTGCGCCGCTGCCCGGAGAGCCGGCCGACGGTCTAAAGGCCCGGTTCGACGACAGCGTGTATACGCCCTGGCGGGTGATCATGCTGGCGGAAACCCCCGGACGGCTGATTGAATCCGGCATCATCGAAACGTTGAATTCCCCTTGCGCCATAAAGGACGTGTCATGGATAAAGCCCGGCATCAGTGCATGGGATCATTGGTGGAGCGGCGAGGTCAAAATGGATATGCCGACCATCAGGCAATATATCGATCTGGCAGCTCGCCAGGGTTGGCCGTATATGCTGGTCGACTGGCAATGGTATGGCCCCTTCAACGATCCCCGCGCCGATATCACCAGGACCGCACCGCAGCTGGATATGCCGGCACTGCTGGCTTATGCCGCAAGTAAACATGTCAGGTTGTGGCTCTGGTTGTATAGCACGGACGTCAACAGGAATAACAATTACGAAAAGGCATTCGCCCTCTACGAAAAGTGGGGGATAGCCGGGGTCAAGATCGATTTTATGGACAGGGATGACCAGGAAATGGTCGATTGGTACCACAGGATCATCAAGGCCGCTGCCGATCACCATCTCCTGATTGACCTCCACGGCGCCTACAAACCGGATGGCATCAGCCGTACCTATCCGAATATACTTACCCGGGAAGGTGTGATGGGAGAGGAGTACAGCAAGTTTTCCAACAGGATAACGCCCGAACATAATGTCACGCTTCCCTTTACCCGGATGCTGGCAGGTCCGATGGACTACACGCCGGGCGGCTTTATCAACGTCACGCCCGACGCCTTCCGCCAGGGCACGCCTACCGAGGTAAAAAATACCCGGGCGGCGGAACTGTCCAAATTCGTTATCTACGAGAGCCCTTTCACCGTCTACTGTGACGCTCCCGAACATATAACAGGGCAGCCCGGCGCAGATTTTCTCCGTCAGGTAAAGACAGTCTGGGATGATACAAAGGTCCTGGCGGGCTATCCCGGCAAATATATCGTCGTTGCCAAACGCAGCGGCGGCAGTTGGTTCATCGGAGTAATGACCAATGAAGAGGCACGGGATATCACGCTGAACCTTGATTTCCTTCCCAATGGAGAGTACCGGCTGGAGAGCTGGGAAGATGCAGCGGATGCCGGCATCCATCCCCAAAACCTGCTAAAAAGAACACGAAAGATATCCTCCGGGTCTTCGCTGCGGTTCTCCATGGCAAAAGGAGGCGGTTTTGTGGGTATATTGCAACGGGACCCAAGTTCATCGAATTGAAATAAACCGATCATGATGCCTGATAAGAAGTTCGCCATTTTGTTATCTCTGATCCTCTGCTTTTATTCCGCCGGCGCCCAGCATGGCGACAGCACGATGGGCATGCTGTTCGATGACCACTGGAAATTCGCGCTGGGCGATCATAAGACCGCGATGGAAAATAATTTCGATGATAAGGCCTGGAGAAGCATCGACCTGCCGCACGATTGGAGTATTGAAGGAGCCCCGGACCGGCAGGCGCCTTCCAAAGGGGCGGGTGGTTATTTTCCAACGGGCGTAGGGTGGTACCGGAAGGATTTTGCCGTACCTGTCGCCTGGAAAGGGAAGGAAATTGCCATTCTTTTTGAGGGAGTATATATGAATGCCGAGGTGTTTGTCAATGGGAGATCCCTGGGCGTTCACCCGTATGGATATTCGACGTTTTACTATGATATAACCCGTTTGCTGGAGATGGGGAAGAACAATGTCATCGCCGTGAGGGTGGACAACTCAGCGCAAATAAATTGCAGATGGTACAGCGGTTCGGGCATCTACCGTCATGTGCGTATCCTGGTGAAAGACCCGGTCCACATCGATCCATGGAGCGTAGCGATCACTACTCCGGATGCCGCAGCCGACAAAGCTACCGTCAACGTAGAAGCTCTTTTAAAAAACGATTCGGATGCGTCCGGGAGTATTGTATTGTCTACAGAGATCATGGGGCCGGACGGCAAAGTGGTTGCCGGCGATAAGGCGAGCCTCCGGCCGGCGGCAAAAGGAGAAAGCCATATTGCCCGGAAGATAAATGTTCCCAGACCGTTACGCTGGTCGGTGGACAGTCCCCGTTTGTACCGGGTGAAAATGACGTTGACCCAGGGGGACAAAATAAAGGATCAGTATATAAGCACATTCGGTATCCGGACATTGGCATTTTCGACGGAGAAGGGGTTTCAGCTGAACGGGCGATCGATAAAACTCAACGGCGGCTGTGCACATCATGACAACGGCTGTATCGGTGCTGTTGCTTGCGACCGGGCAGAGGAGAGGAAGGTGGAGCTGTTAAAAGCAGCCGGTTTCAACGCCGTCCGGACTTCGCACAATCCCCCGTCGATGGCGTTCCTGGATGCTTGTGACAGGCTCGGTCTGCTGGTGATCGATGAGGCTTTCGATGGATGGAGAGAAGCAAAAAATCCATACGATTATACGAGATCTTTCGACAGCTGGTGGAAACGGGACCTTACATCGATGGTGCTGCGGGACCGTAACCATCCTTCCATCATCATCTGGAGCGTGGGAAATGAGATACTGGAAAGAAAATCGCCGGAAGCCATCAAGACAGCCAGGGGCCTGGTTTCGCTCGTCCATCAATACGATGTTACACGACCCGTCACTTCGGCTATGACCACCTGGGACAAAGAGTGGGAGATGTATGATCCGCTGTTTGCCGTACAGGATATCGGCGGTTATAATTACCAGCTGTTCAGAGCGGCTTCGGATCATCGGCGGGTCCCTTCCAGGGTCATTGTGCAAACGGAATCCTATCCCCGGGATGCTTTTGTGAATTGGAACACCATCCGGCATAACAGCTATATCATCGGCGACTTTGTCTGGACGGCGATGGATTACCTGGGAGAGTCGGGCATCGGGCGGAACATTTATCCGGGTGAACCCGATAAAGAGTTTTGGGAACAGGAGCTTTTCCCATGGCATGGCTCCAACTGCGGCGACATCGACGTGACGGGTTGGAGAAAGCCGATCTCCCATTACCGGAATGTACTGAACAATAACACGGAGAAACTTTATATGGCTGTCCGCGAGCCTCAGCCGGACACCGGTAGCATCAAGGAGACGTTGTGGTCCGTATGGCCAACCTGGGAAAGCTGGTCGTGGCCGGGCAGGGAAGGAAAGGACATGCAGGTGGAAGTTTATTCCAGGTATCCTGCGGTAAGGCTTTACCTTAATGAGAGTCTCATCGGTGAAAAGCCGACAACGGAAAAACAGGAATACAAGGCTACATTCCCTGTGCCCTATGCCCCGGGTATTTTAAGAGCGGCAGGTATGGATAATGGCAAGGAGATACAGTCCACCGTTCTGCAAACTTCCGGCGCACCGGCGAAAATAGTGCTTACCGCCGACAGGAAGGAAATGGCGGCGAATGGGCAGGACCTGATCTATGTTACAGTTGAAATAACGGATACGAATGGAATATTCCAGCCGAATGCTGCCAGCCAGCTGCAGTTTAAGATTGACGGCCCCGGTATCATTGCCGGTGTGGGTAATGCCGATATGAAGGACACGGACAAATATATGGCGGATGAGCGTAAAGCATGGCATGGACGGGCATTAGTGGTCATCAGAAGTACCCACGACGCCGGAGAGATCAAGCTTACGGCAGGTGCGCCTGGTCTGGCGGAAGCTGCCTTGCATGTAAAAACGGTTTCTGAAAAATTAGGAGAGGGAGCAGCCTCGTCCATTATAAACGGGATTATGGCAAGCAAATGGAACTACATCCATAAAGAGCTGGGGGTTCTTCTAAAGGATTTGCCTATCCCTATCAAGTCCTATACCAGTAGCTTCAGCGACCGGGTGAACTGCACAGGGATCTTTCTTTCTTTCGATGACTCCGCTACTACTATCAGGAAGTATGAAAATGTGCCCGGCGCCGGGACGCAGGCGTTATTATTTGTGGAATGGGAAACACCCCAGTCCCGTGCTGATGTATATGCGCGGCTAAAGCGGGCGGCCGGCACGTGGCTGAGCCCGGAACACGACTATTATTCAAAAATAGTCATCAAGGACATCAGGTAGAAGGAGGTTTCTATGAATACATTTCAGCGTTTGTCTATCCTGCTTGCCAAATGCAGCGGCGGCAGCTGGTTCATCGGGGCAATCGCTAAACCTTGAACGTGTCATTCACCGTCTGGCTGTCCACGAACTGTTCGAAGGAAACGATCTTGCCGTCCTTCAACTGCCACAAGTGGGCCACCCGCGCCGTCAAGGGCTTGCCGGTGCTTGGGTTCACAGCAGTGTAGGTGCCATAAGCAACCACTTCATCTCCTTCGGCAACATAACCTTCGGGCGTAAATTTGTAATCTATCCATTCCGTGGCGAGCCGGTGAAAGACGTTCTTACCGATGGCTTCCAGACCTGTATAGGTGCCTCCGTAGGGGAAGCCTTTGGCTTCCGTCCAGACGATGTTTTTGCCGGCGTGCTGCGAGAGGTTTCGGCCGTTCTCCTCGGAGTTCTTTCCTTCGTAGGTGCTGCGTACGATCTCCAGGTTTGTCATAGTGTCTATTTTTGACGGTTTACCATTTCATTTCGCCCGTGTTGACCTTGGCGCCCAGCTGGAGGGCTGTCTCAAAGCCGGCCGTGGGATATTTTTGCTTTAAGGCATTCACAAGGCTTTCCGAGGTGGTATATTGCTTCAGGGCGTCTTCATAGAAGATGATATAATCGATGGTATGGGTAACGGAGGTCAGATTGAAGTCGGCGTCGGATGTCGAGTGGGCGGGTACCACGATCCGGGGCTTAAGAGATGCGATCCTGTCTAGTACGAAGACCCACCTGGCCCGGGCTTCATGGGTCTGTGCGTCGGCCATCCATAGGTGAAAGGTATTGCCGAAGACGTTGATACCACCTACGACGGCTTCTGCGCTGGGGATCCAGACAAAGGTGTTGGTGGGAAAGTCCTGCAGGCCGACGATCTCCAATTGTTGACCTTCGAGCTCCAGGGAGCTGCCAGGCAGCACCTGTGGAAGTACGACGTTGCTGGTGATGGCCTTGCCGAGGTTCCTGCTCCACACATCCAGTTTTTTCTGGGCGGTGGCTTTGATGTGCTCTACCGTGGCCGGCGAGGCATAGGCGGTTACATCAGGGAAGTAGGTTTTGAACACCTGCAAACCGAAATAGAAGTCGGGATCGCCGTGAGAAATATAAATGGTGGTGAGATTCTTACCCAAATCTTTGATCTCCCGGGCGACTTTTTCCGCATCGGCGAGGGTGAATTGGGCGTCGATGAGCACGGCGTCCTTCTGGCCATAGATGATCACGGATGCGACGCCAAAGCTGGTTTGGGCCGCGTTGTAGACCTTAAAAGAGAAAGGTCCTGCGCTGAGCTGTCTGAATTCCTGCGTGTTGTTTTCCATATGGTAAAGCTACAATCGATGAAAGAGCCGGCCATTGAACAAGTTCAATAAAGGGAACGGCTACTTCCGTGCGGCGAGCTTTTTTCTTATTTTACTGAGGAATTCATGGCTGATGCCCAGGTAGGCAGCGATCTGTATGTTTGACAGTCTGTTATACAGATGGGGATACCTGGTGATAAAGTCTTCGTACCGCTGGTCGGCTGTCCTGCTCAGATTGTCGATCATCCGGCGCTGAAGGGCGACATGCGTTTTTTGGGTCATTATCCGGAAAAGCTTTTCGATCTTCGGATAGGTGTTGAAGGCGAAGTCCTTGTCCTTTTTGGAGATCACCAGCAATTCGCTGTCTTCGAGGGCTTCCACGTTCAATGCGGAAGGTTTTTGATTGGTAAAGCTGTCGATGTCGGAGATCCACCAGTCTTCCGGCGCAAAATACAGCACCTGTTCAATCCCGTTCTTGTCCAGGTGGTAGATACGGAAGAGGCCTTTGTTAACGAAGCCTTCATACATGCATATCTGGCCTTCCCGCAGGAAATGCTCTTTTCTTTTGAATATCTTTGGGGTGAAGAGATTGCAAAATTGCCCAGCCTCTTCTTCCGTCAGGTGAATGTGTTTGGCAATATTTTCCTTTAGAAGCTGAGACATGATACAATTCAATTTTCACAAATATAAATACGGGAAGCAATTACTGGTGGATTGTTTCCATCTTTCCGAAATTGCCGGACGGAGCATTTCGATGGAGGAAGTACATGCGACCAGCTTTTACGAGCTGTTCTTTTTTAAAAAAGGGGGCGGTTCGGTGCTGGTGGAGGGCAGGCGGCTGCAATTTCAGGCGCCTGCCGTGTTGCTGTTGCCCCCGGCCCAGCCTCGCCGGTGGGAGATGAAGACGCCCCCTGATTGCATGATGGTGATATTCGAAGGTGAATTCATAGAAGATTTTCTAAAAGATCAGCTATTCTTGCACCGGCTGTATTATTTTGGCAATGCCGGTTGTTCCCCGTTGCTTCCGCTGGATGGGAATGTCATGAAGGATTTCGGGGCGTTGCTGGACCGGGTAAAACTGGAGATCGGCGCTTTATCGGAGGACAGCCAGCAGCTGCTGCGGGCTTATCTGTATCAGCTGTTGATCCTGCTGAACAGAAGTTATGCGGCATATTATGGGTTGAAGGGGGACCTTTACAGGAATACGGAAGTGTTAAAGTTCAAGGAGCTTTTGAAACAGCACATCCGCGAAAAACAGAGTGTAAAAGAATATGCGGAAATGCTGCGGGTCCACCGGAACAGGTTGAATCAGCTGTGCCAGGAAGCTTTTGGGAAACAGGCCACGTTGATCATACGGAACGAATTGCTGCTGGCATGTAAGAACGAGCTATTGACCAGCGATAAGAGCATTGCCGAGATCGGTTACGAGCTAAATTTTTCTGCGCCATCGAACTTTGTCCGCTTCTTCAAATCCATGACGAATGTTTCTCCGGCTGCGTACAGACAGGAATATGCAAATTGATAACAACGAGGGCATAATGATAGTACCTGAGGCAGGGGCGCTGATACCTTTGTGTTCAAAATAAATATTTACACAATGAAAAGTATCGTTTTAGCTTCTGCGCTTGGCCTGGCAGCGTCAGGCCCCGCTACCGCCCAGGATGTACCGAAGGCCACCGTTGTGTTGTCGGCCAGCACAAAGGATCTGAAGATATATACAATGATAGCGCCCGATCAGATGTTTGCCAACACGAGCCATATTATCGAGCTGCCGCATGAATTGATCATAGTGGATGGCCAGTTTTTTGCGACTTATGGGCAACAGCTGAGGGCTTTTACGGACAGCCTGAAAAAACCGGTGGCGCGGATGTATATCTCTCATGATCACCCGGATCACTACCTCGGTTTTGGAGATGCGTTCCCGGATGCAGCAGTATATGCGCTGGCTGAAACCAAAGCGAGTATCGAAAAGAGTGGGGAAGAAACCTTAAGGGCCCGGCAGCAACAGTTCGGCGCACTTATCGCGAAATCCATTAATGCCCCCCAATATGTCCAGCAGGAAGGCCGGGAAGTTATCGACGGTGTGACGTTTATATTCGAGAAGTCGCTGGACAACGAAGATGCGGTGTCGCTGGTGATCAAGATCCCGTCGGCAAAGACCTATATCGCCCAGGACATTGTATACAACAAGACGCATTTGTTCATCCCGGGCAATACTGCCGGATGGCAGAGGGCGCTGAATGAAATTGAAAAGGATAAGAAATATACGGTGATCCTACCCGGACATGGCAAGCCTGCCGGTCGTGGGGTTATCGCGGAGGATCTCAACTACCTTGATTTTGTCAACAAGGCACTGGCATCATCGAAGTCGAAAAGCGAATATAAATCGAAGCTCCTGGCGGCTTATCCGGACTATGCCGCGGTTCCGCTGATAGATATTTATCTGAACTATTACCTGAAGAAAGATTGGGCAGAATGAACGTGCCCGGCCGCAGGCGCTGCCGTGACATCCGGGCCGGGGGGTGGCATGATTTTTTTATAGGAGGATTTTAAAAAACCTATAAATTCTATTGTATGCCAAGAACAGTCACTACAACAAAACGAGCAGCCGCCAAAAATGGAAAAAGCACGGCCGTACGCCAGGCTTCGAAACCCAAGGGTAACGCACAGACAGAAAACTCCCGGTTAAAAGAATATTTTGTCGATGAGCTGAAGGATATCTACTGGGCGGAGCAAAAGCTGGTAAAAACTTTGCCCAAGCTCCAAAAGGCTGCTACTTCCAACGAATTGCAGACAGCCTTTGCCAATCATCTGAAGGAAACGCAAACCCAGGTACAGCGGCTTGAAAAAGCTTTCAGGATCCTGGGCGAAAAGCCTGTTGCAAAGAAATGCGACGCTATGCAGGGTATTGCCGAGGAAGGCAGCTCCGTCATTGAAGACACGGACAAGGGAACCGCTACCCGTGATGTCGCCCTGATCATGGCGGGGCAAAAAGCCGAACATTACGAGATCGCTACTTACGGCGGACTGATCCAGATCGCACACACGTTAGGCCATGAAGATGTGGCTGAACTGTTGCAGCAAACCCTCGAAGAGGAGAAGAACGCAGATATGAAGCTGACGGATATCGCGGAGAACAGTATCAATTTCGAGGCTGCCTCAGAATGAATCGAAGGCCGCGTGATCCCATGCGGCCTTCGTAATGGGTTTCGTAATATTACCGGGCGGCAAGAAACTCGTTAAGAATTTCGACAAAAGCCTCCGGTTCTTTACTGTTATTTTTTGTAAATAAGGCTTCACCGAAATATTCGCCATGACGGCCATCCTGCCCGAATGTTTCAGGTGCATTCCTGTCGCCGGTGTGACCATGGGCCTGAAGCTCTATGGCAATCACCTGATGTGTTTTGGCCAGTTCAGGCAATATCCTGCCGAAAGATGTAGAAATAGTAGAGCCGCCGCCATGTAAAAGAACCAAAGGACTGCCGCTGCCATGAATTTCATGTTGTTTATTATTTGGAGATCAATGCTGCCAGGTAAGCTTCCAGTTTTTCGACGTTCTGTTTCTGTCCTTCAACTACCTTATGCGCTTTAGCCACTTCGATGAATTGTTCACGGGATTCAAAAAGCATGTGCCAGGTGATAAGCGTTTTGTCCCCCTGCTCTGCAAATTCAATCGTTGCAACTAACCTGGGATACGAGACATGTTCATAAACTATCTTTTTATGAAGGATCACCTCTTTGAATATGCTTTTATTTATGTAATCTTTTCCATCCGGGCCGTGCATTACGAGGTTCCATTCGCCACCCGCACGCATATCCATCGTTGAGATGGTGTTCGTAAACCCGGTAGGGCCCCACCAGTTAGCAATATGTTCAGGTTGTGTCCATACTTCCCAAACCAGCGCTACGGGAGCGTTTAGCGTTCGCGACAGGAAGATCTCCCTGTCTTTCGTATCATTTGCCATGTTTTCCATCTCTTTGTTTTTTTAGTTGTTCTATATAACTTTCCAGGTTGTCCAGTTTACTTTCCCAATGTTGCTTATATTGATCCACCCACCTCGCAACTTCGCTAAGCTGATCTAACTTTGCTTCGCATAACCTGTCACGACCTTGTTGCTTAGCTGTTACAAGTCCACAATCAATTAAGATCTGAATATGCAGCGATACAGCCTGGCGGCTGACATCGAATTTTTCGGCAATAGCGTTCACATTAAGCGGTTGAGAAGCGATCATATTGATTATTTCTCTGCGGGTGGGGTCGGCTATCGCCTGGAATACATCACGTCTGGCCTTCATAATATGCAAGTATGTGCTTGCAAACATACGAGCAAGCATTTGCTTGCGCAAATTTTTTTTATGAAAAAAAGTATCTTACGGTATGCGACGACCTGCACTAACCAGCCTTTTTCAATCAGGAACAATCACTTATTGCATTTTCTTCCTCTTTGGGATGCTGCGTGCATCGGCACAGGGCCCAGTGGTGGGCACGCGTCAGGGTTATATCCGGGGCATAAATGAAGACGGGATAGCCGTTTTTAAGGGGATCCCTTATGCGCAGCCCCCCGTCGGAAGCCTACGCTACCGGCCGCCGAAGGTTCACGAGCCCTGGAAAGATACGCTTGATGCGGCTCAGTTTGGACCGGTCTCTTTGCAGCCGGCCGGATCGTCGGTCACCGGGGCCGAAAATTGTCTCTATCTCAACCTGTATACGCCAGGGGTTGATGGTCATAAACGCCCTGTGGTGATCTGGGTCCATGGCGGCAGCATGACAAGTGGCAGCGGCAAGACTAAGTATGGTCATGCTTTTGCCGATCAGGATGATATTGTTACTATCACCATCAATTACCGGCTTGGAGCCCTGGGCTTCCTGTACCTGGGTGATGTGGATCCTGAATACCGGCAATCGGGTAATCTGGGGCTGCTGGATGTGATTGCTGCACTGCAGTGGACGCATGATAATATTGCCGCTTTCGGTGGCGATCCTCACCGGGTGACTGTGATGGGGGAATCAGCCGGCGCTAAGCTGCTGAGTGCGGTCATGGTGGCGCCGGCGTCCAACGGCTTGTTCCAGCAGGCCATCCTGGAAAGTGGCGCTGTACAGTGTATCCGTGACAGCGGTACCGCGAAAAATGAGCGGGCATTGCTGTTGCACGAGCTTGGTCTTGCACCGGACCAGGCGCGTAAGCTCTTGACAATGCCGGTTGATACCCTGATGAGGGCGCAGGCGAAGGTATGTACCGGTATCGGTGGCAACTCCTTTTTTGGACCTGTGTACGATGGGGTGACGATACCGGCAGATGGCTACCAGTATGCCCGGGAAGGGAAGTTGTCCAACGTCCGGGTCATCATCGGCACCAATGAACATGAAGGGGCAGCTTTTATGGAGAAAAAGGACATTGGCAATGACCCGAACGCGACGATCTTTGAACCTTTGTTCCGCAGCAACGCACCCATGGCGAGCGCCTACTACCAGTCGCAGCTCCGGACGGATAGCCCGTATGCTGCTATAGTGAAAACCCTTACCCAATACATGTACCAGCTGCACTCGTACCGGTTGGCCCGGGCGCTAAGCGATGCCGGCACGCCGGTCTATCTGTACCGGTACCGTTATCAGGATGGCCGGGAGCTTGGAGCCCGCCACGGTGATGAGCTGCACTATATCTGGGATGCTGCCCGTATTGCAGCTTCGGAGGACAACAGAGCTAAAAAACAGCTGTCGCACAGCTTACACGGCGCCTGGACCGCCTTTATAAAAACCGGAGATCCGAACAACAATTATGTGCCTCAATGGCCCACGTATAGTGTTAAGAACCCACAAGTAATGATCTTTAACGACGTCGACAGCGTACTCCTGTTGAAAGAGGTTTATGACGACAAACGTTTCCCGTCGGCGGTATTTGTTATCAAATAAGCGCCCATCGCATTTTTTACACATTTCAACTGTTTTCACACCAGTTCGCTCCTTTTCCTGTATTCACCGGGTGTCAAACCCGTGACTTTTTTAAAGATCTTCGAGAAATAGGGAAGGGTTTCGAACCCCGTATCTTCCGCGATCTGCGTGTATGAAAGCTGTGTAGTGGCGATGAGGTACTGCGCACGTTCAATCCTTTTCATGTGAATATAGTTCAGCGGTCTTTCGCCTGTGTACCGGAGGAACAGTCTTGAAAAGTAGTCCTGGTGGAGATTGGCATTTTTGGCCAGGGAGCTTACCGTGAGGTGGTTCTTAAGGTTCTGCTGGATATGGCTGATGGATTCCAGGATCTTCGACGGCATGGGATGGGAATCCCCGGAGCTGAATTGCCCGGAGCCTATGAAGCGGGAGATGAGCTGGTATATAATACCTTGCGTCTCTATCAGGAAGGCGTCGCTGACCAGGCTGTTGAGCTCCTGGTAGCGCTTATAATACACATTCCTTTCATATACTTTCGGATTGTCGGACCGGTTGATCCCCCGGCCGGGATTTATCTCCAGCAGCCGTTTGAAGTTTACTACATCTATATCCCGGGCGGGTACTTTTATCACTTTCCGATTGTTCTCAAAAAGCGATAAGCCTTTCGGAGATTCTTCAAAGAAGTGCAGGAAATGCTGGCTGAGATAGTGGTCACAGTAAAGATGGCAGAGGGTAAAACTGGGAATGATGTAGAGATATCCTTTTTCCAGCTTGCATTTTTCCTTTGCGCTGATGATAAACCCTCCCCCGTCGTCGATGTAATAGATCCTGAAATAGGGGCTGACCACATGGGGATAATTCCATTGCTCGTCGAGCCTGACATAGTCTATGTGCAGCAAGGAGAATGTGTGCCCCAACCATCTTTTGTCCATTATGGAAAGGTAGGAAAAAGTCGGATTTGTATAAAAAAGTCTTTTTAGTGCAATGTCAGAGAATAGAGTTGCTTCAGGCAAAATACCCTTGTTCTTAAAAAAGGTCTGCTGTTTCAGATCTACCCCCCTATTTTATCAATTTGTCCCCCTGTCTGAAAGAGATTGGCCAGCATATTTGCAATTATTTAACATATAAATGATTGCTATTATGTACAGAACCTAATCTCGCATCTCCTGCCTTTGAAAGCTCCAAACTAATTGTTTTTTAACATCTTATTAAATGCTGTATGAAAAAAATCAAGTTACTGCTTTTAGTATGTTCATTAGTACTACTGCACATTGCCGCATTAGCTCAGACCAGGACTATTACCGGGACGGTCACAGATGCCAAAACCGGCGAACCCATCCCGAGAGCCACTATTAAAGTCCTGAATTCAAAGATTGGAGCTTCGGCCGATGAAAAGGGGGTTTTCAAGATCCCGGTCCCTTCCTCTCTTTCAAAAGTCGTTTTATCCATTTCCAGTGTCGGATACACAACAGTCGAAATTACCCCACAAGGGGAGAATGTTTCTATCCGGCTTGATGCAGGGAACAAACAGCTGAATGATGTGGTGGTAGTCGGCTATGGGACGGCTAAAAAAGCAACTTTGACAGGGGCTGTCAGTTCCATCAAAGCCAAGGAGGTAGTGGAAGCCCCCGTGACCAATGTGACCAACGGATTAGCCGGAAGACTGCCCGGCCTGGTTGCCGTTACCAGCAGCAGCGAGCCTGGGGAAGATGCTTCCAGTTTACGAATTCGCGGCAGCAACACCTTTAATGATAACAGCGTTTTAGTGGTGATTGACGGGGTGCCGGACAGAAGCCTGGAGAGAATTAACCCATATAGCATCGAAAGCATAACGGTATTGAAAGATGCATCTGCGGCTATTTATGGTTCAAGGGCTGCCAACGGTGTTATTTTAGTTACAACCAAACGGGGAAAGACCGGGAAACCGGAAATTACGTTTAATGGTAATTATGGCTACAACCAGCCTACCAAATTGCCCAAAATGGCGGATGCCCCGCTGTATGCTACCGCATTGAATGAAATAGCGTATTACAACAATCCTTCCGGTGGATTGAACCAAACCTATAGTGCCGCACAAATCCAAAAATTCAAGGATGGCTCAGACCCGTTGCGTTACCCCAATACCGATTGGTTTAAGACGGTTTTAAAGCCCAGGTCGATGCAAAGCAATGCAAACATTTCCGTTTCCGCCGGAACCGAGACCATGAGATATTTTATTTCATTGGATATGAAGCACCAGGACGGACAATATAGAAATAGCGCTACGTATTACAACCAATATGGGTTTACATCCAATGTCGATGGCAAAATAGGCAAAGATGTTCGTGTGGCTGTAGATGTCAGCGGACGTTTAGAGGACCGGCATTTCCCTCAAAAATCCGCGGGGACCATTTTTAACGACCTGGTGTCTGCCTATCCGACTTCTGTTGCCTGGTGGCCCGGCGGCCTGCCAGGTCCTGCCCGTGAGCACGGTGAAAACCCTGTCGTAATTTCCACCGGCGCCACCGGTACCAATAACGACAAGTATTATGCTTTTAATTCGAATTTAAGGTTGGAAGCCAACATCCCGTGGATAAAGGGCTTGTCGTTTACCGGAAATTTATCTTTTGATCAGGGCTTCGATTTTGATAAGAATTTTACTAAACCGTGGCGCTTATATTCGTGGGATACAACTACGGTCGATGCCAATGGAAAGCCTGTTCTTACTTCCAACGTTTTTGGGGCAGGTACGCTCAATTCACCCACTTTATCCGAATCTTTTAAAAGCGATTATTCAAAACTGGCTTTTGGATTGTTAAATTATCAAACGAACATTGGCGAAAACCACAGTTTGAAATTAATGGTCGGTTCGCAGTACTCGAAGGGTAATACGGAAAGCTTTAACGCATACAGGGATCTGTTTGCTTCCACCGCGGTCCAGGAAATGTTCGCCGGAACGACGGCCAACCAGGCTACCGGAGGTTCAGGTACCGTAAATTCGAGATTGAGCTATTTTGGAAGGGTCAATTATAGCTATGCCAATAAATACCTGGTAGAGTTTGTCGGCAGGTATGACGGCTCATACATTTTCGCTCCCAATCACAGGTTTGGCTTTTTCCCGGGCGTTTCGGCGGGTTGGGTAGTTTCGGAAGAAAATTTCTGGAAAAACAACGTGAAATTTGTTAACTATTTTAAACTAAGGGGATCCTGGGGTAAAACGGGTAATGACCGCGTAGCTGACTTTCAATACCTGACCTCCTATCTGTTTGGCAGCAGCTATTATAATGCACCAGGACAATATTATCCTTTTGTGGTCGATGCCGCAAGTGCGCTGAGCGAATTACAAACGGTGTATGAAAGCGTCATTGCAAACCCCAACATCACATGGGAGGTGGCCAACCAAAGCAATATCGGTTTCAATGCCGGTTTTTTGGATAATAAATTAACGGTGGAAGCCGATTATTTTTATTACAAAAGGAGTAATATCTTATGGCCTCAGAATGCCACTGTACCTTCTTCAGCGGGTTTGACCCTTCCAAGCGTAAACTATGGCAGAGTGCAAAATCAGGGTTTCGATTTCTCCATTACCTATGCCAATACGACAAGGAGCAAATTCGATTATTCCATATCATTCAATGGAAGCTATGCTCAAAACAAAGTGTTGCAATGGGGCGAGGCGCCTGGCGCGCGGGTATGGCAGCAAACTACTGGACATCCCATGGGGTCAGGATTGTATTATGTAGCCAATGGATTGATACATAATTCAAAGGATTCCCTTGACTATGCCAGCAGCTTTAAATCCTGGGAGCTTAGCACTACACCGGCGCCCGGTGATATCAAATATGTGGATATCGCGAAGAACGATACAATGAATTCCTACCAGCAGAGGAGGATTTATAAGAGCAGCGTTCCGACATTTACTTTTGGAACTTATATTTATCTGAGCTATAAAAAGTTTGATCTGTCCATGTTGTTCCAGGGAGCAACAGGGGCTGTAGTGTACGTTAACTCAGACGGGGGTACATTTACCAATTTCCGCAAGAGCTTGTTAGACGGCCGCTGGTCACCTACCAACCCCGATGGCAATATTCCAAGAACACCCAACCGTGGTAACTATTATTGGGATAACACAGGCAATACCTTCTTTCTTCATAAGACAGATTATGTTCGCCTGAAAACACTTCAGTTCGGCTATACCCTCGATACAAAAAGCCTTGAAAAGACAGGTATTAAACTTCTACGTGTGTTTGTGAGCGGACAAAATCTGCTTACCTGGTGTCCCGGTCTGAAAGACTTCGATCCGGAACTGGGAGCAAATCCTGCGCCGACCGACCTGAAGAATGCAATACCAGGTATCTCCGGTGGTAATTATCCATTGTCACGCGTGGTTTCAATGGGAGTGACTGTGACGTTTTAATCACCGGCAGGTATCGATTGCTGAACAAATTAAAAGAATAAACATGAAAAAGAATATTGTTTGCATGATCTTACTAACGGCGATCCTGATAGGTTCCGAAGTTTCATGTAATAAAAAAACACTTGATCAAACGCCCGTGGGCGCGGTTTCCGATGACGTTGTCTTTAATTCGACGGACCCCGGATTATTGACGGCATATGTCAATCACATTTACCAGGGCTTGCCGCATGGTTTCGACTGGTCGATGCTGGCTTCGCTGACTGATGAAGCGCTTACCCAGGCATGCACATGGGCAGGACAGCAAATGGCGATGTTAAGCCAGATAACTCCCAGTAATTTAGGGCCTTTTTCAAATGGTAATTGCCCCGAATTGCAACACTTTGGCTGGTCAAATGAATATGGGTTTGTCAGGGCCACCAATTTGTTCTTTTCAAGGATAAATGCTTCCCCGATCGATACGGCTACCAAGCATGAGCTGATGGGGGAGGTGTTTTTCCAGCGGGCTTATTTGTATCACAACCTGGTGTCTTTTTATGGCGGCGTACCCATTATTACAAAAGCATACGGATTGACGGATAGCTTTAGCGTTGCGAGGAATACATACGCCGACTGTATCCAATTTATTTCAGACCAATGCGATAGCGCTGCTCAATATCTCCCCTTACAGCAATCGCAGGTGGGCAGGGCCACCAAGGGGGCGGCGCTTGCCTTGAAATCAAGGGTGTTGTTGTATGCAGCCAGCGACTTGTATAATGGCGGCAACGGGACTGTTCCGGATCCATTTGGAAGCTTTAAAAACCCTGAGCTGGTGAGATATACCACTTTTTCGGCGGGAGACAGGCAAACCCGTTGGCAAAAGGCAAAAGACGCAGCATTGGCTGTAATAAATTTAGGCCAATATTCATTATATATGCCCAACCCGGCATCACAAAGCGAGGCAGCGACCAATTATGGCAATCTGTTCATACAAATGAGCACGCCGGAAGACATATTTGTAAAATATTTTTCTACAAATACCGTCGCTAACTGGAACGATTATGGAAAGACATATGGTCCGGGGCTGTTCCATAATCCCAATGGTTTTTGGGGCTGGGGTGTGGATGCTCCCACACAGCAGTTCGTAGATGAGTATGAGATGAATGATGGAACTACATTTAGCTGGAGCAATCCTGCTCAGGCTGCAGCACCCTATAAGAACCGCGACCCGCGTTTTTACGGTACTGTGTTGTACGACGGCGCTTCCTGGCGGCAAAGAACGTCCGACATTTTGCCGCATGAATCGACAGGCAAGCTCCAAACCGGTTACCAAAACACCTCGGCAGCTCACCCAACTACCGATGATATCCAGTATGAAACAGGTGGCTTTGATACACATAATCCCCCTACCGGTGCTAATATCTGGAACTGGTCGCCCACGGGCTATTATCTGAGGAAATGGAGCGATCCTACCATCGACCCGTTAAAAATCCTGCAGTCGACTCCGTGGCGTTACATACGCTATACCGAAGTTTTGCTTAATTATGCCGAGGCGTGCCTGGGCGTGGGTGATGTGGGAACCGCAACCACCTATATCAACATGATAAGGACAAGAGCGGGTATGCCCAATATCGCATCCGCCACTATGGCAAGCCTGCAGCATGAGCGGAAGATCGAACTGGCATTTGAAGAATTACGGTATTTTGATATTCGCCGCTGGATGATATGCGACCCGGCGGTATATGGACAAAAAGCCGGGTTCAGCAATGTGTGGAGCATCCATATATTTTATCCTTACAACGGTTCTCCCAACTATGGTTCAGGCACACCCGTTTACACGCCGGTGGCTGATGTCAGCGGGGCCGGCAACTATGCCAACCTGGATTATGCCGGCGGCAGGGCCTGGAATCCCAAATATTATTTTCTGCCGATTGCCTTTGAGGAAATGAATAAAAATCTGAAGCTTATTCAAAACCCCCTTTACTAGCTACATAAATAAAATGCAATAAAGGCTCGCTATTCATACAGGGAGCCTTTATTTTTTCGGGGGCGTTACATAAATGCATTGATCATGAAAAGGATTTGCACCATTATAACTGTTTTCTTTGTATTACACAGCGTACCTAGCTTGGCGCAGCGGCAACATAGCTTTGCACTGGGAGATTCAGTTTTTTTGCTCGATCACCGGCCTTTCCAGATGATCAGCGGAGAAATGCATTATTCCCGTATTCCCCGTGAGGCATGGCGGCAACGAATGAGAATGGCGAAGGCGATGGGCTTAAACACTATCGGCACCTATGTATTCTGGAATATACAGGAGCCGGAAAAAGGCAAATTCGATTTTTCGGGGAATAATGACATCGCCGCATTTGTGAAGACTGCCCAGCAGGAGGGGTTATGGGTTGTGCTGAGGCCCTCCCCATACGTTTGCGCCGAATGGGAGTTTGGCGGATATCCTTACTGGCTGCAAAATGAGAAAGGTCTTGTTGTTCGTAGTAAGGAGAGAAAATACCTCAACGAATATAAACGTTACCTGATGGCATTGGGCAAACAGCTCGCGCCGCTGCAGGTAAACCATGGCGGTAATATACTAATGATCCAGGTGGAGAACGAATATGGGTCTTACGGCGCCGACAAGGAATATCTTGCAATAAACCGTTCGATATTCCACGAAGCCGGTTTTGATGGGCTGCTCTACACGTGTGACCCGGCAAATGATTTGGCAAAAGGCTGCCTGCCGGGGTTGCTTCCTGCAATAAATGGCATCGACAACCCACAAAAAATAAGACAGCTGGTCGGAAAATATAACAACGGCAAAGGCCCGTATTATGTCGCCGAGTGGTACCCTGCCTGGTTTGACTGGTGGGGCTCTCCACACCATGTCGTTCCCCCGGAAAAGTATACTGCACAGCTGGATACCATGTTGTCTGCCGGCATTTCCGTGAATATGTATATGTTCCATGGCGGTACTACCAGGGGGTTTATGAACGGGGCTAATTTCAATGACAAAAACCCTTATGAGCCCCAGATAAGCAGCTATGATTACGATGCGCCTCTGGATGAAGCCGGTAACGCGACCCCGAAATTCATGGCTTTCAGGTCAGTCATTCAAAAGCATCTGCTCCCCGGGGAAACGCTGCCTGATGTGCCCGCTGCCAAACCCGTCGTATCTATCGATGAAATTCAGTTCACGGGGGCTACAAGCCTGTTCGACATCCTTTCGCATCCGGTGCAAAGCCGGCGGCTTTTGACTTTTGAAGATCTTCATCAGGCATATGGTTTCGTGCTGTATAGAACAAGGCTGAAAGGAGGGGCCGGCGGCAAGCTGGTATTAAAGGGGCTACGCGATTATGCTTTGGTGTTCATCAACGGTAAGCGCGCCGGCATTTTGGACAGGCGGCTCGGCGACAGCAGCCTGAATGTGGAAATGCCCGGGGGGATGGTTACGCTCGACATCCTGGTTGAAAATCTTGGCCGTATAAATTTTGGGCCGTACCTTTTGAAAAATAAAAAAGGCATTACGCAGCAGGTACTGTTCAACGACCAGGAGCTGGTGAACTGGCAAATGTTCTCATTGCCTTTCACGGATGTAAATTCTATCAAAAGGACTGCCGGGGTCAACAGGTACCCGGATGCGCCCGTTATTCGCAGAGGCAACTTCAATTTAAGGGAAACAGGCGATGCTTATCTTGACATGAGCAAATGGGGTAAGGGCGTCGTTTGGGTAAATGGATATAATCTCGGAAGGTACTGGAATGTCGGTCCGCAACAAACCATATATGTTCCGGGCGAATGGCTGAAGCCGGGCAATAACGAGATCGTCGTGCTTGAATTGATAAAACCGCAGCAGGAAATTTTGAGGAGTGTTGAAAAACCGTCGTTATGAATCGTTCTTCCCTAATTCAGCTTTCCAATCGGGCAATGACTTTTATTCTGTTCATTGCTATGCTCGTATCCTGCCACCGCAAGCACCATCTGTTCGAAAGGATCTCATCCTCGAATTCCGGGATTACATTTAATAATAAGATCGTCGAGAACGATTCCATAAATCCGCTGTCTGTAGTCAATATCTACAGCGGCGGCGGTGTCGGCATCGGCGATTTTAATAACGATGGTTTGCAGGATATTTTTTTCACCGGTGGGATGGTGCCGTGTAAATTATATATCAATAAAGGAAATTTCAGGTTCGAGGATGTTACCGCGAAGGCCGGCGTTGAAGGAATGGGAAGATGGGCGAGGGGGGTATCGGTTGTCGATATCAATAACGACGGGTTGCTGGATATGTATGTTTGCAATACGCTCTATAAAGATCCGCTCAAAAGAAGAAATATCCTGTACGTTAATCTCGGCATGGATAAAGACGGCGTTCCCCATTTCAAAGACATGGCAGCCGAATATGGCCTGGATATTCAAGTCCAGTCGACCATGGCATCCTTTTTTGATTATGATAACGATGGTGATCTTGACATGTACCTGACGGTGAACGAAGCTTCCAGCGATTATGTCTCGTCTGTTTTTATTCAACAGGACATGCCGTCCGGGGGACCCAACCGCGGAAGGCTTTACAGGAATGATACGGATCCCCGCTTCGACCATCCTGTTTTTCATGATGTTTCGAAAGAGGCCGGCATCCAGTTTGAAGGCTACGGACATGCCGCAAGCATCTGCGATATCAATAACGATGGATGGAAGGATATATATGTATCCGACGACTTTATTTCAAATAATATTCTTTACATCAATAACCGTGACGGCACCTTTACGAATAGGGTCAAAGAATATTTCAAGCACACTTCTTACAACAGCATGGGACAGGATGTCGCCGACATAAACAACGACGGCCTTCCGGACGTAGTGGAACTGGATATGAGCGCGGAAGATAACTACCGGAAAAAAATGATGTCGAATGCAAACAACACCAATACGTACCAGAATTTCGGGAATTACGGATACCAGTACCAGTATGTGCGTAATACATTGCAGCTTAACCAGGGCCCGGCGGTTGGGCAGGGTGACTCAATGGGCATCCCCGCATTCAGTGAGGTCGGTTTTATGAGCGGGATGTCCCAGACGGACTGGAGCTGGGATCCCCTGGTGGTCGATCTTGATAATGACAGTTACCGCGACCTTGTTATTACCAACGGCTTTCCCAGGGATTGGTCGGATCATGATTTTATTGCCTACCGGCAAAGATCCGGCGGCCTTGTCAGCAACCTGCAAATGCTTGACATGATCCCGCAGGTAAAATTGCACAACTATGCTTTTAGGAATAACGGTGCAGCCGGATTTGATGATGTCACCGATAGCTGGGGATTGACCTTGCCTACTTTTTCCAACGGGGCCGCTTATGCCGATCTTGACAATGACGGGGCAATGGACATGGTCATCAATAACATCGATGATGAAGCGTTATTGTACAGGAACGCTTCCAGGGATGACGACCAGCTTTCCACCCATTACCTGAACATACGATTCTCCGGAGGAAAGAAAAATGTAAATGGCATTGGCGCTACGGCTGACATATTTTATGATCACGGCAAGCAACAGACATATGATAATAATCCATATCGGGGGTATCTGTCGTCTGTGCAATGCATCGGGCATTTTGGATTAGGAAAGGTAAGCCGGATCGATTCCATCGTAATAAAATGGAACAACGGGAAGAAGCAAGCCATAAAAAATATAAAGGCAGACCGGACGATCGTTGTGAACATAAGGGATGCAAAGGAAGATGATTCTTTGCGGCAGCCGCTGATCGCCACGCATACATTGTTCCGGGAGATGAGCGGGGAAGCGGGGGTCAAATATACTCATACCGATATTCCCCTTATGGACTTCAATATTCAGACATTGCTGCCGCACAAGCTTTCGGAATATAACCCTGCTTTGGCGTCGGGGGATATCAATGGCGACGGTCTTGATGATCTTGTGATCGGCGGCAACCCGGTCAATCATGCGAAGGTTTTATTACAGCAGCAAAGTGGGCAATTTATTCAAAAGGAATTGTTGCCGGGCGTGCCGGCTGCAGCCGGCCAGGCAAAGGACGAAGGCATTTTGCTGTTCGATGCCGATGGAGACGGGAAGCCCGATCTTTACATAGCAAGCGGCGGATATTCGACAGCCTCCGACAGCGTCAACTACCAGGATAAATTATATCTCAACGATGGGAAGGGGAATTTTAAGGAAGAACCTTCCGCCTTGCCGGTGAATCATACTTCTAAATTGTGCGTAAGGGCTTTCGATATCAACAACGACGGCAAACTGGATCTGTTCGTGTCCGGCCGTGTTGCACCCGGTCAATATCCCAAGCCTGTCAGTAGTTTTATCTTTCGTAATGACTCGGAAAAGGGGCATGTAAAGTTCACAGATGTAACTGCGGAGGCCGCGCCTGACCTCAAAAACATCGGAATGGTTTGCGATGCCCTTTTTACGGATTTCGACAATGACGGGCAGACCGATCTTATCGTTGTCGGTGAATGGATGCCTGTAACATTTTTAAAGAATGACGGAGGCAAATTCAGGAACATCACCTCTATATTGGGCGTCGCTGATAAAACAGGTTGGTGGAACAGCATTGCCGCGGGTGATTTCAGACATACCGGAAGGATGGATTACGTCGTCGGAAATACAGGTTTGAACACTTTTTATAAAGGCAATGAAAGATTCCCTGTTTGCATTACCGCAAAGGATTTCGAGAACAATGGCGCTTTTATTGCAATTACTTCTCTTTACCTGTTGGACGAGCAGGGAGAAAAGAAGGAGTTCCCGGCTTTTGGGAGAGACGATATCGCAAAGCAATTCCCCGGCATCAAAAAAAGGTATGCCACGTACAAACCTTTCGCCCTGGCGACGATGAATGACATACTTACGCCGGAACAACGTAGTGGGGCGGTTCGCCTGCAGGCAAACCTGTTTCAATCGTGCTATCTGCGGAATGATGGCGCCGGGAAATTCACTTTTATCCCTTTGCCGCAGGAGGCCCAGGTATCGGTGGTCAATGCCATGGTCGTCGACGATTTTGACGGCGATGGCAACATGGACATATTGATCAATGGGAATGACTATGGCACGGAGGTCGCCACCGGGCAGTATGATGCCTTGAACGGGTTGTTATTAAAGGGCGACGGCGCAGGCGGCTTTTCCCCTCAATCCATTCAGAAAAGCGGCATATACATTCCTCACAATGGTAAAGCGCTTGTGAAACTGAGGAGTTCATCGGGCGATTATCTGATCGCTGCCAGCCAGCACCAGGACGTTTTGAAAATGTATCGGCTGAAAAGAAAGATACGTGCTTTCCGGGTTGACCGGGATGATGTCAACGCGGTGGTAGATTGTAAGAATAACAAAAGCTACAAGGAAGAGTTCTATTATGGGAATTCCTTTTTATCCCAGTCTTCAAGATTTATCCTGGCCGACAGCAATGTTCGATCGATAACTGTCAGGAACTCCAAAGGGAAGCGCAGATTGTTAAAATTGATGCCATAAAGCAAATATTATATAAATTTGATATTTATGTAAGGCTCGCTACTACACATGAAATTCGTCATTTACTTATACCTGGTTTTCCGGGCAGCAAGTTGTTTTGCTTCCGACACCTTGTCTGTAAGGTATTTAGGCATTGATCAGGGACTTTCAAACAATGCCGTGACCTGTATTTACAAAGATCACAACGGTTTTATGTGGTTCGGGACCTATGATGGGCTGAACAGGTATGATGGGTACTCTTTCCGTGTTTTCAGGAATATAATAGGAGATACTTCCTCTTTGTCGGATAATCATGTTTTTTGCATCAACTCCGATAAAGAAAATAAGGTATGGATAGGAGGGGGAAAGGGTGTGAGTGTTTATGATCCCTGCCGGTCTGCTTTTTTTACTCCGCGTTTCAGAAAGATCAATACGCCGGGAAGTGTTCATTTGTCAGATGCCGTATTGTCGATAAAGAACGCTGGCGATGTGATGCTGGTCGGCACAGCGCACAGTGGGCTTATTGCTTTTAACAATAGCAGGGAGGCCGGTAAACAAATCCTGCTTCCCGGGCAAAGCGATGCAACCTATAATGTGCCTGCCATTGAATATGATTCGGTGCGACATGAGGCATGGATATTTATCAGTGATGTTGGGTTATATAAGTATGACATCCGGAGCCGAAGGATATCTCCGGTGGCTTCCGGGCTGACACAATGCGTTTCCCTTTTTAAGAGATCCAACGGAGATATGTTTGTCGAAAACGATGCAGGAGTATTTAAGGTTTTCAAAAACACATTTGCACGATTTGATCCCATTCCTGAAATGATCGTAAGAGACATCACGGAAGACCCTGCGGGTGCGTTATGGATAGCCACCGATGGAAATGGATTGTGGTATTTGCCGCCGGGCGGCAGTAAGGCTCAGCAGCTTTATCTGGCAGGAACCCCCATAAACAGTAATTCCATCTATGATATCTACATAGATGCGGAAGGTCGTGAATGGATCGGGACATTAAGAGGCGGCGTAAATATCCTTGAAAGGAATAACAGGTTGTTTAAAACCATATCGTATCACAAGGGAGGGACTGAAGATATAAATGACTTTATATTATCTTTTTGCGAAGATGACCGGGAAAACCTGTGGATCGGAACGGATGGCGCAGGGTTACGTTACTGGAACAGGCAGAAAAATACTTTTACAAAATATGTTCATTCGCAGGATCCTGCTTCCATCAGCAGTAATTTTATCACTTACATCGCCAGGGATTATAAGAACGATATCTGGATCTCCACCTGGTTTGGCGGGATAGACAAACTCAATAGATCAAGCAACACATTTACTCATTATACCTGTTATAATCCTTTTCAGAAAAGCGATGAGAGGAACGTTTGGCAGATCTACGAAGACGGAGAAAAGCGTTTATGGGCATGTGCCAGCAATAAGGGTCACCTGTACCTGTATAACAGACCCGCAGATAAGTTCGATCTTTTTGATAGTTCGCTTGTCGATTTTCAGGTGTTGACGGAAGACAGGTCCGGTAATTTGTGGGGAGGTAATTACACTTCGTTGATAAAAGTCGATCCTGCAACGAAGGAGCACAAAATATTTTTTATCGGTTATCCCATCAGGAGTATTCACGAAGATAAAGATCATAATTTTTGGGTCGGCACAGAGGGAGGCGGTTTATTGTTATTTGACCGGGAAAAGGGGGAATTCCAGCAAATGACAACAAAAGATGGTCTGTCTAACAACGCAATACTGAGAATACTGGAAGATGGTAAAGGGGATCTGTGGCTCAGTACGTATTATGGGTTGTGCCGTTTCAACCCGGGTTTAAGGACATGCAGGATTTTTACACAGGCTGACGGATTGCAAAGCAACCAATTCAGCTTTAATGCCGCACTGATCTCCAGAAAGGGCGAATTCTTATTTGGAGGGATCAAAGGGTTTAATATCTTTTACCCGGATAGTGTTTACGACAAGAGGAATATCCCGCGTTTATTCCTCACCGGGCTGAAGATCGATAACGCTCCGGTGGAAGCAGATACGACTTACGTCTCCTCCCGGGATAAGGACATTGTCACAGGCATAACGATCCCCTTCGATAAAGCGATCCTTTCATTTGATTTTGCCGCGCTCCGGTATTCGAATGCAGATGACCTGAAATACACTTATTATTTAAAAGGCTGGGATAAGGATTGGAGTAGTGCGAACAAAATAAGAACGGCTAATTATAGCCATTTACACGAAGGAACGTATGGATTTTATGTCAGACTAATGAATCCCGATGGGGCCTGGGATAAAGAGGTTAAATTGCTTTCCATTACAGTACTGTCGCCATGGTACAGGACCTGGTGGGCATATTTACTTTATCTCGCTTTTGTAGCCGGCGCCGTTTACGCGGCTCTTTATTACTATCGGCGTCAGGAACGGCTGCGGTATGAAATAAGGCTTGCATTCGTCGAAAAACAAAAGGAAAAAGAGCTTACGGAAAGAAAGATCTCTTTCTTCACGGACATCTCTCATGAGTTCAGGACCCCCCTTACATTGATCGTGAATCCTTTGAAGGACCTTATGGAGGAGACGGATTCCGGCCCCATCCAAAAGAAACTGTCGACCGTACATCGAAACGCCCGGCGGCTGTTAAGCCTGGTCGATCAATTGCTGTTGTTCAGGAAAGTAGAATCGATAGAGCAGCAGCTCTTTCTTTCGACATTCGATATAAATGAGACATGTAACGAGGTCTTCCTAAGCTTTGCGCAACGGGCGGCTTCCAGGAATGTCGATTTTTCTTTTCAGAAACCTCTAAATGGATCGTTCTTTTACGGGGACAAAGAGAAGATCGAGATAATTTTGTTTAACCTTCTTTCAAATGCTTTAAAGTATACTCCGGCGGGCGGAAAAGTGGAATTGTCGGTCAGCGGGGAGGGCGAGCAGCTGTGTATAGTTGTCAGGGACACCGGGTGCGGGATCGCTGAAGATATCAGTCAACGGTTGTTTGACGCGTTTTACCAGGCAAACAACGCCGAGAAAGCGTCGCAGACCGGGTTCGGCATCGGGTTATATGTTTCAAAAAGACTTGCCATGGCCCATGGGGGCACATTATCCTACGTAAGTACGGAAGGGGAGGGGACCACTTTCACGCTGAGCCTTCCGGGAAATAAAGCTGCTTCAGGGGAGTATTGCAAAGATGAAGGTAAGAACGAGCGCCCAAGCATCATTCATGAGCTGGTCGAGGACATCCCCGGGGACGGGAATAAAAGCCCGGACAATAAGTCGAAGGTCATCGATAAGATCATCTCCGGGTTGCCGACAATGGTGATCGTAGATGATGATGCGGAGCTGAGAAGCTACATAAAAGAAATATTTATCGATCAATTCAACATATATGAAACGGAGGATGGAATGTCTGCTTTTGATCTGATCGGCAAGGAACTGCCCGATATTGTCATCAGCGATGTCGTAATGGGCAGGATGGATGGTATTGAATTGTGCCGCAAGCTTAAGGAAAATGCCTTCCTCGCGCATATCCCGGTGATCTTGCTGACGGGGAGCTCATCAGAGCAATCGAAGCTGAAGGGTTTGGCGTGTGGCGCTGAAGATTATGTGAATAAGCCTTTCAGCAAGGAATTGATCGTTGCCCGTGTTCAGAATATCCTGCAATCCAGGAACAGGCTTCAGCAGTATTTCTTCAATACCATCACGCTAAAGCCGACTTCGAGCATTGGAGCCGACCAAAAACAATTTCTTGAAAGATGCATAGAAATTGTAGAACGGTACATGGATAACCCGGAATTTAGCGTCCATATTTTTTGTCAGGAGATAGGCATGAGCCACCCGACCTTGTATAAAAGAATTAAGGCTATTTCGGGGCTGACGGTAAATGTCTTCGTAAGATACCTGCGATTGAGGAAGGCGGCGGAACTGTTGATCGACACAAGTAAAACCATTGTAGAAGTGACATACATTACTGGGTTTAACGACCTTAGATATTTCAGGGAGCAATTCTCCAAGTTATTTGGAATGCCCCCCTCCGAATTTATCAGGCGTTACAGAAAACCTTTGGGCAATAAGATCATCAAGAAAGGGGAATAGTTCGGGGTGTGGTACAAAAAAGTCGGATTTGTGTAAAAGAAAGTCTTTTTGGTACAAGGCTGTCAGGCAGCGCAAGGTCTAAATTTGTAGAAATTGCTTGTTATGTCAGTCTCCAGAAGAAATATCCTCAAAGGTCTTGCATTAGGTCTCCCCGCATTACAGTTAGGTCCCGCCGCGATGGCGCTGAAAGGAGGAATGCCCGGTCAGCAGTCATCGGGTGATGGAATGCCCGGTGGGCCGATGTCCGTAATGGACGGCCCGTTCCAGCCGACGAGGGCGTCCCTGCGGTCTTACAGCATACCGGAATGGTTCCGGGATGCAAAGTTCGGTATCTGGGCCCATTGGGGTCCGCAATCGGCTGTGGAAGCCGGCGACTGGTATGCCCGCAACATGTATATGCAGGGACAGCATCAATACGATTATCATGTAAAGACGTATGGTCATCCGTCGAAATTCGGGTTCAAGGATACTATCCCGAACTGGAAGGCGGAGAAGTTCGATCCGGACTATCTGATGAGTTTGTATAAAAAAGCCGGGGCCAAATATTTCATGAGTATGGGCGTACACCATGACAATTTCGATCTGTGGGATTCGAAGTTCAATCGCTGGAATGCGGTGAATATGGGCCCTCGTAAGGATATCGTCGGTCTGTGGAAGCAGGCGGCGCAGAAGCATGGGTTGAAGTTCGGCATCAGCGACCATCTCTGGATCACCTACAAGTGGTTCTCCACGAGCAAGGGGAGCGATAAGGACGGACCTTTTGCCGGCATTGCGTATGATGGGGCCGACCCAAAGAATTTTGAATACTACGGAAGATGTGAAGAGGTCTTTCAGAACCTGGAATGGCAGGAGAACTGGATACCGGAAGTCTGGAAGCGGCATTGGTTCGACAGGATCAGGGACCTGGTGGACAAGTATGAGCCGGATCTGTTATACTGTGACGGGCATATGCCTTTCGAAGAACATGGGCTGGCTATCCTGGCGCATCTGTACAACAAGAGCGCGGCGAAGAATGGAGGGATAACGCAGGCTGTATACACGAGCAAGCGTCCGGAGGATTCCGCAAAGGGGACGGGTATTTGCGTCTTCGATGTGGAGCGTGGGATAGTGGAATCCATCTGGCCAACGCCGTGGCAGACGGATACCTGCATCGGCGACTGGCATTACAACAAGGAGCGGGTGGGACATTATAAATCCCCCAAGACGGTGATCGATCTGCTGGTGGACATCGTCAGCCGCAACGGCAACCTGATGTTGAATTTTCCCTTGCCCGCCAGTGGCATGCTGGACAGCGATGAGCTGACGGTGCTGGATGGCATTACCCGGTGGATGGCGGTGAACAGCGAGGGCATCTATGCGACGAGACCGTGGAAGGTGTTTGGCGAGGGACCGGCTACAGACAGCGGCTCCGCCAAAAGCAAGGAAGGAGCTGCTTTCAATGAGGGCAAGCGAAAGGATATGACATATGAGGATGTCCGGTTTACCACCAAGGGTAAGACGTTGTACGCCTTCATTATGGGATGGCCGGACAACGGGAAACAAGTAGTGATCAGGCCGCTGGGTTCCGGTGGCTTAAGCAAGGCCGCCACCATCGGAGATATACAATTGCTGGGACATGGAAAAGTGGAATTCCGGCGGAATGAGGATGGGTTGACGATCCTGTTACCTGACCGCCAGCCAGGCGAGCATGTCTTTACCTTTAAGATCAGCGGGGAGGGACTTGTATCATGAAGCGATACTGTTTAGCACTCGACCTGGTGGATGATCCCGCATTGATAGCGCAATATCAACATTGGCACAGACCCGAAAATCAGCGGCCGGCGGTGAACGAAAGTATCCTCCGTTCAGGGATCGTTTCCATGGAGATCTACCGCACGGGCAACAGGCTGTTTATGATCATCGAAACAGAGGACTCCTTCAGCTTTGAACAAAAGGCGGCGCTCGATGCCTCCAATGCAGATGTGCTGGAATGGGAAGCGTTGATGGGGCAGTTCCAGCAGCCGCTGCCATGGGCGAAAAAAGGGGAGAAGTGGACGGTAATGGATAAGATATATGCTATATGAATTTTTTTTTTAACCTCTGCCGGCTATTATTCTATAGCCAGTTGCTGATGCTGCCTTTACTATCGAAGGCGCAGCAACAAACGAATGCACCGCAACCGCTGGGACCCGTCCCTTCGGAAAATCAACTAAGATGGCAGGAAATGGAATACTACGCCTTTCTCCATTTTTCCATCAATACATTTACTGACCAGGAGTGGGGGTCCGGGGGTGACAGTGTAAAAATTTTCAACCCGGATAGCCTGGATTGCCGTCAATGGGCGCGTGTCTGCAAGGAAGCCGGTATGAAAGGGATCATCCTGACGGCAAAGCACCATTCGGGGTTTTGCCTGTGGCCGTCAAAATATACGGAGTATTCCGTTAAAAATTCTCCCTGGAAAAAAGGTAAAGGCGACATTGTGCGTGAACTGGCGGATGCCTGCAAGGAATATGGCCTGAAATTAGGCATATACCTTTCGCCATGGGACAGGAATTACGCCGGCTATGGACGGCCTGCATATATCACCTATTTCAGGAACCAGCTCAGGGAACTGCTGACTAATTACGGGGATATCTTCGAAATTTGGTTCGACGGGGCTAACGGAGGTTCCGGCTATTACGGCGGAGCGAACGAAACCCGTACCATCGACAGAAAAACCTATTACGACTGGAAGAATACATACAAGCTGATAAGGGAGCTGCAGCCTAAGATCGTGATCTGGAATGACGGGGGAGATAGAGGTGACCTTCGCTGGGTGGGGACAGAAGCCGGCAATGTCGGTGAAACGAACTGGAGCCTGTTGAACGATACAGGTGATGTCACCTGGAATATGCTTCACTATGGTCTTGAGAACGGCAATGCCTGGGTGCCGGGAGAGGTAAACACTTCCATACGTCCCGGATGGTTCTACCATGCGTATGAAGATGGCAAGGTAAAGACCCTGCCGCAGCTGCTGGACCTATATTATAGTTCTTTCGGGCGCAATGGCGCCCTGCTGTTGAATTTCCCGATAGACAGGCATGGTCTGATACATGCCAATGATGAAAAGGCGGCCGTACAGCTGGCGGATGCAGTAAAAGAGGCCTTTGCCGTGAATCTTGCAGAAAAGGCGAAGGTCTCGGCCACTAATGTCCGTGGTAAGGCAAAAGCGTTTGCGGGCGACAAAGCGACGGACGGGAAAAAGGATACCTACTGGACTACGGATGATAGGGTGACTGCTGCATCGATGACCCTGGATCTCGGCAGGCCGGTGGCTTTCAATTGCTTTATGGCACAGGAATACATCCGCCTCGGTCAACGGGTGCGTTCTTTCACCGTGGAGGCGATGGTCGACGGCAACTGGAAAGAGCTGGCGAAGGCGACGACTATCGGGTATAGGCGCATCCTGCGGTTTCCCTCGGTAAGATCAGCGCAGATCCGGTTTACCATTACGGATGCCAAAGCCTGTCCGGTGATCTCAAACATCGGAGTCTTCGATGTCCCCCCTGTTCTAACGGCTCCTGCCATCACCCGCAATAAAGCCGGGAAAATAACCATGGCGGCGGTCGACAGCGAGTCGGTGATATATTATACGTTGGACGGGACCATTCCAACCAGCCAATCCACAAAATACGCCGGGCCCGTCATGACGGATGGAAAAGTGGAAGTCCAGGCCATTGTAGTCGACCCATCGACGGGGAAGGCCAGTCCCGTGAGCCGCGAGCAATTCGATATTCCTCATACATCCTGGAAAATTGTGGGGACCGATGATGTAAGATCTGCTGCTGTCATCGACGGCGATCCGCATACGGCGTGGCACCAGCGCGGCGAAAGTAAGAAGCCTGCCGATGTCATGATCGACCTGGGAGAAAAGGTGAACCTTACCGGCTTCCGCTACTTACCTGACCAGGACAGGCATGCCGGCGTCATTACAAATTATCAGCTTCTTGTGTCCCAGGACGGGCAGGAATGGAAGACGGCGGATGAAGGAGAGTTTTCCAATATCAACAACAACCCCTTATGGCAGGTGAGGAAATTCCCGCCGGTGACTGCGCGGTATATCAACCTTCGCGCCATTCATAATACAGAGGGAAACGATGATGCGGGGTATGCGGAGATAGACGTGATCACGGGCTACCTCGGAGAGCAAGGTATCAGCCCTTTCACGCCGGACTGAAAATCGCTCCGGGACAAATGGTAGGTGCTGAATGTGCTGTCCCCCTCGATGACCTTAACGTTCGTATCGATGGGCAGGTTCCGGAAAACCTGCGTTCTTCCCGTGACGGGCCAGCTTATAGCCACCTGTTCGATGGTCGCAGCCGAGCCGATGCCGATGTGCTGACGCAATGGGTTGGAACCAAAGCTGCCACCGGAGTTTACCTCCCTGAAAACAGCGCGCTCCCTGCCATCTTCTCTGAATGTCACTTTTATTTTGGCCCCGATGGCGGCTTTGTTTGATACGGTCCCCTGAAGTAAAAGATTTATCCAGTGGTTTTTATTCTGGCCCGGGTTCAGGTACAGGGAGTTTTCAAATGCGTCACCCGTATAGGCCCCGCCCATCTTGATATAGATGTCTTCGTCGCCGTCATTGTCGAGGTCGGCAAAAGATATGCCATGGCCTTTCTGTAAATTACCTACCCGCGCGGATGTCGTGACATCTAAAAAGTGGTCGCCCCCCATATTCTTAAATAGCTTGTTGGGAATGACGGACTTGAGCTGCGGGTTCCCGGTGCCCAGGTAAAAATCCAGGTATCCGTCGTTGTCGATATCGCCGAAATTGGCTCCCATCGCAAAGGCGGTGCTGTTCAGCCCAACGCTGGCGGAGACTTCCTCAAAGGTTCCGTCATGCTTATTCCGGAATAAAAACACCTTCCCGGCATTACCGATAGGTGTTTGTGTGGCCTCGGCGGCCGCATAATAAGAAAGGGATTGGGTAAACTCATACCCGCATACGAGGATGTCAGGCCAGCCGTCATTATCATAATCCCAAAACCAGGTGGGGAATGTGCGGGTCTGGTTATGGGTCAATCCTGCCTTTTCGCTGACGTCCTCGAAACGTACGGCGCCATTTTTATCAGAAACGTTCCTCAACAGGATCTTGTCCCCGTTGAGCGTGGAAAGAAAAATATCCGGCAGACCGTCGTTATCATAGTCGCCCGACGTGACTCCCTTTACATATTTCACAATGGCGCAGCCCGCCTTTGCCGCCATCTCCGTAAAGGTCCCGTTCCTGTTGTTGATAAAGAGCTGGCAGGGATGCGTTTCGTCACCCGGGGTTGTCTCATTCCCTATGAAAACATCCAGCCACCCGTCGTTGTTGAAGTCTGCCCAGGTGGCTGTCTGGGAAGGGTGAAAGGACAACAGCCCGCTGGCTTTGGTTACATCCGTGAAAGTGCCGTCGCCATTATTCCGTAATAAAGAATTGGGATCCTTGCCAAATCTTCCTTTCCATCCCCCCCGCAATACAAAAATGTCTTTATAGCCGTCATTGTTGTAGTCCATCTGCTCTATGTTCAGCCCGCCTGTGAGATAGCCCAGGCCGGAAGAGTCCGACACATCCGTAAAGGTCCCGTCGGTATTATTCCGGTAATAACGCATCGGCTCTGTCAGGCTCCAGCTGCTCAGTACAATGTCGAGATATCCGTCGTTATTGAAGTCGTCGACGATGCTTCCTCCGCCCATGCATTTGTAATTCAGACCTGCATTCATCGCCACATTTTTGAAAGGTCTTACCAGGTGCATGGTGTCGTCATCTCTCACCTTCAAAAGATATTGCGGCGGCACTGCCGATGGATAGCCGCCGGTGCTCATGCAGGCGACATTCAGCAGCCATCTCGATTCAAGATCATTGGGGTTGTCCATCAGGATCTCTTTGTATAGTTCAATCGCTTTTTCAGCGCCTGTCTTATCGCGATGGATGCCGCCGCCCGCAATGGGGAAAATGCATGATTCCGCGGTATGGTTGTTGATGCAGTTGGTCCGGTCGCCCAGCCGTAAATAAGCAATGGCCAGGTCTTTCAGGACTGTTTGTCT
>Ga0105240_10000953_pt1 | contig 51586 bp, 50 predicted proteins | sample KBSC54metaG_FD_80426 | JGI IMG/M metagenome (GOLD analysis project Ga0105240, IMG submission 80426) | Corn rhizosphere microbial communities from Kellogg Biological Station, Michigan, USA - KBS C5-4 metaG | ecosystem: Host-associated > Plants > Roots > Rhizosphere > Soil | place: Michigan, USA... | reverse complement strand
GAAGACATCATCAAGGAAGTCAAGCGTCACTCCTTTTATTTGAAGCCCGGTGAGAAGAAGCGCGTGAAGGAAGCTCTCGCACGCAAGCGCAATCGCAAGAAGATTCGCAAGGAACAGGACTAACCCGGTTTCTTGAAACCGTAAACGGAAGCAGGGCCGCCTGGAACAGAGCTATCGTGGGCAGGCGGCCCACTCTCCTTCACCAAGCCCGCCCGACCAACCCTCCTCCCCTAAGGTCATGCAGGCGAGCGGAACGCTTCGAGTTCCGCCGTTAGGATTTGCCGTCTTCCGACGGCATGGGCCCCGCATCATCTGCTGCATGCTTCACCGAAATATCGTTCGCGCGCGTACGAGGCTGCCGGACGAAGTTTCTGACTTATGGGAGAAGCGGTATGGAATTTGTGGACCGGCTCTTAACCTGTGTTGATTGTGGCGGCGAGTTCGTTTTCACCGCCGGCGAACAGCTCTTCTTCATGGACAAGCAGTTCAAGAACGACCCTAAGCGCTGCAAGCCGTGCAAGTCGCGCCGCAGCGCTGCGGCGGCCGGCGCGCAGGCGGTCAGCGGACCGGCAGCCGCGGGCATCTCGCGAACTGAAACCCGCACGGAGTGCTCCGAGTGCGGCGTCAGCACCACTGTCCCGTTCCGGCCGACGCAGGGACGCCCCGTGCTCTGTCGCCAATGCTTCAAGGCCAAACGAACCCAGCCTGATGCGGCGACGGACTCGGTCGCGAAGACGATTCCCTCTGCTGCACCTGCCGTACCGGGTACCCCGACGCTGGTGCAGACCGTGGTCACGGTAGCCGAAACCGCAGAGGTTGAGCGGGTGACGCACCCGTCCTCGGCTGCCTGAGCATCCGAACCAGGCATGCAGGAATTAACCCTCGCGGGCTCTGCGGATGCGCTGGTGCGCGCCCACACCTCTCTCGGCGAATTTGACCTTACCGTCTGCAGCGATGGCACCTACCTGCTCGATGGCGGAGCGATGTTCGGCGTGGTGCCCAAGACAATGTGGTCCCGGCGCATTCCGGCGGATGAGCAAAACCGCATTCGGCTTGGCCTGAATACCGTCATCGTCCGCACGGGACATCACACCGTGGCGATTGAGACCGGCATCGGCAACAAGCAGCCGCCGAAGATGCGCCAGATCTTCGAGAACCAGGAGCTGCTGCCGCAGTCGCTTGCGGCCGCGGGCGTTCGGCCGGAAGAGATCGACTTCGTCATCAATACCCATCTGCACTTCGATCACTGCGGCTGGAACACCACGCTCGAGGCGGATGGCCGCGTGACGCCGACCTTTCCCAACGCGCGCTACTTCGCGCATCGCGGCGAGGTGGAGCACGGCCACCTGCAACTGGAGCGCGATCGCGTCAGCTACATCTCGGAGAATTACGATCCGCTGGTGGACTCCGGACAGATGACGCTGCTCGATGATGCGGACTTTGCCGCCGCGTCTGAGGGCCGAGTGCCCATCTGCCCGGGCATCGCGGTGGAGCTGTTTCCCGGACACACGGCACAGATGATCGGCGTCCACATCGAACCGCCGCGTGCGGATGAATCGCGTCCCGCGGGATCCACAAGCCCTGGTGGCGTGACCAGCCGCAGCCCGCACGCCTGCTACATCGCCGACCTGCTGCCCACCGCACACCATCTCGACGTCACCTGGGTGATGGGCTACGATCTCGACCCGCTGCGCTGCATCGAGGAGCGCAAGCGGTTCTACGCTCGCGCCATACCGGAAGACTGGCTGGTGCTGTTCACGCATGACCACGACACGCCGATGGCTCGGCTGGCGCTGAACGACAAAGGCAAGCCAATCGTGCGGAGCTGAAGGGTCGGAAGCGCAGGCGCAGTCGTTGTCCGCGATCAGAAGCTCTGCAGCAGGAAGTCACGCGCGCTTGCCAGCACTTTCTCCTGCGCTTCGGGATGAGGCAGGATGCGCGCAAGCTCTACGGCTCCCATCATGGTGGAGATGATGGCGTAGAAGTTGCGCTCGCGTTCTGCGGGCCGTGCGCCGGGCATAAAGGGAAGCAGGCGGTCGCGGTAATTCACCAGCTCATTCACGACTGGGCCGCGCATGCTGCGATCCACGCGCGCCAGTTCGGGCGCAAGAGCCGGAAGTGGGCAGCCGCGATCGGCGTGATCGCAGTACTCCAGGCTGAGGTAGGTCTTTACGATCGCGCGCCATCCCTCGCCCGCTGGCGCCTGCTGCGCAGCAGCCACCAGCGTGTCGCCGATCTCGCGAAAGGCCTCATGCAGCGATTCGAGCAGCAGCTCCTGCTTGCTGGCGAAGTGCTTGTAGAAGCCTCCATGCGTCAGCCCGGTGTCACGCATGACCGTGGCGACGGCTGCGCCGTTCAACCCCTCCTTGCGCACCCTACGCGAGGCATCCTGGATGATCTTCTGATGGACTTTCGACTTGTGCTCCGGCGGGTAGCGCATGCATTCATGATAGGGCGCGCACGACTTGCGACTGTGCGCGGCCTAGTAACGCTTGGTCATTGCAGAGGGCGCTGTTCCCGTTTTGCCACCGAGTAGCCAGTCCACTGGAGTGCGGACGTCCTCCTCGCGGGCCTCGCCCATGACGCGAGCGACCACCTGGCCGTGGTCATCGAGGATGACGGTGCCGGGCACAATGTCTCCCAGGCCGAACTCGCCCGTGATGTCGGTGTTGCCGCCGACCCAGCTCTCCTGGGTGACGTGGAGTCGTTCGAGCGCGGCCGGAACCTTGGCGCGGTCCTTCGGCTCGTCGATCGAGATGAGCACGAACGCGACCGGCTTGTCGGCGTAGCTGGCGGCCAGCTTGGAGAGCCGGGGAAGCTCGTCCTGGCAGGGCACACACCAGGTCGCCCAGAAGTTGACGACGACGATCTTGCCGCGCAGCGAGGAGAGCTTGCGGGTCTGGCCGTCGAGCGTTTTGTACGAAGGATCGGGTGCGGAGCGAGCCAGCGCCGGAGCGGCGATCCAGCAGGATAGCGCGAGAACAGTGGCGCGGAGCAGACGGTTTCGCATGGCTCCTCACTATACACAGCGGACGGCGCTCTCCACCCCAACCGAAAGGTGGAGATGCGCCCCTATCCAACAGCCGATGTGCAGGATGCGCACCGGGTGCTACTGTCAGACTCGCTTCCGGGATATTCAGTTTTGCTGCATGCGCGAAGACGCCTGCATGTCCGACCTTTTTGAGGAGACCAGACGATGAAGACGCTGACTTATTCCGCAATGCTGCCGGCGCTGGCCGCGCTTGCGCTGACCTGCACGCCCACTGCGGTTCATGCGCAGGGATGCGTGGCCGCTCACTCGCCGCAGCCGGTGATCGCCGGGCTGGATCCGACGTCGGAGTACAGCAGCCGCAGCTTTTCCGCCGGTGGCTTGTTGCACGGGCTGACGGTGACGACCGGCTTCCGGACGTACAGCTCGTTCCGGCACTACATCGGCACGGTGTATCAGGTGCAGCGCGCCATCAAGCAGAATGCGCTGCTGAACCATGTGGATCTATATGACCTGGATATCAACTATCGGCTGACGCCGCGCGTGAGTCTGATCGCGTCGGTTCCGGCGCTGACCGCGACACGACGCCAGCAGGGGAACGTGAACGTGTATCGCTCGGGCGGCATCGGCGATGTAACGGTCGGCGTGGAGAGCTGGGTGTGGCGTCCTCCGACGGAGAGCCACGGCAACGTGGCGTTTTCGGCGGCACTCAAGCTGCCGACGGGGATCAACGACGCGAAGGGCACCAAGATCGCTTCCAACGGCACAAGGCAGATTCAGCCGTTCGACGAGTCGATTCAGCCGGGCGATGGAACCTGGGGCTTCTCGCTGGCGACGCAGGCCTACCGCGAGCTGGTGTGGCACACCACCGGATATTTCACCGGCTCGTGGATGTTCAGCCCGCAGGATACGACCGGGGTGAAGACGTTTCGATCGGCGCCGGGCGAGGGTGTGAACTCGGCTGCGGATGAGTACCTGTGGCGCGGCGGATTCTCGCATCCTGTTCCGGGCAACCGCTACACGCGTGGAGTGGCGCTGAGCTTCGGTGGACGCATGGAAGGCGTTCCGGTGCGCGACGCGTTCGGCAAGAGCAACGGCTTCCGGCGGCCCGGCTACGTGATCTCGATTGAGCCCGGGCTGATGTATGCGCGGGGCCGATACATGGTCAACGTCAGCGGTCCGTGGGCGATGGAGCGCAACCGGAAGACTTCCGTCACGGACTATGCGAACCACACCCATGGCGACGCGGCCTTCTCCGATTACACAGTTATGGCCAGCCTCTCGCGCTCGTTCTAGGCGGTGGGGGGAGGGGCAGGGGGAGCCTCCCCCCTGCCCCCTATTTTTGGCTACAAAGCTTTTGTTTTCACCTGGTTGTGGGTGGGGTATGGCTGTAAAGTATTCCAGACACACGGCCTACCTGCAAAATCTTCCAGAATAAGGACTTACCCTATACCCTCCCTGCTGCAACAGAAAGGCCCGGCTCGAGAGCCGGGCCTTTCTCATCCTTAATTTAAGGATAGCAGGCGGCACATAACTCGTGTCACATCAAAATTTTTGATCTAAGTCGCTGAGAACAAGCTTCTTGTGGGGATTCCAAGGGCTGCGGGGGCTTGACACGATAATTCCGGGCAAAAAGCGGCGATCTGCGGCGCGGAGGTCAGCGAGCGTCCGGGCTCAGCCGATGGGAAGACGGAGCAGTTCCCAGAGGCGGCGCTTGCCTTCGATGGTGACGCGGACGGCGCGGCTGCCGGGGATGGGTGCGACCCAATGGAGCTCGTGGAGGCGTTTGAAGAGAGCGACGCCCAGGGTTCCGGCGAGGTGGTGGCGGCGTTCGGTCCAGTCGAGGCAGCGGCGGGCGAGCTTCTCCGGGCTGCCTTCCCAAGACGGGACCTGAACGCCGAGGGATTCAAACCAGTCCTGCCCGGAGGGGGGAACGGCATAGGCCTTCCGGCCGGAGGAGACGAGCAGGCCGCGGAGCTCGAGTTCGCGGGTGATGTGCACGCCGAGCCAGCCGGCGAGATGCGCGTAGCAGGTGCGTGCGTAGGCGAGACTGCCGGTCGCCCGCTTCTGCGCGTTAAAAGCATCGCGGCTGGACTGCGGCCGGGCGGTTAAGACGAGGAGCGCCTCGATGGCGTCGGCGACTTCGGCACTGGAGAGCCGGTAGTAGCGATGCCGCCCCTGGTGCTCGGACTGGAGCAGGCCACCCTCCACCAGGCGGGCGAGATGGCCGCTCGCGGTCTGCGGTGCGACGTTGGCGATGGCGGCGAGCTCTCCGGCAGGCAGCGCGGCGCCGCTCATGAGGCTGAGCAGGATGGCTGCCCTTCCTGGATCGCCGAAAAGACTGGCCACGACGGATAACTCGTCCCTCATACGAAATATTGTGTCACGGCGCAAAAGTGGAATAGTTCGGTCTACGCCGAACTATACGGCGCCTTGCGACCGCTAGGATGAGCGCTGGAGGAAACGATGATTACACTTCATCTGCGTTATACGATCGATCCCAACAAACTGGCTGACGTGCGGACCTACGTGGAATCGGAGCTGAAGCCGATACGGGAGTCCGGAGGCGACGTGGTGGGGTATTTTCTTCCGACTGACTTTGCCGGAGCGACCAATGAGGTGTTCGGGGTTATCGACTTTCCGTCGCTGACGGAGTACGACATCTAGCGGGCCAAGCTTGCGGCGCATCCGCTGCACAAGCAGTATGTAGAGGCGCTGGAGCGGACGGGCGCGCTGCTTTCGATCCAGCGATCGCTGGTTCAGCGCGTGGAAGTGAAGGAGGATCTGCCGGAAGGATGGATGCTACGGGTTCTGCGGATGTGCGCATTGCGGGATACGATTTCGGAACCAGCGCGAGCGCACTGTCGCCGCTGACGTTCGAAGAGCTCTCGCAGGTGGAGCAGACGGTGGGATGGACGCGGGAAGACGAACAACTGCTGCGTAAACATGCGGGGCTGTTTCGCTCGCAGGCGGAGGAGATGGTCGGCGCGTGGCGCGCGGTGATCGGGGCGCAGCCGCATCTGTCGCAGGGGTTCGTCGGGCCGGATGGGAGGCCAGACGAGGAGTACAAGGCTCGCGTGAAGCCGCGGTTTGTGCAATGGGTGGTAGATGTGGCGACGCGGCCACATGACCGCGCCTGGCTGGATTACCAGGAAGAGATCGGCCTGCGGCATACTCCGGCGAAGAAGAACAGGACGGATGGCGGCCATACGCCCTCGCTGGTTCCGATGCGCTACCTGCTTGCGTTTGTGCCGGTGGTGACGGACGTACGGCCATTTCTGAGCGCCGGAATTGTCGATGCTGCTGAGCTGGAAGCGGTGCAGCGAGCCTGGACGAAGGCCGTGCATCTGCACGTGACGCTGTGGTGCCGGGCGTATGCGCGGGACGGGCTCTGGTAGTCAGGCTTCGCGCTTATACTCCCAGCTATGCTGGGGCGGACGAAGAAGCATGCGGTGATCGCGGTGGTGGCGCTGATCGGCGGATTCGTTGTGGGTTGTGTGAGCGCGGTGGTGACCTCGCCGTTCTGGGGATGGTTCGAGGAGAGGACAGGCATTGAATCGCTGGGACACAGCGGGCCGGCGGACTGGGTGTTCACGATGCTGATCGGGCTCGCTGCTGTCCTCATCTTCGGTGTGCTGGAGTTTACCTTTCGCGAGAGACCGGTCGCGGCTTTACGCGAGGAGGCGTAAGCGCGCACGGATGGCGTTGGCCAATTTACGGATTGCTGAGTTGGCCGTCAGCCGCTCGACGTGATCGAGTTCTGCAGCGCCAAGACTTGAGGAGCAAGCAAAAGCGACATTCTTGTTGACACTATATCCGTTGTGGATATAGTGTGTGCTGCATGGTAATGAAGGATACAGCGCGGACTCCGCTGAGTCCCGCAGTGCTGCATATTCTGCTGGCGCTTTCGACGGGAGGGCGGCACGGGTACGGGATTATGAAGCAGGTGGAAGCGGACTCGGAGGGCAAGGTGAAGATGGGGCCGGGGACGTTGTATGGATCCATGGGCCGGATGATGGAGGCCGGCTTGATCCGGGAAAGCGGCAAGCGGGCGGATCCGGAGATGGATGACGAACGCCGGATCTATTACGAGCTGACAGGCGCAGGGCGGGCGGCGCTGGAGGCAGAGCTGCGGCGGTATCGGGATGTGGTCGCGGTCGCGGAAGGTCGGTTAGCCCATGGCCGTTGATCGCGGAGTGCGGCGCTACACAGGGTGGTACCGGTTGCTGTTGCGGCTGTACCCGGCGTCTTTCCGGCAACGGTTTGGCGAGGGCATGGCGCAGTCGTTCCGCGACTTGTGCGTGGAGCGCCGAAGAGCGAACCGCAGCTTGTTCGGGCTCGCGCTGTGGATCTTTTGCGAGACGTTGGCGGGAATTGCCAAGGAGAACGTGATGCAAATGAGTCGGATGGGGCAGACGATATTCCGCGTCGCACTTGGGTCGCTGGCTGCGTTGATGGTGCCCCTGGTGGCATCGCGGATGGTGCCGGATTGGAACTGGCGCCCGAGTGGTTTCGTGATCGTGTATCTTCTGTTCTTCGCGACGGGAATGGCGTATGCGCTGATCGCGAGGAGGATGGGCGCATGGTCGTACAAGGTCGGTGTGGGTGTGGCGCTACTGGCCGGCTTCGCGCTGGGATGGTCGAACATGGTGCAGGTCGCAGATTCGGGACATCCGGAGAACCTGGCGTATTACAGCGTGCTCGTGTTGGGACTGATTGGAGCATGCGTGGCGCGGCTGCGGGCGCGAGGCCTGGCTCTGACGTTGTTTGCAATGGCCGCAACGCTCGCAGTGATTGCGGTGATGCTTCCTTCGGGCGCGCCGCCCTATCTCGCGCGAAACATGGCGATCGGGCATGGGATCTACGTGGTGTTGTTCGCCGCTTCGGGCATGCTGTTCCGGCACGCTAGCGTGGCCAGAGCGCAGTCCTAGCGGCGCTGCTCGTCTGCGTGATCAGGAACCCACATCTCTGCGAGATGTGGGGCACCCGGCGTCATCGAATGTCATGTGAAAGACGATTGAAGAGGGAAAGGGCGCTGGTTATACTGACCTGCTGGGTTGGAGCCAGAAAACCAGCATGCTACCTCTGATTCACGCCAACTTTCTGCAGCGGCTGATCCAACATATACAGGCCGACCAGCGATTCGAAGCGTTGCTCGCGGGCGGATCCATGGTCCATGGCGGCTTCGACGAGTACTCCGATCTCGACCTCATTCTGCTGGTTCGAGACGAGGATTACGCCGCCGTCCTTTCCTGCCGGCATTCCCTTGCATCGGATTGGGGACAACTTCTGGCATGCTTCACCGGCGAGCATGTGGGGGAACCACGCCTCCTCATCTGCCTGTATGAGCCAATACTTCACGTCGACCTCAAATTCGTAAGCGTAAGCGATTTTGTCCACGCGGTTGAGCGGCCGCTGGTGCAGTGGGCAAGAGTGCCGGAAAAAGTTGACCGGCTGATTGCAGGACTCAACGTAGAGTGGCCGGATCGATCGCCGGACTGGTTTGAGGAACGTGCCTGGATATGGCTGCACTATGCAGGAACAAAACTTCAGCGCGGAGAACTGTTTGAAGCGATGGGTATGCTCGCCTTCTTTCGCGATCAGGTTCTTGGGCCGATGCTTCACCGGCAGAGTGGCCGGCCGCAGCGAGGACTTCGTCGGATTGAGGGAGACGCTGCCGCCACCGCATGGTTGCAGACGGTTACCGCGGGGCACGATGCTGAGTCGATCTCCCGCGCACTCCGCAAAGCCACTGAGCTTTATCAGTTGCTCCGCAAGGATGACCCGCCCAAGCACGTGGTTCCGGGCATGCCGGAACGGCTCCTGCCTTTCCTCTCTGTATCCTGAGTTTTCGCGACGCTAAGGAATTCGACCATGCCAAGCCAGCAGCCAGTGACCTGCCAGATTCGATACACGCTTGACCTGAACCAGCTGGACGCCTTTCGCATCTACGCTCGCACCTGGGTTTCTTTGATTGAACGCCACGGCGGAATCCATCATGGTTACTTCATCCCGAGAGCGGCCCCGGATGGGGTGAGGATGAGCTTTCCGCAGCTTGGTTACGCCGGTCCGGACAATGTTGCGGTGGCGATGTTCACTTTTCCGGATGAAGAGAGCTATCGCCGCTATCGCGAGGCGGTGGCATCGGAGCCTGAATGCGAGATGGCTACGGCGCTGGTGCGCGAAACCGGATGCTTCACCCGATATGAGCGCCTCTTCCTCACGCAAGTCGTGTGAGGGCTGCACTTCCCGCGCAAGGGGCGCTTCTGTCTCGAAAAAGCAAAAGGGACTCGGCGGTTAGCGCGAGTCCCTTGGTGTTGCGCGGAGTGCAGGAGAAGATGTCCTGGGTCGCCTGCCGCACTCCGGCGCAAGCTTTGAGTTAGATCGAGCTCATGTTGTGCAGGAACTCCTGATTGTTACGGGTCTTGGCCAGCTTGTCGGAGAGAAGCTCCATGGCCTCGACCGGCGAGAGAGGGTTGAGGACCTTGCGCAGGATCCAGGTGCGCTGCAGATCTTCCTTGGGGATGAGCAGCTCTTCCTTGCGGGTGCCGGAGCGCTGGATGTCGATGGCCGGGAAGACACGCTTGTCGACCAGCTTGCGCTCGAGGATGATTTCCATGTTGCCGGTGCCCTTGAACTCTTCGAAGATGACCTCGTCCATGCGCGAGCCGGTATCGACGAGCGCGGAGGCGATGATGGTGAGGCTGCCACCCTCTTCGATGTTGCGGGCCGCGCCGAAGAAGCGCTTGGGGCGCTGCAGCGCGTTGGAGTCGACACCGCCGGAGAGGACTTTGCCCGACGGCGGAACGATGGTGTTGTAGGCGCGGGCGAGGCGGGTGATGGAGTCGAGCAGGATGACGACGTCGCGCTTGTGCTCGACCAGGCGCTTGGCCTTTTCGATGACCATCTCGGCGACCTGCACGTGGCGCGCGGCGGGCTCGTCGAAGGTGGAGCTGATGACTTCGCCCTTGACGGAGCGCTGCATGTCGGTGACTTCTTCCGGGCGCTCGTCGATGAGCAGGACGATGAGGACGACCTCAGGGTGGTTCGCCGTGACGGAGTTGGCGATGGCCTGCATCAGCATGGTCTTGCCGGTGCGCGGCGGAGCCACGATGAGTCCGCGCTGGCCCTTGCCGATGGGCGTGAGCAGGTCCATCACGCGACCGGAGATCGACTCACGCACCGTCTCCATCCGGATGCGCTCCTGCGGATAGAGCGGCGTGAGGTTGTCGAAGAGGATCTTGTTGCGGGTTTCTTCGGGGGACTCAAAGTTGATGGCCTCGATCTTGACCAGGGCGAAGTACTTCTCGCCCTCATGGGGCGGGCGGACGTTGCCGCTGATGGTGTCGCCGGTCTTGAGGTCGAACTTGCGGATCTGCGAGGGGGAGACGTAGATGTCGTCCGGGCCGGGCAGGTAGTTGTAGTCGGGGGAGCGGAGGAAGCCGTAGCCGTCGGGGAGGATTTCCAGCACGCCCTCGGCAAAGATATGGCCCTCTTTCTCGCTCTGGGCCTGGAGGATCTTGAAGATGAGGTCCTGTTTGCGCAGGCCGGAGGTGCCGGAGATATCGAGGCCGCGGGCGAGCTTGCCCAGTTCGGCGATGCTGTGTTCTTTCAGTTCGGCGATTGTCATAAATTCGCGAAAATCCTGGATTGTGGGGGGATATGTGTTGCGGGGAACTTCATCTGCTGCAGGAAGGAGCTTACGCCGGGAGCGAATGTCGGGAGGACAGGGCCCTGACTCCGGGATCAGCTATGGGATGTAACAGATTATAGGATGCAGGGAGGGAGTTCGGGGGAATTGTTTTTGTTTGCGGGGCCCAAGGGAAGGCCCCGAGCGAGGGGCCGCGCGGAGACTAAGCCGCGCGGCGCTCCTCAAACTCGATGGACGCAGCGCCGGGCGCGGAGGTCGCGTCCATGGGCACAGTGTCCTTGAACCGATCCAGGACCTCATTGGTCGTGTCCTGCAGGCGGGTGTTCGGCTTGTGCAGCTTGCGGGTCGCCTTGGCGGCGAGCTGGCACAGCTCGTAGCGGTTTTGAACGTGAGTCAGAGCTCCGAAGATAAGGTCTGAGCGCATAGTTTTCCTTTCAAGGTTGCAGGGGAGAATCCGATCCAGTTTGTTCGGAATCGCGGGCTCTTTCGAAACTGCTCGTGGCCCAGTAAGAGAGGCTTGGAATGCCCCCAACTTAGGATGCCGAAAACTCCGGAAAGGCTCCATTCTGTTTTTCTTTTTGCCAATACTTTCAACTGAGGGTGGTGCCACGTGCGGACGATATGGGTGCGTTCGCGCCAAAAAGACGCTCCGGAACCGCATATCGGAATTTGCATCTCCTGGAGTCAGGGCGGACCTCTGAAACTGCTCGTTTGCCGCCGGAATGCGAACCAGAATTAGTGCAAAAAGCTAAGTCACTCAACAACTTGGTACATGCAGCACCATAAAGCCTCAGGCAGGTCGAGTCAATACTTTTTTTTGTAATTGAAGGTAAGAAGGATTCTGAAAATGGGAGCGATATTCGACCAAGGCGAGGCGGCTGTGTGCCGTAAGTGACGTAAATGCAAGGAGGTCGCGAGACGTGTTTTGTAAGTGCAAGAATTCATTATAATGGCTACCTAAGTGCCCGATTATGAGCCTGTTGTGGAAGCTCAATAGGAGTCGGGCCGGGGGTGTATTTGGCGGCACCTGGGCCCATTTTCGTGCTGCCTACCTCCCGAGCGTCCTGTTCGCGTGATTCCGATTACGGTGCAGTAGCGGCATCTGAGGTGAGATGAAAGTACTCGTGACCCTGGTCTACGCGTTTATCAATACGTTCGGGATCACGCAGCCCACGCCGGACGGGGCGCGTAAAGCAGCACGGGTACTCGGCTGGCTGCTGTTGGGAACGGCGATCCTCGCCACCGCAATCTTCTTTCTTGCCCGAAAGTATTTCGCTGGAAGCTAATCGCCTGGAGTCGAGCGGCCCTCAGATTGGCGACACCTGACCCGCCGAATTGTAAGGTCTGCTCAGCCGCCGTTTCGATCCGACTCCGCGTCACGCATCTCGTCTTCGTGATCCAGGATGGCGGAGATCTTTGCCGGCAAGATACTTTGCAGGACATCGAGCAGCTGCCGGGGATCGAAGGAGGGCACGTGAAAATCGGCCTCGGGGATTTTGTTCATCCAGGGACAGACGACGATGACGGGCAGCCGCGGGTTGATCTTCTTGACCGCCTGCACCACCTCGTTGATCGGCATGTCCTTGACCTCGACGTTGCAGACCAAGCCGTCAACGGCGGGATATCTCTTCACGGTCTCGAGAGCTTCGGCACCGCTGTACGCGGTGATGACATTGAGCTTGGCCGACTCAATGACCAGCTTGCGGGTGGAGATGCTGCCGGAGTGCTCCGGATCCATGACGATGAAACAGGGGCGGACCATCGCACGGCGCGAAGCGCTTTGCGGGGTATCGTTTCTCTCCTGACCTGTGTTGCCGTGCGTGTCACTCAAAGAAGTCCCCTCCAACGTTAGTGAGATGCAGAGGACATGCGAGGAGCGGGTTCGGGCTCAGGCGAAGAGGGTAAACATGACGGACTCGAGCGGGATGGAAAGGACGGGCCCGAAGAGTTTTCCGGTGGCTCCGTCACGGCGGAAGACGGTGACGGTGCCTGAGTCCTGATTGCCGCAGAGCAGCCAGCGGCCGGTGCGGTCGAGCGTGAACTGGCGTGGCGTGCGTCCTCCACAGGGAATGCGCTGGATGAGGGTGAGCGGGCCCTCGTCGGCGATGGCGTAGACGACCAGTGTGTCCTCGCCGCGGTTGGAGGCGTAGAGGAAGTTGCCGTCCGCGGAGATGGCCAGCTCGGCCGCGGTATTTTTTGCGACGGGAAAATCATGGGCGATGGTTTTGACCACCTCGTCGGTATTGATCAGCAATGCGTGCGGGGCGGTGCGGGAGCTGGTGGTGGTCCAAAGAAAGCGGTCGATGGTGGAGTCGAGCTCGTTAATGGAGTAGACCCAGCGGCCGTTCGGATGGAAGGCGATATGGCGCGGCCCGGAGCCTGGATGCCCGACGGAGAACATCGTGGGCGGCCCAAGCTTCGCGTCCGCCGCATCGACGCTGAAGATGGAGATCTTGTCGGTGCCGAGATCGCTGACCAGGAGGAAGCGGTTGTCCGGCGAGAGATGCACGGAGTGCGGGTGGGGAGAGTCCTGCCGGACGGAGTTGGGGCCGTGTGGTCCAAAGGGAGGCTCTCTGTAATCCAGATGCTCGACGGGACCTTTCAGCGCTCCGCCGGGCAGGATGGAGGAGGTGCTGATGGAGGCGCCGAGATAGTTGGCGACGAAGGCGGTGCGAAAGCTGGCATCGAGCGAGATATAGCAGGGGCCGCCGCCGCCGGAGCTGACCTGATTGATTTTGACGAGCGCACCGGTGGCCGGATCCATGCGCAGACTGGTGACTCCACCGGCGTTGTCGAGCTCGTTGACGGCATAGAGAAAGCGCTGGCCTTCCGATTGCTGCGAGATGGCGAGAAAGGAGGGGCGGGAGGTTTCGGCGGCGAGCTGCGGGTGGGAGAGGCCTCCGGTGGCGGGATCGAATCGCGAGACATAGATGCCACGGGCAGCGCCCTTGGCGGTGTCGGTGCCGAAGTAGACGAAGGTGGGCTGAGGCGGCGGCTGCGGTGCTCGACGGAAACGGCCGGTGAAGGCCCCGGAGTTCTGGGCCTGCGCCTCAGGAACGACGCGCGGCAGCGCAGCGAGAGCAGGGAGCGTCAGCAGAAATCGGCGGCGGGTGAACATCGTGCGTGGCCTCCGTGAGCGGTGAAAAGATGGAGCTGCGGGACGTCCGGCAGTGTTGCGGGACGATCCGATTAGATAGAGCTTCGTTGCCGGAACCCGCCTCCGCTAAGGGCGAACGGTGCGGGGCTCTTCCGGCGCGGGCATGGCGCGGGACTCAATGCCGGGTTCGAGCGGCTCGCCGGGCAGGGCGATGCCGAGCGCGTGCTCCGGCTGCTCATCGTCATTGATGACCGGAAGCGTGGGCAGCAGCACGGTGCCGCCTGCCTCCTGCACGATGGCCTCGGCCTGTTCGAGGACTTCGTCGACGGTCATGGTGTACATTTCGCGTCCGTTGTCGTATCCGGATTCGATGGCCTGCTTGAGGTATCGGCCGGCGATCTGAGCGGCGAGGTAGTCGGTGATGACCTTGCCGTTGCGGCGCTTCTGCTCCACCCAGGCGATGTTCGGCAAAGCGATCCACACCGGCTGCCCGTTGACGGCAAAGCGGACGTCGGTGGCGTCCGCGTGGCGGGTGGCGATGGCGACCATGGTGGCGCGCCATTGGCAGTGGAGCTCCTGGCCGGTCCAGCGGTCCGTTACCGTGAAAGCCTCATACATGCTTCCAGCTTAAAGGACTGGCTGCGCAGGGGCAAGGATGTGGCATGCGGCGCGAGAGCGTCTGAGGTGCGATTTTGCGCAGGTGTAGGGCGGATCAGGGTTTGCGGCTGCCTGGCTTGCGGGCGGCCGCGGGCTTCGAGCTCTGCAGCACCGCCTCGGTCTGGCGGCGCATGATTTCGGTGCAGGCCTCGCAGAAGTCCTTGATGGTTTCGAGCTGGGTGGTGGAATAACGGCTGACCATCGTGGAGGTCTCGCGGCCGAGCGCTTCATAAAAGGGCGCGATCTTTGCCGCTGCGTCGGAGTGGCAGAGCTTGAGGAAGACTTTGCGGCGATCGGAGTCGCTGCGCTCGCGCTGTGCGAGGCCTGCGCGTTCCAGGCGATCGATGGCAGCGGTGATGGCTCCGGTGGTGAGGCCGGTGAAGCGCGCGAGGTCGCCGGCGGTGACCTGCTTGTAGCGATCGATGTAGTCGAGGCACTTGAGATCGGTAACTGAAACGCCGGCCACATTGGCGATGGCCTGGTGAAAGAGGATGCTGCGCGCGCCGAGCTCGCGGCCCACCTCAAAGCCGACCTGGTGCTCCAGCTGCTTGCGCTTGTTCTGACGAGCCATTTCGCTGTATGGTAAATTATCTCAATTATTAAGATAATTACGCGATGAGGTAATCGAAGATGGGTCAACAGCGGCAGGCACTGATTATCGGAGCGGGCGTGGCGGGTCCTGTGCTCGCGGTGTTTCTGAAGCGTGTGGGCATCGACTGCCAGATCTTCGAGGCGCTGCCTGCGATCAGCGACAGCGGCGGCGCACTCGGGATCGCCGCCAATGGCATGGCTGTGCTGGCCGATGCAGGCGTGGCCGAGCTGCTGCGCGATGTGAGCGTCAGCACGGGAGAGCTGCGGTTCGAAAACCAGAGCGGAGGCGTGCTCGCCGTGGCTCCGGCTGTCGATGCGAGGCGGTACGGGCAGACCGGCATCTCCATCACGCGGGCGGCGTTGCACCGCGTGCTGGTGGAGTATGCCGAGCGGCAGGGGATCGCGGTGCAATACGGCAAGCGACTGGTGCGCATCGAGGACGAGGCGAACCGGCCGGCCGCTGCGGTGTTTGCCGATGGCTCCTCCGCGGATGGCGACCTGATCGTGGGTGCGGATGGCATTCGTTCGCAGGTTCGGCAGACGGTGATGCCGGATGCGGGTGGGCCGGCGTACACCGGCATGATGACGCTCAGCGGATTCAGTCCCTGCGCGGAGCAGGGCGTGGTTGCGCGATCTTCGCAGCCGATGCATTTCGTTTTCGGACAGAAGGCGTTCTTCGGATACTTCAACACCGTCACGCCGGAAGGGCCGCGCACGGTGTGGTGGAGCACGTTTGCTGCGCCGCTCGCAGCCAAAGACGAGATGAAACAAGCGACTGCGGCGGAGCTCCGCAAGCGGCTGATGGAGTTGCATGGGGACTGGGCTGCACCGGTGCCGAACCTGATTGGCGATGCACCCCAGCTGCTGGGGCTGGCGATTCATGACGTGCCCAGCCTGCCGCGGTGGAACGCGGGACGCACTGTTCTGATTGGCGATGCTGCGCATGCGGTGGCGCCGCACTCCGGACAGGGCGCGTCCATGGCGCTCGAAGACGCGCAGATGCTTGCGTTGCTGCTGCGCGATGGGTTGGAGAATCCAGGCGAGGTCTTCCGCAAGTTCGAGCACCTTCGGCGGCCGCGGACTAACAAAGTGATCGCGATGGGCCGGCGCAATGCGCAGCGGAAGGAGGAGATGCCGCGGGCTGCTTATTGGATACAGCAGCAGGTGATGCGTGTGGTGATTCCGCTGGCCTTCGGCCGCGCGCAGGACTGGCTGCTCCGCTACAGGGTGGAGGACCAGCTACGGAAGTCGAAATGAACGGATCGGATGAACCGACACCGCCGGAGCAGCCTTGCGGGCAAGGCTCAACGCTGAGCGAGATTGGGGAACAGCGCTCTCCAGGAGCCATCAAGGGCGAGCCAGCGCTGCGTGCTGAACCAGCTGGTCGCCATCTCGGGAACGTGCAGCAGACCGTGACCCTTGCCGCAGATCAGCTCGGTCCCGTGCCAGGCAAGGAAGCTGCGCGACGGATGGCCGACGCGGGCGGGATTGGAGAGCAACCCGAGGCACACGGGGCAGCGCAAGCGCTGATCGCGCAGTGCCCAGCGGAAGGCGAAGAGCAGGCCGGTAAACGAGGTGAACAGTTCGATGCATGCGGCCCGGTCCACCGAAATGCTTGCCGGTCCGAAGCTGACGGCCAGCGAAGCGGAGGCGACGATTGCGATCAGGCACGTCAGCTTCATCGCCAGAAAAGCCCAGCGCCTCCAGCGGATCTCACTGAAGCGAGGATGGTGCGCGGCCGGGTACTCGCCTAACGGCAGCGGTGTGGTGGCGGGAAGAGCGAGGCAGGCGAGGAACAGTGCGAACAGCAAAGTCGAGATCGGGTTTGGAGTGCGATCGGCGATGGGGGTGCACACGAATGGAATATTTTCGCCGGCTTCGCTGGTGGTGAAGCTCCAGCGGCGGCCGCGTCCCTGCTGCTGCCCTGCCGCGGTGAGTTCCGCGATGGCAAAGCCTTGCGTGTCGGGGGCGATCTCGGAGAGCTGCGCGTCCGAGACCAGGAGCACCACATCAACGTCCGGGAGGATGCGTTCGAGCTTCGCGGGCGTCACCGTGATGACGGCGCTCTGCCCGGCGACGCTGAGAATGCGGCCGGTCTGCTCGCCTGCGCCAAGCAGTTTGCCGGCGGCTTCGGGGGGCATGATTGCGAGGGCATGGCCATTGGCTCGAACCTGCTGCGTAGCCGGGTCTGGCGTGTCCAGGCGCAACAGATGCGCAAGATTTTCGCTTGCCACCGCCACGCGCGGATTCCCAATTCTGTGGCTGGCGGCCTCGATCGGTAGCCTGTCAATGCGATAGAACGCCACATCGCTGAACCACTCGTGGCCGCGGCGTTTCCAGCGCTGGTATTCCGCGAGGTCGATGGTGGGTGCGGTGCCGGAGATCAGGCCCGCGCGAGAGATCGACGCGAGAGGCCGCGCATCCGGCTGGTTCAACGAGGTCATTGCCTCGCGCGCTCCGGGAAGCAGCCAGGCCCCGGTGAGGCAGAACGCTGCCATACCCACCAGCCAGAGCGCGCACTGGCGCGGCGACTGCAGCAGCGCCGTGCGGGACTCCGCGTTGCGCCGCAGCCAGATGGCGTCCTGGAATGCGCCGAGCGCGAAATGGGTTGAGGTCCACCACGCACGAAGCCCGCCGCTCGTTTCCGATTCGCGCACCACATACCAGAGCTCCGAGCGCCACTGCTGCCGCCACTCCCAACGATCGCGCGCGGGGACCAGGCGCACGAAGCAGCCCAGCAGAAGGCTTGCGGTCAGCGGCGGCCTGGGCGTGCAGCTCATGCGTCCACCTCGGCGGCCTCGGCCAGCTTCTTCAGCAGCGGATAGCGCTTCTGCGAGGCCTCCAGTGTGGCGCGACCTTCTCGTGTGAGCTTGTAGTACTTGCGCAGCGGACGCTTCTCGGCGTCGGCGATGGCGGCGCGCTCCCACTGCGACTGGATGAGGCCATCGCGCTCCAGCCGCCGCAGCGCCGGGTAGACGGTGCCGCTGGGCAGCCCGGTCCGCTCCATGACGCTGAGGCCATAGATGGAGCCGGAGCTGATGGCCTGCAGGATGAGCGCGGCGGTATGCGAGAGCTTGGCCTCGTTTGCCATGGCCGGGATTCTACCTATGTAGGATGCTACTTGACAATCAGAATAGTAGTTTGCTACATAGGGTAGCTATGACCACGATCCTGACGAGCTCTCCTCCGATGCTGGAACTGGTGAATCTCTGGAAGCTGTATCGCGGCATTCCTTCCATCCAGAGCGTGCATTTCGCGCTGGCGGCCGGCGAGGTGGTCGGCTACCTGGGGCCCAATGGTGCGGGCAAGTCCACGACGGTCAAGATCATCACCGGCGTGCTGCAGCCCAGCGAAGGGCGTGTGCTCTTCGAGGGACGCGACATTCGCGAGGACATGGCCAGCTTCCGCGCACAGCTGGGATATGTCCCTGAGGAAGCGCATGTGTATGCGTATCTCTCCGGGCTCGAATACCTGCAGCTGGTGGGCCGGCTACGGGGGATGCCGGAGGCGCTGATTGAGAGCAAGGCGAATCAGCTGCTGAAGATTCTTTCGCTCGCGTCGTGGAGGCACTCGCCCATCTCGGTCTACTCGAAGGGCATGAAGCAGCGGGTGCTGATTGCCGCGGCGCTGATGCACGACCCGCGGCTGCTTATCTTCGACGAACCGCTCTCTGGGCTGGACGTGGTTTCGGCGCGGCTCTTTAAGGACCTGCTGCAGGCGCTGGCCGCCGAGGGCAAGGCGATCCTGTACATCTCGCACGTGCTGGAGGTGGTGGAGCAGGTGTGCAGCCGGGTGATCGTGATCGGCAAGGGCAGGATTCTGGCGGATGCGCCTCTCTCCGAGCTGACGCAGCTGATGCAACTGAGCAGCCTCGAGGGCGTGTTCGCGCAACTGGTGGAGCAGGAGGACACCGCGGTGCTGGCGCGGAAGCTGGTGGACGTGATGAAGGTGACCCATGTCTGAACCCATCGCAGTGCTCGAGCCGCGGACGAACGCGGCATCCATTGCCGCAGGCCACGTGTGCCCGCCTTCGGGGTTGCGTCAGTTTCGGCTGCTGGTGGCGCATCTGCTGGACCGGTTTGTGAACAACGAGACGCTCTCCGTCAGCGGAGAGACGCTGCCCTTTGTGATGACGGTGGCCGGAGCGGTCGCGGTGCCGACGCTGATTGCCTCGATCTTCGTTTTTCCTGAGTACCATGCGTTTCCGCCAAGGCCGCCGCTCCCGAACTTCTGGACGCAGGTGTGCGAGCACTACTTTTTTATGGTCTACGGCATGGTGGCGATGGGGCTGATTACCGTGTTCGAGGCGGACCTGTTCTTTCCGGAAACGCTGGACACGCTGATTCTGTCGCCGCTGCCGATTCCGCGGGGAAGGCTGGCGCTGGCGCGGGTGTGCGCGAATCTGATCTTCCTGGTGCTGCTGCTGCTGGGTACGAATCTGTTCACCGTGATCGCGTACCCTCCGATCACGGAGCTCCATGTGGGACGGCTGTTTCTGGCCAACCTCTCCGCTGTGCTCGCCGGAGCAGTGTTTGCCGCAGCCGCCTGCGTGGCGCTGCAAGGCCTGCTGAGCTGCGTTGTCCCGACCGGCCGATATGCGCAGGCTACCGCGCTGCTGCAGTGCGGGACGACGGCGGCGTTGATCTCCACGTTCCTAACCATGCCGAAGCTGTTCCCGCTGCTCGAGCGGGTGACTGCGGATCCGCGGGCGAACTGGTTTCCGCCGTTCTGGTTCCTGGGGCTGTACGAGAGCATTCTGGGCGGACTGGCGCGGCTGCCGCGGTTCGCCCCGTTGGCTCACACGGCGGTGTGGGCGACTGGGATTGCGATCCTGGCTGCGATGGTCTGCTTCCCGCTCGCGTATCGGCGGCGCTCTCGGCAGGCGATCGAAGGCGCAGGCACGATGAACCTGGAGAGTGCGGCGAGCCGCTGGGGCGCGTGGGTGCTGCACCGGACGGTGCTGCGCAGTCCGCAGCAGCGCGCGGTGTACCACTTCCTGAGCCAGTCGCTGCGAACGCCGAAGCACCGCGTGTACCTGGCGATGTATTCCGGCCTGGGGCTGGGATTGATTGTTAGCGGCGTGCTGCGCGTGACGCTCGACGCAGGCGCGGTGCGCTTTGCCGCGGACAGCCGCGCGATTGCGGCGATGATGCCGGGAGTGGCCTTCTGGACCGTCGCCGGACTGTGTTTCGTGTTGGCGTCATCGGTAGATCCGCGCGGAGGATGGGTGTTCCCGGTAACGAGCGGGCTGCCCAGCGCGGCGCAGCTGGATGCGGTACGCATGTGGGTGACGTTGTGGACCGTGGTCATTAGCGGTGGCGTGATCGCCGTAGCCGCGGCGCTGTTCCCTGCCGAGCTGCATGGGGCGGCGCTGCTGGCGCAGATCCTCATTGCTGTTGCGCTCAGCGTCCTGTTGCCGGACCTGTTTTTGTTCGATGCACGGGTGATCCCGTTCACGTCGTTGAGGATTCCAATGAATACCGATCTGGCGTGGATGCTGCTGCGCTACATCGTCTTTCTGCCTGTCACGGTTTTTGCGGCAATCCGGTTGGAAGCGTGGGCGGAGCACTCTGCGGTGCATCTGGCCGCGATTGCGCTGGCTGTGCTGCTGCTGCACTCGTCGATCCGCGAGGCCAGCCACCGCGCGCTGCAGCTGCGGGCCTCGCGTTCGGACGTGGATCACCTGACGGGAATGCTTCCGGGGTTGGGGCTCGCGGGCGAGTTGGAATGAGTTTGCCGGCGATGCACAGCGGTGCGCTCAAACCCGGGGAGGGATGAGCGCACCGGCTGAGACGCTGTGTGCTGCGGTTACTTGATGGTGCCGTTCATTGCGGAGGGGAAGAAGGCTCCGCCGGTTCCTGCTGCGCCTCCGCCGTAGACGATGCTGAGCACCTGGGTGGTGGTTCGGGCATAGGTCATGCCGTTGGCGTCGTTGTCGACGATGGTGGCTGCGCCGTTGGTGACGCCGACGCCGATATCGTCGTTGCCGGTTCCGTCCAGCGTGGCTCGTGTCCTGGCGATGGCCTGCGAGGCGGACTGGGCCGCGGTGCCAGCCTGGAAGATGCGCGTACGGATGGCCGCGGCGTGATAGGCCTCCACGTTGTGAATGCCGACCGCTTTATCGAGATAGGTTTTGCTGGTGATGAGACCGGCGGCTCCCTGATAGGCGGTGACCCCGACGTCCTCGAAGATGAAGGCGCCGAGCAGGAAGTTGGTTTCGCTGGCGAAGGGATCGAAGGTGGATCCGAGGCCGGCGGCACTGGCGAGCGCGTTGAAGCTATTCATCAGGTCGATTTTGGGCTGCGCAATGGCGTTGGCTCCCAGTGCAGCCTGCAGGAACTTGACGTGGTTCTGTTCGTCCTGGGTGATCTCTCCGGCAAGCTGTTGCAGCAGCGGAGTGGTGAAGGTGACCTTGGGGTTGGCTTTGACGGTGACAGCGCCGCCGGCAGTGCCGCCGCCGCTTTTGGTGGAGAGTCCCACCTGGTCGATCGTCATGCCGGTCGTGGCAAGGGTGTAGAACTGGGCCTCGAGGAATTCGAGGTTGAGGGCGAAGTTGAGGATGTCGTTGTCGGTGGGGCCGGTCTGCGCGAAGGCCTTCTGTCCGAGGGCGAGTCCGGCGAGGGCCGCGCCTCCGAGGAGCAGAGCGGAACGCCGCGTCCGTTTGTCGTTCTGCAGCTGAAGCTCGGTTTCTGTGATGTGTTCCATGCGCTCCTCCTTCTAGGAAGCTGTAGCCTTGATGGTGCCGTTGAGACCGTTGGGGAAGAAGCCTCCCTTGCTGACAACGCCGCTGGCGGCGCTGAGATACACGATGTGCAGCACCTGGTCGGTGGTGCGGTCGTAGGAGATGGAGTTGGAATCGGCGGCGACGATGGTGGAACCGGAGAGCATCGTCTCCGCGCCTCCGCCGGCTGCAGCGCGCAGGGCCGAGATCTGATTGGCGTAGGTGAGGTAAGGAGCGCCGAGCTCGGTGATCAGCGTGCGGATCTCGCCGGCGTGGTAGGCCTCCGTGGCGAGAATGCCGGCAGCGGCAGCGAGATAGGTCTTGCTGGTGAGCAGGCCCGCTGCGCCGTGATAGGCGGTGACACCGACATCCTCAAAGGTGAAGGCGCCGACGATGAAGCTGTTCTCGTCTGCGAAGGGATTGAAGGCGGATCCGATTCCGGCGGCCATGGCAGCGGCGTTGAAGCTGTTGCTGAGATCGATGGCGGGCCGGCTGACTGCGGCTGAACCGAGCGCCTTGCGGAGGAACCGCACATGGGCCAACTCGTCGTTCGCGATCTCCTGAGCATATTGCTGGATGGCTGGAGTCTTGAAGACGACTTGCGTGCCGCCGGTGACCGCTCCCGCGCCCGAACCCACGTCGGCGTCGGAGAGACCGCTGCCCGTAACGGCGCGCAGGTAGAACTCGGCTTCCAGGTATTCGAGATTAAGCGCGAAGTTGAGGATGTCGGCGTCGGTGATGGCGTTGGTGGTCGAGGCAGTGTTGGTGGGGAGAGCTGTCATGGGAGTGCTGTCGCCGCAGCCGGCAGCCGTGACCAGCGCTGCCGCTCCACCTGCTCCCGCCAGAAACGATCGCCGCGATAGTGGTCCGCGTCCGGGCAATTTGTTGTTCACTTGGTTCTCCTTAATGTGGTTCGTGGAATCCGTCCCGTTTTGCGGAGACTTCTTCTCGTTCACATCAGGTACGCCAGCAGATGGGTGACTGGATTGGAATGGAGTGAACTTTTTTTCTTCAGCCGGAGTTCGCCGGAAAAGTTGGCGGGATGCAATCCGATTTCATTGTCGCGGCGTAGTTCCAGGTGAAGAGACCACTCTTCCGAAAAGGAAACGACAATGAAACTGAAATCACGAATGGCATGTGTTGTTTCGGTGCTGGCTCTTGCGATAGCTCCGGCGATGCAGGCACAGAAGGATCCGATGGTAGGCGGCGCGGCGATGTATCCGAGCAAGAACATCGTTGAGAATGCGGTGAACTCGAAGGACCACACCACACTGGTTGCGGCGGTAAAGGCTGCGGGCCTGGTGGATACGCTGGAAGGCGCGGGTCCGTTCACGGTGTTTGCACCGACCAACGAGGCGTTCACGAAACTGCCGGCGGGCACAGTGGACACGCTGCTGAAGCCGGAAAATAAAGACGCGCTCACCAAGGTGCTCACCTACCATGTCGTGGCGGGCAACATGAGCACCGACGATTTGAAGAAGAGCGTGAAGGAAGGGAACGGCAAGGCAGAACTGAAGACGGTGAGCGGCGGCAGGTTGTGGGTGATGGAAAAGAATGGCCACATTATGTTGCAGGATGAAAAAGGCGGAACGGCGATGGTCACAATCGCAAATGTGGCGCAATCGAACGGTATGATTCAGGTCATCAACTCGGTACTGCTTCCGAACTAGTACTCCTATGTCGGTCCGGTCCACGATGCGCAAGGCAAGGGAATGTCTTCGCATCGTGTTCTTTTTCCCGGAGTGAGCGGGGTCGCCAGGGAACGTGAGCAGGTTGCTGGAGTGATGGCGCCGCTGGACAGCACATCAGCGGCCGCTTCGAGGGTTATTTTTGGCAGGCAGCATACAGGCGTTCGAGCAGGAGAGCGATTCCAGTCTGGCAGCGAGAGTCGCCCGCCAGGACGAGTCTGCTCTTGCTGCGCTGTACGACCGCCACTCCACCGCCCTTTACTCTCTGCTGCGGCGTATTCTGCGCGATGAATCGGCGTGCGAGGAGGTGCTGCAGGACGTCTTTCTCCATCTGTGGCGGAACGCGGCGCGGTTTGACCAGGAGCGCGGAGCGCTTCGGGGATGGCTGCTGGTCATGGCCCGCAATCGCGCGATCTCGCACCTGCGCAAGCGTACGCTGGGCGAACCGGACGATGTGGAGCTGTATGCAGTTTCTTCCGACCCGCGTCAGGATACGGTTGTGGTGCAGAACGATCTGGTGGCCAGGGTTCGCGGAGTGATGTCGCAGCTTCCTGGGGAGCAGGGTTCGCTGTTTGAGATGGCATATTTCGAAGGGATGACGCACAGTGAGATCGCGGAGCGAACAGGGCAGCCGCTGGGAACGGTGAAAACCCGGCTGCGAACGGCCCTGACCAGTCTGCGCCGGGCATTCGAATGATGAACGGACATCCACAATTCGACGAAGCATTCGACCTGTACGCTCTCGGCGCGCTGGATGCGCAGGAGAGAGGCGAGATGGAGTCGCATGTGAAGCAGTGCAGGCAATGCGCGGAGAAACTGGCCGAGGCTCGCCAGCGCATTGCTGTGGTTGCGCTGTCCGTTCCTGAGGTTCGTCCGCCGGAGCAGATCAAGAAGCGGCTGATGGATCGCGTCCACAGTGAGACTCAGGCGGCCGCAACCGGTGCGCGCCGACGGCATGACGATGTGGCTGCCCCTGCGAAAGGCACGGCGGGCGTTTTCGACTTTTTCCGACGACCCTCGCTGGCGTGGAGCTTCGCTGCCTGCGCGGCGCTGCTGGCTGTGGTGTTCGCGGTGCGCAGCTCGCACCTGCAGCAGCAGCTCAGTCAGCAGCAGCAGCAGCTTGCTTCGCTGCAGGATTCGGCCGCGCACGACCGGCTGGTCTCGGGCTTGCTGACCGGCAATGACACGCAGCGAGTTTTGCTGACCGAGGCGCAGGGGCCGTCGCATCCGGAAGGGCGGGTCTACTATCACCCGAGCCGCGGGCTGCTGTTCTACGCGAACAACCTGCCGGCGCTCCCGGCGGGCCGCGCGTACGAGTTGTGGGTCATACCGGCGCAGGGAGCTCCGATTCCCGCGGGGACGTTCCAGCCGAACGCGCGCGGCGAAGGCTCGGTGATTCTGCCGGCGCTTCCGTCCGGGGTGACGGCGAAGGCGTTCGCGGTCACGCTGGAGCCGGCGGGCGGTGTTCCTCTGCCGACCGGGCCCAAAGTGCTGGTGGGCGCGCCGGCGTAGCTCTCACCGCTGGGCGCGCGATGGGCGCCGCCGGGACTCGGCGGGCGCCTGTGGGGAGACCCTCCCCCCTCCGGGAGTCATCTTCTGGTTAACAGCTAAGTGTTTGGATTTACGGTGGCGGGCCGGGTTGGAGGACAGGGGAGTCATAAAGTAGTTAACCCCGCCGAGGGCGGGGTTGTGGGCTTTTCTCTCTCTAATATAAGTATACCGGAATGGATGGGGATTTGTTACATCGGCGGGCAAATGGATGTGGCTGATTCGGAGGGAGTTGGGGAGTATTTTTGGGGGGAGGGGCTTGACAGGAAATTTTCATCATCAGCGGCTGCCCCTGGTTGTACAGGCGCAGGCCCTCGGGATCGAGGTGGATGTTGCCGGAGGGCGCAGGAGCCGTGGGAACGGAGCGCGAGGTGGAACCGGGAAGGCCGATGAAGATCTCAAGGCGGCGGGAGGGGTCGCAACAGACGATGTTGACGTCCGTCGGCGGCTTGCCGATGACTGATGAGATCGCGTCGGCTACGGGCTTGCGGGAAAAGGTGGCGAAGGAGAGCTTGTCGCCGACGTGCCATGGGAGCGCCGCACGAATTTTCTCCAGCGGCAGCCCGCCATAACCGAAGTAGTTGATCTCGCCGATGGCGAACGGGTGGTGATCGATGGCGGCGTCCTGTGACCGGCCGGAAGGAACGAACAGAAAGAGCGCATAGCCGGTGAGGATGATGGACTTCACGGGTTCTCCTCGCGAGGGCAAGACGTGAGCCTGAGTTTATCCGGTGTGGCTCGCGGGTGAGGGGAGCACCGATTCGCGCCAGGAATGCTGATGGGCCTACGGAATGCATTGTCCGTTTGCCACAACCTCAGGATGAGGGTTCGGGTTTGAGTCTGGGTCAGTGAAATGCCAGTGCGAGTATGAGCCGCGATAGACAGCCTTCTGGGTGGGATTTATTCCTGACGAGAAGCCGACTTATGAGGACTAACGACTAGGCTCAGAATAATTTGGAGGCCTCTGATTAGGGGCTTCTGGATTCGTCCCGAAACTTACCCTTTGCGAGACAGACTCAACGGGGCATAATCGCTCATGACCGCTCGGCTACTCTCCCCATTTACAGGGACATACAGCAAACTCCGTCTTCAAAACAAATGGTGGCATCGCCTTTCGATTGTTAGCCTAGTTGTCTGTGTCGTTGCCGTGTTTGCGCTGACTTTGGTTCTAACCCTCTCGCCGGATTTTCAAACCCATAAGGCGGCGGCGACACCTCCAGCAGAGACACCGCCAAAAAACGAGCATGGCCCCTGGGAGCAATACGCGCAGATAACTAACCTCCCATCACTGCCGAAAGGCTTTAGTGCCGTTATCGTGCTGTCCGGGCAGGGAGAGCGAATCCAGTTTCCAGCCGACACGACAAAGGGCGAACTGATGAAAACTCTTTGCGACCATCTAAAGCAGGGGGATGCCGCTTGCTGGGAGGTCGTTTCCAAAACACCGCCAGCACCACCAGCAGTGGGGCATACAGACGTGGGAATCTCATCAGCAGCGCCCCCGCGTTTCTGGCGGGTGATCGCCCGCAATATCGGCATAGCCTTCGCCGTTTCGCTTGCTCTGAATTACCTATTGCAGCTTGCCTACCGCGCTTTGATTTTCGTCGCGTTCGGTACAGCGACCGATACTGACGCTATTCACCCTGCGCGATGAACTTTATTGCTCCGCCTCTTTTCATATCCGTGAACGCACCGGTCCTGAACATCGCAAAACCGCCTTCGGTCGGAATCTCCGTCCCCGATTGGTCGAAGACGTTGACCATCATCATGCACTTCAGAAGCTGTTTCATCGGCCATCTTGTAGCGCGGCCTTGCTTATAGACCGCATTCTCGACATGTTTTCTGATCTCATAGGCAATCAAGTCGGCCACTTGAAAATGCACCGTTGAGTGCTTGCCTCCAAAACCGATGATCCCGCTTTTGTAAGCCCCGGCCCACTCTTTTGCTGCTTCTCTAGCCATTTGGAAAAGGACTGGTCCCCACGTGTACTGACGCTGCAGTTCGAAAAAGCAGGCTCTTATACGGAGATCTTCTATCTCTATGCCCTCCTTCTTAGGATCGACGAACACGAGACCTGACGTGATCGCCTCATGGAAGCACCAGTGATAACAGAGATACCAAGGGTCCATCATCCCCTTTCGGACATCTGCATCAAGCTGGTTGAAGTCTTCTACAACAACGACGGCCCCAATGATGGTGAGCGGGCAGTCAGCTATAGCGTCGAAAAGCTCGGTCAAAAGCTCACGACGCCGCGCTTCGTCCCAACCCTCGAACTCACCATGTCTAGTCTCGAAATCCGTCATATGGAAAACCTGAACGCCATGCCGCTGCAAGGCAGTTTTCCATCTAACGCGCAAATCGCCCCACCGTTTGGGCGATGTCATAGCGCCGCCTATCGCAACGGTTCTGGTCGAAGCGGAGTGCCCGCTTTCATCAAAAAACGCCGTGATGCACGGAAACTCTTGGTCTTCCAAGCTGCCATGCCAAAAAGTGCCTACTTTAGCTTCTTCGTCCTCATGCTCCAGATTCTGCTCAGCTTCGGCCATGTGCGAAATCTTACCTTCTTGAGACGGTAGGGGAGATCATGAATCCCCGGAACGGGCTATGAGCCACGCGACCCACACTCACCTGGCGAGCAGGATCAGTCCCGATAAACGCGGTTCGTGTCAGCATTGTTCTGATACGCGACCAGGGTTTGGCAGGCGAGCTTTGCGGCGGTTTAGCTGCGCCAGTGGAGGGTGACGGGGCCGGACATGGGGTGGGGGCCGGAGCCGGAGAGGCGGGCCTGCTTGAGGGCGAAGTACCATTTGGCGGGCTTGTCGGCGTCGTCGATGAGCATGAGCGCGGGGCCGAAGCGGAGGCCAGCGGCCTGCTCGATCATGGTCTCCTGATCCTGGCGAACGAAGATGCCGCCGAAGAACTTGAGGATCGGGGTGAAGAACGGCACCCACGCGAGCACGTTCCAGCAGGCGACGACATCGATGCGGCAGGTGGAGGGTGTGACCGGAGTGACGGTGGTGAGGGTCGAGAACCACTTGTCGCCGGAGCGGATGGTTTCGTAGCGGCGGTTGGGCAGGACGAAGTCGATGCTCGTGGTGACCGGGCCGTGCGCACCGAGCAGTTTGTAGGGCAGGCTGTTCGAGGAGGGCGCGTGCGCGGCCATGCGGAAGCCGGCGTTGCGGCCGATGTGCGCGGGGCCGGAGGCGGCGTTGTCGTAGATGGGCTCGAAGTGTTTGTGTTTTTCGTGGATGCTGGAGCCGCTGCGCCACCACCAGGACTGATGGACGAAGGGGCCGTGCGCGGGATCCATGAGGCCGATGATGCCGTGGTCGACGTTGCAGGGCAGAGCGGCTTCTAGATGCGCGGTGCGGAAGCGCGCGGAGAATTTGGGGACCTCGGGCACCGGCGGCAGCTCGGCAGTGGGGCGTAGACCCGAGCCGGGCTCGGGCAGGTAGACCCAGGCGTGGCCGTCGCGCTCTTCGCAGGGATAGCTGCCGGCGAAGATTTTGGTGGGATCGAGGGTGTCTTCGGCGGTGAGCGAGGGGATTTTGGTGCACTGGCCGGAGCAGGGCTCGAACTCCCAGCCGTGATATTTGCAGGTGACGCGGTCGCCATCGAACCAGCCGGCGGAGAGCGGGATGCCGCGATGCGGGCACAGGTCGCGCATGGCGAAGAGGCGGCCATCGCGGCGTCGGCCCAGAAGCAGCGGCACGCCCAGCAGCAACGCCGTGGTGGTGCGGTTGGGCTGGAGCCGGTCTGTGCGCAGCGCGGGGTACCAGTCGCCGTAGATGAGATCGGCGGAAGGGGCGATGCCTGCAATGTCTACCAATTCGTTCAATCACTCACCCGTACTGCGCGTGCGGAGATGCCGGCAGAGATCAGATCGCGGAGCCTATGCAGGAATGGCCTAGGTGATCGCTGCCGGATGCGATCTCCGCGTTCCCGCCTTCCAATATAGTCGCTGATATGCGTGCTGCTGCGCTCCGGCGCTCGAAGTCCACGACGCTTGCGGTGCTCGCGGTGTGGACGCTGTTCTACGCGAGCTTCACGCTGGTGCGACCAGCGCTGCTGGACGATGCCGACTCGGTGCATGCGGAGGCAGCGCGCGAGATGCTGCTGCGGCACGACTGGGTGACGCTGTACGCAAACGGCATTCGCTATGTGGAGAAGGCCCCGCTGCTGTACTGGGCGATGGCGACGTCGATGCGCGCGGCGCGGGGAATGGGCGCAGGAGGGCCGGAGGCGCTTGCCGTAGCGTCGCGCGTGCCGCTGGCGCTGACGGTGCTGGCGCTCGCGTTTGTGGTGGAGACGCTGGCTCGGCGTATCTTCCGGAATACGCGTGCTGGGCTGTATGCGGCGCTGATTGCGATGTCGTGCCCGGGGATCTTTCTGTTCACGCGGATCACGCTGCCGGATGCGATGGTGTGCCTCTGGCTGACGGGGGCGATGCTGTGCTTCTGGGAAATTGAGAGCGGGGCCGCACTGCCTCCAGCGCGCACCGGGTTTGCGGATGAGGCCTGGGACTGGAGCGCAGAGGAAGACGATCCGCGCTGGCTGTGCTACGGTTTTGCCGCGTTCTGTGCGCTGGGCGTGCTGACCAAGGGAATGATCGGGGTGCTGTTTCCGCTGGCGATCGTGGCGGTGTATCTGCTGGTGACGCGCGGGCTCCGTGGGGCGTTCGTGCGCCTGTACGAGCTGCATCCGTGGTCGAGCGCGCTGGTGTTTCTGGCGATTGCTGCGCCGTGGCATGTGCTGGCGGCGTTTGCGAATCCGGCGCAGGGCAGCCCGGGGCAGGTGTTGTTTCGCTTGCATGCGACACCGCATTGGGTGGTTCCGCTGCCCACGCAGGGGAACGTGCATGGCTGGGCGTGGTTCTACTTCATCAACGAGCAGGTGCTGCGCTATCTGAATGCACGCGTACCGAGGGACTACGACACGGTGCCGCTGTGGCTGTTCTGGCTGCTGTGTCTGGTGTGGATGATGCCGTGGTCGGCGTTCGTGTTTAAGGCGCTGGGGCCGATAGCGCACTTTCTCCGCAGTGTGGTTTCGGATCTGCGCGCGCGCAACCGGCAAGGGCTGCAGGAGCGACTGCGATATCTGCGCTGGCACAAGCTGAGCCGCGCCTTCACGCTGCTGGCGGGGTGGGCGGCGGTGCCGCTGCTGTTCTTCAGCTTTTCGACGCGGCAGGAGTACTACGTGCTGCCCTCGCTGCCCGCGCTCGCGGTTCTGATTGCCGGCTGGCTGGGGTTGGATGGCCGCGTGGAGTGGCCACCGCACACGCAGGCGGCACACGCAATGCGCCGGGCGAACCTCCGCGCGACGGCGGTTCTGGTCGCACTGGGTGGCGTGTTCGCGGTGGCGGCGACGGTGGTGTTGCTGCGCGGACGCAGGCCACCGGCAGGTGCGGACCTGGCGTCGCTGCTGGGACAGAATCCCGGCGACTACGCGATGTCGATGGGCCACTTTCTGGATTTGAATGCGCAGGCGCTGGCGCTCTTTCGCGGGCCGCTGGCATTGGCTGCGGCGAGCCTGCTGCTGGGGCCGGGGGTGTCCTACGTGCTGCGGCGACGTGCACGGCCGCACCAGGCGACGCTTGCGCTTGCCGCCGGCGGGTTCGGATTTCTGCTGGCCGTGCACATGGCGCTGGTGACGTTTGCGCCGGTGCTGAGCTCCGCGCAGCTTGCGCAGGCGATGCGGCCGCTGGTGAAGCCGGATGACCTGATCGTGATTCACCAGGAGTATGAGTACGGATCGACCCTCGGGTTTTATCTCGAGAGGCCAGGGTACTTCCGCGGCGGGGCAACGCCGGTGGTGCTGAACCCGCTGCATATCCTCACCGAGCCGAGCTACGACGGCAAGCAGGATTATGGGCGGAGCGCGAACCTGTGGTACGGCAGCTTCTTTCCGGATGCGCCGAAGATCTTCGAGACCGCAGCATCGCTGGGCTCAAAGTGGCGTGGAGCGCAGCGCATATGGGTATGGCAGGACCTGGGGAATCAGCCGGCGCCCGTGCCGCCAGAGTTGACGCCGGTGTATGTGATCGCGCGTGCAGGCGGCAAGGAGATTGTCAGCAACCAGCCGGGCACAGAAGGCAAAACTCGGGAGCCGGCTGCTGCGTATCCTGAATCAGCACCTGCTTCGGAGGGGAGTCATGCACCTGCGCCGGTTCTGCCTATTGCCCGCCACCGTCGCGGCCGTTCTTATCGCCACCACCGCTCTGGGGCAAGGCGCCACGGGCGTTCCCATCGCACCCATGGCCGTTGATGCGCACCCATCGTTTGCGGTGGCGACGATCAAGCTGCATGATCCAAATTATCCGCGGCGGCAGGGCTGGAACTTCATTGGGAACCGGGTGAAGATCGAAAACCAGACTTTGACCAGCCTGATGATGTATGCGTTTTCCATCGATCCTCGCCAGGTGTTGGATGCACCTGAATGGGCTAGTAAGGCCGCCTTCGATGTGGAGGGCGTTACGGATACTCCAGGAGAGCCCAACCGGGTGCAGCAGCAGGAGATGATCCAAAAGTTGCTGGCAGACCGCTTCGAGCTGAAGTTTCACAGGGAGCAGCGTCCACTGAGTGTGTACGCGATCCAGGTGGCCAAAGGAGGTCCGAAGCTTACGCCTACCGCGCACCCGCAGCTGCAGTCCACGCAGCGCGGCAGATATGAAGGAGCGACGCTTATCCTCACAATGGGGAGCGCGAGAATGAGCGATTTCGTTCTGGACATGCAGTTTGCCGGACTGGACCGGCCGCTGATCGACCAGACCGGCCTGAAGGGCCAGTACGACATTACCTTGCGCTATACGCCCGAGGAGTCCCGGAATACGGACCCGAACGCGGCTCCCGGCATCTTTACCGCGATCCAGGAGCAACTGGGGCTGAAGCTGCAGCCGGTGAAGGCGCCGGTGGATGCGCTGGTGATCGACAGAGTGGAGAAGCCGTCGGAGAACTAAGTCGCGATGGCAAGCCCGCGGCGGCTTAGCCGCTGCCCGCGCACAGCCCCGGTTCTGCTAGAGTTCTGCGATGCGCGCTCAACCTCTAATCTGTGTCACCGACGTGGAAGCGAGCAGCCGGTGGTATCAGCGGCTGCTGAATTGCCGCGGGGCTCACGGCGGCAGCCACTACGAGCAGCTGGTGAAGGATGGATCGTTGATCCTGCAGCTGCACAGCTTCGATGTGGAGCATCATCATGGACCTATCGGCAATCGCGCCGACAAGCCGTACGGCAACGGCGTGTTGCTGTGGTTCGAGATCGAGGACTTTGACGAGGCGATGCAGCGCGCGGAAGAGATGAAGGTGGAGATGGTGCTGCCGAGGCACCGCAACCCTCCGGATGGCGTCGGCGGCCCGAATCACTGGGAGTGCTGGATGCGAGATCCCGACGGCTATACCGTGGTGCTTGCAAGCCCGTACGGCACCGCGGGGGGAACGTGGCAGCCTGGACCGGACCTGTTCCGGTAAGCTGCCAGCACAAGTTGGAAAACTAGAGGAGGGGAATTTTCAGATGAGTGGAATATTCAGCGGGCCGAGAATCACGCCCTTTCTGTGGTTCGACGGAAATGCAGCCGAGGCTGCCGAGTTTTACGTGGGCATCTTTCCCAACTCGCGCATGCTGGGCGAGATGAAGAGCGATCTCGATAACCCGAACCTGCCGCCCAAGGGCAAGCCGCTGGTCGTTTCGTTTGAGCTGGACGGGCAGCGGGTGACCGCGATGAACGGCGGTCCGGCACAGAAGCTCTCGCCGGCGTTTTCGTTCGTGGTGAGCTGCAGGACGCAGGAGGAGATCGATCAGTATTGGGCCAAGCTGGGGCAGGGCGGCCAGGAGGTGGCGTGCGGCTGGGTGACGGACAAGTTTGGGCTGTCCTGGCAGGTGATACCGGCGAACATTGGCGAGTTGGTGAGCCATCCCAAGGCGATGCAGGCGATGATGGGGATGGTGAAGCTGAACATCGCGGAGCTTGAGGCGGCGGCCCGCGAGTAGGGCGGCGGTTGTTCTGTGCGAGGGCGAAAGAGAAAGGGGCCAGTCCATGACAGGACTGGCCCCGATGTATTGCAGGCTAAAGCGAGTGGATCAGAACTGGTACTTGGCCCAGAGCCGCAGATGCTGGTTGTTAGCTTCGCGCGCATTCGAGGGGTTCTGGAAGGCGGAGGACCCCACCTGGGTGACATTGTTGGTGTAGTACTTGATGTTGTTGTGGTTGCCGATCTGCTGGGCCTCCACACGGAAGATGAACTGCCCGTGCTCCATGTGGCTGAAGCGGGTCGGGAAGGCCTTCTCCAGCGCAAGGTTCCAATACTGCTGCCCCGGGTTGAGGTATGAGTTGCGGCCGACCTCCTGCTTCAGCATCAGAGCGCCGTTGGCCGCGCTCGGCACCAGGAAGTGAACGGAGCTGGGATTGACCACGGTGCGGACGCGCGCCGAAGACGGCGACGCATTGTAGGCAGCGTAATCGTAGTAGGTGCCGGTGACGCCTCCGACGAAGCTCCCATCGACCCCAACCAAGGTGATGGGCGCACCGGCGTTGGAGAGAATCGGGCGATCGTTGGTGGCGCTGGCATCCCCGTTGATGTCACGGCCGCTGACGTTGAAGGAGGTGTACAGGCCGGAGTAGAGCTCCGTCTGGCCGGAGATGGAAAAGTTGCGGGTGAGCAGGCCCAGGAGCGCATTTGCCGCGGCGTTGTCGGAGCGGAAGCCTCTGGGCGAGTAGACGTAGGCGATGGTGAAGATGTGACGACGGTCGAACGCTGAGGGGCCCCAGTCCTGCCGCAACCCGTCGCCGGCGAGGTTCGCCGAGTAGGAGGTGGGCGAGGCGAAGGTGGTGAAGACCTCGGAGGTGTCATCGAGCAGCTTGCCATAGGTATAGGCAGCGCGCAGGAAGAGTCCCTGGGAGAACTGCCGGTCGAGCTCTGCCTGGAGCGAGTGGTACTGCGAGTCGCCGCGATTGTCGCGCACGTTGATTGGACCACGAGACGAATTGATAGGGACGCCATTGATCGAGTAGTTGAGCTGGCGATTGGAGTAGAGCTTCTCTCCGCGGCTTCCCACGTAGTTGAGGGTACCCTTCATGCGGAACGGCAGTTGCCGCTCGAAGCCGAAGTTGTACTGGTAAGTCAGCGGGTTGACGAGATTGTTGATGTCGCTCTGCACGGATGAGTTGGCGGTGAATGCCGGAGTCATGGTGGCGATCAGGGTGGATGCCGGACCGCAGCAACCGCTACGTCCCTGGATCAGCGTCGTGGTGGGAGCAACCGGGGATGATTGAGCGGCATTCACCAGGATGTTGGTGAAGAACGTATCGTAGAAGACGCCGATTCCACCGTGGAAGACCGTTTTGCCGTCGGAGAAGATGCCCGCATGCGGCACAAACGCAAAGCCAAGTCGCGGGGCGATGTTGTTCTTGTCGTCCTTCTCGTGGACCACCGTATTGATGGGAGCGAAGGTATTGTTGATGTCGAGCGCGGGATAGGCAAGCGAATTGAGCGGGTTGGAGAGATAGTCGTAGCGGACGCCGAGATTCAGGGTCAGGTCCGAAGTGATTTTGACGTCGTCCTGGGCGAATGCGGCGATCTTCCAGAGGTGTGGATCAGTCCGGGTGGGACCGAAGGACTTGGTGGCGCTGCCGGCGTTGCCGAGGAAATCGCTGAAGTAGTTATCGAGGGTGGACAGTCCACCACCCGCGGTGAAGGTCTCCAGGCCGAGAAAGGTCTGGGCCACGAGATCGGTTTCCAGCAAGCGGCCCACATCGGCGCCGATACGCAGGGAGTGACGGCCGTGCGTCAAGCTGACCGTATCCTGGAACTGGTAGAGGCGCTCGATGCGGCCCTGCGGCATGTTCTGCGACACGCCGAGGGTGCCGAGGGTGGTCGGACTGGGGTCACCGATGCCGGTTCCGCTGAGCCGGACCTGAGGGACCTTGGCAGCCGGGTTGGCCAGTGTTGTGGCGTCGGGGGCGAACTGCGAGCTGAGCCGGACCTCGGAGGCACGGAACTCATTGAGCAACCGGGGCGTGAATACATGTACCCAGCTGCCGCCTCCCAGTTCGCTGGGACCGCCGGCGAAGGTATCGAATCCGGGTAGGGTGGTGGGGTTCAGAGGATAGTAAGGCGCAGTGTTATTGCGGTCGTGCAAATAATGCACGCTGAAGGTATCCGCCGAACGCGGCGCGAAATCAACCTTGTAGGTCCACTGCGTCTCGGGCTGTTGGGCGGGGGTGGGAAGGCGGTCGTACGTGGAAGTGCTGATGCTGCATCCGGAGGGGCAGCCGGGACGCGGGGCAACGGCGAGATTTTCCGTGCCGCTCTGCAGCAACGAGTACCCGGAGCTGACATAGGAACCATTGTTCAGGTAGCCGAGCAGAGCGGTTGCCTGCTTGTTGCCTGCCGCTGCGAGGGCCTTGATCTGAGCGATGCCGGCCGCATCCGGAAGCTCTACCGCCGGGAATTGAAAATTGCCGTAATACCGGACGAAGGTAGTGCCGCCAAATCCGAAGAGCTTGTTCTTGATGATTGGACCGCCGAGCGTGAAGCCGTACTGATGCTGGTCGTAACGGGCTTTGATACCGCGATCGGTGGTGGGCTTGGCACGCCGCGTCTGGCCGTCGAGAGCATCGAGACCGGAGCCGGTGTAGATCTCATGCACTGAGCCGTGGAACTGGTTCGTACCGCTCTGGGTGATCTGGTTGATGACGGCTCCGCCACCGCGGCCGTACTCCGCGCTCGCGTTGTTCAGCAGAACGGTGACGCTCTGGAACATGTCCGGCAATATCGGGAGAAAGGCTTCTCCACCGAGGCCGATATCGTTCGCGTCCTGCGAGTCGATCATGAAGTTATTCGCGCGTGGGCGGGCGCCATTCACCGTCAGCTTGATCACTCCGTTGCCGCCGGTACCTCCCAGGTTCTGCACGGTCGAATACTCGCGGGTTACGCCGGGAAGCGTGCTGGTCAACTCCGCCGGATTGAGAGAAAAAATAGGCAGCATCTGCAGCTCGCTGGTTGCAATATTGCCGGAGAGCTGCGCGTTATCGGTATTGATGGTGTTGCCATTCGCCTCCACGCTGACGTTCACCTCGGAACTGCCGACCGGGAGAGTGGCGTCATAGGTGGTGACCAGGGAGGGCTGCACGGCAATGTGTTTCACCTCGACCGAGGAGAATCCGGTCATGGCGACGTGGATCTGGTATGGGCCGGGATTGATCGCCTCAATGCGATAGACGCCCTCGGCGTTGGTGTTGACAGTGCGGGACTCGCCCGTGGCTTCATTGGAGATCGTGACGGCGGCATTGGATACTACTGCTCCGCTGCTGTCGCGAATGACTCCGGAGAGGATGCCCTTGCTGGTCTGCGCAATACCGGTTTGCACACCGGCGAATACGAGGCACAGAAGCGCAATCCAACCCCAGAATCGCGGCTGATGAAGGGTGGAGAGTTCTGTGTGGGGTGATAGTTGCAACTTCATTCCTTGGATCTCCTGTTTTTTGCGGGCTTTCCGCTCAAGCTGGAAAGCGGCACCGGCATGCCTGCAGACTGCCGTAGCTTTAGAACTTTGCCCTTTGGGGCATGTATGTACGACTATTGTGCAATTTGATGGCCGTTCGCGAGTGTGCTGAAAGGCCAGCAATCCCATGGGTCACGATCAAGATAGGAAGCTTCCGCCGGATTGCGCCGCCAGTCCCATACTTTTTCCCGTATGGAACCTTGTGCTGCTTCCATTTCCGGGATATTCACAGCCGGGCAACGCGATAGAAGCGAGCGACTGGCGTATAGGAATGGTGTGTTCCCGAGACGCATCGAATCGCCCGCAAAGCGGGTGGAAGTCGTTTGCGCTATGCTCGTGGGACAAGTTCTAGTCAGCAAAAACTGGAGTGACTGCGATGCGAAGCGTGCGAGTGTTGGGAATGTTGGCAGCGGCGGGTCTGATCTCCGCGGCGATGGCGGGCGTGGCCGATGCGAAGGCGAAGCCGGGCAAAGTGGTGGTGCACCTGAAGAGCTCCAAGGGCGAGGATGCGGGCACGGCGACTTTTCAGGAGATGAAGGATGGCAAGGAGCTCTCCATCAAACTGAACCTGAAGAACATTCCATTCGGCCAGCATGCCGTGCACATCCATCAGACCCCCACGTGCGATGCGCCGGACTTCAAGGGCGCAGGCGGCCACTTCAATCCCGATGCGAAGCAGCATGGCTCGATGAACCCAATGGGCCACCACAATGGCGACCTGCCGCAGAACGTTTCGGTAGGTGAGAACCATATGGGCCAGGCGAGCTTTAAGGTCGATTACCTGTCGCTGAACGAGGGCGCGGCCAACTCGGTCATGGGGCACTCGATCATGGTGCATGAAAAGGCAGACGACATGAAGACGGATCCGACAGGGAACGCCGGCAATCGCATCGCCTGCGGAGTGATTCAGTAAGGTCAGTTGTCGGTCGTCAATTGTCAGTTCTCAGTTGCCGGGCATGGTAGCGGCGCAATGAAGCGCGGCTTCGGCGGGCGCTGAGAAGTGATTTGAGCGCGGTCTGAAGAAGGACGCACAGGTGCATCCGCACCTGCCCCGATAGCAATGAGCGGTTCGAGCCTGCGATTTGTGCCGCGGAACCACGTCTGCGATGCCTGCGTATACCGCTGCATGGGCGTTTGGCACATGACGGTTCCAGCCGCGGGGATAACTCCCGCAAGGGAACGCGGGCGCAGAGGGCCGGCTGCAGCTTCGGCGCGAGGCGGTACACTTCCATCGGGACAGCAACCGGTACGATCCGTAGCTGGAACCGCCGCAGGGCACGAGGCACGATTGCAACGCATTCCAGAACAGCAGGCGGAGCAGGACGCGGCGGGACGGCTGGTGCGCCAGTGCATCGCCGGCGACCAGCAGGCGTGGCAGCATCTGGTGGTGAGCCATCATCGCCGGGTGTATGCGATCTGCTACCGGTTCACCGGCTCCTCAGCCGATGCCGAAGACCTGACCCAGGATGTGTTCCTGAAGCTCTATCGCAACCTGTCCAGCTTCGATGTGGACAAGGGCAACTTCGTCACCTGGATGACGACCCTGACGCGCAACCTGCTGGTAGACCACTTCCGGCGGACCCGGATGGAGCGCGCGACCGACTCGCTGGACGCCAGCCTCAACGGCGAGGAGGATGGAGCGACCATGGCCGGGCGGCTGGCCGATCCCCGGCCCTCGCAGGAGGCGCATGTCGCCGGCCTGGAATTGAAGGTCAAGATTCAGCAGGCGCTGGCGCAGCTCTCGCCGGAGTTGCGGGAGGCGGTGATTCTGCGCGACTTACAGGATATGGATTACCGCGAGATCGCCCAGGTGCTGCGGGTTCCGGAGGGTACGGTCAAGAGCCGGATCAGCCGCGGGCGAGGGGAACTTGCAAGGCTTTTGAAACGTACAGAAGGGCAGGTGGTTTAGGTGGCAGAGAGCAACAAATTCGGGAACCCCAGGACGCAGTTCGGGGATACGCCTTCGACAGAGCAGGCGGACGACGGGCTCTGCGCCCAGTGCGAGGCGATGTTGACCGACGCGCTGGACGGCACGCTCTCGGCTGCCGATCAGGCCATCTTCGACGCGCATATGGCCGGGTGCGGGCCATGCACGGAGCTGCTGACGCAGGCAAAGCGGGGGCTGGCCTGGCTGGAGATGCTGCGCGATCCGCAGCCGGAGCCTCCCGCCAGCCTGGTTCCGCGCATTCTGGAGCAGACCAGCGGCCTCCTGCCCGTTGCGGCGACAGACGGCAGCCCTGCGATCGCTGGGCGGCGTCCGGTGCTGCCCTTCCGGCAGCGGGCGTGGGCGGCGATCCGGCAGAGCAGCATCGGCCAGATTGCACTGCAGCCCCGGCTGGCGATGACGGCGGCAATGGCTTTCTTCTCCCTGGCGTTGACCATGGACATTACCGGCACCCGTCTGCAGGATCTCAGCCCGAGTAACCTGCGGCCGTCGAACCTGAAGCGGACGTTCTACTCGGCCAATGCCCGGGTGGTGCACTACTACGAGAACCTGCGCGTGGTGTATGAGCTGGAGTCGCGAGTCAGCGATCTCGAGAGCGTTCGCGGCGACGACCGGCAGAGCACTCCGGCGGCAAGGCCTTCCTCCAGCCAGCCGGCGACGCAGCCGCAGGATCAACCGAGCGATCCCGGCAATAACGCTGCGCCGGAGAAGAAGGGCAACACCAGCCACGGCGGACGCTCCGGCATGACGCGGCGCGAACAGCCGGACGGCCGGAACTCGGCCGTCCGGTTCAGGCCGGAGCGGGCGCAGCTCGCCGCGCTGGATCAGCGGGAGCTGGAGTGGACATCGGAATTTGAGAACGGTACGGCTACTGGGGCCAATCGATGGAGCAGAACAGCGGCCAAGGTACGGGAAGGACGACTGGTATGAACTGCGCAAACCATCCGGATCGCGAACGAGTGGCCTTCTGCCAGAACTGCGGCAAGCCGATTTGTCAGGAGTGCGTTCGAAATTATGGCTCTGCCATCCTGTGCGAGCAGTGCCTGGTATTGCGGACGGCTACCCCCTACGCCGCGGCGCCTCCCCTTGCTCCGCAGAGCCGCGCGCTGCCCAATCCGACGCTGGCGGGGCTCCTCGGCCTGATCCCCGGCGTGGGCGCCATGTACAACGAGCAGTACGCCAAGGGCATTGTGCACCTGATGGTGTTTGCGATCCTGGTGAGCCTGTCGAGCGACGTGAATGGCCTGTTCGGCCTGTTTATCGCCGGATGGGAGTTCTACATGGTGTTTGAGGCGTACCAGACCGCCCGCGCGAAGCGCGAGGGCAGCCCACTGCCCAATCCGTTCGGCTTGAACGATATCGGCGAGCGCTTCGGTTTCGGCCGCGCGTGGCCGGGGACGAATGTGCCGCCTCCTGCGGAGACCGGTTTCTATCCCGGCCAGCCCGCACCTGGCCAACCCGCGCCGAGCCAGCCGGTCGGAAGCCAGCCTCAGCCGCCGTACGCAAGCCCGTATGTGCCGCCTGCCTCTCACTGGGGCGCCCCGCAAAACACGTATGTCCCGCCTCCGTTCGTGGAGCCGCCACCGGCCACTTTTGTGGATCCCTCGATGCCGATGTATCGCCGCATCCCAACGGGAGCGCTCTGGCTGATCGGCCTGGGCATCTTCTTTCTGCTGAGCAATGCCGGGCTGCACATTATTCCCGGACGCCTGCTGGTTCCGTTCCTGCTGATCGGGCTCGGGGTCGCCACCTTCGTGAAGAAGATGACCGGCACAGGCTACAGCCTGGAGAACGATGGCACCCACTACTACCGTTGGCGGCTTGCGAATGCACTGCACGGCGCCACCTGGCTGGTGCTGATAGGCGTGGTCCTGCTGCTGCAGGAGCTCCGCATTATGCGCTGGAGCAGCAGCTGGCCGCTGTTCCTGATCTTCGCCGGCGTGATCCTGATGGTTCGCCATTCGCTCATGAGCAGCTATCCGCCAGTGCCGCCGTATCCTCCCTATCCTCCGCAACCACCTGCTGCGCCTCCAGCGAGTCCCGTCCAGTCGACCGAGATCGTTCCCAGCACGCACCCGGAGACCGGCGACGGCTCTCAGGAAGGGAGGTAAACCATGGCAGGCTATCCACCACCTCCTCCGGGCAATCCTCCCCCTCAGCCGCCGGGCTGGGATCCATGGCAGCAGCGCCGGTATATGCGCGACCAGGCCAAGGCACAGCGGGCTGCGGCCAAGGCCCAGGCTGCGCAATGGCGATATCAGGCGCGGGCGATGCGGCGCGGCTCTATCCTGGCGCCTCTGCTCATGATTCTGGTCGGTGTCGTCTTCCTGCTGATTGAGACGGGAAGGGTCGACCGGGTTCACTTCTGGAGCTGGTATGCGCAGTGGTGGCCACTGTTGCTGGTCGGAGCCGGACTGGTGGTCCTTGCTGAGTGGGCGCTGGACCAGTACAGCATGCGCGATCCCAACCGGCCGCAGTATCGCAGGACATTCGGCGGAGGCGTCACGCTGCTGATCCTGGTCTTCATCGCGACCGGCATTGTTTCGGCACACATCAATCACCGGCCGCAGTTCGGGATCTTCCCCGGCATGCACTTCGACTCGGACTCGCTGGATGAGGTGTTTGGGGACAAGCATGAGAGCGACCAAACGCTCGAGGCCGCCTTTCCTGAGGGAAGCTCACTGAGCGTGGTGAATCCGCGAGGCGACGTCACCATCAGCGGCACCAGCGATGATGGCAAGCTGCACATCGCTCTGCATAAGCAGGTGTACGCGCACTCCGACTCCGACGCTGAATCACGGTCGGAGCAGCTCTCGCCTCAGGTGCAGCAGCCGTCCTTTTCCGGCTCCGGCGGAGTGACCGTGACGATGCCCTCGCTCGAAGGCGCGCGCGGCGACCTGATCATCACCGTGCCGGGCGGAACCTCCACCACCGTAACGGCCAACCGCGGAGACATCCACATTGCGTCCATCAAGGGCAATGTAACCGCGACCGCCAACCGCGGCGACGTGGATCTGAGCGCCATCACCGGCCAGGTTACGACGCACATCAACAACGGCCGCTCCTCGCTGACCGCGCACAGCATTGAGGGCGGGCTCACTATCCAGGGGCACGCGCAGGACCTGACGCTGGCCGACATCACGGGCCCGGTCACACTCTCCGGCGACTTCTTCGGCACCACACACATGGCGCGCGTGAACGGCGCGATCCGCTTTCACACCAGCCGCGCCGACTTCGAGATGGCGCGCCTTGACGGGCAGACCGAGATTCAGCGGGACAGCGATGTCTCGGCCGACCAGGTGATGGGCCCGTTGATCCTGACGACGCGCAACGGCAACGTAACGCTTGATCGGGTGGCCGGCGATGTCACCGTGACCAATCGCAACGGCACCATCGACCTGACCGCAGCGCCGACCATAGGCAACATCACACTGGTCAACCGCAACGGCTCCGTTCGCGCGACGCTGCCGGAAAAAGCGGGCTTTGCCGTAGAGGCGGTCTCGACCGACGGAAGCGTGGAGAGCGACTTCCAACTCACCGGGACCCAGTCCGACGATCGCAAGTCGCTGCGTGGAAACGTCGGGACGGGCGGCCCCACGGTGCGCCTGACGACCATTCACGGCGACATCTCGCTGCGCAAGGGCGATATCCAGCCGATCCCACCCATGGCTCCGGCTCCGCCGCGAATTACCATGACGCCCCAGTCCGCACCCACACCGGCAGCGCCTCGGGCTCCGCGTGCGCCTCGCGCACCCCGCCCGGTGACCCCTGCGCCGTCGAATGACCAGGATCGCTAAAGCGGGAACGGATCACCGGAGCATTGTGGCGCTGGTTAGTTTGCCGATGGCTTCTCCACGCGATCGATTACCAGAACGTCCACTGGAGCTTTCGTTGAATCCAGTTTGAGTCCGAGTTGTTCCTGAACGGCTGTGAACAGGCTGGGCGGGTCATCGGGTCGGATGGCGAGTGCCGTCGCGCCACCGGGCGGCCGCATTCCGATGAATTGAGAATCATCGGGCGTCCACCTCAATACAAAATCGTACCTTCCCTTCAATCCGGTCCGATCGATCATTGGCCGGTCGAGAACAGATCCCTGCATCATCGCGGCGAAATCCGCCATCGTCGCATTACTCACGGGCATGTTCCCGAATCCGCGGAAGCCGATGCCAGGCAGAGAACCCGGATCAGCCTCACTCCTTTTGAGTTTCGGACCATTCTTCCCTAGGGTCAGAACGTACACAGGAAGTTCGCGGGACTCGTGATGGTACGAGAACTGGAATCGATCCACTAGCAACCTCTGGATCATCGTTTTCCATTCCGCATCGGTAGGCTGGCTGCCTTCCGAAGACTTTCCATCCAGGTCGTACTTCTCGGAGCCCACCCATGGGGGCGCACCCACGATCTGCCTCGCGTTGAGTCCGTACGCATACGTGATGAGGTCGTTCAGCGTTGTGTTAATTGTGATGAACTCATGTCCCTTCGCCATGAACTGCCTGCCTGGCGTAGCCGGATTGCTCAGCTTGACCGTAGCCACCTCGAACTCCCGGGAGAGGTCCGCAGACTTCGGCGATATGGCAGCAACAGGAGCAGCGATGGTCTTTCCATCCTGACTAGAGGCCGCGGAACCCGGAATACCAGACTGGGAGTAGAGCGCATTGCCGGCCATCGGGACCACGACAAGAAGCCAGAGCACGCTGATCTTCATCGTCGATTGTCCGGGTAACTTCCTGCCGTTTTCCGCCATATGCCTATCTCCTGAGCGTCCTGAAATGCCGAGGTCAGGGCCCTCAAGTAGGATTGTACGATCTTATTCGTACTTATACGACAAAAGTCGTACGTATCTTGCCGAGTGCCTGGGGCCAAATAAGCGGGGGAGGGGAATGCCTCGCCGAAGACCATGCCGATCGGCAATGACACGCAAAAAAAGAGGCGGACCGGATTCGGTCCGCCCTGCTTTTGCGTCTGTCCTGCGGTCCTACAGTTCGACCAGCTTGTGCGCGATCGCGAACAGCGCGAGCTCCAGGCGTGTCGAAACACCGGTCTTGTCGAATACGTTGGAGAGGTGACGCTTGACCGTCTCCTCGCTGATGGTGAACTGCTTGGCGATGTCGCGGTTGGAGCAGCCCTCGACGATGCAGGAGACGACCTCCAGCTCGCGTGGCGTCAGCCCGTAGGTCTTGCGCTCCGGCACGGCAGCCGCCTGCGCCTGCAGCTCCTGCAGTGCCTTCAGCAGGTTCACCACGCGCTCGCCGCCAATCCAGTAGTCGCCGCTGGTGACCGCGCGCAACGCCTGGCCCAGATCGCCGACGACGGAATCCTTCAGCACGATGCCGCGAGCGCCAATCTGCAGCGCCTCAATGATCTGCTGCACCGAGATGGTGCTGGTGAGCAGGACGATTTTGACCCGCGGCGACTTGGCCATGATGGCGCGCATCGCCTCCAGGCCCGGCAGCCGGGGCATCGCCAGATCGAGCAGAAGAATGTCAGGCTCGAGCTCGAGCGTCTGGGTGATGGCGTCATCGCCGTCTTCAGCTTCGCCCACGACGTCGAATCCGGGCTCGTTCTGCAGCATGTTGCGAACGCCAAAGCGCACGACCGGATGATCGTCAGCGACGACAATGCGGATATTGCCAACGCTGCCGGCGGTGGAAGCGGACTGTTTCGTGACCGACTGGTTCATGCAGCTCAACCCTCACACGCCCGCCAATGATTGACGAGGCTAGGCGCGTGAGCCCAGCATACGCTCCAGACGGTCACACGCGGCGGACAGCTCATCTAGAGAGTTAACGGTGTCCAATCCTGCGTCCGCTCCGTTGAGGCCGTGGATCTCCAGGTCCGAGGCCATGGTGTGGATCTGCGTCGCGCCCAGCATGCCGGCCGATCCCTTGATGGCGTGGGCCTCGCGGATGAAAGGTGCCGCATCCTGCTGCTGGGCTGAGCCGCGCATGCGCCGGATGCGCTCCCGCGCATCGTTGATGCACAGCGAGTACATCTCGCGTAACTGTGGCGCAGGCATGGTGCGGGAGAGCTGCTCGAAAATCACCGGGCTGACGACAGGAAGCTCGGCTGCACTCCCCGCCCCGGTACTGGATCTGGAGCTGTCGCCATTGGCAAAGGGGAGCACCTTCCCTGGGCCTCGCCGTGCCTCTCCATCCTTAGCGCCGGAACGGGCGCGTTGCTGCTGCGCATGCTCCACCGCCTCGGCAAGCTGATGCAGGTTGAATGGCTTCAGCAGAAAGCCATCGAACTCGCGCACCGCATCCTCGCTGGGCTGGCTTCCGCTCATGGCGAGCAGGACGGCTGCGCCGCCGGTCGCCGAGCGGAGTTCCACTGCAAGCGCGGAACCGGTTCTGCCGGGCATCTGCATGTCGCTCAGAATCAGATCGGGAGCGGCTGTGGAAGAACCTAAGCGCGACAGAGCCGCCTCGCCGGAGTCCGCTGTGGTCACCGCGTAGCCCTCGGTTTCCAGCAGCACCTGCAGCAGCTCGCGGCTCATCTCATCGTCGTCCACTACTAATACGCGAACAGGGATGGACGCCGGCTTCATTGATGCCGAGAGTAACAAGGGACTGCCTCCTTTGGCATTACTTCTTTGGATGCACGAGGCCGTTGCAAGGGAAGTCCGGCGGGGGCTCCAGAGTGAACCAGACTCATACATCTTTCGTGTTAGTTCCCGTCCCATGGACTACTCTAGTGGTGGCCATGGCGAACGAGGATTTTCCGGGAATGCAACCGCCGGCTCCGGGACTGCGCGCTTTGGAAGGCCGCATTGAGCGGCTGGAGCAGGAGCTCGCGGATTTGCGGCGCCTGGTCGCCGGCGGAGTGGAGGCGCAGGCTGCCACGGGCGCGTTGTCCGTGGAACCGTTGAAGATACCTCCTCCTCCGCCTGTTCCCGCGCATGGCGAAGTTGCATCGTCGCAGGTGCAGCCGTCGCACTGGGAGGCAGAAGCTGCCGCACCGGCCACCCCACTTCGCGAAGCAGAGCGCCGGCAGCAATCGCTGGAAAGCAAGCTCGGCTCGCAGTACTTCAATCGCATCGCCATCGTGCTGTTGCTGATCAGTACCGCCTACGGCATGAAACTCGCGGTGGATCGCGGACTGATCGGCCCCATGCCGCGCATCCTTCTGGGGTTGCTGGCCGGTGCAGGACTGGTGCTCTGGTCCGAGCGCTTCCGCAGAAAAGGATTCGCGGCGTTCTCGTACTCCCTGAAGGCGCTGGGGTCAGGTGTGCTGTATCTGGCCTTATGGGCGGCATTTCGGCTATACGGTCTGGTGCCTGCGCCGGTCGCGCTGCTGCTGATGGTGCTCGTGACCGCCTGGAACGCATACATGGCCTGGGCGCAGAACTCGGAGCTGCTGGCCGGCTACGCACTCGCCGGAGGCTTCGCCACGCCGATGCTGCTCTCCACCGGCGGCGACCACGAGATCTTCCTCTTCACCTATCTGCTGGCAATCGACGTAGCCACAGTGGTGCTGGTTCGCCTGCGGCGCTGGCCGCGCCTGCTGCTGGCCGCTTTTCCGGCGACCGTGGCCTACTTCATCGGCTGGTACGTGGAGTTCTTCGTCTCCACCCATGCGTTCGGCGTCACCTGCTTCTTCATCGCCCTGTTTGCAGCCGTATTCGGCTCAGTGCCGCTCTGGCCGGCAATGGCTCCCGCAGACGAGATCGAGGGCGCGGCTTCCGTCCCTTCGCGCCTCCTGCTGCGCCGCCTGGTGCTGGTGAAAGACATTCTGCTGCCGCTGGCGAACTCGGCCTTCGCGGCGCTCGCCTATTACTCCGTGCTGCAGGACTCAGACCGGCATAGCTGGCTGCCCTGGATGATGCTGCTGCTCGCAGCCGTCTACCTGGGCATCATGCAGCTGCCGCAATCGGCGGTAGCCTCGGCCATCCACCTGTCCATCGCGGTGGTCTTGCTCACCATCGCCATTCCGCTGAAGGCGAGCGGCCACTGGATCACGGTGAGCTGGCTCGTCGAGGGTGTAGCGCTCACCTGGGCTGCCTCCCGGCTGGCAGCGGACGAGGCCGACGATCGCTACGCCGCCGGCACGTTGCGTTGGCTGGCGATGGGCTCGCTGCTGCTTGGCTTCTGCGGCGTTGTAGTGCATATGGCCGATACCCTGGGCGCGCCCGGCCTCGGGTTCTTCAACCAGGGCACCGGAACTGCTCTCACCGGCATCGCTGCCTTCGCCACCGCGGCATGGCTTGCCTTGCGCGCGGCCGCCAAGCGGCCCGACGACCGTGACGATGCCTGGATCCGCGTCGCCCGCATCGCGATGGTGCTGGTGCCGGTCACTGCGTTGTTGCTCACCTTCCGCGAGCTTGCCTCCTGGGCCAGCATTCCGCATGCTCCGCTCCAGAGCGCCGAGTTCTTCACCGCGCTCACCGGGCTGGCGGTTTTCGCGGGGGTCATCGCAATCTCGTTGCGTTCCGCTGCGCGATATCCGCTGGACTCCTTCTGGACCAACTCCGCTGCGATGGTCAGCATCGCTTTCAACGTGGTGGCAGTGCTGACCGGAGTGCGCGAGGTGGACGCGCTGTTCGCCATCGCTCCCAATGCGTGGACCGCCGATGCCGCGCTGCAGCAGGCGCTCGCGATCTCTGCCTTCCTGATGCTCTACGGCGCGGCACTGCTTGCGGTCGGCTTCTGGCGGCGAAGCGGCTTCCTGCGCTGGCAGGCATTGGCCCTGCTGGTCTTCACCATCCTCAAAGCTTTCGTCTATGACATGCGCAATCTCAGCCAGGGCTACCGCGTCGTCAGCCTCATGGGACTGGGCCTGCTGCTGCTCGCCGTCAGCTTCGCCTACCAGAAGGACTGGCTGAACCTGAAGGGCGAAGCAACGGAGCGCGAGAGCAGATGATGCGCCACGCCGCCATTGCGGGCCTGCTCCTCTGGCAGGCCTACGGCCAGAATGCGGGCCAGCCGCCGGTCGCGCAGCCGGAACACCTCCGCTACATGCGCGCGCTGAAAGTGTCCGCTGCCGGACAGGCCTGCGCCGTGCTCGACGCCGCCGTCTTTCCTCACGCGGCCTCCTCGCTCAAGGACGTGCGCATCTTCCCCGCGACGCTCGGCGCGCATGAGGTTCCCTACGCCATCACCATGAGCGAGGCCGTCACCGAGCAGACGCAGGCCGCACGCGTACTCAACCTCGGCGGGGAAGGCAGCCGCATCGCCTTCGATCTCGAAATGCCGGCCGGTCCGTATACCAGCGTGATGCTGGAGCTCAATCCTGCGCTTCACGACTTCATCGCTACCGCTACAGTCACCGGCGACGACACCCCCGGGGGCCACGGCCGCTCTCTCGGCTCGTTTACGCTGTTCGACCTCGACAGCCAGCATCTCTCCCGCGACACCACCCTGCCGCTCGCAGAGTCCACCTTCCGCTACCTGCATGTGGTGCTGAGCGTCGCGCCCGTGCCCGGCGGCCATACCGCTGCCGCAAACTTCAGACCGCAGATGGTCCAGGGAGCCGAGGTGCCTCCCAGCCGTCAGGCGCAGGTGCTTTACACGCCTATCGCGGAAACCTCCGCCCTCGACAATGTCGGGCGGGAGAGCCGCGCCAGCTTCCACGTCCCCGCGCGCGTCCCGGTGGAGCGGGTCAGCTTTGTGCTGCCCGGCAGCTTCAACGGCAACTTCAGCCGCGACATCCGCATTACCGCGACCACCGATCCACCCGCGAAAGGAGAAACGGAGGACGATCTCCGCGCCCGGTACCCCGAGCAGTTGAGCGGAGCGATCCTGCGCGTCCACGCCACAGAGGCGGGCCGCGAGATTCGCACCGAGCAGCTCAGTGTTCCCGCTCTGCTGGGCGCCAACCTGCAGCGTGGCGCCACCGTGCAGGTTGCGATCGAGAACGGCGACGATCAGCCGCTGCCCATTGCAGCGGTCCGGCTTGAAATGCGCCAGCGCAAGATCTGCTTCGACGTCGCCCCCGCAGCCGGAGCGCTGAACCTCTACTACGGCGATGCGCGTCTCGAAGCCCCAGTCTATGACTACGCCCGGCTCTTCTCCGCATCGGCCGCTGCGGCCGTGGCCGAGCTTGGCCCCGAGCAGCTCAACCCTAACTACCAGCCCCCCGCCGACACGCGCTCCTTCACCGACCGGCATCCGGAGGTTCTCTGGATCGCGCTCATCATCGTGATCTGTGTGCTCGGCGCTGTCGCAGTGCGGGCCTCGAAGAACGTGGGACGCTCAGCGTAAGCCATCTACCGCAGCGCGCTATCGACCTCTTTGTAGTAATCCGGAGCCTTCAGGATCTCGCGCGGCTTCGATCCATCTGCCGGACCCACCAGCCCATCGCGCTCCATCATGTCGATCAGGTGCGCCGCCCGCCCATAGCCGATGCGCAGCCTTCGCTGTAGCAGCGAGGTGGACGCCTTGCCGAACTCGAACACCAGCCGCACCGCGTCGTCGAACAGCTCGTCGTTGCCTTCGTCGCCATCGCCCGCAGCCATGTCCTTGCCGGCCTCGTCCTTCGGACCTTCCAGGAAGCCGTGAACGTACTCCGCCTCGCCCTGCTGCTTCCAGAACTCGGTCACAGCGGAGATCTCCTTCTCGGTCACGAACGGCGCGTGCAGCCGCTGCAGACGGCTGGTTCCCGGCGGCAGGTACAGCATGTCGCCTTTGCCCAGCAGGCTCTCGGCGCCGTTGGAGTCGATGATGGTGCGCGAGTCCACCTTGGTCGCCAGCCGGAAGCTCATCCGGGTCGGCACGTTCGCCTTGATCAGCCCGGTAATCACGTCCACCGAAGGCCGCTGCGTCGCGAGCACCAGGTGGATGCCGACCGCGCGCGCCATCTGCGCCAGCCGCGTAATCGACTCTTCCACGTTGGAGCGGTCCAGCATCATCAGATCCGCCAATTCGTCGATGATGATCACGATGTAGGGCAGAGGCTCCTGATCCGGGTCGTCGAACAGATACTGCGAGCCGTTATCGAACAGCTTGTTGAACTGGTCGATGTTGCGGACGTGGTTGGCGGCCAGCAGCTTCAGCCTCCGCTCCATCTCCCGCACCGCGTTGCGCAGCGCATTCGCCGCCAGCTTCGCTTCGGTGATGATCGGCGTAAACAGGTGCGGGATGCCCTCATACATGCCGAGTTCCACGCGCTTCGGATCCACCAGGATCATGCGCACCTGCTCCGGCGTCGACTTGAACAGGATCGACATGATCATGGCGTTAATGGCCACCGACTTGCCCGACCCGGTCGAGCCTGCAATCAGCACGTGCGGCATAGCCGCCATATCCGCGGTCACAATGCGGCCGTTGATGTCCTTGCCCATCGCAACCGCCAGCTTCGACTTCGACTGCGCAAACGACTCGCACTCGATCACGTCGCGCAACCAGATAGTCTCGCGCTCATGGTTCGGCACCTGAATGCCCACCGTCGATTTGCCCGCGATGCGCTCGATCAGGATGGACTCGGCTGCCATGGCGAGGCACAGATCGTCCGCCAGCCCGGTCACGCGCGAATACTTCACGCCCGCATCGGGGCGGAACTCGAACGTGGTGACCACCGGCCCGGGGTTAATCTGGGTCACGCTGCCGTCTACGCCGAACTCGCCGCATTTCTCCACCAGCACTCGCGCCTCATCGCGCAGCGCCTGCTCGCGCACAATGTGCGCCTCTTCGGAGCGGTAGAGCAGGGAAGAGGGTGGCAGCTTGTATCCGCGAATCGACTTCGGCGTGATGGTCACCGGCTTGATGTCTGCATCGGCTCGCTTGCCGAAGGAGATCGCCTCCGCGCGCTTGGGCTCGGGCGCTGCGGCCGCGACTGCACGCGCAGTGCTGGCCGGTGCCGGCGCGGGAGTGGGTGGAGGAACCAGCGGCTCCGGCTTCTGCACCCGCGCAGGCGGCAGGTCGGGAAGCTCCAGCCGTCCCGTGGAGGCGGCGGCCGCAAGTGCCTCGGCAAACGGCGCAGCGGCAGCCGTTGCGGTGCTCAGCGGCGTGATCGGCGGCGCATCTACATTGGTGCGCGGCATGGCGTCCCACATGGAAACATGGCCTTCGCCCACGGGCTCGGCCGCCGTTTCCTGCGGTATCTGCGCACCGCGTCTGCGGCGCAGCCGGGCCCAAAAGCCCAGCATGCTGCTCAGCAGAGTATTCGATTGCGCAGGCGCGGGCTGGCGTTCGGACTCGAGTGCCTGCTTCGCTTGCTGCAGCGACGCCTCGCGCCGGCTGACGAATACGCCCGGTTCCGCGGCGGTGGGCGCGGCTGGCTCCAGGCCGTCGGCCATCGCGCGCTTCTCCTCGCGCGCCGCGGCCCGGCGAACCTTTCTTTCCTGCCAGCGGTCGTGCAGCCGCCGCACCAGGCTGAAGTGCGACTCGATCCACACGCGCGCGGTCTGGAAGGTGAACGTAGTCGCCAGATACAGCGACACCGCCACCAGCAGCAGCAGCACAATGGTGGCTCCGGGCAGGTTCAGATATTGCACCAGCAGATCGGAGATCAGCCGCCCGCTCACGCCTTCAATCGGCAGTGCATGCCGCCAGTAGAGGGTGTGCGGCAGCAGGCCCAGCAGCGCAGGTGCGAACAGCAGCCACAATCCAAGCCCGGTAAAGCGCGCGCTGGCCGAGCCCGCCGGCCGCTGCCGAATCCAGCAGATGCCGACCCGCGCCAGCACGATCGGCAGAAAGAACGACGCAATACCGATCATCTGCAGCAGCGCATCGGCAAGGTAGGCGCCCACCACGCCGGTCCAGTTGCTGGCCCCCAGCGTCGCATGCAACTGGTTGCCCGGCGGAATTCCGCCCACCGTGTTCAACGAAGGGTCGCCCGGCGTATAGGTCGCCAGGGCCAGGAAGAGGAGGACGGCGCATACCGCGGCCACGAGACCCAGGATCTCGTTGAGGCGGCGGTTGCGTGTAGGGGTCGAGACCAGCCTGAGTGGTTTCATCGGGTTCGCGGAGACCGGCCCGCGCATGAGGACACACCTCGGGCGCAGCGCGAAAATCTTCAGCCGGCATCACCAGAGCTGAATTGATTATCCGTCCCGCCAACAACCGCCGGGGAAAAGACCCGCAGGGTGGACTCAGGATGCAAACCCATGTGTCGGCTGGGCATCTATCTCCTGAGTGCTGTTGGCCCTACGCCGGCGGCGCGAAAGATGGTGAGCCGGGGGCGCGGGATTTTCGCGATTTCTCCCGCTTACCGCCGGCGCAGGAGAATCGCGCACCAGCCGGCGGACCCCAGCTCATCCATAACCTGCAG
>Ga0105240_10000952_pt1 | contig 51588 bp, 47 predicted proteins | sample KBSC54metaG_FD_80426 | JGI IMG/M metagenome (GOLD analysis project Ga0105240, IMG submission 80426) | Corn rhizosphere microbial communities from Kellogg Biological Station, Michigan, USA - KBS C5-4 metaG | ecosystem: Host-associated > Plants > Roots > Rhizosphere > Soil | place: Michigan, USA... | reverse complement strand
CCCCTTCCACGGTAACCCTGCGGCCAGGCCGCCGCCCGCCAGCACCAGACCGCAGGCCAGCATCTGCAGGCCCCCGCCGCCGAACACCGCCCGCCGCATCGCGAACAGCCGCCCTGGATCCAGCTCGAGGCCGATCAGGAACAGCATCAGCACCACGCCGAACTCGGCGAAGTGCAGGATCGCCTTCACGTCGCGGACCAGCCCCAGGCCGAAGGGACCGATGGCGCAGCCCGCGATCAGGTAGCCCAGCACCGAGCCCAGCTTCAGGCGGCTGGCCAGCGGCACGAACACCACCGTGGCCGCCAGGTAGATCATCGCCTCGAACAGCAGGCTGTGCTCAGGCATCGGGCGGCGCCCCCCGCGGCGCATCGGTCAGCGACAGGCGATCCAGCAGACCGCGATAGCGGCCCACCGCCTCGGCGAGCGCGTCGTTCGAGATGCGGTGGGCGCCGTGCACGACCAGCGGCGGCGTCCACTTCATCCCGCAGAACACGGCGGTCTGCGAGATGGCGGGGACGAACGCCTCGAACGGATGGCCGTGCATGGCGCCCGGACGGTAGCCTTCGACCGGCGCACCGGTCGTCGTGACCCACAGCGCGGTCTTGCCGCAGACGGCGGTGCCGCCGGGCCCGTAAGCCCAGCCGTGGCCCAGCACCTTCTCGATCCACAGGTGCAGCAGCGACGGCATGCCGTACCAGTAGAAGGGACACTGCCAGACCAGCACGTCGGCCGCCGCCAGTTCCCGCCGCTCGACCTCCACGTCGATGGAGAAATCGGGATACAGGTCGTAGAGGCTGCGCACCGACACCCCTTCCATCTCGCGAACCCCGGCCAGCAACGCCCGCCCCGCCCGGCTGCGGTCTGGATAAGGATGCGCGTAGACGATCAGGATCGAACGGGACAAGGCGCCAGCATACGCAAAAAGACTGTCAACGTCGTTTCGGGCGCGCCGTCACGGCCCAGCCAGGACCAGCGGGAAAGGCAAGGGCTAGCGTGTCCGGGCGGGGATGACCAAGGTGACTGCAGGGAGGTCCCCATGAACCCGACGCAACAGAACAAGGTCCCTTCCCGGCGCCAACCGAACCGGCCCGACCCCGACGCGCAGAGCGCGGACGGCGAGCTGCCGGACGATCGCGACACCGCGGAAGAGGCAGTCAACGAATCGCGCACGGCGCAGGACCGCGACCACACGATTCGCCGGGGTGACAACACCACCGGCGTCACGAAGGAGTTCCCGACCTAGCTCAGGACCACAGCTGGCCGTGCGCGCCGGACCGACGCACTGCAGGTATCCGAGCGGCAGCCGGTCTCGCTCGGGCGAATACGCCGGGTCGTCTACCGATCTAGGAGCGGCCCGCCTGGTTCGCCCGAGCACGCTGGACTGATTTCGGTTCCGGCGCGACGCCCGGTATCCTGGTAGTCGATGGAAGGCGTCGCCCCGAAGGGCCCGGACGTCCTGGCGTCGCTCCTCGATCTGCTCGAAGAAGGGTTGGCCCTGTGCGAGCTGGTCTACGATGGGGGAGCTTGCGTCGACTACGTGGTCGTCGACGCCAACGCTCAATACGCCGTCCACACCGGGCTCCCCCGCGCAGAAGTGTTGGGCCAGCGGGGAAGCGTCCTGTTCGGGTCCGTCGAGGCCGCTCATCTTCGGGAATGCCGCGCAGCCGTCGTGGCGGGGACCAGGGTCCGTTTCGATGTGTTTTCACCGCGGGTCGGGCGTCACTTCAGCCTGCTGGTCGTTCCCACGGGTTCCCGCTCGTTCGGCGCGGTGCTGTCCAGCATCGCGTCGCGAAAGAGCCAGGAGCAGGAACTGGAGACGGGACGGCTGGCGCAGCGAGCGCTACTCGACAATCAGCCGCACCTGGCCTGGCTGAAGGACGTGCACGGCCGCTTCCTGGCGGTGAACAAGGTCTTTGCAGAGGCCTGTGGGCTGGGGTCGCCCGAGTTGCTGGTGGGCAAGACCGATCTGGATGTCTGGCCGCGCGAGCTGGCTGAGGCCTATCGTGCCGACGATGCGGCGGTGATGGCTGCCGGACGTCAGAAGGCGGTCGAGGAGCCGATCGCGGGCGTCGGCGGTACCCGCTGGTTCGAGACCTACAAGTCCCCGGTGTTCGCGCCGGATGGCAGCATCGTGGGCACCACGGGCGTGGCCCGGGATGTGACGGAGCGCAAGCAAGCCGAGCAGCGGGCGCTGCGCGCCGAAGAGGAGCGGCACAAGCTGGAGCTGTCCGTATTCCAGGCCCAGAAACTGGAGAGCCTGGGCGTGCTGGCCGGCGGGATCGCGCACGACTTCAACAACCTGCTGACGACGATCCTGGGAAACGCCGACCTGGCCCGCACCGTACTGCCTCCCGACCAGCCGGCGCGCGCCTTTCTCGACGACGTGGAGCTCGCCACCCGGCGGGCCGCGGACCTGTGCCGCGAGATGCTCGCCTATTCGGGGAAGGGCCGTTTCGTCATCCAGCCGATCTCGTTGAACCAGCTGGTGTCGGAGATGGGACAGCTCCTGTCCGTGTCGACCAGCAAGAAGGCGACCTTGATTCAAACGCTGGCGGCTGACCTGCCCAGCGTGCTGGCGGACGCCACCCAGATCGGGCAGGTCGTGATGAACCTGATCACCAACGCCTCGGAGGCTATCGGGGATAACGAAGGCACCATCACCTTGCGAACCGGCGCGCTGTGGTGCGAGCGCCACCATTTCATCGACACCATCGGCGACAATGAACGACTGGTCGCTGGCCAGTACGCGTTCCTCGAGGTGTCGGACACCGGCGTCGGGATGGAGGCGGAGACGCTGTCCCGTATCTTCGACCCCTTCTTCTCGACGAAGTTCGCCGGGCGGGGGTTGGGCCTGGCCGCGGTCCTGGGCATCGTGCGCGGGCACAAGGGGGCGCTGAAGGTCTCCTCCCAGCCGGGCAAAGGAACGACGTTTCTAGTTCTGTTTCCCACGCACGGCGCCCCGGCCCAGCCCGGCCAGGCGAAGTTGGCCGCACCTGGGGACCTCCGCGGCGACGGGCTGGTGCTGGTCGCCGATGACGAAGCCGCCATACGCACGCTGGCGCGGAACCTCCTGGAACGCGCCGGATTTCGAGTGATGACCGCGGCCGACGGGCGGGAGGCGCTGGAGCTTTACAGACAGCACGAGCGCGAGATTCGCCTGGTGGTGCTGGACATGACGATGCCCCACCTGGACGGCGAGGGGTGCTTCCTGGCGATCCGGGCGCTGAACCCCGCTGCCAAGATTGTCCTCACCAGCGGCTACAGCGAGCAGGAGGTGGTGGCACACTTCGTCGGCAAGGGCCTGGCGGGCTTCGTCCAGAAGCCGTACACCGCTGACCAGTTTCTGGGGAAGATCTGCGACATCGTCAGTGGGTCAAACTGACGTCGGTCCGCACGCCGATTGCGTCCCGGATGTTCACGCGCCGCCGACAGAGGTGGGGCGCGCGTGGCGCGGGTTGGCGATTGGTCACGCCTCGGCGCTACCGCCCGCGGAACAACCCGTGCCGCGCCGGCGGTGGCGCCTTCTTCATCGGCACGCTGATGCTCTTCGACTTCGCGCCGCCGGCGATGGCGATGGTGCGGCTGCTGGTGACGTAGCCGCTCTTGATGAAGGTCAGCTCGTAGCTGTTGCCCGGGTTGAAGCGGATGCTGATCGGCGTGCGGCCGAGCACCTGCTTCTTGGTGCGCACCTCGGCGCCCAGCGGGCTGGAGGTGATGCGCACCATCACGGGTTGTGCCGGGTGCGCGGCGGCCTTGTGCTGCGCGGCCTTGTGAGCGGCCGGAGCGTGCGAGGTCTCCGCTTCGTCCTCACCGACGATCGCGCTCGACGGCTTGTCGTCGTCCTTCTCGCCGGAGCCGCCCTGGGTGCCGGGGGCGCCCTTTTCTTCCGCTTCGCCCTCCCCTTCCGCTTCGCGCCTCTCGACCGGCTTGTCCTTCTGCGCGGTCTCCGTCGCCTTTGCCGGCTCGGGTGGCTTTGCCGGCTCGCCGGTCTTCTCGCCGGGCTGGGCCTTCCGTTCCTCGGGCGTCTCCCTGGACGGCGGCGTTTGATGCGCCTCCAGCGGCGCCGCAGCGGCCGCCCCGCCGGCTCCCTCCTGGCGCGCTGCCGGCGGCGGCGCCTTTTCGACGGGCGCGGCTTTGTCGGCAAGAACGGCCTTCTCGCCCTGTGCCGCCACGGCCGGCGCGGCCGGTGCGGACGAGGCCGCGGGTGGAGCGGCCGCCGGGGGCGCGTGCGGGCCGTCGGTGTTGCCGGCCAGCATGCGCGGCACGGGCAGGCCCTCGCGCCCGGCCCACGCCGCCAGCCACTTGATGCCGTAGACGGCGCCCAGCATGCAGACGGCCCCCAGCACGAAGCCCAGCCCGACGCGACTACGCCGCGACCGCCGCTTCACCGCCGCCGACGGCACCTCGACCGCCGCCACCGGCGCCGAGATGGGAACGCCGCCGGGGGTCGCCGTGGGCGAGACGACGGGCGGTGGAGTCACCGTCTGCTCGATCGGCGTCTTCGTCTGCACGGGCGGCGGTGTGGCGCCCGGCGTGGCGGTTCGGGGCGGGGGCGCGGGCACCGGATGCGTCGGCGGCGTCTGGAACCCCGTCGAGCGGGGCGCGGGCATACCCGGCAACCCTCCGCCGGCTGGGATCGCCACCACCGTCGCCTGCGTGCTGCCCACGCCGACATCGGACAGCTCGACCGAGACGCCCGCGCTGAGATCGCCCGAGCCGTCCTCGGTCGGAAACGGCACCGCCGACAGGCGCCCCATGGGCACGGCGCCGTCCCGCCGTGCCAGCTCGGCCAGCCACAGCTTCAGCTCGGTCTGACCGGCCGAGTTGTACTGGCTGCGCAGGACACGCTCGACGTCGATCAGCATCTCGTCGGCCGTCTGGTAGCGGGCCGCCGCCTCGCGCCGCATGGCGCGGTTCACGATCGCCGTCGCCTCGGGCGGCAGGTACGGGTTCAGCGTCTCGGGCGCCGCGAACTCCGCGCGCTGGGCGCGCAGCATCGACTCCAGCTCGGAAGGGGCCTCGAAAGGTTTCCGGCCGGTCAACATCAGGTACAGCATCGTGCCGGCCGAGAACAAGTCCGCCCGCGCGTCCAGCGCCCGCCCCAGCGCCTGCTCGGGCGACATGAAGCCGATCTTGCCCTTGATGATGCCGGCGCCCGTCTGCTCGCGCTTCCGCTCGGCCTTGGCGATGCCGAAGTCCGCCAGCTTCACCTCGCCCTGCTCGCTGACCAGCACGTTCGTCGGGTTGACGTCCCGGTGGACGATGCCCAGCGGCCGCCCGTCCGGTGCGCGCTTCGCGTGCGCGTAGGCCAGGCCCCTGCAGATCTGCGCCGTCACGTACAGCGCCAGCGACGGCGGCCACGGGTGCTCGGGCCCGGTGGCCTGGGCGCGCTCCAGGATCTGCTCCAGGTCCCAGCCCTCGACCAGCTCCAGCACCAGGAACGTCCGCTCGCCCGCCAGGCCCACGTCCAGCACCTGCACGATGTTCCCGTGCGACAGGCTCATCGAGATGTGGGCCTCGTCGATGAACATGTTGCGAAACTGCGGATCGGCCGAGAACGCGGTGAGAACGCGCTTCATCACGACCAGCTTCTCGAAACCCTCGGCCCCGTGCTGCTTGGCCAGAAAGATCTCGGCCATGCCCCCATCGGCCAGCTTGCCGACGATCGTGTAGCGGCCGTGCGCCATTAGCGGAGCGGAAACTTTAACACCCCATGACAGTTGCTGTCGCGTGCGCGTCGGCAAGACCGCGCGGAAATGCTAGATTGCCCGTCGTGCTGGGAGTCCTTCGACTCTATGGTGGAACCGCCGCGCTGGCCTTTCGGCGCGCCGGTCGCGCGTGGCCGGTGGCGTTCTCGCTGGTCATGTACGCCATCATCCTGCTGGTCAGCATGCGCCTGGTGGCGCCGCTGGGCATGCTGGGCGGCTTCATCCTGGGCCTGATCATCGCGGCCTGCTTCTCCAGCTACCTGCACCTGATCTCGTTCGCGGTCGCCGGTTCCAAGATCACGCTCGCCGACGTGCGGCAAAGCTTCCGCGCGCGCATCTGGGACGTCATCAGCGTGCTGTTCGCGTTCTGGGTCATCGGCTTCGCGATCGAGCACGTCATCGCGCCGGCCGCGGGCGACAAGGCGTACATCGTCATGGCGCTGCTGGGCCTGGCGATGGCGGTGTTCTTCAACCCGGTGCCCGAGCTGCTGTACCAGGGCAGCTCGCGTTCGTTCCATCTATTGATGGAGTCGGGGACGTTCGTCTCGAAGTACGGCCTGGAGTGGTTCGTGCCGAACATCCTGGCCGCCGTGGCGCTGCTGGCCCCGCTGGGCCTGTTGCACGGTCCGCCCGGCCAGATCGTCCTGGTGATCGCCAACCTGCTGTCGCCCAACAACGACGGCATGGCCGCCTTCAACCTGTTCGCCGCGGCCCCGCCCTACCTGCAGCTGCCCATGCTGGCGTTCGTGCACTGGTTGATGATCTTCCGCGGCCTGCTGTTCGCGGAGTTGACGCGTGGAGGGTCGTCGCGCCAGCGGGCCCTGCGCCGGGGGTGGGGACGCTGACGACGCCGGCCGACGTCTGGGGGATCGAGCCCGCCTATCACGATGCGTTCGGCCGCGAGCGGCAGACCAGCGACGAGACGCGCGCCGAGGTGCTGGCCGCCATGGGCGTGGACCCGGCCGTCGACCATCCCTCCCCGGGCGGGGACGTGCTGGTGGCCCGCCCCGGCGATTCGCTGGCGCTGCTCGACGATGCGGGCGGCGAGCTGCATCTGGAGGACGGGACACGCCTGGACCTGGCGCCGGGGCACCCGCTGCCGCCGGACCTGCCCATCGGCTACCACACGCTCCTGCAGGCGGGCGGGGGCAGCGCGGGGCCCCAGACACACCTGCTGGTCACGCCCGGCCATTGCTACCTCCCCGACGATCTGAAGATCTGGGGCTGGGCCGCGCAGCTCTACGCGGCGCGCTCGGGCGACAGCTGGGGCATCGGCGACCTGGCGGACCTGCGGACACTGGCCGAGTGGACACGGTCACTGGGCGGCGGCGCGCTGATGGTGAACCCGCTGTGCGCGCCGGCGCCCGTTCACCCCGTCGAGGCGTCGCCCTACTACCCGTCGAGCCGCCGCTTCCGCAATCCCTTGTACCTGCGCATCGAGGAGCTGCCCGGCGCCGCCGCGCAGCCCGCGATCGCGGAGCTGGCCGGCCGGGCGCGCGCCCTGAACGCCGAACGGCGCATCGATCGCGAGACCATCTTCGATCTGAAGATGAAGGCGCTGGAGCTGCTGTGGTCCGGCTTCGACGGCGACCCGGCCCTCGACCGCTACCGGCAGGAGCAGGGCGCGGCGCTGCAGGAGTTCGCCGCCTACTGCGCGCTGGCCGAGCGGCACGGCAAGGACTGGCGCCGCTGGCCCGAGGCCTACCGCCGCCCTGCCGCCGAGGCGGTGCAGCGGCTGTGCAACGACGACCCGCGGGTGCGCTTTCATGCCTGGGTGCAGTGGCACCTGGACAGGCAGCTCGAGCGAGCCTCTCGCGACGTGCGCGTGTTCCACGATCTGCCGGTAGGCTTCGACATCGCCGGCGCCGACGGCTGGTGCTGGCAAGATTTCCTGGCCAGCGAGATCTCGATCGGCTGCCCGCCCGACGGCTTCAACCTGGACGGCCAGGACTGGGGCCTGTCCCCCTTCATCCCCACCAAGGTGCGGGGCGCCCTGTACCGGCCGTTCATCGAGACCATCCGCGCGATGCTGCGGCACGCGGGCGGCCTGCGCATCGATCACGTGATGGGGTTGTTCCGCCTGTTCTGGATCCCCCGGCGCCTGGGCAACAAGGGCGGCACCTACGTGCGCTATCCCGTCGACGAGCTGCTGGCCATCGTCGCCATCGAGAGCCAGCGCGCCCGGGCGGTCATCGTGGGCGAGGACCTGGGCACGGTGCTGCCCGGGACGCGCGAGCTGCTGGCGGTGCAGAAGATGCTGTCGTACCGCCTGCTGTTCTTCGAGGACGAACCGCCCGAGCGATTCCTGGAGCTGGCGCTGTCGGGCGTGACGACGCACGACCTGGCCACCATCGCCGGCATCTGGACCGGGGCGGCCGCGGACCACGCGCGCAGCGCCGGCGTCACGCCGAACGAAGAAGGCCTGACCTACCTGAAGAACAAGCTGGCGAAGCTGACCGGCCTGCCGCCCGACGCCCCGGTGGCGGACGCCGTGGTGGCGGTGCACCAGGCGCTGGGCCGCGCGCCCTCGCGCGTGCTGCTGGCCACGCTGGACGACGCGCTGGGCGTGCGCGAGCAGCCCAACATGCCCGGCACCACGTCCTCCTGGCCCAACTGGTCCCTGGCCCTGCCGAAGACGCTGGAGGAGCTGCGGGAAGATCCCTTGCCGCGCCAGATCGCGGCCGCCTTGCGCCGCTGAGCAACGCCGCGTTTCTCCGCTGCCGATAGCTTCCTCGCCGCCCCGGCACGGGACATCCCGACGCCTGACGGGCGGCGCAGCACGCGCGGGGTAGACTCAGTCCCCGAAGCGCCTACCACGGGTGCATGAGGGGCGATGTCGACTTACGGTTCGGGGTTCGATCAGGACGGTTTCCTTCGCCTGGCGCGCGAGGCAGGCGAAAGGCTGCGCGGGTCGCGGCGCTGGGTGTGGGGCATCGGGCTGGCGATCGTGGGGCTGGTGACGATCAGCGGCGCCTACTACCAGGTCGAGCCGGACGAGGTCGCCCTGGTCACGCGCTTCGGGCGCTACGTGCGCACCAGCGAGCCGGGACCGCACACCAAGTTCCCGTTCGGCGTCGAGCGCGTGCAGAAGGTGCCCGTGCAGCGGCAGCTGAAGCAGGAGTTCGGCTTCCGCACGGTGCGCGCCGACATCCAGACCGCGTTCCGCCGCGACGAGCAGACCGCGTCCGAGGCCACGATGCTGACGGGGGACCTGAACGTCGCCACCGTCGGCTGGATCGTGCAGTACAAGATCTCCGATCCCTACAAGTATCTGTTCAAGCTGCGCGACGTGGACGAGACGTTCCGCCTGATGGCGGAGGCCTCGATGCGGTCGGTGGTGGGCGATCACAGCGTCACCGAGCTGCTGACGGTGGGCCGCGAGGCCATCGCCGCCAAGGCGAAGGAGCTGCTCTCGGAGCTGTGCCGCCGCTACGACAACGGCATCTCGGTCCAGCAGCTGGTCCTGCAGGACGTCGATCCGCCCGAGCCGGTGAAGCCGTCGTTCAACGACGTGAACCAGGCCATTCAGGAGCGCGAGCGCTCGATCAACGACGCCTGGGCCGAGTACAACCGCGAGATCCCGCGGGCGCGCGGCCTGGCCGAGCAGAAGATCGAAGGGGCCGAGGGCTACGCCATCGACCGTGTCAACCGGGCCAAGGGCGACGCGCAGCGCTTCGTCGCGCTGGAGGAGCAATATCGCAAGGCCCCCGAGGTCACGCGGTCACGCCTGTATCTGGAGACGATGTCCGACGTCCTGCCGCGCGCCGGCAAGAAGCTGATCCTCGACGACAAGACGAAAGGGATCCTGCCGCTGTTCTCGCTGGGCAACGGCGGCGAGGCGAAGCCATGACCCTGCGCGGCTGGCTGCTGGCCGGCGGCATCGCCTTGCTGGCGCTGATCACGCTCTCCTCGGCCTTCTACACCGTCTCGGAGACCGAGCAGGTGGTCATCACCCAGTTCGGTGAGCCCATCGGCCAGGCCATCACGTCGCCGGGACTGCACGTGAAGCTGCCGTTCGCCCAGGAGGCGAACATGTTCGACAAGCGCTGGCTGGAGTGGAACGGCAACCCCAACCAGCTGCCCACGCGCGACAAGAAGTACATCTGGGTCGAGACGTACGCGCGCTGGCGCATCGCCGACCCGCTGCTGTTCTTCCAGCGCCTGCGCGACGAGCGGGGCGCCCAGTCCCGCCTGGACGACATCATCGACGGCGACACCCGCAACGTCATCGCCAACCACAACCTGATCGAGGTGGTCCGCACCAGCAACCGGACGTTCGAGCGCAGCGACGACGTCGAGGACGTGATGGACGAGGAGGCGGTCCGCCAGGTGGAGCTGGGGCGTGAGAAGATCACGCGCCTCATCCTCGAGCGCGCCTCGCGCGTGGTGCCCGACTACGGCATCGAGCTGGTCGACGTGCAGATCCAGCGCGTAAACTACATCGACTCGGTGCAGGCCAAGGTGTTCGATCGCATGATCTCCGAACGAAAGCGCATCGCCGATCGCCATCGGTCCGAGGGACAGGGCAAGAGCGCCGAGATCCGCGGCAAGAAAGAGCGCGAGCTGAAGATCATCGAGTCCGAGGCCTATCGCAAGACGCAGGAGATCATGGGGCGCGGCGACGCCGAGGCCACCAACATCTACGCCGCGGGCTACGGCCGCAACCCGGAGCTGTACAAGTTCCTGCGCAGCATGGACACCTACCGGGCCGGCGTCGACAAGGACAGCTGGCTGGTGCTGTCGACCGACGCCGACCTGTTCCATTACCTGCAGTCTCCGAACGCGGGCGGCCCCGCGCGCAAGAGCGCCCGTCCCGCGGAGAAGTGATGGCGATCCCCGAGGCGCCTGATCCCTACGCCGTCCTGGGGGTGCCGCGCACCGCCACCCCCGCCGAGATCCGCGCCGCCTATCACGCGCTGGTGGCGAAATATCACCCCGATCGCCACCAGGGGAATCCGCTGGCGGCGCTGGCCAGCGAGAAGATGATCGAGCTGAACCGCGCCTACGAGACGCTGTCGGATCCGGCGCGCCGCCGCTTCGTGGACGAGAATCCCGCGCCGCCGCGCCCCGCGCCTCCCCAGGCGGCGCGGCGAACGTCCTGGTGGAATGGCCGGCCGCGCACCACCTCGAAGGCGACGCCGCGGCCGGGCGCCCCGCCGCGCGGAACAGGCGCCTACCGCGCCACCGCCGCGGCCACCGCGCCGCGCCCCAGGCCGCCCGTCCGCCGCAACTACGGCCGCATCGTGGTGTTGCTGGCGCTGCTGCCGGTGATCGCGCGCTTCGGCGCGCTGATCGTGCGGGGACTGATGAACGTGTTGCGCAGCCTGGCCGAGGGTTTGACGCTGCTGCGCGGGACGCCCGCGGGGGCCGCGCTGGCGCTGGTCGCGACGCTGTTCCTGACGTTCTTTCTGGTGCGCCGTCTGAGGCGCGCGTCGGCCGCGAATCGCGGCAAGCCGCCCGCGTAGCGCCCGCGGCTCAGCGCCGCAGCCACGCCGCCAGCGCCGCGAACGTCTCCCGGGCCGCCGCCAGCGCGTCCGCGGCGACGCCCGGCTGGCCCGCCGCCAGCTGCTCGGCGAAGCGGCCGAACGACGTCCAGCGCGGGCCCGTGGCCTCCCCGGCGCCGTGAAGAAAAGCCGTCGGCACGCCGGCGGCGCCGCGGCTCACCTCGCGCGCCAGCACCTGACCGCCCAGCGTCGACCCTTCCAGGACGTAGAGGGCCCCCAGCGCGCGGCCCAGCCCGCGCACGTCGGGCAGCGCCGTCGCGCGGGGCAGCGCGGCGGCGTCGATGCCCAGCGCCGCCAGATCGGCGCGCAGCAGGGGCGCCCGCGGGCGCGCCGCCGCCTCGGGCAGCCCCAGCGCGCTCCAGTCCTGCGCCGCGAACACGCTCGCCTCCACGGGCAGATGGAAGCCCGCCACCCGCGCCAGGTAGGCGCCATAGCCATCGCGCCCCAGCGTGCTCCACGACGCCGGCAGCAGCGTCTCGACGTCGCGATGCTGGACGCTGGTGGCGTCCCGCAACGCTTGCAACAAGGGCCCGCGCCTCGACGAGGTCATGGCTGGCCCGGGGCGGCCCCCCAGTCGACCGCGGGCAGCATGACCGTGCAGACGGTCCCCTCCTCGGCGGTCGACGTCATGCGCACCTGGCCTTGATGCAGGTCGACCAGCCGCCTGACGATGAAGAGTCCCAGCCCCAGCCCAGAGTGCCGGCTGGAGCGGGCGTCCTTCGTGTCGCGCTTGAACGGCTCGAAGATGCTCTCCAGCCGCTCGGGCGGGATGGGCTTGCCGTGGTTCTGCACCTCCAGCACGACGCCCGCGGGCGAGCAGCGCAGGCTCAGGCGGACGGGGCGGCTGGTGTCGCCGTGGTGGCGCGCGTTGCCCAGCAGGTTGGAGACGATCTGCGCGATGCGATCGGGATCCCCCACGAACGGGCAGGTGGCGGGCATGCTGGCGTCCAGGCGAAAGCCCGGGTGCGCGGCCTCGGTCTCCTCCACCAGCTGCCGGCACAGCGTGACCAGATCGATCGGCACCGGCGCGAGGGTCAGCGTGCCCGCCTTCGTGCGCGTGTAGTCGAGCAGCTGCTCGATCATGCGCCGCATGCGATCGCTCGACGCCGCGATGCGCGCCGAGGTGCGCGTGACCAGCCCCTGCTCGGCCTCGCTGGCGTTCAGCACGTGCGCCGCCAGGCTGATGGCGCCCAGCGGGTTGCGCAGATCGTGGCTGACCATCCCCAGCAGCATGTCGCGCGACCGCTCCGCATCGCGCGCGCGGCGAACCAGCACCTCCATCAGGCGGGCGCGCAGCTCGGACGCCCCCTCGATCTGCAGACCTGTCCAGCGCTCGCTCTGGTCCTGCACCGTCTGCTTCCACAGCGCGAACGATCCGCGCGGGCTCAGGCGGGGGCCGTTGGGCCCCTCGGCGTAGACCTTCTCGGGATTGCCGGCCCAGGTGACGGTGTGCTCAGCGGCGGGACGGAACCACAAGATCGCGTTGTCGGCCATCTCGGGCAGCACGAACGCCAGCACGCCCGCGGCGTCCGGGCCCAGCCGCGGCGCGTCCGGGTGCTCGGTCGCCAGCGCGTGGCTGCCGATCATGTCGTGCTTGTTGGCCGCCATCCAGGCCACGAAGGCGCGGACGGCCTCCTCGGGCGGGCACCGGCCGGCCCGGGTGCATCGGCCGTCCTCGATGATGGCCGCCCCCGCGGCGTCCACCAGGCCCAGGAAGTCATCGGCCATCTCGGTCAGGCCGACCGCGACGTAGTCCGCGCGCGCCAGGCGCTCCAGCAAGCGGGTGCGTCGATCGCTCAGCAGCTCTTGCCGGGCCGCCTCCTCGCTTCGTTGCAGCGAAAGGATCAGCGTGGCCAGCATCTGCCCCACCAGCTCACAGGTCATCCGCACCGGGTAGGGCACCAGCTTGGGCCCGTAGTGGTGGCAGGCGATCAGGCCCCACAGCTTGTCGCCGTGGACCAGCGACACCGACATCGACGCGCCGACGCCCATGTTGCGCAGATACTCGACGTGGATGGGCGACACGCTGCGCAGGGTCGAGTACGTCATGTCCAGCGGACCGCCGGGCACGGTCCCCGGCGCCGCGATCAGACCGACCGGGCGATAGCCGATGTCCGCGATGATGCGCAGCGGGTTCGCGACGTACAGGCGGCGCGCCTGCGCGGGGATGTCGGAGGCGGGGTAATGCAGCCCCAGGAACGGTTCTAGCGACGCGAGGCGCTCCTCGGCCACCACCTGTCCGTGGCCGTCCTGATCGAACCGGTAGACCATCACCCGGTCGTAGCCGGTGATCCGGCGAACGACCTGCACCGCCGCCTCCAGCAACTCGGGCAGCGAGTCCGCCGCCTGTAACTGCATCAGGGCCCCGTGCGTGTCGGCGCCGTAGTCACGGTAGGTGGGCAAGCCGGCCGCCTCGAGCTCGACCACCACCAGCTCGCCGGAGCGATGCACGACCGCGTCCAGCTTCCGCCCGGCGATCTCGGTGGCGATGGGGTTGAACCGCTTCCAGGTCCGCGCGCCCCGGTTGGTGCGCAGCACGGCGGCGGCCGCCTCCCCCACCAGCGCCTCCAGCGGCACCTGGAACAGCTGCCCCTGGTCGATGCCCAGCAGGGCCGGGGCGTTCGCGCTCGCCTGGCGCAGCCGCAGGTCCGACTCCGCGAACGCCAGCAAGTAGCCGTGCGGCTGGATCGCGCCCGGGATGTGAATCGGTTCCTGATCGCAGTTGTCGATGGTCAGCGGCATGAGGCCCGCCGGCTGAGATGGCGGGAACGGAAAACCTATTCACCAAGGTCTCGGCCGTCTAGCACTTGCGTCCGGCGGCGGGATGGACGTGGTCCAGGACGCCGCGGCCGGCCTGTCCGCAGAACCGGCAGGTGACGCTTCGCAGGCGCCCCGCATACGATGGAGGTCGTCGATCCATGAACCCGCCGAAGTCCTTGCAAGCGATCTACGCCGTGGTCAGCCGCATCCCCCAGGGGAAGGTCAGCACGTACGGGCGCGTGGCCGAGCTGGCGGGCCTGCCACGCCGGGCGCGCCTGGTGGGGCGGGCGCTGCGCGAGCTGTCGCCGGACAGCGGTGTCCCCTGGCACCGGGTCCTCAACGCGGCCGGGAAGATCAGCGCGCGGGGCGACGCCCTGGGGCACGAAGATCTGCAGGCGCAGCTGCTGGAACGGGAGAACGTGCGAGCGGTCGGCAACGTGGTGCCGCTGGAGCGCTACCTGTGGCAACCGTCCGCCAAGAAGGTGGTCGAGCAGGTGGCGATGAAGACGACCACGCCGACCCGCCTGGGCCGGCGGGCTCAGCGAGGCGGCGGCGCGGCCCGCAAGGCCGCGCGGTAACGCGACACGGCCTCCTCGACCTCGTTCACCTCGACGGCGATCTCGCCCGCCGCGGCCGCCCGCTGCAGGTCGAACACGCGCCAGGCCTTCGCGTCCTTCGGCATCCGGGGCCGCCGCGGCACCATGTGGGCATGGAAGTGGGGATGGCTCTCCCCCATGGCGGCCGTGTAGATGCGCAGCGCGCCGGTCGTCTGCTCGAGGGTCCGCTGCAGGTGGCGCAGCGTCGGTCCGAAGCTGGCCGCCTCGGCGTCGTCGAAGTGGGCCGGTCCGCCCACGTGCCGCCGGGTCATCAGCATCATCCACCCGGGCACGCCGAACGGGGGGCCGGCGTGCCGCACGTGCCACAGCTCGTTCTGCATCACGAAGTGCGGATCATCGGCGCCGCCGGCGACCGCCACCGTCTGACAGACCCCGCAGCTCGCGGACGGTGCGTTCGCCGTCGCTGACATGCCGGCCATTGAATCCAGCGGCCCCCGCGAAGTCAAAGCGCGCGCGCCGTTGCCGCAAAATCGTCACGGCGCCGTCACGCGCCGGCGTTCACAGCAGGCGCAGCAGGCCGATCACCCCGACGGCCAGCGCGAACAGCGACTCGCCGGCGATCAGGCCCCCGCCCACCAGCGAGGCGGTGCTCATGTCCTCGGGCAGGTGGTCGGCGTCCGCGACGGCGGCGGGCGGGGGCTTGCGCCCCGCCAATGCCATCGCATCCGGGATCAGCCCGCCCGCGCCGAACCACAGCGACGTGGGCAGGTCCACGAAGCCACCGAACGACGACGCGTAGGGGCTGGGCAGCAGCAGCGCCTCGACCACCCACGACAGCGCCGCCCCGCCCCTGCCCCGCTTCACGGCGCGGCGGTACGCGGCCGTGCGGAACAGCGCCTTGCGCGCGATCTCGATGCCCAGCCCCAGCGCGAAGCCGATCGCCAGCGCCGCCGCCTTGTAAGGCGGCAGGTGGCCCAGGTCGCGGATCGCGCCGACCAGCTTGAACGTCATGGCGGACTGCCACTCGCCCGCGTGCGCCTCGGGGTGGGTGAACGTGTCGACGGCCAGCACCGGATAAGCGCGCATGAACAGCCGCGCGAACACGACGCACAGGATGGCCCCCATGACCACGCCCAGCACCTGGTAGCGGAACTGGTTCCGCCGGTCGGTGCCCAGGCGCCAGCCCGTCGACCGATCCTGTTGCATGTCGACGCCCACCGCGCACGACAGCAGCAGCACGCTGGACGCGATCAGGCCCGCCACCGGGTTCTTCAGGCCCAGCGCCGACATCAGCAGCACCGAGATCACGAACGCGCTGGAGATGGGGTTCGAATCCGTGATGCCGTTCGAGATGCCGTTGATGCAGACGAACACCACCGACAGGCCGATCGCCAGCAGCACCCAGCCCACCGGCTGAGCCAGCAGCACGTGCGCCACCACCACCAGGGCCGCCGCCCAGACCGCGCACCACAGCAGCAGCGGGCGCGTGCCCAGCGACCGCCCGCGCGCATCTTCGACCGCGCCGGTGGCGCCCGCCCGCCGCTGGGCGCGAATGCGCCGGACCGCGTCCACCCCCACCAGCGTCAGATCGACCACGGCCGCGCCCAGGATCATCGCCAGCGCCGCCAGGAAGCCGATCTTCCGGAACGGATCACGTGGTCCCAGCCAGCCGTGCGCGCGCAGCATCGGCACCAGCGCCGCGCCGAGGGCGCCATACAGGGCCGCCGACACCGTGTTCCGCGCCCCCACCACCATGCCGGCGCCGATCGTCGAGCCCGAGATCCGCGTGGCGCCGACGGCCTCCACGTACTGGGCCAGCGCCGCCAGGCCCGCCCCGGCGGCGGTGCCGCCCCCCAGCTTGCCGATCGAGCGCCGCAGCAGCCGCCGGTCGGTCAGCGCGCGCAAGATGTTCGCGACCGCGTGGCCCGACGGATATTCGAGCTGCAGGCGGTCGACCAGCAGCGGCGTGTACAGCATCCCCACGCCCACGCCGAACATGCCCACGCACACGAAGAAGGCCACCAGCTTCCACGCCGCCGGCATGGGCATGCCCAGCCACACCATCGCCTGCACCACCACGCACATGCCCGACAGCGTCGCCACCGACGCTGCCAGCGTCTGCATGTAGTTCGCGCCCTGCTTGCCCTCGGCGCCGTAGCCGTAGGTGACGGCGCTGCCCAGGATCCCCGCCAGCACCTGCCCGCCCACGAAGAACCCCAGGCTGAAGTTCATGTAGGCCGCGGTCACGCCCCCCAGCGGGCCCAGGACCAGCAGCGCGACCGCCACCAGCAGCGCGTGGTAGGCGGGCGAGCCGACCGGAGGCAACCACCGCGGGCGCGCGCTGTCAGCCGGCATCGGCCCTCACGTTAACAAGGCGCGCGCACGGCGAGAAGCCGGCGGCCGAAGAAGCACCGGGGTTCGACGTTCCGTCCGAATCTGGATCGTTCTCGGCGTCGAAGATGGCGCCGACCACCAGCGTGACCTCGTGGTGTAGCCTTGCCGGCATGGCCGACACCACGTCATTCCATTGCCTGCACGTACAGGTCCGAGTCAACGCCGACGCCGTCGAGGCGTTCCGCAGCGCGACGCTGGCGAACGCCGCTGCCAGCGTCCAGGAGGCGGGCGTGCTGCGCTTCGACGTCTTCCAGGACCAGGACGATCCGACCCGCTTCGTGCTGGTCGAGGTGTACCGCTCCGCCGATGCGCACGCCGCTCACCGCAACAGCGCGCACTACGCCGCCTGGCGGACAGCGGTCGATGGCCTGATGGCCGAGCCGCGCACCGCCCGGAAGTTCTGGTCAGTGGCCCCGGCGGCGACGGACGACGCCTGGTGACGTTCGAGTTCGCGACCGCCGGCCGGATCCTGTTTGGCCCGGGCGTGCTCGCGCAGGTCCCCGCCGCGCTGGCCGGCTGGAAGATCGACCGCGCTTTGCTGGTAACCGGCCGCCAGCCGGCGCGCGCCGCGCCCTTCGCCGCCAGCCTGCAGGCGGCGGGCGTCGCCGTGACGACGTTCGCGGTCGACGCCGAGCCCACCGTCGAGCTGGCGCGGGCCGGCGTGCGCTCCGTTCGCGAGTCGGGCGCGACCGCGGTGGTGGCGTACGGCGGCGGCAGCGCGCTGGACGCGGGCAAGGCCATCGCGGTCCTGGCCACGAACGGCGGCGAGCCGCTGGACTTCCTGGAGGTCGTCGGGCGGGGACGGGCGCTGACGCAGCCGCCGCTGCCGCTGGTGGCCATTCCCACGACCGCGGGCACCGGTTCGGAGGTGACGAGGAACGCGGTGCTGACCGCATCCGAGGCGGGCGTGAAGGCCAGCCTGCGCAGCCCGTCGATGCTGCCGCGCCTGGCGGCCGTCGATCCGGACCTGCTGGCCGCGCTGCCGCGCGGCGTGATCGCCAGCAGCGGGCTGGATGCGCTGTCGCAGGTGATCGAACCGTTTCTTTCGGTGCGCGCGAACCCTCTGTCGGACGCGCTGGCCCGTGAAGGGATCCGTCGCTCGGCGGGCGCGCTGGGCCGCGCCTACGCGAACGGGCTGGCGGAGGACGGGGCGGCGCGCGAGGACCTGGCTATCACCAGCGTGTGTGGAGGGCTGTGTCTGGCGAACGCCGGCCTCGGTGCGGTGCACGGCTTCGCGGCGCCGGCCGGCGGCATGCTGGGGGCGCCCCACGGCGCGATCTGCGCCGCGTTGTTGCCGCACACGCTGGCGGTGAACCTGCGCGCGCTGCGGGCGCGTGCCCCGCAGCATCCCGCTCTGCCGCGCTTTCGCGAACTGGCCGCGCTGCTGACCGGTCGGCCGGAGGCAGAAGTTTCGGGCGAAGACGCGATCGTCTTCGTCGAGGCGCTGTGCCGCGCACTACACGTCCCCGGTCTGGCACACCACGGCCTGACGACGGCCGCGGTGCCGGCGCTAGTAGCGCATGCGAAGGCGTCGAGCAGCATGCGTGGAAATCCGCTGGCCCTCACCGACGACGAGCTGACCGAGATCGCCGAACGCGCGCTGTGAACCTGGGGGGCCGGCACGTCGGCCCGGGCATCACGCGCACGAGCCGCCGGTTCCCGGCGGTAACCGAACGCATCGGGCGTTCCGTCGTTGAAGCAGGCTCGCGGGCTGCAAAGCCCGAGAAACCGCGTCTTCTTGGCCTGGCCGGAAACCTGCAAAGCGGTTGTGCGCCGGTCGCATCCACTACTTTTCGAACCGCCTCATAGCTTCCGCCGCCCCTATCTTTCGCGCCGTTAACCTTGCCATAACTTAGATAAGTAACGCCGCCCGTCGCCAGCGGGGTTCATCCCCGGCCGGCGACGGGCGGCGGTAGTTTTGGGCCGACTACTTCGAGCGCCGGCGCTTCGGCACCTTGGCGCCGGAGCGGCGCGCCTCGGACAGACCGATGGCGATGGCTTGTTTGCGGCTGGTGACCCGCTTGCGAGAGCGGCCCGAGCGCAGCGTGCCCGCCTTCTTCTCGTGCATCGCGCGGCTCACCTTCTTGCCGGCGGCCTTTCCGTAGCGAGAGCGAGACGATCGTTTCGGTGCGGCCATCATTGCCTCCTGTGCGTGTCTTCGAATGTGGGGTGAAGCGGGACTGGGGGTCCCGCCGGACGGAATGGTGTTCAATTCGCGTACCAGACGTCGCGCCGCGCCTTTCGTTACGGCGAAGGATCGCACTGCCGGCCGGCTTGCTCCTGAGGTGTAACAAACCCTGCCCGTAATGCTTCGTTTCGGTGGCATGCGGTCTGCTGTGAGCAGGGCCATCACTAGCGCTTCGAGTTCGTCAGGGGGAAAGGCAGACCACGTGGATTCCACGATCACCAACCGCAACGCCACAGCAGCCGACCGTAACGCCGCGACGCCCAAGCCCGAGCGCCTGGACGTGCACTTCCACTTGCCGACCCAGACCATCGTCAAGGTGCTGCTGGCGGCGCTGATCACCTGGGCGGGCATTCGCCTGTCGTCGGAGTTCATCCTCCTCATCGTCTCGATCATCATCGCCGTCGCGCTGCACCCGCTGGTGGTGCGCATGGAGAAGCGAGGCACGTCGCGCGGCACCGTGATCGTGCTGATGGCGGCGGCGCTGGTGCTGGTCGCGGTGCTGATGGTCACCTTCGTCTTCACGTCACTGGCCGATCAGATCACCCGGCTGGCCCACGACTTCCCCAGCTTCCGGGGACGGATCGACGAACGGTTGCCGGCCAAGTACCCGATGCTGAAGAAGCTGGTCAGCGAAGTGTTCGCGCTGCCTTACTCGCCCGAGGTCGCCGCGCAGCTGAAGCAACCCCTGGCGCTGGGCACCACCGCCGTCTCGGGCGTGATGGCGGTTTTCTTCACCGTGATCCTGACGCTGTACTTCCTGCTCGACGGCAGGCGGCTGTACGCCTGGCTGCTGGCCTACATCCCCCGGCGCCACCGCGACAAGATGGCTGTCACCGTCGACGAGGTGTCAGAGGTCGTCTACGCCTACGTGCGCGGCCAGGTGATCACGTCGCTGCTGTTCTCGATCTACGTCGCCATCGTCCTCAGCGTGTTCCGCGTGCCGGCGGCGGTGCCGCTGGCCCTGATGGCTGGCTTCTGCGACGTCATCCCCGTGGTGGGCATCATCGTCGCCACGGTGCCGGCCGTCCTGCTGGCGCTGACCGTCTCGCCGACGGCGGCGCTGGCCGTCCTGTGCCTGTACGTCGTCTATCACCTGGTGGAGAGCTACTTCATCGTGCCGCGCATCTACGGTCAACGGCTGCGTCTGTCGACGCTGGCCGTGCTGCTGGCCCTGGTCGCCGGCAACACGCTGGCGGGCCTGATCGGCGCCGTGCTGGTGCTGCCGCTGGTCGCCGCGTACCCCATCATCGAACGCATCTGGCTGGCGCGCTACCTCAACCCCGAGGTCATCCGCGATCACAAGGCGCTGGCCAAGTCCGCCGAGACCGGCAACGAGACCGCGGTCGACGCCGTCTTGCAGGGCCAGAAGCACCCCTGGGAGGGCGCCACCGGCAGCGTGGCCGCCCCCTGGCTGCCCGGCGAGTCGCCGGGGAAGCCGTAGCAGTCGGCCGAGGTCGCCGCCCCGCCGCGGTCTCGGCGGGCTGGTCGTATTGTCGAGCGGATGTGACACCAGCGCTCTTGCGGCGTGTGTTCTATTATTGTAGACACAACTCTTCGATCGAAGAGGACCCCGATGCACCGCCGTGGCAGGCGGATAGCGAGGAGAGCCATGAGAGTCGCCAGTGTCATCACCGCCGCCCTGCTGATGGGCGCCAGCGCCGCCGCGAAGGCCGAGACGATCCGCATCGCCGTCGGTCACCAGAGCAAGTGCACCGATACCTACAGCGGCGGCGTGATCGTCAAGGAACTAGGCCTGCTGGAGAAGCACCTGCCCAGAGACGGAAAGTACAAAGACGCCAAGTTCGAGGTCGACTGGAAGGACTACGAGTCAGGCGCCCCCATCACGAATCAGATGCTGGCGAACAAGCTGGATTTCGGCGTGATGGGCGATTACCCGCTTATCGTGAACGGCGCGAAGTTCCAGGAGACGAAGAGCCTGGACACGCTGTACGTCTCGGGCACCGGCTACAACAAGTACGGCTCGGGCGACGCCGTGGTGGTGCCGATCAACTCGGACATCTACAGCCTGGAGCAGCTGAAGGGAAAGTCGATCTCCACCCCGGTGGGCAGCGCCGCCTGGGGGATGACGTTGAAGGCGATCCAGGACCTGGGCCTCTCGCAGAAGGACATCGAGATCAAGAACCAGAGTCCGCCCGTGGGGGCGGCCAACATCGCGGAAGGCAAGATCGACGCCCACTCGGACTTCTGCCCGTGGTCGGAGATCATGGAGTATCGCGGCACCGGCCGGAAGATCTACGACGGCAGCGAGGCGGGCGTCCCCTACCTGCACGGCGTGGTGGTGCGCAAGGACTACGCCGAGCAGTACCCCGAGATCGTCGTGGCCTTCCTGAAGGCGGTCATCGAGGCGGGTGACTGGGTCCACCAGGATCCGGTGCGCGCCGCCACCTCGCTGGAGAAGTGGACGGGCGTCGAGAAGGAGGTGCAGTACCTGTACTTCAGCCCTGGCGGCACGCTGACGCTCGAGCCGACGATCAAGCCGGCCTGGGTCGAGACACTGAAGCGCGATCACGTGGTGCTGGCGAAGGAGAAGGCGATCCCGTCGCTCGACTTCGACCGCTGGATCACGGACAGGTACCTTCGGCAGGCCTATCGCCAGTTGGGTCGCGACTACGAGAAGGACCTGAAGTACGTGTGGGACCCCAAGGTCGAGAACAGGAAGTTCCCGCCGGCGGAGATCTGGCACGCCAAGAAGGGGATCGTCAGCTTCCCCAGCGTGGCCGCCATGCTGAAGGCCGCCGACGGCTTCAAGAAGAGCGGAGACCTGCGCGCCACCTACGTCTACGACCACACCACGGGCCTGAAGATCTTCGGCCACGTCGCCTTCTATGTCGCAAGCAAGGGCGCAACCACGGCGTTCATGCGCAAGCCCGACGCCGAGCGCTTCATCAAGTCTGACGGCGGGCAGCTGATCCGCTTCGAGGAGGCGCTGAAGCTGGCAGGGGCATCCGCGCCGCCCGCCCGGCCCATCGCGGTGGCGACGGCACCTCGCTAGGCACCAGCGCAGCGTTCCGAAGGGAGGGCCGCCATGAATGGGCATCTGGACCTGCTAGGGATCGAAGTGTCGCGGACGGCGCGGGTCGCGGCGGTCGAGGACGTACCGCCCGCAGCGGCCCCGCGTCCGATCTCGCCCCCTGCCGCCGATCGCCCGGCTCCCTCGCGCTGGCGGCAGCCGGCGCTCCGCCTACTGTCCATCGTGATGGCGGTGCTGCTGTGGCAGCTGGCGTCGGCCTGGCGCTGGCACTTCATCATCGACTTCAAGAACATCCCCACGCCGGCGGTGGTGGGGCGCCGGCTGCTCGGGCTGCTGTCGACGGGCGCCTTCTACGTCCACATCGCCGTCAGCGTGAAGCGCATCGCGATCTCGTTCGCGCTGGCCGCGGTGTTCGGCGTGGCCACCGGCGTGCTGATGGGACGGTCGCGTCTGGCCATCGATCTGATCATGCCGCACATCGAGACGCTGCGACCGATCCCGGCGGTCGCCTGGGTACCGCTCGCGATCCTGATGTTCCCGACCGAGGAGTCCAGCATCATCTACATCACGTTCCTGGGCGCGTTCTTCCCCATCGTGTTGAACACGCTCCACGGCGTGCAGCAGACGCCCGAGACGCTGGTCCGCGTCGCCCAGTCGTACGGCGCCAAGAACCTGGCCATCCTGCGCCACGTGGTGCTGCCGGCGGCGCTGCCCAGCATCTCCGCCGGCCTGGCCATCGGCATGGGCGTGGCCTGGTTCGCGCTGCTGGCCGGGGAGATCATCAGCGGCCAGTACGGCATCGGCTACTTCACCTGGAACTCGTACACGCTGGTCCAGTACCCCGAGATCATCGTCGGCATGCTGACGATCGGCTTGCTGGGCACGTCGACGACCTGGCTGGTGCGCAAGGCCTGCCGGCCCGCCCTGCGCTGGCAAGAGGAGCGGGATTGATGCCCGCCGCCCACTACGCCGGCACGCTGGGCCGCGCCGTGGCGGCGCGCTGGCGGCGCTGGCTGGCGATCAGCGTCGCCTTCTTCGTTCTCTATTACCTCGGGCTGCTGCTGCTGACCGTCCTGCGGTTCCGGCAGCTGCCGAACTACGTCGAGACCTACGACGTCGTCGGGTCGTACCGGATGATCCTGCGCGGCACGCCTGCCTGGTCCGATGCCTGGCGGATCTTGCTGGACGAGCCCCTGTTCGAGACCGGCTTCAAGGATCCGCACTACTACGGCGTGGCGACCTGGAGCTACCTGCTGATCCCGCCGAAGATGGCGCTGGTGGCGCTGGCGGGGGCGCTGCTGGCGACCGCGGTCGTCCTGACCACGGCGCTGAAGGAGGCGTCGTGTCCGGTGGCACGGCGTCCGGCTTACGTGGTGGCGGGCGTCGGCTCGAGTTTCATCGGTCTGACCAGCGCCACACTGACCTGGGTCGTCTGTTGCGCGACGCCGTCGTGGGTCGTCGGCTTGACCATGCTGGGAATGAGCAGCTCGCTGGCCCTGTGGCTGGATCCCCTGGGAACGGTGCTAGCGGTGGTCGGCTTCTCGCTGCTGTCCGGGCTGGTTCTCTGGCGGCTGCGCCTGCTGGCCGCTGCCTCGGCTCCCGCCCGCGCCGCCGCGCCCGCCCCGGCGACCATCGCCGGTCCCGAGCTGAGTCACCCGAAAGGAGTCGCGCCATGACGGCCATCTCGACGACGAAAGGCAGCGGGCTCGACGAAGGGCCGCGGCGGGCCCTCGTCACACCGCTGCCACAACGGCCAGCCGTGTCCAACGGGCGTGTGCTGATCGACGGCGTCACCGTGCAATTCAAGCGGCGGGTGAGCGCCGTGTACGACGCCACCCTGGACGTGCGGCCGGGCGAGTTCGTCTGCCTGCTGGGGCCGTCCGGTTGTGGCAAGTCGACGCTGCTGAACTGCGTGGGCGGCTTCGTGACGCCGAGCGCCGGCACCATCACGGTCGACGGCGCGCCCGTGGTGAAGCCAGGTCCCGATCGCGGCATGGTGTTCCAGCAGTACTCGCTGTTCCCCTGGAAGACCGTGAAGGAAAACGTCGCGTTCGGTCCGCTGATGGCCAACCACGGCAAGGCCGAAGCGGTGGAGCGCGCACGGGAGATGCTGGCCATGGTGGGGCTGAGCGACCACGAAGACAGCTATCCCGGCGTCCTGTCCGGAGGCATGAAGCAGCGGGTGGGCATCGCGCGCGCCCTGGCCAACCGGCCGCGCGTCCTGCTGATGGACGAGCCGTTCGGCGCGCTGGACGCCCAGACACGGGTCATGATGCAGGAGAACCTGCTTCAGCTGTGGGGCCAGTTCGGCACGACGGTCATCTTCGTCACCCACGACGTGGACGAGGCCGTCTTCCTCGGTGACCGCGTCATCGTGATGAGCGCCAGCCCCGGACGGATCATCGCCGATCTGAAGGTCGGGCTGCCGCGCCCCCGCGCGGCGGAGATCGTCTCCGAGCCTGCCTACGTCGCCACGAAGCGGCGCTGCGTCGACCTGATTCGCGCCGAGTCCATGCGGGCCTTCGCCCTGCAGAGCAGCAAGAGCACGCCATGACGGCGGGCGGGCGCCGGGGTGCGGTCAGGTGGGCTGCCGCGCTGGCGCTGTTGCTGGCGTTGCCGGGGGCCCGCTGGATGCTGGCCGCCGCGGGCGACCACCAGGGGCTGCCGCCGGAGCTGCGCGCCGTCATGCTGCGCGCGCCGGCGCGGCTGCCGTCGGTGACGCTGGTGGACCAGCAAGGCGCCACGCTGACCAGCGATGCGCTGTTCACTGGCCACTGGTCGTTCCTGTTCCTGGGCTTCGCCAGCTGCCCCACCGTATGCCCCGCCACGCTGTCGCAGCTGGCGGCGGTGAAGCGGTCGCTGGCCCGGCAGTTCCCGGCGACCGCGCAGCCGCGCTACGTGTTCGTCAGCGTGGATCCCCAGCGCGATCCGCCGGCGCGTCTGGCCTCGTACCTGGCGGGCTTCGACGCCGACTTCGTGGGCGCGACCGGCCAGCCCGCCGCGCTCGCCTCGCTGTCCGACGCCTTGACCGCCTTCCACCGTCTGGACGCGCCGTCACCGTCCGGTGATTACGGGGTCGTTCACAGCGGCGAGATCTACCTGCTGGCTCCTTCGGGCCGCGTGTACGCGCGGTTCACGCCCCCCCTCGACACGAACGTGATCCCCCGTCTGCTGGTGTCGATGATGGCCTCTTACGCCAGCGAACGGGAGCGTTCGTGAACAGGCGCCGCAGCACCTTGCACACGGGCGCCGCGGAGGAGGGCTGCACGTGTAAAGCTGAGCCACTGAGATCGCGCGCGTCCGCCAGTCAGTGCGCGCCGGGCGCCGTCACGCCCTCGATGGCCGCCTGCGCCCGCGCGGCCGCCTTCTTCACCTCGACGTCCGGGTCGAGGGCCAGGCGACGCAGCGGCTCCAGCGCCTCGCGCGCCCCCAGCTCGCCGAGCGCGGAGGCCGCCGCGCGGCGCAGATCGGGGACGTCCGAGGTCAGGAGCGCGATGAGCGGGGTCACGGCAGCCGCCGCACGCAAACGGCCCAGCGCAAGAATGGCCTCCTTCCGCACCTGCCAGAAGTCGTCCCGCAGCGCGGCCAGCAGCGCCGGCGTGGCCTGCCCCAGCGCCGTACGGCCCAGCACGATGGCCGCCTCGGCGCGGACCTGCCAGTCAGGGTCCGCCAGCGCCGCGATGAAGTCGCCGGCCAGCGCCGGCCCGTGAAAAAAAGCGAGCGCCCCCAGGGCCAGCCGGCGCACGCCCGGGTCCTCATCCTTCAGGCGGCCGCGCAGCGCCGGGATCGCGTCGGGCGTCTTCAAGTAGGCGAGCGTCACCACCGCCTCCCGTCGCAGCTCGGGATCCGCGTCGGCCAGGGCGCCGATCAGCGCCGCCGTGGCCCGCTCGTCGCGCAGCTCGCGCAGCGCCAGGATGATGGGCCGGCGCACCTCGACGCGCGGATTCCCCAGGGCCCCCAGCAGCGCATCCGCGGCCGCCGGATCCCGCAGCTCACGGAGGGCCGCCGCGGCGGCCTCCCGCACCGGTGCGCTCTCGTCCTCCAGCGCCGCGATCAGCGCCGGCGCGGCGCGGCCGTCACCCAGGTCCTCGAGCAGCCCCACCGCCAGCCGACGCACCGTCGGATCCGGGTCCTTGACGGCCTGGATCAGGCGCTCGACGGCCGCCGGCGTGGCCACGTCCTCCAGCGCCATGATGGCCAGCTGGCGCGCGCCGACCTCGGGATCGTCCAGGCGGGCCAGCAGCGCTCGTTCTTCCGTGCTCATGTCTTCTTGGACCGTCAGCGGACGAGGAAGGGGATCTTCACCGTGATGGCGTCGGTGGGGCAGTCCACCTCGCAGGCCAGGCAATACCAGCACTCGTCGAACTGCATGTGCGCCTTCGTCGAGGCCGGGTTCACGGACAGGCAATCGACCGGGCACGAATCGATGCAGATGTGGCAGCCGGTGATGCAGCGGGTCTCCTCGACGATCACGGGGACGTCGAACCGCTCGGTGGTCTGGGCGTTGCCGACACGCCTCGCCTGCTGCGCCTTCTCCAGCTCGCGATCACCGCCCGCGGGTAGGACCTTCAGGCTGCTCATGACGCCACCGTCTGCGCCGGGGCGGCGGTCGCGCCTGGCAACGCCGCCCCGGGCGCCTCGCCGGATGGGATGCGGATGCGGTAGTAGCTGCGTCGTTCGGTCTCGTCGATGGGCACCAGGTACGGCGCCACGGGACGCTTCAGCGCCTGCATGTTCCCCTCTCCGTCCTTGCGCAGGTTCACGTGGACGAACCAGTTCTGGTCGTCGATCTCCGGGTAGTCGAGGCGGTAGTGGTAAAGGCCCCAGCGACTCTCTGTGCGGAACAGGGACGCGCGCGCCGCCATCTCGGCGCAGTCGCGAATGAACCCGGCCTCCACGAACCGCATCAGCTCGTGCGGGCTGGAGGCGCCGACCTCGTTGTCCAGCTCTTCGCGCGCGCGCATGAAATGCTGCAGCCCGATGCGCATGCGGTTCGCCGCCTTCGGCGGCTGCAGGTAGTCGTTCACTAGTCGCCGCACCTTGTACTCGTACTGGTGGTGGGGGATGCCGCGCGGCCGCGCCAGCGGGGCGGCCAGGCGCGCCCCCTCGGTGGCCACCTGCGCCGCCACCCCCTCACGCGCCGCCCCGTCCTCGGTCCAAGCGACGCCCGAGCGCAGGTGGCGAAGCGCGCTCTCCGCGCAGATCTCGCCGTAGGTCATGGCGCCCAGCAGATAGTTGTGCGGCACGCAGGCCATGTCGCCCGCCGCGTACAGCCCCGGTGCCGTCGTGGCCCCCTGCTCGTCCACCCACACGCCCGAGCCGCTGTGCCCGCTGCACAGGCCGATCTCGGAGATGTGCATCTCCACCAGATCCTCGCCGTACTTGTGACCGCGGCCGGCGTGGAAGCGTCCCCGGCTGGGTCGCTCGGTCCGGTGCAGGACGCGTTCGATCTCGGTGATGGTCTCGGGCGCCAGGTGGTTCAGCTTCAGGTACACCGGGCCGTTCTCGGACTGAAGCTCCCGGTAGAACTCCAGCATCATCTGGCCGCTCCAGTAGTCGCTCTCGATGAAGCGGTGGCCGCGCGCGTTCACCGTGTGGCCGCCCAGGGGCCCCGTCACGTAGGCGCAGGCGGGGCCGTTGTAGTCCTTGATCAGCGGGTTGATCTGGAAGCACTCGATGCCGGTCAGCTCGGCGCCCCCGTGATAGGCCAGGGAATAGCCATCGCCCGCGTTGGCCGGGTTCTCGTACGTCCCGTACAGGTAGCCCGACGCCGGCAAACCCAGCCGTCCCGAGGCCCCGCAGCAAAGAATGACCGCGTGCGCGCGGATGACCTCGACCGAACCATCACGCACGTTCAGCCCCACCACGCCGGCGATGCTGCCGTCGGGGGCCGTCAGCAGCCGCGTGGCCATCACGCGGTTGTTGATGCGCACGCCGGAGCGGCGGAGCAGCCGGGTGAGGATCTTCTTAAGATCGTAGCCCTCCGGCATGGGCAGGACGTATCTGCCGTTGTGGTGGACCTTCTTGACGTCGAAGTCGCCGGTCTGCGTCTTCTGGAACTTCACCCCCCAGCGATCCAGCTGCTGGATCATGTCGAAGCTTCGTTCGGCGTAGGCCAGCACCGCGCGCTGGTTCACGATGCCGTCGTTGGCCATCGTGATCTCTTTCACGTACTGCTCCGGCGTGGCGTGGCCCGGGATGACGGCGTTGTTCAGACCGTCCATGCCGATGGCGATGGCGCCGCTGCGCTTGACGTGCGCCTTCTCCAGCAGCATCACGCGCCCCACGGGCAGTTCCTTCTGGGCGCGCAGCGCCGCGGTGCTGCCGGCGCTGCCGCCGCCGACGACGATGACGTCTACTTCGGTCTCGCGTTGATCCACGGGGTTCACTTCCCCGCCCGATCGGGGCACCGACCGGGCGCCCCGAACTCCTATCGCAACCGGATCAACGATTCAAGACATTTGTTCAATATAATAGAAACGACGAATCAGGGTGTGACGGGCGTGCGGCGGATGCAGCGCAACGCCATGTCGGACTCGTAGTGCGTGGTGCTGCTCGCCGAGACGGGCAAGGTGGACATGCGGGTGGTGACCCCGGGCGACAGATCGCCGCGGGCCAGCGAGCCGTTCGTCGCGCGCACCCACACGTGCAGGCTGAAGTAGAAGTTGCCGAAGAAGGTGGTGGAGTTCGGCGTGGAGAGAGCGGTCGCCATGGACTGGGCATCGGCGTCGGTGACGTCGTTCACGTCCGCCTCGGTGATGAGGTGCCAGGACGAACCCAGCTCGGTGCCGCAGATGTCGATCTGATCGACCAGCGCCGGGATCCAGTACGGCTTGGACACGAAGTCGGTGTAGGCGCAGTTGGCCACCGTCTCCAGATTGGTGGCGTTCTGCGCCGGCGTGGTGGGGGGATCACCCGGACCTGGAACGACGATGCCGGAGTGGTTCATCGAGCAGGCCGTCATCAGGAAGTCGAACGTCAACGCCGCCTGATGCGCCAGCGCGGCCTGATCGGCGAGGCTGGAGGGGAAGTTGTTGCCCTCGGCGGAATACAGCACCGACACGCGCGGCAAGATGGGAGCCGACACTTCCACCACCTCGGCGCCGGTGGCGGCCGCGGGCCGGGTGCCCCAGGCCAGAACGCCGGCCGACAGCGCCGCCGCCAGGATCAGACGCGTCATCTTCATGGCCGCACCCGCAGGTAAGAGATCGTTCCGTTGTATTGCAATCCGAGCGGCGGACTGCCGCTGGCGCCGCCACCTCCGAACGAGCCGGCCGCGCCACCGCTGCCGCCCGCCGCGCCGCCGACACCGCCAGCGCCGCCCAGCGACGAGGTTGTGCCGCCCGCGCCTGCCGTCCCGTCGGACGAGCCGCCCGCGCCCGCCGCGCCGTCGGACGAGCCACCCGCCCCGGCCGCGCCGGAGGTCGAGCCTCCCGCGCCGGCTGTGCCGGACGTCGAGCCGCCGGCGCCGCCCGTGCCAGCGGAACCGCCGGCACCACCGGCCGCGCCGCCTGTCGCAGCGCCTGCGCCACCCGTGCCTTTCACCAGGCCGGTGGACCCGCCGGCCGAGCCGCCGGCGCCCGCAGTCATTCCTCCTGTGCCGCCTTTGCCGCCGGCCGCGCCCGTCGTGCCGCCACTCCCCGGCAGCGCGCTGCCGTTCGAGCTGCATCCGACCGGCGCGAAGGCGACCAGCGCTCCCAGAACCAGGCCGCCGAGGCGACCAACACGACAAAAGTCCCGCATCGGCATTCTCATCGGCGGCCCGCGCGCCCGCTTGAGCCTTCTCTCCGTCGGGGCCGGTCAGTCGCAGCCGCGCTAAACTGCCGGCCGATCATGGCTATCGAGAATCGACTGACGCTGGTGCGCGTGCGCGAGGCGCGGGAGCGGGCCATCGCCATCTTGCAGGAGAACTTCGCCCACGACGTGCTGGACGTCGACGAGCTGGAACGGCGGGTCACCGCCGCGCACAGGTCCGAGTCCGAGGCAGAGCTGGTCGCGCTGGTGGCGGATCTGCAGGACTACCAGAGTGCCGGCGGTGCTGGCGCGCTCCCCGTCATCAACGCGCTGGTCCCCGCGTCCGAGGTGAACGCCGCGGCCACCATCCGCGCCACGATGAGCGCCACCCGCCGCGGCGGCGCCTGGAACGTGCCCCGCCACCTGGAGGTGCGCGGTCTGATGAGCGCCACCGTGCTGGACTTCCGCGAGGCCCGTTTTCCCCCGGGTCCGATCGACATCGAGATCCACGCCGTGATGAGCAGCGTGGAGATCATCGTGCCGCCGGGGCTTTCGGTGGCCACCGACGGCAGCGCGTTCATGGGGGTGTTCGAGCAGGTGCACCGCGCGCCGCCCCACCCAGACCCGGACCAGCCGCTGCTGCGCATCCACGGCCGCGCCATCATGAGCGCGGTCGAGGTCAAGCTGCAGCTACCGGGCGAACCCGGCTACATCCAGTCGCACGTCGATGCCCATCGCGAGGCGCACCTGGAAGCGCACCTGGCCCACCAGCAGGCGCACCTGGCCCATCACGCCGTGCGACAGGCCCTGCGCGAGGAGCGCGACGAGGTGAAGCACCAGCGTCACATGTTGAAAGAGCAGCGGCGCCTGCTGAAGGAGCAGAAGAGGCTGGAAGCCCGGCGCCGCGACTGACTCGCGCCGCCGCGCCGCTCAGGCGGCCTGGTCGCGTTCGGCGTCGTCCGGGCCAGCTTCGTCCGGGCCGGCGCCGCCCAGGCTGACGCCCTTCGCGGATGCCGCGCCGGCGCGGGTGCGCTCTTCCTGCTCCTTGGCCACCAGCGCGAACCGTGTCCAGGGCCGCGCCGAGAGCCGATCGAAGCCGATCGGCTCTCCCGTCCGCTCGCACACGCCGTACTCGCCGGCGGCGATGCGGTGCAGGGCGGCGTCGATCTCGCGACGCATCTTCGCGTCCCGGTCGACCAGCCGCACCGCCACGCTCTGGGCCTCGGCGTCCGACGCCCAGTCCGACTCGTCCGTCTCGCGCGCCGGCACGTCGGCCAGCGCCCGCCGCCGCGCCTCCAGGCGCCGGCTCAGCGTCTCGCGCTCGGCGCGCAACTTCGCCTCGAGAAAGGCGATCTGGTCACGGGACAGTCCACTCGCATCGACTCGTTCGCTCATCGTTTCACCTCGTCCCGGCGGCCGTTCTGGGCTCCGGGAACGAGGTGAGATGCCGGACGATCGCCCGAGGTTACCGCGACGGCGCGGGCGAAGCCGGGACGGCCCAGTCGCCTTCCAGCGGCAGGCCCGCGTCTTCCCACTCGATCAGCCCGCCCGCGAAGCGGCGCACGTTCGTGTAGCCGTGGTCGAGCAGGAAGTAGTAGGCGGCCACGCTGCCCAGGCAGGCCACGTTCGAGCAGTACACGACGATCTCGTCGTCCTTCTTCAACGCCGCCTGCATCTCGTCCGAGTTGTTGAAGTGCAGCGACGTGGGGATGTGCTTGGCGCGATACGCCCACTCGTTCAGCGTCATGACCAGCTTCAGCGGCGTGTGGCGCGCCAGCTCGTCCCGCAGCTCGGCGAGGCTGATGGTCCGGACCGGTTTTCTCTCGACGACTTCCTGGATCATGCCGCCATCCTGCGCGAAGCGAGGGCGGTATTCAAAACCCCTCCGCGACGAGATCGGCCGTGGCAATATGGCCGCCCTCATGCCGTCGGAGATGACGTTCGAGCGCTGGTTCGCCGCGCAGCACCCCACCATCCCCATCACCTCGGCGCTGGCCGTGCTACGCCTCGCCGAGGGCGGCGCGACCGTGCCGTTCATCGCCCGCTACCGCAAGGAAGAGACCGGCAACCTGGACGAGGTCGCCATCCGCCACGCCATCGACGCCAAGGCGACCTGGGACGAGATCCTGACCCGCCAGAAGTTCATCACCGAGGAGATCGAGCGACAGGGCAAGCTGACGGCCGAGCTGAAGGAGAAGCTGCTGGGCACCTTCGACCTGAACGCGCTGGAAGACCTGTACCTGCCCTACAAGCAGAAGCGCAAGACCAAGGCCGCGCTGGCGCGCGAGGCGGGCCTGGAGCCGCTGGCCACCTGGCTGTGGGACTGCGGCCACGGCGCCGCCGCGCCCGCCGACGGCGAGATCCCCGAGACACGGGCGCAGGCCTTCTGCGGCGGCGAGACGGGCGTGGCCGACGCGGCGACGGCGCTGGAAGGGGCGGGCGAGATCGTGATCGAGCGACTGGCGGAGGACGCGGCCCTGCGCCAGCAGGTGCGCACGGCGTACTTCGACGACGGCTACGTGCGCACGCGCAAGGGCAAGCCCGAGAAGGCCAAGCCGAACAGCCGCTTCGAGAACTACTTCAGTTATCAAGAGCGCGTCTCCGAGCTGCTGAAGCCCCAGAGCTCCCACCGTTATCTGGCCATGCGCCGCGGCTGGATGGAGGAGGAGCTGGTGCTGACGCTGGGGGGCCCGCTGCCGCCCGACGATGACGAGGCCCCCACCACGCCCCCGGCCAAGCGGCCGCTGACGCCCGTCGATCCGCTGCTGGAGAATCTGCAGACCCGCTTCGAGGCGGCCGCCTGCACCGTGCCGACCTTCGCCGGCGCTCCCTTGCTGAAGCGCTGCGCCCGCCTGGCGCTGCGCGGGCACGTGGTGCCGGCCATCGACGCCGAGGTGCACAAGGCCCTGCGCGCCGTGGCCGATCAGGCCGCCATCGCCGTGTTCGCCGAGAACGTCCGCAAGCTGCTGCTGGCGGCGCCGTTCGGGCCGAAGGCGGTGCTGGGCGTCGACCCGGGCATCCGCACCGGCTGCAAGCTGGCCGTCATCGACGGCTCGGGCAAGTACGTGGGCAGCGGCGTGATGCACCTGGAGTCGCCGGCCGGCAAGGCGAACGCCGCGCCCGTGATGGCGCAGCTGGTGGTGAAGGGCGGCATCCGCGCCATCGCCGTAGGAAACGGCACCGCCGGCCGCGAGACGGAGGCGTTCGTGCGCGAGGCGCTGAAGCACGCGAACCTGGACGTCCCCGTGGTCATGGTCAGCGAGTCCGGCGCCAGCGTCTACAGCGCCAGCGACGTGGCGCGCGAGGAGTTCCCCGAGCTGGACGTCACCATCCGCGGCGCCATCTCCATCGCGCGCCGCCTGCAGGATCCCCTGGCCGAGCTGGTGAAGATCGATCCCAAGAGCATCGGCGTCGGCCAGTACCAGCACGACGTCTCGCCGCACGCGCTGAAGAAGAGCCTGGACGAGGTGGTCGACTCCTGCGTGAACCAGGTGGGCGTTAACCTGAACACGGCGTCGTACCACCTGCTGAGCCACGTCTCGGGCATCGGACCCGGTCTGGCCCGCGCCATCGTCGAGCGGCGCGCCAGCCAGGGCCTGTTTCACTCCCGCGAGGAGCTGCTGGAGGTGCCGCGCTTCTCGCGCAAGACGTTCGAGCAGGCGGCCGGCTTCCTGCGCATCCCCGAGGCGACGAACCCGCTCGACAACACGGGCGTTCACCCCGAGCGCTACGCCGGGCTGGAGAAGCTGGCCGAGCGGCTGGGCGTCCCCGTCTCCGGCCTGCTGGGCGCGGGCGTGAAACTGGTGAAGGAGGCGCGCGACCTGAAGGAGGCCCTGGGCGCCTTCACCTTCGAGGACGTGGTGCGCGAGCTGGAGAAGCCGGGTCGCGATCCGCGCGAGGGCTTCGTGGCCTTCTCCTACCGCGCCGACATCCACGAGCTGTCGGATCTGAAGCCCGGCATGGTCTGCCCCGGCATCGTCACGAACGTGACCAACTTCGGCGCCTTCGTCGACATCGGCGTTCACCAGGACGGCCTGGTGCACATCTCGCAGCTGGCCGACACGTTCGTCAAGGATCCGCGCCAGGTGGTCAACGCTGGCGACCGCGTCACCGTCCGCGTGCTGGAAGTCAACCTCGACAAGAAGCAGATCGCGCTGACGATGAAGTCCGAGCGCACCGCCGGCGCCCCGCGCAGCGACGCCCGGCCGATGGCCGGCGGCCAGGGCGATCGCCGCGGCCCCGGCGGCCCGAACGACCGCCGCGGCCCAGCCGCCGGTGGCCGCGCCCCTGCCCCGGCCCCCGCGCGCCCCTTCAACAACCCGTTCGCCGGCCTGGACAAGCTGCGCGGCAAGTAATCAAGGCGAACCCGCCGCGTCAGTTACCGACGCTGGCCTTGCTGCAGATCAGGGCGAACGCGTCCAGGTCGTCGCCCGCCCGGACGGACATCGCGTTGGCGATCTGACCGGCGCCGCACTTCACCGCGGCGAAGGGGGTGCCGCCGGTGCCTCCCACGACCGACAGCGAGGTGGCGGCGCCCGCGTTCAGGGCCGAGCCGGCCGCCGCCGCTGCCGCCGTCAGCCGCGCGCAGGCAAACGTCAGCTGGTCTACCAGCAGGCCCGAGCGGCCGCTGAAGCTGACCACCACCTGGTTCGCGGGGCACATGCGCGACCACGCCGACGTGCCGGGCTGACCGCGCGTGGTCATCGTCGTCCCCACGCCGACGGACGTCGTCGTGCCGGTCACGCTGACGATGCCGCAGATGCCCTTGATCTGCCGGTGCACGCCCGCCGTCGTCCCCGCCGACAGGCTGCCCGCGAAGCCGACCAGCGCCTGCCCGGCGGGGCAAGTGTCCGTCGTGCCGGTGCCGCCGGCGCTGTTCCCCACGGACGACGTCGTCGTCGGCGCGGCCAGGCTGACCGGGTGCGCGACCGCCTTCAGGACCACCGTCGTGACGGCGCCGGTGCCGACGTTGCCGACGGCGTCCTTGCCGCAGACCCGGACGTAGATCGTGCCGGCCGCCAGCGACTTGGTGAACGTGGTCGCCGTCCCCTCGTACGCGGCCGTGCCGCTGCAACTGGCCGCCGGCGCGCTGGTGCCCGTGACGACGCGATACCCGGCCAGGCCCGACCCGGCGTCCGCGAACCCGGACCAGGTGAATGTCGCGGTCAGCTCGGACGCGCTGGCGGTGGCGGTGCCGTTCGTGGGGGCGGTGGTGTCCAGCAGGATCGACGCCGACGCGGGGCTGGCGCTGACGTTGCCCTTCGCGTCCTTCCACCACGCGTGGACGGTCTTCGTGCCGTCGCCCTTCGACAGCGTGAAGCTCTTCGAAGCGGCGGCGGTGACCCAGGCCGTGCAGGCGCTGGCCTCGCTGAGACAGACCTGAGCGGCGGTGCCCGAGGTGACGGCCAGCGTGGCCGTCACGGCGGTCGTCTTCGTGTAGCTGGCCTTCGCGTTCAGGGTGATGGTGCCGGCCGGGGCGCTGGGCGTGGTGGGGGTCGTGGGCGTGGTGGGGGTCGTGGGCGCCGGGGACGCGGCGCCGTTCAGCGACGCCATCAGGTCCAGACGCGGCTTCGTGATGCCGTTGCGCGCGTCCTTGACCGGCACGCCATAGCTGGTCAGGCGGGTCACGCGGTCGGTCGCGGACTCGTTCGGGAAGGCCGCCGCCAGGACGGCGATGGCCCCCGCCACGTGCGGAGTCGCCTGCGACGTGCCCGACATGGTGATGCCGGCCGCCGTGATCATCACGCCCGGCGCCAGGATGGTCAGGAACGAAGACGAGCACGAGAAGCAGGCCACCTTGTCGGCGGCGGTGGTGGTGTCACTGCAGTTGGACCAGCCGATGGCGCCCAGGTTCGCGGCGTGGACGGCGCCCACCGAGACGGCGTCCGGGCCACAGGCGGGGCTGGACAGGGCGTTCAGGTTGCCGGAGTTTCCCGCGGCGACCGCCGACAGGATGCCGGCGGCGCGGGCGCTCGAGACGCTGACCGCCAGCGGATCCGACGGGCAGGTGGTGGTCGACGTGCCACCGCCCAGGCTCATGTTGATGGCGACGATGTTGTACTTCGCCTTGTTCTGGATGACCCAGTCGATGGCGGACATGATGTCCGATGTCCAGGCCGTCGCGCCGTTGAAGACGTCCAGCGCGACGATCTTCGCCGACGGCGCGACCGACAGCACGATGCCGGACACGTTCGTGCCGTGGCCGTTGTCGTCGACGTTGTTGTCGCTGGGGGCGAAGTCCTGTGCGTAAACGACCGGACACCCGGCGGCGCCGGCCGCGCTGCAGTTGAAAGGCGCGCGCTTGAAGTCGGTGCCGGTGTCCAGGACCGCCACCGTGGCCCCGGCGCCCAGCTTCCCCGCGGCGGCGGCCTGGGGCTGGTTGATCAGGGTCAGGTCGGCGGCCGTTCCGTCCAGCAGTTGATGCTGGTCGTTCATGACGATCCGGCCGACGCTGCTGTCGGCGGCCAGCGCCATCAACGCATCGGTCGAGTCGACGCGGACATGCATGGCGGGCAGCGTCTGCAGCCGGTTCAGCGCCACGATGGGCTGCGCCCGCAGGCGATCCATCATCTGGTCCTTCACGGCGTTCAGACGAGCCGTCAGCAGGGCGATCTGGCTGGGATCGGTCGCGGAGGCCAGCGCCTGGTCGACGGCCATCGTCGCGAGGGCCTGCTGGTCCATCATCACCACCACCTCGTGTGGCTGGCTCACGGTCGCGTCGGCCAGCAGGCGGGGATCGATCTTCCCCGTGGGATCGGGCAGCGGCTGGGTCGAATCGCCAGTCGCCCCACCCGCGCCCCCCGCGCCCGCGGCGCCCGGCTGCTGCCCGGCGCCCTCACCACCCTGGTCACCCCCGCCGAGCTGCGGCTGCTGATCGCACGCACCGGCCAGCAACGCGCAGATGACGAAGCTCGAACCCAGCAGCGTGGCGCGGGGCGAGCGGACGCAGGTCCTCGTCGGTGAGCGGCGCATCTTGTCTCCTTCGGAAACCCGGCTGACTCGGAGAGTCCCGTGGCTTTGCGTCCCCCGGTCGCCCGGGGTTTGCCGTTTCGAGAGCCAGTTTTAGTGCAAAATAAAAGGTACTAGGCATTACTGTATTTTGTCAACGCGTTTTTCGCGCTGGCAGACTCGATTTTGCGTCGTAGGTTTCGTGTCCCGTCGAGGACTTTCGACGCAGACCGTCTCGAAAAATCAACTTTTTCAACCAGACGTTCTGCGATAGGCACCTACACACGGTATTAAGGGAGCGTTCGGCCCTGGAACGCTCCCTTGTCTCCCCCCCATCCCCCCTTCCCCATCAGGTCAGCTCGTCCTGGTTGTCAGGTTCCCTGAGGAGATTTTTCGATGCGAAGGCGCTTCAAAATTGCGATTGACGTGGGCCAGGCTGGGCCCGGCGAAGCGCCGAGGGTCGGGCCGCCGCAGCGCCGCGACGCGTTCTCGCAGCGAGTCAGACGGTCCGCGGGGTCGTCGATAACGTCGACAATCCGTTACCGCCGCCACACAGCCCTGTCCGCGCCGGTCGCCGGCGGGGGGCGAAGTGAATTTTCTTCAAATCTTCGCTGGGCTCTGGCTGATTTGGGAGTAGTTGTACTGGAAGTCGAGCGCCGGATGGCGTTCTCGTCGGCCGAAACAAAAATGGCAGGCGGCTCGAACGGTCGCCTCGTTGCACGCAACTGAAGAGGTACTGCGATGGGTTTCACCTGGAGGGCTTGGGGACGACGGGCAGCGCTGATCATTGGTGTCGCGGCGTGGGCCGCCCATGGCGATCGTGTCGCGTCCGCCAAAGAGTCGGTGTCCGAGGACAGCGCGTCCAAGGTCGACTCGGAGAAGACCGACTCCGAATTGATGTACGAGGCCTTGAAGAAGTCGGGCCGCAACGATCACGACGCGGCGATCGACCGCGCGATCGCCCGCGCCGAGAAGGACTCCGAGAAGGAGCGCAAGGCGCTGCGCACGCAGAGCCTGGCGGCCCGCGCGTGGAAGGATCCGTTCGTCGACGACGGGGCCGCTTCCGTGCCGGCACGCCGGACGGCGCGCGTCGAGGCCGACGAGCTGCGAGCCGCCCGCGCCGAGGCGGCGCGCGCCCGTCGGGCCACGGCCATGGCGCGCGCCGAGGCGGCGCTGGCCCGTGCCGACGCCGCGCGCGCCCGCGCCGATGCGGCGCGCACCGAAGCCGTCGCCGCGCGCGCCGATGCGGTGGCCGCCCGCCAGGCGTGCGTCGCCCTGCCTTCGCGCGGTTCTTCTTCCCGTGGTGACGACGGGTCCCGCCAGGTCTCCATGCACAGGTCGACGCAGCCCTACGCCGGCCGTGCGGCGCCGAAGCGATACTCGGTCGTCGGACACAGCAGCCCGCCGGCCGAGGCACCTGCCCGTCCGGCCCCCTCGGTCACCCCCGCCACCCTGACCGTGTCGACCCGCACGAACGTGCCGGCGCCCGTGGCCGCGCCGTCGCGTCCGACCAGCGGGTTCATCATCGTCCCGATCCCGCCGCCGTCGCACTGACCGACGCCGGCTCGGCCCGACGCGGCCCCGAGACGGGGGGACGCCTCAGCGATGCCGGCCGCCGGCGCCGTGTGACGCTGGCCCGTGAAACGGGGGCGACGCCGCGGCGGGCCGGCCGTAGCTGGCGCTGCCGCCGGACGCGCCCGTGAACATCAGCGGCGTCGCCGTGAATTCGCCGAGCGGCGCCGTGAACCCGCCCAGCGGCGCCGTGTAGCCGGAACCGGGGACGGACACGGAAGAGCCAGAGGACGACGAAGACGACGCCCCGCCGCCCCGGCGGCCGCTGAACGACGAGGACGAGTACACGGGGAAGAACACCTCCGGCTCGGACTCGCGCGCCTGGCCGCCGCCCTCTCGACCGGCGCCGTGCGCACCGTGCGGCCCGCCCCACGCATGCCCCGCGGCCGACCAGTCACCGCCGCGCGCGTATCCGCCACCCGCCGGCCCCCCCCTGCCCGTTCCCCTCGCCGGCTCGGCGAACGAACGCTCCCGCGCATGGTAGGGCAGCTGCCCGGTCGTCCCCGACAGGACCCAGGGCCGGCTTGCCGCTGGCGCGCCGGCGTGCGGATGAATTGCCAAGCGCGGCAGCACCCGCGGCGCGGCAGTGGCCAGGCGCACCGCCCGCACCTGACCGCGACCTTCGATGACCGGCCCAGCGTTCACGCGAACCGTGCTGGCCCCATCGGGCAACAGCCGGGTGTTCGAGACGACGCTGGTGCGCATGAAGGCGCTGGGAACGAAGCGGGGCGCCAGATAAGGGCCCCGGCTGCGGCCGAGGTTGCCCGCCACCATGAAACGCCAGGGCGAATGAACGCCGATCGGCGAGGCCAGCGAGACCCCGCGGGGCGGCAGCGGCGCCCAGCCGACGTAGCCGCCACCAGCGCGCCAGGACACCCAGGCCGGCCCCCACAACGTGCCGGGCACCCACGCCCAGCCGTGTTCGGAGCCGACCCACCGGCCGTAGTGAAACGGCGCCCAGCCCCAGGACCAACCGGATGACCAGGTCCAGCCGTACTCGGTATCCAGCCAGTCGCCGTTCGTCGCGTACGGCGTGAAGTCGTCACCGACCTGGGCGGCGGAGGGAACCCAGATGCGCCCGTACGCTGGATCGTCGACCCAGGCGCCGTACGGCGCCAGCGCGGCCTCGAACTGCTTGTATGCGCCGGGGTCGTAGCCGTCGTCGTAGTGGGCGGCGACCGCGTCGTCGTACGAGACGTCGTAGTCCAGGCTGTCCGCGTACGTATCGAGGCTGAGGCCCGACGCCGCGCCCATGTCGGTCAAGGCATCGCGTTCGCCGTCGGGGGCCGGGACGTCGGTGGGGAGCTCCGGCGGACGGGGATCACTGGCCGCGGGCGCGTGCGCGGCTGCCATCACGGGTGGAACGAACAGCGTGGGGGCCGTCAGAAGAGTCGCGAGCCCCATCGAAACAGACGCGGCGATACTTTTCATGTGTGGCGCGGCCGGCGCTCGAAGCGCCGGCGCGCTGAGAAAATCCTACCGCAGTTTGCGCGGCCGTCACGACGCTGGTTTCAGATCCCGGCCGCGACGACCTGCGCGCGTCGTGCAACCACCCACATGGCCGCCCCGGGGCCGCACCAGCTAGGTCGAAACGGCGCCGGTGCTGGTGGCGTCCGAAGAGCCGCCGGTCGTTCCGCCGAGCGCCGACGAGATGATGCCCTGCACGAGCTGCCCCAGGGAGCTGCCACCGCCCATGGCGGGCCCGGCGCTGCCGTCGTTCGCGGCGGCCTGCATCCGGTGGTGGCCGCCGCCGTGGTGGTGGCGCGCGCCGCCGGCGGGCGCCAGATCGCTGGCGTTGCCGCTCTGCGAGGCGCTGCTGAACTTGTCGGCCAGCTTGTTCAGGAAGTCAGCCGCGCCACCGCTCTGCGAGGACGCCGCGTCCTTCAGCTGCTGCGCGATGTTCGCGGTGACGCTCTTGAATTGATCCGGGTCGCTCTGCGCCAGCGAGCTGAGCTGGCTCATGAGCTGCCCGGGCTTCGAGATGTCGACGTTCACCCCGGCTGCGGCGCGCTGTCGTCGGTCTGGGTCACCGACGACACGGTGACGTTGACGGACTGAACGGAATAGATCGAGGACGGAGAAGAGACGTTGCTGATGGACATGGGCACCTCCGCGAGGGTCATCGACACGGCCAGGCCGCGCCTTCAGCGGGTAGATAGCATTTTCTCCATTAATTTCGCTGCAGTAGCTGCCATCACGCGAGCGGCAAGATCCGCAGCGGACGCGGTCACGTTCCGCACGTCGCGAAAGGATTCAGTGCGTGTCGGAATCCGAGACGCCCGCCGCGACCTTGCCCCGGAACTGGCCGTACAGGTAGCGGAAGGAAGCCGCGACCAGCACGATGCCGACGATCCACCAGCCCAGCGCCACCCGCAGGGCGTAACCGTCGGACGCCGCCCCATGCACGGTCAGCGCCCGCCCCGGGTCGGCCGACGACGGCAGCAACACGGGATACAGCGCGAAGCCGGCGCCGGCCAGCGTCGCGATCAGGAAGACACAGGAGGCGGTGAAGGCGGCGCGCTCGCGCGCTCGCCGCGCCGAGAGCTCCATCACGACCAGGGCAGCGACGACCGCCGCCGGGATCGATAGACCGATGGGGTGGGCGCGGAAGTTGTCGAGCAGGCCTGGGCGCACGGCCAGCGAGGCGGCCAGGCTGACCGCCAGCAACCCCGCCAGCGCGCGGCCGCCCCACAGCGCCAGCCGGCGCGCCCGCGCGTTCAGGTCGCCGCCGGTGCGCAGCGCCAGGTAATGCGCGCCATGCGTGGCCAGCGCGACCAGCGCCACCACGCCGCACAGGACGGTGTACCAGTCGAGCACGCCGGGCTCGGGCCCGGGGCGAAAGTTCGTCCACAGCGGCAGAAAGAAGTAGCCCTCGGCGTCGAGCGGGACGCCCCGCACGACGTTGCCGAGCGCCGCGCCCAGCACCACCGCCAGCACGACGCTGGACAGCATGAAGATCGCGTCGCAGGCCTGTCGCCCCAGCGGATCGGGGATGTGGTCACGCAGTTCGAGCCCCAGCCCGCGACCGATGAGCAGCCACAGCACCATCATCAACGGCAGATAGAAGCCGCTGAACGCGGCGGCGTAGAGCGCCGGGAAGGCGAAGTACAGCGTGCCGCCCGCGGCCAGCAACCAGACCTCGTTCGCGTCCCACACCGGCCCGATGGCGCGGCGGAGCATCGCGCGCTCTTCCTCGCTGCGGCCCAGCACCTTGTACAGAACGCCCACGCCCAGATCGAAGCCGTCCAGCACGACGTACGTGGTCATCATCCCCGCCACCAGCACGAACCACAGCGTCTCCATGCTCAGGCCGCCCCTGGTCTGGTCGTGGCTGCGCCAGGCGGCAGGCCGACACCGGGGGGCGCGGCCTCGGGGCCATGGGCGATCACCCGCGCGGTCAGCAGCACGAACACGATCGCCAGCAGCGCGTAAAGCCCCATGAACCCCAGCAGCGAGAACAGCGCGTTTCCCTCGGAGACCCGGTGCGAGGTCCCGTCGGCGGTGCGCATCAGCCCGTAGACCAGCCAGGGCTGGCGGCCGATCTCGGCGGTCATCCAGCCGGCCGTGTTGGCGATGTAGGGCAGCGGCGCCGCCAGCAGCAGCGCCCACAGCACGGGACGGTTCGCCAGCAAGCGACGGCGCAGCAACAGCAGAAAGGCGACACCGCCGATGGCGATCAGGATCGTCCCCAGGCCCACCATCACGTGGTAGCTGTAGTACAGCAGCGCGATGTTGTCGGGCCGCGCGTCGGGCGCGAACGCGTCCAGCCCCCGCACCTGCGCGTCCCACCGCTTGTAGGTCAGGAAGCTGAGCATGCGCGGCACCTCGATGGTGTTGTCGATGCGCCTCTCGGGGACGTTGGGCTGGCCCACGATCACCAGCGGCGCGCCGGCGGGCGGCGTCTGAAACAGGCCCTCCATCGCCGCCAGCGTCGCCGGCTGATGGCGCGCCAGCTGCTGACCCTGTCCGTCGCCCGACGGGAACATCTGCCAGGTGGCGGCCAGCACCGCCGCTACCACGCCGACACGGACCAGGACGCCCGCGACGGCCTGATGGAGGCCGCGCAGCTGGTAGTAGGCGCCCAGCGCGGCGGTGGCGAACGCGCCCGTCACGGCGGCGCCGCCCATCGTGTGGACGTACTGCCAGAACGCCCAGCGGTTGAACAGCAACGCGCCCAGGCTGTCCAGGCGAACGCCGCCGCCGGGCAGCCGCGCGTAGCCCACGGGGTGCTGCATCCAGGCGTCCGTCGCCACGATGAAGTAGCCGGACAGCCAGGAGCCCAGGAACACGGCGACCGCGGCGAACATGTGCGCCCGGCGCGACAGCCGCTTCTCGCCGAACAGAAACAGCCCCAGGAAGCTGGACTCGAGGAAGAAGGCGAAGACGCCTTCCATCGCCAGCGTCTGCCCGATGACGCCGCCGGCGAAGCGCGAGAAGCGCGCCCAGTTCGTGCCGAACTGGAACTCCATGGGGATGCCGGTGACGACACCGAACACGAAGCTGACGGCGAACACCCGTCCCAGCAGCCGGGCCGCGTGATTGTAGGTCTCGTCCTTCTTGATCCCGGCGAGGACCTTGCACGCCACGATCAGCGGCGCGAGGCCCATCGTGAGCTGGGGAAACAGATAGTGGAACGTTATCGTGAACGCGAAGTGAAGCCGGTGTACCGCCAGCGCACTATCCAACTTGGTCACCCACCAGTCTGTTCCCGAGCGCTGCTATACCAGCTGAATCGGCGCGCGCAACGTAACTAGGCGGCGAACTGGGGCAGGCGGGCGATCGCCGCGGCGACGTCGGACGGAGCGTCGGACGACGCGTCCGGGGGCAGCGGCACGTCCGGGCGAGCCAGGCGGCGCAGCCAGTCGCGACCGAGGGGAGCGGCCAGGTCAGTCACGTCGATGGCGGCGGCCGTGGTGGCGCTCTTTTCGCCGATCGACGCGCCCACTCCCACGGACCAGCCGGCCAGCAGCAGCGCGATGCGCGTGGCCGTCGACGCGCTGTACGTGAACAGCGTGCCGCGCGCGGCGGCGCGGCGGCGCGCGGCCCGAAAGGCGGCGATCGTCCACAGATCGGGGTTCGCGCGCGGCGAGAAGGGATCCCAGAACACGATGTCGGCGGAGGGCAGCGGCTGCTGCAAGGCCGCCAGGACGTCGCCGGCCACCAGCCGCCACGACGTCCGCGGCGTTTCGTGCACGCCCTCCGCCAGCAGGGCCCGGCCCGCCACGATCGCGTCGGGCGCGATCGCGAAGTCGGCCGCGTGGTCGAGCGCGAGAGACAGCGCGCCCAGGTCACGCTCGAAGCTGAGCAAGATCAGGCGGGCGGCGCCCGCCGGCGCGCGCGCGGAGGCCGCCCAGGCGGCGAAGGCGTTCGAGCCGGCGCCCAGGCCCACGTCGTACACGACCAGATCTCCGGCACCGGCGCGCAGGCGCTCGTCGAGATGCGACTGGCGAACGTACAGCTGCTCCGCCTCGGCGACGGGGCCCACGCCTGGGTGCATGACCTCGCCGGCGGCAAGGCTGCGCATGGCGCGCGCGCCACCGCGCGTCTGGACTATCTCATGCCCGCTCACGGCTGTTTCATGCCCGCTCACGGCCGTTTCATGCCCGCTCACGGCTGTTTCATGCCCGCTCACGCGCGCGCCGTCCGCTCCGCGTGCTCGTGGCGGTCCATCTCGTCGAGGCGCTGGCGCGCGAAGGACGCATACACGCCCGCCTCGATGGCGGCCCGCGCCTGCGCCATCAGGTCCAGGTAATAGTGCAGGTTGTGGATCGACAGCAGCCGCGGCCCCAGCGGCTCGCTGCACTTCATCAGGTGGTACAGATAGGCCCGGCTGAACGTGCGGCAGGTCGAACAGGCGCACGCGGCGTCCAGCGGCACGTCGGCGTCGCGGTTCGGGCCGCGCGTGACGCGCACGCGCCCCGTCGAGGTGAACGCCGTACCCTGCCACGCCAGCCGGGTGGGCAGCACACAGTCGAACATGTCCACGCCGCAGCCGATGGCGAACAGCAGATCCGGCGGCGTGCCCACGCCCATCAGGTAGTGCGGGCGATCCTCGGGCAGCAGCTCGGCGGCGAACGCCGTCACGTCCTCGCGCTGGGGCCGGGTGTCGCCCACCGCCAGCCCGCCGATGGCGAACCCGTCGAACGGGTGATCGGCCAGGAACGCCGCCGATTCGCGGCGCAGCTCGGGCACCAGCCCCCCCTGCACGATGGCGAACAGCGCCTGCTCGGGGTTCGTGCGCGCGGCCAGGCTGCGCAGCGCCCAGCGATGCGTGCGCTCCATCGCCTCCCGCACGGCGACCTGGTCGCGCGTGGCGTTGATGCACTCGTCCAGCACCATCATCACGTCCGAGCCGATCGCCTCCTGCATCGCGATCGAGCCTTCGGGAGACAGCAGGTGCGGCCGGCCGTCCACGTAGCTGACGAAACGCGCGCCCGCCTCGGTGATCGTCCGCTCGGTCGGCAGCGAGAAGATCTGGTAGCCGCCCGAGTCCGTCAGCAGCGGCCGCGGCCAGCGCATGAACGAATGAATGCCGCCCACCCGGCGGAACAGCTCGGGGCCGGGCCGCAGCAGCAGGTGATAGGTGTTGGCCAGGATGATGGGCGCGTCCAGGGCCAGCAGCTCGTCCGGCGCCAGCGCGGTCACCGTGGCGCGCGTGCCGACCGGCATGAACACCGGCGTCTCCACCGTGCCGCGCGCGGTGCGCAGCGTGCCCCGCCGGGCGCGCGAGCCCGGGTCGCGGGCACCCACGGAGAAGGCCAAAGGCATGCGGCACCGTAGCAGCGGGCCCGCCGCTTTGCACGTGTCGCTGACCAGCCGGTCCGCTACGATGCAGGGGCTTGCCAAGCCCCGGAATCGACCCGATGCCCGACCCCCACACGGCCCCCAAGACCGACCAGGATCGCGGCGGCCAGGTCGCTGCTTGCGTCGAGCGCGCCGCGCGGAACGTGCGCGACATCCTGACCCACGCCATCCAGCACACGCCGCAGCGGGCCGCCGTCGTCGTGTCGGACGGCCACTGCGGCCTGTCGCGCCTGCTGGCCGCGGCCTACCGGGTCGCGCTGCCCGACGCCGCCCACCTGGACTTCGATGCGGTCCCCCCCGAGGAGGTGCTGCGCTCGTTCGCCGCGCTGCAGGCCGGGGACCTGGTGGTCCTGATCCAGTCGAAGAGCTTCCGCCTGGAGGCCTTCCGCATCCGCATCGATCTGTTCAAGCGAGGCCTGAAGGTGATCGAGCACCCGCACCTGTTCCGCATGGCCGAGGACGAGTACGACGTCTACGTGGACTCCCTGGCCTACGATCCGGCGTATTACCGCGGCCTGGGCCACGCCCTGAAGGCCCGCATCGACCGGGCGTCCGGCGCGGTCGTCGACAGCGGTGGCGAGCAACTGGTGTACGAGTCGCCGTTCGAGGAGGCGAAGCTGAACATCGGCGACTACACGACGCTGAAGAACGTGGGGGGCCAGTTCCCCATCGGCGAGGTGTTCACCGAGGCCCGCGATCTCGAGCGCGTCAACGGCCGCGTGCGCATCTTCATGTTCGGTGACAACGAGTTTCGCGCCAACGCGCCCGCCCACCCCATCACGCTGGTGATCGAGCGCGGCCGGGTGACCGGCGTCGTCGACTCGACCCCGCACTTCGACGAGGTGCTGGCCAAGATCAGCGCCGACGAGGAGCTGTGGGTGCGAGAGCTGGGCTTCGGCATGAACCGGGCCTTCACGCGCACCCGGCGCGTCAGCGATGTGGGCACCTACGAACGGATGTGCGGCGTCCACCTGTCGCTGGGCGCCAAGCACGGCGTCTACAACAAGCCCGTCGTGAAGCGAAAAGAGGCGAAGTACCACGTCGACGTCTTCCCCGTGACCCAGCAGGTGCTGCTGGACGGCGACGTGGTGTTCGCCGACGACGCCTGGAAGGTGTAATCGCAGACGGCGCCCAGCCTGTCTTCCTGACACTGCGGAATCCGCACGCCCTCGTGCGGATTCCGCGCCTGCGCTGGTCTCCCCACCCCGGATGGCGGCCCCCGCGCGGTGGCGGGCCGTTTGCAACTAAGCTTCAGTCCATGCCCGCCCTCGGATCGAAGCTGCGCCGCTCCGCAGTCAGCGCCGGCCCGGTCTTGATCGCGATCCTGATGGGCCTGGTGCTGGTCGTCTCGTCCGCGCTGTCGTATCGCGACGCCCGTGACGCCACGGTGCTGGTCGCCGAGCGCCAGGGCATCGGGTTCCTGCATCGCGTGGAGCGGCTGCTCGGGCACAAGACGCCCCACGCGGACGACCTGCGCAGCGCGCTGGAGGCGAACCACGCGCTGGGCCTTCGCTACATCGCCGTTCGAGAGCACGGCGCGACCGTCGCCGAGGCCGGGGAGGCGCTGCTGGCCCAGACGTATCCCGGCCTGGGCGCGCCTGCCTTCGGCGCGGGCCGCGTGCGGATGATCGGCCCGGCGCGGATCGGCGGCCTGCCCGGCGGCCACGTGCCGTTCGGCGCCGCCCCCTTGCCGCCCCCCTGGGACCATGGCGATGGGCCGCCCGCGCCTGGCGACCTCGGCCCTGGCATGCCGCCTCCGGCCTTTCCGCTGCCTCCTCCCCAGATGACGGACAGACCGGCGGTGTTCGCCGGGTACCAGCCCATCCCCCCGCACGAGCTGATCATCGAGTTCGAGCCCATCAGCTCGGACAGCGCGCGCCATCGTGCCCAGGCCGTGCTGATCATGTCCTCCTGCGCCGCCGGATTGTTGACGCTGGCGGCGCTGCTGCTGTGGACGCGCACGCGCCGCGCCGAGCGCGCCGAGAAGCGCGTCGCGGCCCAGCGTCACCTGGCCCAGCTGGGCGAGATGTCGGCCGTGCTGGCGCACGAGATCCGCAACCCGCTGGCGGCGTTGAAGGGACACGCCCAGCTGGTGGCCGAGCAGGTGGACAACCCCGCGCTCGGCGCGCGTGTGCAGCGGGTCATCAACGAGGCGGTGCGCCTCGAGCACCTGACCACCGATCTCCTGGACTTCGCCCGCTCGGGCACGATCAACGTGGCCCCGGCCAGCCCCGCCGCGCTGCTGGAGCGGGCCGCGGCCGCCACCGCGCCCGAGCGCATCGCCCGGCGCACCGAGCACGCCCCCGCGCAGTGGGCGGTGGACGCGGGCCGCATCGAGCAGGTCCTGATCAACCTGCTGGAGAACGCCCTGGCCGTCACCCCCGAGGGCATGCAGGTGGAGGCGCAGGCGCTGCGAGAGGGGGACGCGCTGGTGTACACCGTGCGCGACCACGGCCCAGGCGTGCCCACGTCCGAGCGCACCCGCATCTTCGAGCCGTTCCACACCACCAAGCTGCGGGGCACTGGCCTGGGCCTGCCGGTGGCGAAGCGGATCGTCGAGCTGCACCGCGGACGAATCAACGTCGTCGACGCTGTGGGCGGCGGCGCCCAGTTCCGCGTGTACCTTCCCCGGGCCAGCGAGGCGACATGACCACGACCGAGACCGTCAATGCCCGGCTGCTGGTGGTGGACGACGAGGAGGGCGTGCGAACGTTCCTGGCGGACGCGCTCAGCGACGCCGGCTACGCGGTGTCTCAGGCCGCCGACGGCGAGGCCGCGCTGGCCTTGCTGGGCAAGACGGCGTTCCACGTGGTGCTGACCGATCTGCGCATGCCGGGCGTCGACGGCATGGCGCTGCTGCAGACGATCCGGCGCGAGTCGCCCGACACCGAGGTGATCGTGCTGACCGCCCACGGCTCGATCGAGAACGCCGTCGAGGCAATGAAGCACGGCGCGTTCGATTACCTGCAGAAGCCCGTCAGCAGCCCGGCCGCCCTGCGCCTGACCGTGGCGCGCGCCCTGGAGCGGCACCGCCTGCGGGCTCGCGAGGAGATCAGCGAGACGGCCACCGACCCGCCGCTGGGCTACGGCGCGCCGGCCATGGCGCCGGTCGAGCAGGCGCTGCGCAAGGTCGCGGCCACGAACGCCACGGTCCTGCTGCTGGGGGAGAGCGGGGCCGGCAAGGAGGTGGCGGCGCGCGCCGTTCACCGCTGGAGCCCGCGCGCCGGGGCGCCGTTCGTGGCCGTGAACTGCGCGGCGCTGTCGCCCGAGCTGCTGGAGAGCGAGCTGTTCGGTCACGAGAAGGGCGCGTTCACGGGGGCGCACGCCCGGCAGCGCGGCCGCATCGAGCTGGCAGAGGGCGGCACGTTCTTCCTGGACGAGGTGGGTGAGCTGGCGCCCAACCTGCAAGCGAAGCTGCTGCGTGTCCTGCAAGAGAAGCGGTTCGAGCGCGTCGGCGGTCATCAGACCGTCGAGGCGAACGTGCGCTGGATCGCCGCCACGAACCGCAACCTGATCGAGATGCAACAGCGAGGCGGCTTCCGCGAGGATCTGTACCACCGGCTGGCGGTGTTCCCGGTGCGCATGCCCAGCCTGCGCGAGCGGCGCGAGGACATCGCGCCGCTGGCTGACGCGCTGCTGGCGCGCATCGCCGCCGGGCTGGGAAAACGGCGCCTCACGCTGTCCGAGGACGCCCGGCGCGCGCTGACGGGCGCCGCCTGGCCCGGCAACGTGCGCGAGCTGGCCAACGTGCTGGAACGCAGCGCCATCCTGGCCGACGGCTCGCAGATCACCGCCGACGACCTGGCCCTGCTGCCCGAGGTCTCGAGCGACACAGGCGAGGCGGCCGAGCGCGAGGCGGCGCCGCAGACCGTCTCGGAGCTGGAGCGGGTGGCGATCGAACGCGCGCTGGCCGCCACGGGCGGGAACCGCCGCCGCGCCGCCGCGCGACTGGGAATCGGACTCCGTACGCTGTACGACAAGCTGAAGCGATACGGCCTGGGCTGAGGCTGGCGTCCCGCGCGCCGACTACGTCAGCGGTGCCGCGCGAAGGCGCTGGCGGGCGTCCTGGCGAGCGGCCACGCCTCGCACCACGGCGATAGCCAGCACCGCCGCCACAAGGTTCACGACGTTCCCGGCCAGCGCCTTCTCGGCCCTCCAGATGAGGGCCGAGGCGCCCGCCCGCTGATCGAAGACCTGCACGTGGATGAAGGACGCGACGTACAGCCCCCACCACCACTTGAGCAGGGGCGGGCCCCGCAGCGACGAGGCGACCACCACCGCATCTGGATCGGGTGTGCTCCCTTCCCAGATCTCCCGCATGACCTGATAGGGCTTGTAGAAGTTCCAGATCGGAATGAAGAAGACCCCCACCGCCCAGCCCGGGCTGAACTGCGGATGAATCAGGTCCAGCGCGCGGAGGTTCTTGTTCGCGCGAAACACGAACATACAGAACAGCACCGCCGCCGGCAGATAGGTCAGGGCCGGAAGTCCGTTGATGACGGTCATGCGCCGATCAATCGCCGCTGCTTCGACCGACTCGGACGCAACCCCGGCGAGGACCCGGTACATCGCCTGGATGGCGGCGGCCAGGTGGGCGATGTGAACGACCTGAACGACGATGTACATCGCCAGGAGCACCGTGATGGTCTGCGCGAGCGCCTTCGGTGATCGAAAGCCCGCCGGCGCGTGGAGGGCCGAACCGTCATGTTCCAGCGACGCGGTCGGCGGCGCGTAAGGGTTCGGCGGACCGCCGAAGGGCCGAGACATTCGCCGAGTTTACACCTGGGCGAATGCCGTCGGCGCGGGGCCCGTCTGGCAGCGGCTGCACCGTGGGTTCGTCTACCCGCACGGAGCGCGGCGACGGAGGGAGCCCCGTCCTGCAGCTAGTTGCCTTCCGGACGTTGCGGGTGCGGCCCGTGGCAGATCAAGCCGGCGTCGTGGTGACCTTCCTGGCACGTGCCGCTGACGGTGTGGTCGTGCAACGTCGCCTCGCACGCGTCGCCCACCTTCTTGTCGGTGCAGGCGGCCTTCAGCTCGGGCGGCGGGCCCGGCGGATGGGCGGGGCGGCAGAACAGCCGGTCGTCGGCGGTGGCCTGGCACACGCCGTCGATCGTGTGCTCGCGAAACGTGACCTGGCAGGCGTCGCCCGCCTTCTTCTGCTGGCAGGCATCGAAGGCGGCCGGGGGCGGCTGGCGGTGCGGGGGCGGTGGGGCGTCGTCGGCGCGGACCAGGGCTGACGACGCGAGCGGCAGGACCAGCCCCACGAGGAGAAACAGCCTCAGCGTGGCGAAACGAGGACGGGTGATGGTGGTCATGGTCGGGGGTTCCTTTCTGATTCGATCGAGGACGCTCGTCGAAGCTGCAGGGACGATGCCGCCGTCGTGCCCGCCCGCGCCGTCAGGTGATCTCGGGAACGATCCGTTGGTTCGACCGCTCCGTTCGACCGCTGCAGGCCTTCACGTGCTCGGCGCTGGTGCGGAAGCCGCACAGCGGCCTGCGGCTTCCGCACGCCCGTCGGGTGGCGCCGCGCACGCTCGACTTCCGCCGCGCTGTCAGGACGACAAACACAGTGACGCAGCTTGGGTCATCCGGACAAACGATCGTGATCCGTGACGGCTTCGCCGGCCCGTTTTCGTCGAATTGTCGCGCAGGTACGGCACGACCGCGCTGGCACCGTCGATGCACGGTCAGTCGGTCGACCTGAAAGGAGGTCGCCCATGAACCACCCCTCGTCGTCCCCGCCCCGGTCCACTTCTTCCCTGGCGCTCGAGCTTCGCTTTGCCGACGAAGAAAAGTCCCTGCGCATTCTCCTCGCCGAGGACAACCCCGAGCTGCGCCGTCTGATGTCGTTCGTCCTGCGTCGAGAGGGGCACGAGGTGATCGAGGTGCGCGACGGCTCCGCGCTGCTGGAGACGCTGGCCTTCTCGATCGTGGAAGGCGGCCGCCAGCGCTTCGATCTGGTGATCTGCGAGCACCTGCTGCCCGGAATGCCCGGGCTGGCGGTGCTGGCGGGCCTGCGCGCCCGTGACCAGGATCTGCCCTTCATCCTGATCACCGGCACCAGCGAGGTTCAGGCCCAGGCGCGGCAGCTGGGCGCCTGGGTCCTCAGCCGCCCCCTGACCATGGACGCCATCCGGCGCGTCGTGCGCCACACCGAGGACGAACTGCGCGCCGGCGAGACTCCGGTGGCGGTCGCCGCGGGGTCGCGCTGACAGGCGGTCGGTCGACTCTTCGCGCCTTCTCTTCTTCTTCCCGCGGCTAGCGCCAATGCCGTTCACTTAGGCCGGCAACGTCGCGGGAGGGGAGCCGAAACCCGGTGTGTGAAACGCCAGGAGGCGAGGGACGCCAAGACGCTGGAGGAGCCGGCCAAGGAGCTCGATGAGCGTGTCTCCGAGTTGCTTGCCGCTGCCAGCGAGGTCCATCGGAT
>Ga0105240_10000951_pt1 | contig 51613 bp, 43 predicted proteins | sample KBSC54metaG_FD_80426 | JGI IMG/M metagenome (GOLD analysis project Ga0105240, IMG submission 80426) | Corn rhizosphere microbial communities from Kellogg Biological Station, Michigan, USA - KBS C5-4 metaG | ecosystem: Host-associated > Plants > Roots > Rhizosphere > Soil | place: Michigan, USA... | reverse complement strand
GTTCGATTTTAGGAGCTGGTGGCGAAACCCGCCTGTCGCGGGTGTGACGTCACACCTCCAGCCATTCCTTGCGAATGTACGCGTCGGCGCGCAACTGGGCCGGCGTGCCCTCGAAGACGATGCTGCCATGCCCCATCACATAACAGCGCTCGGAGATCTCCAGCGCGATCGTCAGCTTCTGCTCGACGAGGAGCACCGACACGCCCCTTGCTTTCAGCGCCTTCAGGTACTCGGCCACCAGCTCGACGATCTTCGGCGCCAGGCCTTCGGTCGGCTCGTCGATCATGATCAGGTCCGGGTCGCCCATCAAGGTGCGGCACAAGGTCAGCATCTGCTGCTCGCCGCCGGAGAGCACGCCGGCCTCGGTGTGCTCGCGCTCCTTCAGCCTGGGGAACATCGCGTACATATCCTGGAAGGTCCAGCGCGGCTTGGCCTTGCCGCGCTTCTCGCCGAGCAGCAGGTTCTGCTGCACCGTCAGCTTGGGGAAGATGTCGCGGTTCTCCGGCACGTAGCCGATGCCCCGGTGCGCGATCTCGAAGGCCTTCGAGCCGAGGATCTCCTTGTCGCGGTACTTGACCGAGCCTTCGCCCTGCACCAGGCCCATGATGGTCTTGACCGTCGTCGAGCGCCCCGAGCCGTTGCGGCCGAGCAAGCTGACGATCTCGCCCTCGCCGACGTTCATGTCGACGCCGTGCAGGATGTGGCTCTTGCCGTAGTAGGCGTGCAAGCCGTTCAATGCCAGAAGTGCCATCTCAATGTCCCGCCGCTTGTTGATCGGCCAGCACCGAGCCGAGATAGGCCTCCTGCACCCGCGCGTTCGCTCGCACCGCATCCGGCACGTCGAAGGCGATCACCTCGCCGTAGACCAGCACCGCGATCTTGTCCGCGAGGCCGAAGACCACGCCCATGTCGTGCTCCACCGTCAGCAGGGTCTTGCCGACCGTGACCTCGCGGATCAGCTCGATGAAGCGCTTGGTTTCGCTCTTGCTCATGCCGGCGGTGGGCTCGTCGAGCAGCACCACGTTGGCGCCGCCGGCGATCGTGATGCCGATCTCGAGCGCGCGCTGCTCGGCATAGGTCAGGTTCATCGCCAGGGTCTCGCGTTTGCGTTCGAGCTTGATCATCGTCATCAGCTGTTCGGCACGCTCGTTCGCGTCGCGCAGCTTCGAGAGCCGCTGCCAGAACGAATACTTGTAGCCCAGCGACCAGAGCACGCCGCAGCGCAGGTTCTCGAACACCGAGAGCCGCCCGAAGATGTTCGAGATCTGGAAGCTGCGCGCCAGGCCCATGCGGCTGATCTCGAAGGGCTTCAGGTGCTGGATGCGCTGGCCGTTCAGCACGATGTCGCCGCTGGTGGGGCCGAAGCGGCCGCTGATCAGATTGAACAGGGTCGACTTGCCGGCGCCGTTCGGCCCGATGATCGCGACCCGCTCGCCCGGCTTCACCGCCAGGTTCGCGCCGCGGATGATCTCGGTCTTGCCGAAGGACTTGCGCAAGTCCTTCAATTCGATGGCAAAGGCGCCGCTATTCATGTCCGCCCCCCGTTCGATGAGTACATCGAACGGCCCCCCGAGGTGGCGCGGGCCGGCTTGGGAACGGCCCGGCGCTCGGCCCGCCACGAGCGGGTTAACACCCGGTATCTCACAACGCCTCCTTCGAACGGATATCCGCTTCGATCTCAGCTTGGATCGCGCCCCACTCGCGCGCGAAGCTGCGCCGCGCGAACATGAACATCACGACGCCGATGGCCAGCACGACGATCGCGCCGAGCCAGCTCGCGACCGACTTCGCATCCAGCGTCAGGCCGAGGAAATGCAAGGTCGGGCCGAGCGCCGAATTGAGCTGCAGGTGATAGACCATCTCGACCATCGCACTCGCACCCGCCAGCGCCACCAGTGCGCTGACCGCGAGCGCGAGATACGGCAGCAGCACGCGCCTGAGCTTGCCGTAGGCCGCGACCCGCATGTTCATCATCACCAGGCTGGCGATGCCGCCGGGCGCGAACATCACCATGAAGAGGAAGATCAGCCCGAGGTAGAGCAGCCAGGCCTTGGTGAACTCCGACAGCAGCACGAAGGCCAGCACCATCAGGATCGCGCCGATGATCGGGCCGAAGAAGAAGGTCGCGCCGCCGAGGAAGGTGAACAGCAGGTAGGCGCCGGAACGTGCCGCGCCGACCACCTCGCCGGTCGCGATCTCGAAGTTCAGCGCGTACATGCCGCCCGCGATGCCGGCGAAGAAGCCCGAGATGATGAACGACAGATAACGCACCCGCTGCGTGCTGTAGCCGATGAACTCGACCCGCTCGGCGTTGTCGCGCGTCGCATTCAGCATGCGGCCGAGGGGCGTGCGCGTGAAGGCGAACATCGCGCCGGTGGCCAGGAAGGTGTAGACGGCGAGCAGGTAGTAGACCTGGATCTGCGGCCCGAAGCTGATGCCCAGCACCGGCTTGCCGATCACGCGGTTCGCCGAGACGCCGCCCTCGCCGCCGAAGAACTCCGGGATCATCAGCGACATCGCGCCGACCAGTTCGCCCAGGCCCAAGGTGATCATCGCGAACGTGGTGCCGGACTTCTTCGTCGTCACGAAACCGAGCAGGACCGCGAAGAAAAGCCCCGCCACGCCGCCGACCAGCGGCAGCAGGCTGACCGGGATCGGCCAGCCGCCGGCGATCCTGTTCAGCGCATGGATCGCGACGAAGGAGCCGAGGCCGGTGTAGACCGCGTGCCCGAAGCTCAGCATGCCGCCCTGGCCGAGCAGCATGTTGTACGAGAGGCAGGCGACGATCGCGATGCCCATCTGCGAGAGCATCGTGATCGACAGGCTGCTGGTGAAGAGCAGCGGCGCGATCGCCAGCACCAGCGCGAACAGGCCCCAGACGATCAATCGGCCCGTGTTGACGCTACCCGCGGGCCGCACCGCGTGAACGGCCCCTGCGCCGTCGATGGTGAGTGGTTTCATCGTTGTCAGCCTTCCCGCGTGCCGAGCAGGCCCTTGGGCCGGAAGATCAGGATCAGCACCAGCAGCAGATACGGCAGGATCGGCGCGACCTGCGAGATCGTCAGGCTGGTCAACGTGCCCGCGGTGGCGGTGACGCCGAAATTCGCCAGCACGCTGCCGACCGAGATGTCGAGCGCGACCGCGAAGGTCTGCATCACGCCGATCAGGATCGACGCGAGGAAGGCCCCGGCCAACGAGCCCATGCCGCCGACCACGACGACGACGAAGATCACCGATCCGACCGTCGCCGCCATCGCGGGCTCGGTGACGAAGGTGCTGCCGCCGATCACACCGGCCAGGCCCGCCAGCGCAGCGCCCGCGCCGAACACCAGCATGAAGACACGCGGCACGTTGTGGCCCAAGGATTCGACCATCTCCGGATGGGTCAAGGCGCTCTGGATCACCAGGCCGATGCGGGTGCGCGTCAGCATCAGGAAGAGCGCCAGCAGCATCAAGAGCGCGACCAGCATCATGAAGCCGCGTGTCGCCGGGAACGGCGAGCAGACGATGCGCACCGCAGCATCCGCCGCGCGGCACATCGCCGCCGGCGCCGCGCCGAAGACGAAGTGCATGCCGTCGGCCGACGAGTTGACCAGCGTGAAGGCCGGCCCGCGCAAGACCTCCGGCGGCGGGAATTCGAGCGCGGTGCGGCCCCAGATCAGCTGCACCAGCTCGAGCACGACATAGGACAGCCCGAAGGTGATCAGCAGCTCCGGCACATGGCCGAACTTGTGCACCCGGCGCAGGCAGTAGCGCTCGAACAGCGCGCCGAGCACCGCCACGACGATCGGCGCGACGATCAGGCCGGGCCAGAAGCCGACGATCTGCGCGATCGAATAGGCGATGTAGGCGCCCAGCATGTAGAAGCTGGCGTGCGCGAAGTTCAGCACGCCCATCATGCTGAAGATCAAGGTCAGCCCCGAGCTCAGCATGAACAGCAGCAGGCCGTAGCTGATCCCGTTGAGCATCGAAATGGTGAAGAACTCCATCGTCCGGTCCCGCCCGCTATCCAGCTACAGACTCCAAAGAAAAAGGCCCGTTGCAACCAGTGCAATCGGGCCTCGCATCGTCAGGCATCAGAGAGAGGGGCGAGTCATCTGGCAGCTCGTCGGCGTGCTCGAGACATAGGGCGGGAATTCGGCCACCGGCGCCAGCGTCATGTTCGTCTTCTCCGGCGAATAGGCGTACTTCGCGTCGGCCTTTTGCCAGACGGACATGTAGAGCGTCTGCTGCAGTTGATGGTCGGACTTGCGCATCTCGACTTCGCCGCCGAAGCTGCTGTTCATCTTCAGGCCTTCGAGCGCGAACGCGACCTTGACCGGGTCGGTGGACTTGGCGTTGTACATCGCCTGGCCGAGCATCTCGTAGATGCGCAGCACCGAGAGGGTGTAGAAGTCGTCGCCGAACTTGTCCTTGAATTCCCTGGCCCAGGCCGCGACCGGGTTCGGCAGGTTGTAGTGGCTGTAGGCGATCTGGTAGACCTTGCCGGCACCGTTTTCGCCGAGCGCCGTCGGCGTGCCGCTGACGCCGGTGTAGTAGGTGTAGAACTTGCCGTCGTAGCCGCCTTCGACGGCCGCCTTCACCAGCAGCGCGAGGTCGGAGCCCCAGTTGCCGGTGATCACGGTGTCGGCGCCGGAAGCCTTGATCTTCGCGATGTAGGGCGAGAAGTCGCGCACTTGCGCCAGCGGGTGCAGGTCTTCGCCGACGATCTGGACATCGGGGCGCTTGCGCTTCAGGCCTTCCTTGGCGTACTTGGCGACCTGCATGCCGTGCGAGTAGTTCTGGTTCAGCAGATAGACCTTCTTGATGTCCGGCTTGTCCTTCATGAAGGTCGTCATCGCCTCCATCTTCATCGTCGTGTCGGCATCGAAGCGGAAGTGCCAGAAGCTGCACTTGCTGTTCGTCAGGTCCGGATCGACCGCCGAGAAATTCAGGTAGACGACTTCCTTGCCCGGGTTGCGCTCGTTGTGCTTGTTGATCGCGTCGATCAGGGCCAGCGCGACCGAGGAGCCGTTGCCCTGCATCACGTAGCGCACGCCCTGGTCGATCGCCGACTTCAGCGCGTTCAGGCTTTCGGTCGGACTCAGCTTGTTGTCTATCGAGAGGATCTCGAACTTCACGCCGGCCGGGTTGGTGGCATTGAACTTCTCGGCGAAGAACTGGAAATTCTTCAGCTGATTGGTGCCGACCGGCGCCATCAGGCCGGAGAGCGCATCGATGTACATCAGCTTGACGACCTGGCCGGCGAGCGGCTTGGCGGCAGCCTTGGATTGCGCCAGCACCACGGCGGGGGCGGCCAGCAGCGTGCCCATCGCGAGGTTGAAGCCACGCCTCGAGGTACCGCTGATTTCGACAGTCATGAGAGTCTCCTGCGACAGATTTCGAATCGCGCTGAACCTTAATGCAACGCCCTCGCGCGAGAGAGAGGGACTACCCCCAACACTCTTGTCGCGGGCGAGACAAGGCGCCGCAGAGGCATGGTTTCAAGCCGTTTGGGTCGGCAGACGATGGTCCTTGAATCGCTCTCGCAACGTGAGTTTCTTGATCTTGCCGGTGGCGGTGTGCGGGATCTCGTCGATGAAGACCACGTCGTCCGGGATCTGCCATTTCGCGATGCGGCCCTCGAAGAAACCGAGGAGGTCTTCGGCCGTGACTTCGGCGCCGGGTTTCTTCACGACCACGAGCAAGGGGCGTTCGTCCCACTTCGGGTGCTTGCAGGCGATCGCTGCCGCTTCATGCACCGCCGGGTGCGCCATCGCGATGTTCTCCAGATCGATCGAGCTGATCCATTCGCCGCCGGACTTGATCACGTCCTTGCTGCGATCGGTGATCTGCATGAAGCCGTCCGGGTCGATCGTCGCGACGTCGCCGGTCGGGAACCAGCCGTCGACCACCGGCGTGCCCGGCAGGTTGAAGTAGCTCTGGATCACCCAGGGCCCGCGCACCATGAGGTTGCCGGACTGTTCGCCATCCCACGGCAGGTCGTGGCCCTCGTCGTCGACGATCTTCATGTCGACGCCGTAGACCGCCTTGCCCTGTTTTTCGAGGATCGCGCGGCGCTTGTCGTCCGGCAGCGCGACATGCTTGGCCTTCAGCCGCGCCAGGGTGCCGAGCGGCGACATCTCGGTCATGCCCCAGGCATGGATGACTTCGACCTTGAAGTCGTCCTCCAGCGTGCGGATCATCGCCGGCGGGCACGCCGAGCCGCCGATCACGGTGCGCTTGAAGCTGCTGAACTTCAGGCCGTTCTGCTTCACGTAGGTCAGCAGGCCGAGCCAGACCGTCGGCACGCCGGCGCTGAAGCTGACCTCCTCGCTTTCGAACAGCTCGTAGAGCGACTTGCCGTCCAGGTGCGGGCCGGGCATCACCAGCTTGCAGCCAGTCATCGCGGCGGCATACGGAATGCCCCAGGCGTTGACGTGGAACATCGGCACCACCGGCAGCACCGAATCCTTGGCCGACAGGCACATGCCATCGGGCATCGTCGCGGCGAGCGCGTGCAGCACCGTCGAGCGGTGGCTGTAGACCGCGCCCTTCGGGTTGCCGGTGGTGCCCGAGGTGTAGCAGATGCTGGACGCGGTGTTCTCGTCGAAGGCCGGCCACCGGTAGGCGCCGTCCTCGGCGGCGATCAGCTCTTCGTAGCAGAGCAGGTTCGGGATCGCGGTCTGCGCCGGCATGTGGATGCGGTCGCACATCAGCACGAAATGGCGCACCGTCGTCAGGTGCGGCACGAGCTTCTCGATCAGCGGCAGGAACGTGAGGTCGAAGCACAGCACCCGGTCTTCGGCATCGTTGGCGATCCAGGCGATCTGCTCCGCAAAGAGCCGCGGATTGATCGTGTGGCAGACCAGCTCCGAGCCGGAGGCGCCGTAGTAGATCTCGACGTGGCGATAGCCGTTCCAGGCCAGCGTGCCGACTCGGTCGCCGGCCTGGCAGCCGAGCCGGGCGAAGGCCTGGGCGAGCTGGCGCGCGCGCAGCTCCAGATCCGCCCAGGTATAGCGATGCAGGTCGCCTTCGACCCGCTTCGAGACGATCTCGCTGTCGCTCGCGTGGCGCGAGGCGTGGGTGAGCAGCGAAGAGATGAGCAGCGGCATCTGCATCATCTGCCCCATCAGAGCGGCCATTGGGTTGTCCTTGTCATATCTTGTTGCGATCCAGGATGATAGAAACCCCGATTGCCCCTGGTGGCCTGCTGTTTACCCCTAGGGCCTCGCAGCCATGCGGCCGTCACTACACTTCGGCCGATGACAGCAGCCCTGGCGCCCGCGCCCCACCCCGCCCCCAGCGTCCCGCGGCTCGAGTGGCGCAACCGTTTCGCCACGCTCGGAGACAGTTTTTTCACCCGCCTGCCGGCCCAGCCGATGCCCGATCCGCACTGGGTCGCGCGCAGCGACGACTGCGCCCGCCTGCTGGGCCTGCCGGCGGACTGGTGGCAGGCCGAGGACGCGCTGGCAGTCTTCAGCGGCAACGCCGTCTGGCCCGGCATGCAGACCTTGGCGACGGTCTACAGCGGGCATCAGTTCGGCGTCTGGGCCGGCCAGCTGGGCGACGGCCGCGCGCTGCTGCTCGGCGAGATCGACACGCCGAACGGGCCGATGGAACTGCAGCTGAAGGGCGCCGGTCTGACGCCCTATTCCCGCATGGGCGATGGCCGCGCGGTGCTGCGCTCGTCGATCCGCGAATTCCTCTGCTCCGAGGCGATGCAGGGGCTTGGCATCCCGACCACGCGCGCCCTCGCGATCACCGGCTCCGCGCTGCCGGTGCGGCGCGAGACGATCGAGACCGCCGCGGTGGTGACCCGGGTCGCGCCGAGCTTCATCCGTTTCGGCCACTTCGAGCATTTCTCCTATCGCAACCAGCACGCCGGGCTGAAAACGCTGGCCGATTTCGTCATCGACAACCACTACCCCGAGTGCCGCGACGCGCCGCAGCCCTACGTCGCGCTGCTCGCCGCGGTCACCCGGCGCACTGCCGAACTGATGGCGCAGTGGCAGGCGGTCGGTTTCAGCCACGGCGTGATGAACACCGACAACATGTCGATGCTCGGGCTGACGATCGATTACGGCCCCTTCGGCTTCCTCGATGCCTACGACCCGGGCTACATCTGCAACCACTCCGACGACCAGGGCCGCTATGCCTACGGCCGGCAGCCGGGGGTCGCGCACTGGAACCTGTATGCGCTGGCGCAGGCGCTGCTGCCCTTGCTCGGCGAGGGCGATGCGGCCAGCGAAGCGGCGCTGCCGGTGCTCGAGTCCTACAAGTCCGCCTATGTCGAGGCGATCTCGGCGCGCATGGCCGCGAAGCTGGGCCTGGCGACGGTCGAGGCGGACGACAAGCGCCTGGTCGACGGCCTGCTCGACCGCATGGCCGCCGACCGCAGCGACTTCACGATCAGCTTCCGCCGCCTCGGCCAGTTCGACACCAGCCCGGGCGCGGCGAACGACGCGGTGCGCGATCTCTTCATCGACCGCGAAGCCTTCGACGCCTGGGCGAGCGACTATGCCGATCGGCTGCGCCGCGAAGCCAGCGTCGACGCCGAGCGGCGCGAGCGCATGGACCGGGTCAATCCGAACGTGGTGCTGCGCAATCACCTCGCCGAAATCGCGATCCGCGAAGCCCAGGCCGGCGACTTCAGCGAAATCGCGCGCTTGCTGAAAGTTCTGCAGCGCCCATATGACCTACTCGACGCGCCGGCCGCGCAGTACGCGGCCTTTCCGCCCGACTGGGCGCAAACCATCGAGGTCTCCTGTTCGTCATGACCCAAGCAGACAAGCGTCATTGCATCAATTCGGCTTCGATAGACTTCGAACCCAAGACCTAACGAGACAACCGCCGGCGCGCAGAGCGCGCCAGGCCGCGGACCGATGAAAATCCTCTTCGACTTCCTGCCGATCATCCTGTTCTTCGGCGCCTTCAAGTACGCCGGCGCACACAAGGAATGGGCCTCGGCCTTCGCGACGGATCATTTCGGCTTCCTGGTCTCCGGCGGTGTCGTCGGCGTCAACGAAGGGCCGGTGCTTCTGGCGACGCTGGTCGTGATCGTCGCGAGCCTGGCGCAGATCGGCTACCTGCTGCTGCGCGGCCGCAAGGTGGACCTGATGCTGTGGGTCAGCCTGGGGCTGGTGGTGGTGCTCGGCGGCGCGACCGTCTGGTTCCACAACGAGACCTTCATCAAATGGAAGCCGAGCGCGCTCTACTGGGCGATGGGCCTGAGCTTCCTGATCAGCCAGCTGGTGTTCCGCAAGAACCTGCTGCAGGCGCTGATGGGCGAGCAGCTGGAACTGCCGGCGCCGGTCTGGCGCAAGCTGAGCTTCGCCTGGGTCGGCTTCTTCGCGCTGATGGGCCTGCTCAACCTTTACGTGGCCTACAACTTCTCGACCGATACCTGGGTCAACTTCAAGCTCTTCGGCGGCATCGGGCTGATGCTGCTGTTCACCCTGGCGCAGGGGCTCTTCCTCAGCAAGTACCTGCAGCATGACGAAGCCCCGGCCGCGAAGTCATCGGCGGGCAAGCCATGAGCACGGTCAGCCGTGAAGAGATCGATGCCGTGCTGAGGGCGGCGCTGAGCCCTTCGGAGCTCGAAGTCACCGACGACAGCCACCTTCATGCAGGCCATGCCGGCGCCCGCGAGGGACGTCATTTTTCGGTGCGGATCGTCAGCGAACGCTTCGCCGGCAGCCCTCGATTGGCGCGTCATCGCCTCGTGTATCATGCCCTCGCCCAATTGATCCCCAAGGGCATTCACGCCCTGGCCATCGATGCTCGTGCCCCGCGCGAGGTCTGACGCAACACCCGCACAGTGGCCCTCGCGCGCTGACCCGGCGCAGCGTCCCGGCGACTTCTCCTCCCGCTTCCTCTGAAAGACTAAAGCCATGAAGAAACCGTCCCTGGCTGCCCACGTTTCGTTGGCACTGCTTTCCACCGCGCTGCTGCTGCCGGCGGCGCACGCGCAGAACGTCGCGATCGTGAACGGCAAGGCCGTGCCGAAGGCGCGTGTCGAGGCGCTGATGTCGCAAGCCGTCAAACAAGGCCAGCCGCGCTCGCCCGAACTCGAGGCCCAGGTCAAGGATGAAGTCGTGCTGCGCGAGATCTTCATGCAGGAAGCCGAGAAGCGCGGCTTGGCCGCCTCGCCGGACTACAAGGCGCAGATGGAACTCGCGCGCCAGGGCATCCTGATCCGCGAATTGTTCAATCAGTACCAGTCGAAACATCCGGTGACGGATGCGCAGATCCAGGCCGAATACGACAAGTACAAGGGCCAGTCCGGCGGCACCGAATACCACGCGCGCCATATCCTGGTCGACAAGGAAGAAGACGCCAAGGCGCTGATCGCGAAGATCAAGGCCGGCGGCGATTTCGCCGAGCTGGCCAAGGCGAATTCGAAGGACACCGGCTCGGCGGAAAAGGGCGGCGACCTGGACTGGGCGAACGCCGGCTCCTACGTGCCCGAGTTCTCGCAGGCGATGGCCAAGCTGGAAAAGGGCCAGATGACCGAGGAGCCGGTGAAGTCGCAGTTCGGCTATCACATCATCAAGCTGGAAGACACCCGGCCGGCGCAGTTCCCGCCGCTGGAGCAGGTCAAGCCGCAGATCCAGCAGCGCCTCAGCCAGCAGAGCCTGGCGGAGTTCCGGGACGAGCTGAAGGCGAAGGCGAAGACCGACTACAAGTTTTCGCAGTGACCGAGTGACGGGGGCCAACCCCTCAGATGGCAGGCCTTGCCAGCGGATAGGCCAATTGGCGTTCGTGCCGCATCGACAGCAGCACGACCTCGCGGTCTGAATGAGCGCAGAGCAGCACGTAGCGAGCCAGCACGAGTTCGCGCAACTCGGGCATCCCGAGCGACTCGGCGAGTTGTTTCGTCTGCTCTGCTTGAAACTGGCCCCATCCTGACTTGGCCTGAAGAAATCGAGCGGGCCGGCCACTGGTCGGCGCGAATGACAGCAGTGCCCGCGCCTTCGCCAATTCCGACTGCAGCTTTTTGAAACGCGCCGGCGCAGAAGCCGCCTCCTGCTCGGTCATGAAGCGATTGGCGGCGTTCAGGCAGTCGAGAAAGTTCGGCACGGCCCGAACCCTCGCATTGACAGGAATGCTCACGGTGCCGGTGCGACGACGCCAAGCGCCTTGTCGAGTTCCTCTTCGGACACGAACTGTCCCGCCAGGGCCTGCTGCAAGCCGGTGATGGCGTCTCCGGCCAGCACGAGGTTGGCATGTTCCGCTTCGAGGGCGTGGTAGTAGTCCAGCCGGCGCGCATCGACCAGGGCCACGTAGCTCGCGCCATTTTTGGTCAGCACTTTCTCCGCGCCGTTGCCCACCACGTCTTCGGCCAACTCGGTCAGCTTGGCGCGCGCTTCGCTGATGGGAACGATGTCCAGGGCTCGCAGCGACATTTGCATGTATCCGTTAAGATCTACGTTAAAGCAGTGTAGGCGCTCGGACCCAAATTTGCCAACTTGCCTTCCACTCGCCCCGCCTCGATGCGCAATTGCCGGTCGCAGCGCGCCGCGATGCCGCGGTCATGCGTGACCAGCACGAGCGTCGTGCCCGCTTCCCGGTTCAGCTCGAACATCAGCTGCATCACCGTCTCGCCGGTCGCGAAATCGAGGCTGCCGGTGGGCTCGTCGGCCAGCAGGACTGCCGGCCGCACGACGAAGGCGCGTGCCAGCGCGACCCGTTGCTGCTCGCCGCCGGACAGCACTTTCGGATAGTGGCCCAGGCGCTCGCCGAGGCCGACCCGCTTCAGCATTTCGGTCGCCTGCGCGCGGGCATCGTTGCGGCCCTGCAGCTCGAGCGGCAGCATCACGTTCTCCAGCGCGGTCAGGTTGCCGAGCAGCTGGAAACTCTGGAAGACGAAGCCCAGCCTCTCGGCGCGCACCGCAGCACGCGCGTCTTCGTCGAGCGCGAACAGATCGGTGCCGGCAAGGCGCACGGTGCCCGTGCTCGGCGTGTCCAGCCCGGCGATGATCGACAGCAAGGTGCTCTTGCCGGAGCCGGAGGCCCCGACGATGGCCGCGGATTCGCGCACGTTCAGGCTGAAGTCGATCTCGTGGAGTATGGTCAGCGATCCCGTCGAGTCGCGCACCTGCTTGGTGACGCGCTCGACTTCGATGATGGGTTCAGACATGGGCAATGGAGTGGGAGTGTGTGCGCGCCGACGGCTGCTGGGCCACTGTAGCGTGTTGATGCTGGCCTTCGGGCTGGCGGGGCCGGGGCTGCTGCCGGCGGCCGCGGCGCAGAACCAGGCCGCACCGGCACCGACCGTGCTCGTCGTCGGCGACAGCCTCTCCGCCGAATACGGTCTGGCGCGCGGCAGCGGCTGGGTCTCGTTGCTCGAACGCCGGCTGGCGACGGAGAAGATCGCGGCCAGCGTGGTGAATGCCAGCATCAGCGGCGATACCACCTCGGGCGGCCGCTCGCGACTGCCGCCGTTGCTGAAGCAGCATCACCCGTCGATCGTGATCGTCGAGCTCGGCGCCAACGACGCCCTGCGCGGCCTGCCGCTCGCGATGACGCAGAGCAACCTGACCGAGATGACCCGCGCCGCCAAGGCCGCCGGCGCCAAGGTGCTGCTCGTCGGTATGCAGCTGCCGCCGAACTACGGCCGGGTCTATGGCGAGCAGTTCGCCGGTTTGTTCAGCGAAGTCGCCAAGGCCGAAGGCGCGGCGCTGGTGCCGTTTCTGCTTGCCGGCGTGGCCGATTCGCCGGATGCCGCGACGCTGTTCCAGGCCGATCACATCCACCCGACCGCCGCCGCGCACCCGCGCATGCTGGAAAACGTCTGGGCCGGACTGAAGCCCTTGCTGCCGTCGGCTTCGGCCAAGGCGGCGGGTGCGGCGAAGAGCCGCTGAGAAGGCCTCACACGACCCGCGCACGCCGGCAGCGTAAGGGCCCGCCGGGCCCGCGAGCAGCGGGCTCGCGCTCTCAGCCGGCGGCAAGGCGGCTGCGCGCTGCCTCGCGCCTCAGCCGGCTTCAGCGCTGATTCTGATTCTGGTTGTCGCGCTCGCGCGGGCCGCCGAACACACGCCCATCCTGCGCCCGGGCGGGCGGCTGCGCCCCCGGCGCGGGCTGGGCCGGGGGCGCAGGCGCTCGCTGCACCGCCGGCGGAGGTGGTGCCGGTGCAGGCGCGGGAGCGCGCATCGCCGGCGGCACCGGGTGCGGCGGCTGGGCTTGCGCTTGCTGCGGCGGCGGCGCAGGCCGCTGCTGCTGGGGTTGCTGCTGTTCACGCACCTGGGGCGGCATCGGCTGCTGCGGCGGCCGCGGCTGCTGCGGCTGCACCGGCTGTTGCACCGGCGGCGGGGGCACCGGGCGCGGCTGCGGCTGCGGCTGCGGCTGCGGCTGCGGCTGTGATTGCGGCTGCGCTTCGCCGCGACGTTCCTGGTGCTGGCCGAGCCCTTGCAGGATCGGCACCTGCGAGCGCTCTGTCGGCGGAGGCGGCGCGCTGCGCTGCTGCTGCGGCACGGGCTGTGCCGGCAGGACGGCGGCCGGCGCTGCCTCATGCACCGGCGCGGCCGGTCGCACGCCACCCGGCTGCGGTGCGCCGACTCTCCCTGCCGCCGTGGGCGGAGGCGGCACGAGCTGGCCTTCGCGCGCCGCGCCACGCTGCTGCAGTTGCTCCATCGCCCGCTGATCGGCTTCCGATGGGCCCGTCCTGCGCGGCTCCGGCGCACCGGCCTGCGGCGGCAGGAACGGCACTTTGGGCATCGCGGTGGGCGGCCGGCCGGGTTGCTGCGCCGGGACCGGCACCGGGGCACCCGATTGACCCTGCTCACGCGCCCTCTCCACCGGCGAGGCCTCACGCTCACGCGGGCCGACGACGCGGATCGGCGGCGGCGCGGCGGGCCTGCCCTGCGCCGGCATCGCCGGTGCGGTCACCGGCGCGGCATTCGTCAAGCGCTGCTGCGCCAATGCCCCCGCCGTCGCCGGCGGGGCGGCCTGCCGCGCGACCGGCCCAACCGGCTCGCGCCGCGCCAGCACGCTCGCCGGCACGACGGTCACTGCATTGGCGTTGCCGCGGTTGACGTAGTGCGACTGGTTCATCACCTCGTTCGGGTTCCTGATGATCTTGCCGATGTCGCCGACGGACGACACCTGACCGCTGTTGACCCTGCGCACGTACGGCTGGCTCACCTGGTAACCCGGCACGTAGACCTCGCGCGGCCCGAGCGGGAACCAGCCGACGGTCGGACCGCGGCCGTCGCGGTCGCGCCACCCCCCATGGGCGCGTCGATCGCCATGGTCCCCGCGGTCACCGCGGCCCGGCCCGCCGCCGACCCAGGCCACCAGCGCCGGTGCGTACACCGGGCGGCGCTCGTAGCGCCCCGGCGACCAGCACCAGCGATTGCGGTAGGAGACCCAGCGCCCGTAGTGGAACGGCGCAAAACCCCAGGGCGCGTCGTCGACCCAGGTCCAGCCCCAGGGCCTGACCCAGGCCCAGCGTCCGTAGCGATAAGGCGCCCAGTCGACCGCGACCACGGCGGGCATCCACACCGCGCCGTAGTCCGGCGTCTGCTGCCAGCTGCCGTATTGCGCCAGGTCTTCCGCGCCGGTCATTTCGGGCGACACGTAGGCCTGCGGCACGGCCGTGCGCACGGCCGCCTGGTCGCGCGCGCTGACCCAGTCCGAGAAGGCGTCGCGCTCCGGCGTGCCGTAGTTGTAGCGCAGCCCGTTGTCTTCCCAGATGTCGACCCGCTGGCCCGATGCGAGCGCCAGTTCCTCGCCCGCGCCGATGAAGCGCAGGCTGCCGCTCAACGCGCTGGCGGTGCTGGCGTTGTCGTTTCTGTCGATGCGGTAGAGCCCGGGCAGCTGCGACTGGAAACGCCCTTCCGCGGTGTCCACCTCGATCTGGTCCGCAACGTCGCGCGAACGCACCGTCAGCGCCAGGCTGCCGCTCGCGACCTGGAAGCGCAGCTGGCTGTCGTCGATCGCGAGCACTTCGAGCTGCGTGCCGCCGTCGAGCCGCAAGGTGGCCGAGCCGACCTGCACTTCCGCGCGCGCACCGTCATCGGTGGCGAGCTGATCGCCGCTGGTCAAGGGCTGGTTGCGCACCGCTTCGACCCAATCACCGGTGTCCGGCGTGTAGAGCCAGACGGCGCCCTGCATGTCGGCGAGGCGCCCGACCCGGCCTGGCGGATCGGCCCAGGCCGGCGACGCCGTCGCTGCAAACAGCATCAGCCCCACGACCAACGCGGCCAACGAACCCGGCCATTGGCCGAGCGCAGGCCAACGGGCAAAAAAACCATCACGAGACATGTTCGGCCCTGGACAACAAAGGTTTTCGACGCCAGCCCGAAGCGGCCGGCATTCAAAACCATTTGAGGCGTGTAACGCGCTATTGCATCCCTGCGCCGACCGGACTTACACGCGGTTAACTTCGCTGACTTTCAGTCGTCAGCGGTATCGGCCAATTCCGGGAAGAGCACGCTGGTGAATCCGAAGCGGCTGAAGTCGCGGATGCGCATCGGATAGAGCTTGCCGATCAGGTGATCGCATTCGTGCTGCACCACGCGGGCATGAAAACCTTCGGCCTCGCGATCGATCACGGCACCGTATTGATCGAAACCCCGGTAGCGGATGCGCGCCGCACGCGGCACCACGCCGCGCATGCCGGGCACCGAGAGGCAGCCTTCCCAGCCTTCTTCTTCCTCGTCCGAGAGCGGTGTGATCACCGGATTGATCAGCACCGTGCGCGGCACCGGCGGCGCATCCGGATAGCGCTGGTTGTTCGCGAATCCGAAGATCGCCAGCTGCAGGTCCACGCCGATCTGCGGCGCGGCGAGCCCGGCGCCGTTGACCGCCTCCATCGTCTCGAACATATCGGCGATCAGCGCATGCAGCGCGGGCGTGTCGAACTCGGTCACCGGCTGCGCGATGCGCAGCAGCCGCGGATCGCCCATCTTGAGAATCTCTCGAACCGTCATGGCCCCACTCCAGAGGATTGAAAAGGAATCTGCGATCAGCCGGCGAGCATTTCAAGCAGCCGGGCTTCGTCGATCACCGTGATGCCGAGCGTGGTGGCCTTCTCCAGCTTGCTGCCGGCCTCTTCGCCCGCGACCACGAAATGGGTCTTCTTCGAGACCGAGCCCGAGACCTTGCCGCCGGCGGACTCGATCCGGTCCTTGGCCTCATCGCGGCTCAGGGTCGGGAAGGTGCCGGTGAGCACGAAGGTCTGGCCGAGCAGCGGCTTCGGCGTGGTGTCGGCGGTGCCGTCGTCTTCCTTCCAGTGGATGCCGCAGGCGCGCAGCTGTTCGACCACCTCGCGGTTGTGCGGCTGGGCGAAGAACGTGTGGATGCTTTGCGCGACGATCGGCCCGACGTCGTTGACTTCGAGCAGCTGCGCCTCGCTCGCATCGAGCACCCGGTCGAGCTGGCCGAAGTGCTTGGCCAGGTCCTTCGCTGTGGTCTCGCCGACGTGGCGGATGCCGAGCGCATAGAGGAAGCGGCCGAGCGTCGTCTGCTTGCTCTTCTCCAGCCCGTCGACCAGGTTCTGCGCGCTCTTCTCGGCCATGCGCTCCAGCTCGGAGAGCTTCGCGATGCCGAGCTTGTAGAGCTCCGGCAGGGTGCGCACGATGCCGGCGTCGACCAGCTGGTCGACCAGCTTGTCGCCCAGGCCTTCGATGTCCATCGCGCGCCGCCCGGCGAAGTGCAGGATCGCCTGCTTGCGCTGCGCGGCGCAGAAGAGCCCGCCCGAGCAGCGCCAGTCGACCTCGCCCTCCTCGCGCGTGATCTCGCTGCCGCACACCGGGCATTGCCCGCCGAGCTTCTTGTAGAGATCGAAGGGCTGCGAATCGGCCCGGCGCTTCTCTTCGATGCGGCCGACCACCTCGGGGATCACGTCGCCGGCGCGGCGCACGATCACGGTATCGCCGATGCGCACGTCCTTGCGGTCGATCACGTCCTGGTTGTGCAAGGTGGCATTGCTCACCGTCGTGCCGCCGACGAAGACCGGCTGCAGCTTGGCGACCGGCGTCAGCTTGCCGGTGCGGCCGACCTGCACGTCGATATCCAGCAGCAAGGTGATCTGCTCCTGCGCCGGGTACTTGTGCGCGACCGCCCAGCGCGGCTCGCGCGACTTGAAGCCGAGCGTTTCCTGCAGGCCCCGGTCGTTGACCTTGTAGACCACGCCGTCGATGTCGAAAGGCAGCTCGTCGCGCCGCGTGGCGATCTGCTGGTGATAGCGAATCAGCCCTTCGGCACCGTGTTCGATCGCGCTGTCCGGGCTCACCGGCAGGCCCATCTTCTTGAATGCCGCGAGCAGGCCGGATTGGTTGGCCGGCACCGTCCAGCCGGCGACCTCGCCGAGCGCGTAGGCGACGAAGGTCAGCGGCCGTTTGGCGGCTTTGCCGGCGTCGAGCTGGCGCACCACGCCGGCGGCCGCATTGCGCGGGTTGACGAAGGTCTTTTCGCCTTTCGCGCCGCCTTCGATCAGCTTGCGCTGGCGTTCGTTCAGGGCCTCGAAATCGTCGCGCCGCATGAAGACCTCGCCGCGCACCTCGATCACCGCCGCGTCGACAGCGCGCAGCCGCTTCGGCACGCTGGCGATCATGCGCACGGTGTGGGTCACGTCTTCGCCGGTCTCGCCGTCGCCGCGGGTCGCGGCCTGCACCAGCGCGCCTTGTTCATAGCGCAGGTTGATCGCCAGGCCGTCGAACTTCAGCTCGGCGTTGTACTCGACCGGCGGCGCGGCTTCGTCCAGCGCCAGCGCCTTGCGCACCCGTGCATCGAACTTCTCCGCGCCCGCCGGGGTCGTATCCGTCTCGGTGTGGATCGACAGCATCGCGACCCGGTGGCGTACCGGCGTCAGGCCTTCGAGCACCGCGCCGATGACGCGCTGCGTCGGCGAGTCGGGCGTCAGCAGATCGGGGTGTTCGGCTTCCAGCGCCTGCAGTTCCTGGAACAGCTTGTCGTATTCGGCGTCGGGGATCGACGGCTCGTCGAGCACGTAGTAGCGATGGGCATGGTCCTGCAATTGCGCGCGCAGCGCGGCGACTCTTGCAGCCGGAGAGGAGGAAGTAGAGCTCATGCCGCATTGTCGAACAGGCCGGCCGCATTGGCCCCGGCCCCGCCGATCCTGACTTTTCTCTTAGCATCGCCCTCCCCGCCACCCCGGTCCCCACCGTCATCTGCCATGGCGCATACCTCCCGCTTCGTCCTGCTGCCCACGCGGGGCTTCACCGCCGACCTGCCGCTCACTTCGAGCGACACCTCGGACTTCCTGCTGAGCATGGCGAGCGGCGGCGAATGGCGCGCCACCACGGCGGCGCGCTCGCCGCGCATGACGGTGCTCGATTCGATCCACGGCAACGGCGCGAAGCTGGTGGCGCTGTCGGACGTCGCGCTGGTGCGGCTGAAACGCGAGCAGCCGGGGCTGCGCGTCGTGCCCGAGGTGTTCTATCCGCCGGCGCAGGCGCCGCGTCCGCGGCCCTTGATCGGGGTGCAGGCGTTCAGCGCGCGCGTCGATCTGGCGCGCAAGCGGGTCAGGATCGTTTTCCAGGGCAGCGGCAAGCCGGTGCGCGATGTCGACGTGATCGCCTTCACCGATTTCGCCGCGCGCCGCGGCGCCAGCGCGAAGACGAATGCGAAGGGCGAAGTCCGGCTCGACCTGCCGCCCGAGACACGCCGGCTCGAACGCATCTACCTCTACCCGGCGCACGGCGCCTGGCCGATGCTGCTGGAAAACTGGCCGCTCGACGACGGCCTGATCCAGCTCGCGCCGATCGATCCGGGCTTCGTCGATTCGCGCATCAAGGCCTACCCGAAGCGGGCGCCGGGCGACGGCGCCGGCGTGACGGTCGGCGTGATCGATACCGGCGTCGGCCCGCATGCCGCGCTGCGGGTCGCGGGCGGGCTGAACACCGTCACCGGCGAGGACCCGGCGGACTGGTCCGACAGCCATGACCACGGCACCCACGTGGCCGGCATCCTCGCCGGGCGCGGCGCGGGCTTTCGCGGCGTCGCCTCGGGCGTCAGCTTGCGCGCCTACCGGGTCTTCGGCAAGAACGCGGACGGCGCCTCCAGCTTCGCGATCGCGAAGGCGATCGACCGCGCCGTCGCCGACGGCTGCGACCTGCTGAACCTGAGCCTGGGCGGCGGACCGGACGACCCGACCACCGGCGAGGCGATCAAGGCGGCGCGGGCCAAGGGCGTGGTCTGCGTGGTCGCGGCGGGCAATGACGGCGGCGCCGTCTCCTGGCCCGGCAAGCACCCGCTGGTGATGGCGGTATCCGCACTCGGCTACGAGGGCTTGTGGCCGGCCGGCTCGATGCAATCCGCCTGCGTCCAGCCGCCCCCCGGCAAGAACCGTTGCTTCATCGCCGACTTCTCCAACACCGGCGCGGAGATCGACCTCACCGGCCCCGGCGTCGGCGTGGTCTCCTGCATCCCGCACGACCGCTTCGGCGTGATGGACGGCACCTCGATGGCCTGCCCCGCCGTCACCGGCGCGATCGCACGCCGGCTCGCTGCCGATCTGACGGTGCTGCAGATGGCGCGCGACGGCGAACGCTCCGATGCGATCGTCAAGCTCGGGCTGACCGCGGCGCGCGACATGGGGCTGCCGCCCTACCTGCAGGGCGCGGGGCTGGCTTGACAATGCAGCCCCCAGGACTCGGCAAGCCGAGTCCGCCCCCCGAGGGGGTCAAGGATCCTCGGGAGCGGCCCTTCGGTTCCTTGAGAGGCGTATCATCCGCAAAGACCATGAAACGTTATGTCCTCCGCTACGCTGGCGCTTCAGCCGCCAACGACAGCTGTCCCGAAGCCAGCCGGCTGGTGCGGCGGGCGGGCGGGCGCGTGATCGACGACGCGCCGAACATGCTGCTGGTCGAGGGCAGCCCTGCCACCTGCAAGGCCTTGGCGGAGTTGCTGCCGGACTGGACCTTGAGCCTCGACGCGGTCACACCGCTGCCGGGCGTGCCACGTCCCGCCGTGCGCGGCGCCAGCCGCCGCAGCTGATCCCTCACCCCGCCGAGCGGGGCGCGCTTTCCCTCGGTTGATCGCCGGCCGCTCGAGGCGTAGTCTCCGGCGCGCTGCGGCCTCCGGTCCGCGCAAACCCAGAGCATGCACGTACAGCAGCGCGTCCGGCGATGCGGCGGCTGTCACGTCGAGATCCCGCCGAGCACGACACTTCAACGGAGACAAGCCATGACAGAAAGTGCGACAAGCCCCTCGACACGCGCCCCGAACTGGCTCGCCGCGTTCGACGCCGCGCTCCAGCGCCAGGATCTGCCCGCGGTACGCGCCCTCTTCGATGCCGACAGCTACTGGCGCGACCTGGTCAGCTTCACCTGGAACATCAAGACCGCGGAAGGCCTCGACCAGATCGAGGCCATGCTGCAAGCCACCCTGCCCCACGTCAAGCCGAGCCACTGGCAGATCGAAGGCGAAGCCACTGAAGCCGGCGGCATCGTCGAGGCCTGGTTCACTTTCGAGACCGCGGTGGCCCGCGGCCGCGGCCATCTGCGCCTGAAGGACGGCCGCTGCTGGACCCTGCTGACGACGATGACCGCGCTGAAAGGCTTCGAAGAGAAGAAGGGGGCGCAGCGCATCAAGGGCACCGAGCACGGCGCCGCGGCCGAGCGCAAGAGCTGGCTCGAACGCAAGACCGAACACGACGCCCGGCTCGGCTACGAGGAACAGCCCTATGCCGTGATCGTCGGCGGCGGCCACGGCGGCATCGGCCTGGGCGCGCGGCTGAAGCGCCTCGGCGTGCCGACGATCATCGTCGAACGCAACGCCAGACCGGGCGACTCCTGGCGCAACCGCTACAAGTCGCTGTGCCTGCACGACCCGGTCTGGTACGACCACATGCCCTATCTGCCCTTCCCGGACGACTGGCCGGTCTTCTCGCCGAAGGACAAGATCGGCGACTGGCTCGAGATGTACACCAAGGTGATGGAGCTGAACTACTGGCATTCGACCGAATGCGAGAGCGCCAGCTTCGACGAGGCGAATCAGGAGTGGACGGTCACCGTGCGGCGCGAAGGCAAGCCGGTCGTGCTACGGCCCAAGCAGCTCGTCTTCGCACTCGGCGTCTCGGGCTTCCCGAACGTGCCGCAGATCGCCGGCGCCGAGACCTTCAAGGGCCAGCAGCACCATTCCAGCCAGCACCCCGGCGGCGACGCCTGGCGCGGCAAGAAAGCGGTGGTGCTCGGCTCCAACAACTCGGCCCACGACATCTGCGCCGACCTGTGGGAGCACGGCGCCGACGTGACGATGATCCAGCGCTCGACCACCCACATCGCGCGCTCCGACTCGCTGATGGAACTCGCGCTCGCCGCGCTCTATTCGGAAGAAGCGGTGGCCAATGGCGTGACCACCAACAAGGCCGACCTGATCTTCGCCTCGGTGCCATACAAGATCATGCACAGCTTCCACATCCCGGTCTACGAGGAGATGAAGAAGCGCGATGCGGACTTCTATGCGCGGCTGGAGAAAGCCGGCTTCCTGCTCGACTTCGGCGATGACGAATCCGGCCTCTTCATGAAGTACCTGCGCCGCGGCTCGGGCTACTACATCGACGTCGGCGCCTCCGAGCTGGTCGCCGACGGCCGCATCAAGCTGAAGAGCGGCGTCAACATCGAGCGCATCACCGACAACTCGGTGGTGCTGAGCGATGGCACCGAGCTGCCCGCCGACCTGATCGTCTATGCCACCGGCTATGGCTCGATGAACGGCTGGGTCGCCAAGCTGGTCTCGCCCGAAGTGGCGGACAAGGTCGGCAAATGCTGGGGCCTGGGCTCGGACACGACCAAGGATCCGGGCCCGTGGGAAGGCGAGCTGCGCAACATGTGGAAGCCGACCGCGCAGCCGCAGATGTGGTTCCACGGCGGCAACCTGCACCAGTCGCGCCATTACTCGGAGTTCCTCGCGCTGCAGCTGAAGGCGCGCATGGAAGGCCTGCCGACCCCGGTGTACGGCCGGGGCGAGGTGCACCACACGCGCTGAGGAAATGGGGCGGCGCCGGCCGACGCAGCGATCGGTCGCGCGCTCTGAATCGGATACTGCGGGCCTCGTGCCCACGGCTTCTTGCTCATGACCTCACCTGATCCCGATTGCACGGTCAACCCGACCGACGACACCGAAGAAGGCCAGCGGCTGGCCGCGCGCCATGTCCGCTGGCGGCAATGGGGGCCCTACCTGAGCGAACGCCAGTGGGGCACGGTACGCGAGGACTACAGCGCCGCCGGCGATGCCTGGGAGTACTTCCCGCACGAGCATGCACGCAGCCGCGCCTACCGCTGGGGCGAAGACGGCATCGGCGGATTCGCCGACGACCGGCTCAATCTCTGCCTCTCGGTCGCGATGTGGAACGGCCGCGACGCGATCCTGAAGGAACGGCTCTTCGGCCTGACGAATGGCGAAGGCAATCACGGCGAGGACGTCAAGGAACAGTACTACTACCTCGACGGCGTGCCGACGCATTCCTACATGCGCATGCTCTACAAGTATCCGCAGTCGGCCTTCCCTTATGACGAACTGCTGAGCGTGAATGCGAGGCGCGGGCTCGAAGACCGCGAGTACGATCTGACGGATACCGGCGTATTCGATGACGACCGCTACTTCGACGTCGAGATCGAATATGCCAAGGCCGCGCCGAACGAGATCGTGCTGCGCGTCAGCGTGACCAATCGTGGCCCCGAGGCCGCCACCCTGCACCTGCTGCCTCAGCTGTGCGCGCGCAACAAATGGTCCTGGAAACCCGGCCGGCTGAAGCCGCGCCTGCATGCCGATGGCGACGACGTGGTGCGCTGCGAGGATCTCGACCTGCCGCCGATGAGCCTGCACTGCGACGGCTCGCCGACCCTGCTGTTCTGCGAGAACGAGACCAACACGCGTTTGTTCGGCGAGGACGCCGAAGGCGCCGATCCCGCCGCTGGCCACGGCCGCTACTTCAAGGACGGCATCAACGACTGGCTGCTGCAGCGCAACTCCGCTGCGGTGAACCCCGCGCGCGAGGGCACCAAGGTCGCGGCCCACTACCGCTTCGAGATCGCCGCCGGCGGCCGCGCCGCCGTGCGCCTGCTGCTCGCACCGACCACGACCCCTCTGCCGGCCTTGCCGCTGGACGACATCGTCGAGCTGCGCCGCGCCGAAGCCGACGCCTACTACGCCGCCCTGCAGCGCGGCCTCGCCGATGCGGACAGCCGTCTCGTGCAGCGCCAGGCGCTGGCCGGCATGCTGTGGTCCAAGCAGTACTACCACTTCGACGTGCGCGAGTGGCTGAACGGCGACCCGCTGCAGCCGCCGCCGCCCGAGTCGCGCAAGTCCGGCCGCGACGCGGACTGGGGCCATCTGAGCAATGGCGAAGTGCTGTCGGTCCCCGACAAATGGGAGTACCCGTGGTACGCCGCCTGGGATCTGGCTTTCCATTGCGTGACCTATGCGCTGATCGATCCGGCGTTCGCAAAATCGCAGCTGGTGCTGCTCACCCAGTCCCGCTACATGCACCCGAACGGCCAGCTGCCGGCCTATGAATGGGCTTTCGGCGATGCCAACCCGCCGGTGCATGCCTGGGCCGCCCTGCAGATCTACCAGATCGACCGCCAGCGCAGCGGCATCGGCGACACGGTTTTCCTCGAGCGCATCTTCCACAAGCTCATGCTCAACTTCACCTGGTGGGTGAACCGCAAGGATTCGGAAGGCCGCAACATCTTCCAGGGCGGCTTCCTCGGGCTCGACAACATCGGCCTGTTCGATCGCAGCAAGCAGTTGCCGACCGGCGGCACGCTGGATCAATCCGACGGCACCGCCTGGGTCTCGATGTATGCACTGAACCTGATGCGCATCGCCCTGGAGCTGGCGATGCAGCACCACGTCTACGAAGACCTGGCGACCAAGTTCTTCGAACACTTCCTCTACATCTCGGAAGCGGTGCACGGCAGCGGCGGCCACACCGGCACCGGCCTGTGGGACGACGGCGACGGCTTCTACTACGACGTGCTGCGCCGCCCCGGCCAGCCCGATCTGCCGCTGCGCGTGCGCTCGATGGTCGGGCTGATTCCGCTCTTCGCGGTGGAAGTCCTGCACGATGAATTTGCCGAGGCGATGCCGGCCTTCAGCGCCCGGCTCGAATGGTTTCTCGAACATCGGCCGGATCTGGCGGCACTCGTCTCGCATTTCACCGACAAGAACCGGCTCGAATACCGTCTGCTCTCGCTGATGCGCCGCGAGCGACTCAAGCGGACCCTGACTCGATTGCTGGACGAAGCCGAATTCCTGTCGCCATACGGCATCCGCGCGCTCTCGAAGTATCACGAGGCCCACCCCGCGGTCTTTGCGCAGAACGACGAGGAATTCGTCGTGCGCTACACACCGGGCGAAGGCACGACCCGCGCCTTCGGCGGCAACTCCAACTGGCGCGGGCCGATCTGGATGCCGGTCAATTTCCTGATCATCGAAGCGCTCTACAAGTACCAGACCTTTTATGGCGATGACTTCGTCGTGGAGTTTCCGACCGGTTCAGGCAGGAGCTTCACGCTGGAACAGATCGCCGAACAACTGACGCAGCGCCTGACCGGCCTTTTCCTGCGCGGCGCCGATGGCCGGCGAGTCGCGTTCGGCGACGACACCCGTCAGCAGCAGGACCCGCACTTTCGCGATCACCTGCTGTTCCATGAATACTTCCACGGCGAGACCGGGCGCGGCCTCGGCGCCTCGCACCAGACCGGCTGGACCGGCTTGATCGCGATCCTGCTGCATCCGCGCGCCGAGTGCGACGCGGCGAACCATTCGGTCACCGCCGCGGCCACGACGACCTCGCCTTCCGGCCCGCCGGTGCCCGAACCCGTTTGCGCCTAGCCGCGGCTGCGTGCGGCCGCGACTTGCCCGCTGCTCGGCCGGCCGGTGCGTGCGGAACAGGTTGTGCGCAGAGGCCACCAGGGCCACGTGCGAAAACGCCTGCGGGAAATTGCCGGCCAGTCGGCGGCGGACCGGATCGTATTCCTCGGCCAGCAATCCGACGTCATTGCGCAATGCCAGCAGCCGATCGAACAAGTGCCGCGCATCGTCCAGTCGGCCGAGCATCGTGTAGGCATCGACGAGCCAGAAGCTGCAAGCCAGAAAAACACCCTCGCCCGGCTCCAGGCCGTCGTCGGTGACGGCAGTGTCATAGCGCATCACGAAGCCGTTCTTCAGCAGGCGCGATTCGATCGCGGCCACCGTGCCGATGAAGCGCGGGTCCTCCGCGGCAATGAAGCCGAGGGCCGGCAATTGCAGCAAGGCCGCATCGAGCAGCCGGCCGCCATAGGCTTGCACGAAACTGCCGAGCGAGCTGTCAAAAGCTTTCTCGCAGACATCGTCATGGATCGCCTGCCGGATGCCGCGCCAGTGCTGCACCGGCCCGTCCAGTCCGAAATGTTCGACTGCCTTGACCGCACGATCGAAAGCCACCCAGGCCATGACCTTCGAGAACGTGAAGTGCTGCGGCGGGCCGCGCACCTCCCACATGCCGGAGTCCGGCTCGCGCCAGACCTTCTCGAGATGGCGCAGCAAGGCGCGCTGCAATCGCCAGTCGATCGCGCCGCTGCCCAGGCCGCCGCAACGCGCCTGGTGCAGCGCATCCATCACCTCGCCATACACGTCGAGCTGCACTTGCGCATGCGCCGCATTGCCGATGCGCACCGGCACCGAAGCTTCGTATCCCGGCAGCCACGGAAGTTCCCATTCGCTCAGCCGGCGCTCGCCGGCCACGCCGTACATGATCTGCATCTGCGCCGGATCGCCCGCGATCGCGCGCAGCAGCCAGTCGCGCCACGCCGCGGCTTCGCCGTAGTAGCCGGCATTCATGAATGCGAGCAAGGTCAGCGTGGCATCGCGCAACCAGCAATAACGATAGTCCCAATTGCGTTCACCGCCGAATCTTTCCGGCAGCGAGGTGGTTGGCGCCGCAACAATGCCGCCGCTCGGCGCATAGATCAGCGCACGCAGGCTGATCAACGAACGCACGACCTCGTCCTTGCAGGCTCCCTGCTCGGTGCTGCGTGCGACCCAGTCCTGCCAGAAGCGTTCGGTCTCGCGTATCGAGTCATTGACGTCCATGGATTCGGGTGGCGGCAGATGCGAGGGGCCGTAGGCGAGTGAAAACGATCGGCAATCGCCGGCCTTCAGTTCGAATTCGCTGACGGTGCGCAGATCTGCGCCACGCATCGCGACCTCGCTGCTCAGCACCACCATGTCCGGCCCGCAGACCGCCATCACGGCATGGCGATCGATCCGGCTGACCCAGGGCACGGCAGCACCGTAGCCGAAGCGCAGCACCAACTCCATGCGCATCGAGACCCGCCCTTCGAGGCACAGCGCGCGACGCATCAGCCGCGAGTTGGTACCGTCGGCCGGCATGAAGTCGTGGATCTCGACAATACCGCCATCGGTCTCGAAGCGGGTCTCCAGAATCAGCGTGTCGGCGCGGTATCGGCGCGAGGCCGCCAGGCCGCCCTGCTGCGGCGCGATGAGCCAGCGGCCGTTGTCGGGCGTGCCCAGCAATGCCGCGAAGCAGGCCTCGGAATCGAACCGTGGCCAGCACAGCCAATCGATCGATCCGTCGCGGCCGACGAGCGCTGCGCTGCGGCAGTCCCCGATCAGAGCGTAGTCTTCCAGAGTCAATGGCATGGTCTAGGAACCGGGTATCCCCGGCCGGTCGATTCGAGCCGCAATCATCGCGGCGGATGCATGCGGAACTCAGTGCCCGGATAATGAAAAAGGTTTCAATTGGCAATCCGTGACCACGGATTTATAGAATCCTTTATGCTCTCGACTTCTCATCCAGTCGCATGGAGCTCACTCAATGGCCAAAAACTACGAACAACTCGTCAAGCAGATCGACGTATTGAAGCGGGAGGCGGAGGCAGTCAAGAAGAAGGAAGTTGCCGAGGTCATCGGCAAGATTAAAGTCGCGATCGATTTCTACGGACTGACGCCGGAAGAACTCTTCGGCAAGTCGGCCGTCGCCAAGCGGGCCGGCGCGTCGCCCCGGGCCAAGTCGGCCGCCGGCGACGGCGCCGCTCGTTTCAGCGACGGCGCGGGCAATACCTGGGTGGGCCGCGGCCCGCGCCCGCAATGGCTGCGCGACGCGATCGCCAGCGGCAAGTCGCTGAAGGACTTCGCCGTCGAGGGTGCGCCGGCCGCCAAGGCCGCCGTGAACGGCAGCGCGCCCGCCACCGGCAAGGCAGCGGGCAAGAAGTACCTCAGCGCGGTCAAGTACCGCGATGACGCCGGCCACGAATGGAGCGGCCGCGGCCCGAAGCCGACCTGGGTGAAGGACGCTCTCGCCGCGGGCAAGACCCTGCAAGATATCGCCGTCTGACCGCGGTGGACTATGACTTCGACCTGCTGACGCTCGGCGCCGGCTCGGGTGGCGTGGCTGCATCGCGCCGCGCCGCGATGCATGGCGCCAAGGTGGCGGCGATCGAAGGCAGCCGGGTCGGCGGCACCTGCGTGATTCGCGGCTGCGTGCCGAAGAAGCTGATGATGTACGCGGCGCGATATGGCGACGCGATCCGTGAAGCCGCCGGTTATGGCTGGTCGGTCGAGCATCCGCGCTTCGAGATGGCACGCTGGGCCTCGGCCAAGGCCGCCGAGACCTCGCGGCTGGAACGCGTCTATCACCATCTGCTCGAAGGCGCCAAGGTCGAGCTGATCGAAGGCTGGGCGCGGGTCGATGGACCGCACACCGTGATCGTCGGCGAGCGCAAGCTGACGGCGCGGCATCTGCTGATCGCGACCGGCGCGTCCCCGGTGCGCGACAGCATCCCCGGCATCGAAGACTGCGCCACCTCCGATGAGCTGCTCGATCTGCAAAGCCTGCCGCCGCGTGCGGCGGTGGTCGGCAGCGGCTACATCGCCTGCGAGTTCGCCAGCATCCTGTCGCGGCTTGGTGTCGAAGTCAGCATGTTCTTCCGCAGCCGCCTGCCGCTGCGCGGCTTCGACGAAGACTTGCGTACCCGCACTGCCGCGGCCTTGACCGCGAACGGCGTGCATCTGCATCCCGGCACCGCGCCGACGCGGATTCAGCGCGCCGGCGCTTCATTCATGCTGATCGCCGCGGATGAACGTGTGCGCGAATTCCCGTTCGTGCTGAACGCGACCGGCCGTGCGCCGAACACCCGCGGGCTCGGCCTCGAGACGCTGGGCATCACGCTCGGCCCGGCCGGCGAGGTGCCGGTGAACGCCAGCCTCGCGACCGCGGCCGCTGAAGTCCACGCGATCGGCGACGTGACCAACAAGAAGAACCTGACGCCGGTGGCGATCGCCGAGGGCCGTGCGCTCGCCGATTCGCTGTTCGGCGCGGAGCCGCGCGAGGTCGACCTGAGTCTGGTCCCGAGTGCGGTCTTCACGCTGCCGCCGTTGGCGACCGTCGGCATGAACGAGTCGGAGGCTGCCGAGGCCGGCCACAGCGTCGATGTCTACGAGTCGGAGTTCCGCCCGATGCGCCAGGCCTTCATCGATGGCAAGGAGCAGACCTACATGAAGCTGCTCGTCGATGCCGGCGACCAGCGCGTGCTGGGCATCCACATGCTCGGCACCGACGCGCCGGAGATCATCCAGAGCCTCGCAGTGGCGATGAGCTGCGGCGCGACCAAGCCGCAATTCGATCGCACGATCGCGATGCATCCGACAGCCGCCGAAGAATTCATGCTGCTGCGTGCGCCGACTCGGCGCGCCGCGCCGGCCGCCGCGAGGGTGCCGGCGCGCGCCAGTTAGCTGAAGAGCCGCCGCGCGGCGGCGCTGCCGGCCGCGAGGTCATGGCCTTCGAGCGCGCTGTACAGCTGGCCGAGTTCGCCGCCGATGGCCGCAAAAGCTTCGTCGCGCAAGGCCTGGCCGTGGTCGTCGACCACGTCGGCCTCGATGCTCTGCGCCAGGCCTTTGGCGCTCTTCTGCCACAGAGCGAAGGGCTCGAGCGCCGGCTCGCTCTGCGGCACGTCGAAGGCCAAGGTGACGACGCGCAAGGCCGCCTGATTCGGATCATCGGCCAAGGCGGCCTGCGAATCGAAGGTCAGCGTCAGGATCGGCGGCGCGCCCTCTTCGGCGGCCGGAAAGATCAGGCGGCCCGGCACCACGCCCGGCACAAAACCGTGCTGCAGCGCATGCTGCTGGATATAGCCGACGGACCAGGCGGCGCCGCGCGCGCGCAACTGCACCGCGAGTTGCGCGTCGTACTGGCCGGCGAAATTGTCGAGTTCGCGGGCGCGTGCGGCGACGTCGAGCATGTCGGGGAAATCGGCCATCGCACCGATGCCTTCGGCGAAGCCTTCGAGCTTCTGCACGAACTCGGAATACTCGATCTCGTTCAATGCACCAGTGCGATTGGCCATTTGCACGCCGGCCTGGAACTCGCCGTAGCGATGGCCCGGCGTCAACGGCTCCCACTCGCCGGACTCGGCGTTCAAGCCTTCGATCATGAACGGCTTGCTGCCGGCACGGCGCGTCGGCGGCAGATGCGCGATCGCGACTTCCGCACTGATCGGGGCCTCGAGCTTCAATGGCGCGATCGCATCGATCAGGGCATCGAGCTTCAGCGGCAGGCGCTTGCGCAGCATGCGCAGCTCGGGCGAATCGTCGCGATGCTCGACCGCGCCGGCGGTGTGGTCGAAACCCGGCTCGATGCGCTCGACATCCTGCGCCCCCGGCTCCGGAGGCAGCGCCGCCGGGACCATGCTGGCGCGCTTCAAGCTCGCCTTGCGCGAGGACCAGACGCCCTGCGCGAGGATGCCGGCAAGCACCAGCCCGCCGAGGATCATCAGTGCTTCGGTCAATGACATGTCATCACTCTCATGCAGCCTGCGCGAGGCTCAGGGCCACGTCCATGTCCACCGCGACGATGCGCGAGACACCTTGCTCCTGCATCGTGACGCCAATCAGTTGCTCGGCCATTTCCATCGCGATCTTGTTGTGGCTGATGAAGAGGAATTGAGTGCCTTGCGACATCTCGGTGACGAGTTTGCTGTAGCGCTCGGTATTCGCATCGTCGAGCGGCGCGTCGACTTCGTCGAGCAGGCAGAACGGCGCCGGATTCAACTGGAAGATCGCGAACACCAGGGCAATCGCGGTCAGCGCCTTTTCGCCGCCGGACAGCAGATGGATGGTGCTGTTCTTCTTGCCCGGCGGCTGCGCGATGACCTGCACGCCGGCATCGAGGATCTCGTCGCCGGTCATCACCAGCTTCGCATTGCCGCCGCCGAAAAGCGCCGGAAACATGCGGCCGAAGTGCTCGTTGACCTGGTTGAAGGTCTGGCCGAGCAGGTCGCGGGTTTCGAGGTCGATCTTGTGGATCGCGTCTTCGAGCGTGTTGATCGCTTCGAGCAGATCGGCCATCTGCGCATCGAGGAAGGTCTTGCGCTCGCGCGAGGCGGTCAGTTCGTCGAGCGCCGCGAGATTCACCGCGCCGAGTGCCGCGACCTCGCGATTGATGCGATCGATCTCGCCCTGCAGGCCGTAGAGCTTGACCGCGCCGTCCTCGATCGACTTCGCGAGCACGGCCATGTCGACCTGGGCCTGCGTCAGCTGTTCGAGATACTGGGCGCCGCCGAGCTGCGCCGCCTGCTCTTCGAGCTGCAGCTTGGTGATGCGCTCGCGCAGCGGCTGCAGGCTGTGTTCGAACTCGAGCCGCTGCTCGTCGGCACGGCGCAGCTTGGCGCTGAGATCGTCGTATTCGCTGCGCACCGCGGCCAGCGCCTGCTCGCGCTCCAGCCTGAGCGCGAGCGCATCCTGCAGGCCGGCCTGGGCCGCGGCATCGGTCAGACGGGTCAGCTCTTCGTCGACCTGCAGCATCGATTGCTGATTGGCGACGAGCTGCTGCTGCGCAGTCTCGATCGAGCGCTGCAGCTCGCCGCGGCGCGCCGCCAGGCTGCGTGCGTTGAACTGCGCTTCCTGAGCCTGCCGCTCCAGCGTGCGCAGCTGCTCGCGCGCTTCGGCCAGCTTGCGTTCGCCGGCGATCACCGCTTCCTCCAGCTCGGCATGGCGCTCCTGCGTGTTCGCGAGCTGCAGGTCCAGCTCTTCGAAACGCGCTTCGCCGGTGACGCGGCGTTCGTCCAGCTCTTCGAGCTGCGCGTCGACCTCGGCGAGTTCGCCTTCCAGCTGCTCGCGGCGCGTGTTCGTCGCTTCGGCCTGCTGCGAAAGGCGCAGCAGTTCGACCTGCAGCTGGTGCGCGCGGGTCTGCGTCTCCGCGGCTTCGCGGCGCACCGCCATCAGCCGCTGCGAGGCCTCGGTGTACGAGGCTTCGGCCCGCACCAGCGCGCTCTTGGCTTCATCGGCGATCAGGCTTTGCGCGCGTGACTGGCGCTCCAGGTTCTCGATCTCCTGCGCGCGCGCCAGCATGCCGGCCTGCTCCGAATCGGGCGCGTAGAAGCTGACCGCGAACTGGCTCACTGCATGCCCTTCGCGGGTCATGATGACTTCGCCGTGTGTCAGCTTGCCGCGGTTCGCCAGCGCCTCGTCGATCGAGGTCGCGGTGTAGACGCCTTCGAGCCAGTCGTTGAGCAGGGCCTTCAGCCCGGCATCGCCAAGACGCAGCATGTCGGACAGGCGCGACAGCGTGGCATGCGTGTTCGCGATCGCCGCGGCCGGCGGGGTGTAGAAAGCCAGGCGCGCCGGCGGCGCATCCGCCGCGAACGCGCGCACCGTCTCCAGCCGGCCGACTTCGAGCGCCGAGAGCCGTTCGCGCAGGGCCGCTTCGAGCGCCGGCTCCCAGCCGGTCTCGATGTGCAGCCGGGTCCACAGGCCTTGCAGGCCATCGAGCCCGTGTTTGCCGAGCCAGGGCTTGAGCTTGCCTTCGGTCTGCACCTTCTCCTGCAAGGCGCGCAGCGCGTCGAGGCGCGCGCCGAGCTCGGCCTGCTTGCCGGTCTCGCGATTGACTGCTTCCTGCTGGGTGCGGCGCGCTTCATCGAGCGCGGGCACCGATTCGCTGAGCTCGTGCAGGCGGGCGTCGGCCAGGGCTTGCGCCTCATCGGCCGCGGCGTGCTGGCGCGTCAGTTCGGCGAGCCGATCCATGTCGGGCGCGGCCAGGCTCTGGCGTTCGCTCGCCAGACGCTCGCGCCGGGTGCGCAGCTGCTTGCTCTGTTCGTCGAGGTTGCGGCTTTCCGCCGCCAGCACCTGGATCTGCTGCTGCACGACCGTGACCGCGCCGCGCTGCTCGTTGCTCCTCGCCTGCGCGGCACGCAGCGCGTCTTCCACTTCGGGCAGGCGCGCGACCTGCTCTTCGGTCTGCGCCGCAAGGATCTCGCCGCGCTCCTCGGCCCCGGCTTCCTGCTCGGCGAGCTGTTCGATCTCGGTCTCGGCGGACTCGCTGCGTTCAGTCCATTGCGCGGTCTGGACCTTCAACTCGACCAGGCGCTGCTCCAGCCGCTGCCGGCCTTCGATGACATAGCGGATGCGTTCCTCCAGCCGGCTGACTTCGAGCGCGGCTTCGGCGAGCGAACCCTGAGCGGCATGCAGCCCGTCGCTCGCCGCGTAGTGGGCCTGGCGCACCGTCTCCAGCTCGGCCTCGACGTGGCGCAGCTCGGCCATGCGGGAATCGAGTGCGAGGGTGGCCTCATGCACCGCCTTCTTGACACGATCCTCTTCGCTCGAAGCGTCGCGGTGCTTCAGGAACCACAGCTGATGCAGCTTCAGCGAGCCCTGCTCCTGCAGACTGCGGTATTGGCTCGCGACCTCGGCCTGCTTCTCGAGCTTCTCCAGATTGCTGTTCAGCTCGCGCAGGATGTCGTCGACGCGGGTCAGGTTCTCGCGCGTGTCCTTCAGCCGGCTCTCGGTTTCGCGGCGGCGCTCCTTGTATTTCGAGACCCCCGCGGCTTCTTCGAGGAAGAGGCGCAGCTCCTCCGGCTTGCTCTCGATGATGCGGCTGATCGTGCCCTGGCCGATGATCGCGTAGGCTCGCGGCCCGAGGCCGGTGCCCAGGAACACGTCCTGCACGTCGCGGCGGCGCACCGGCTGGTTGTTGATGTAGTAGCTGCTGGTGCCGTCGCGTGTCAGCACGCGCTTGACGGCGATCTCGGTGAAGCGATTCCACTGGCCGCCGGCGCGTGCATCCGAGTTGTCGAAGATCAGCTCGACGCTGGAGCGGCTGGCCGGCTTGCGCTGGCCCGAGCCGTTGAAGATCACGTCCTGCATCGACTCGCCGCGCAGCTCGCTGGCCTTGCTTTCGCCGAGCACCCAGCGCACCGCATCCATGATGTTGGACTTGCCGCAGCCATTGGGCCCGACGACGCCGACCAGCTGGCCGGGCAGCTGGAAATGCGTCGGGTCGGCGAACGACTTGAAGCCGGAGAGCTTGATCGAGTTCAGGCGCATGGGGAGTCGGGCCGGCAGCCTGCGCTGCACACAGCGCACGCTCGTAAGTGCTTGATTTATTTATGAAAACTGGCACTTCAAGCCAGTTTCGAAGAGGCCGGATGATACCATCGCGCCCCCTCGTCCCAGATCGCGTCCGACACGCTTCCCATGGCCAAGACCCAGAGCAAACTTCCCGCTGCCAAACAACGCCCGATGCCGGTCAATCCGCCCACCGCGCCGAGCAAGGAACTGCACGTCTTCGACAACCCTTCGCCCGAACGGGATTACCTGATCCAGTTCCAGATCCCCGAGTTCACCTGCAATTGCCCGCTGACCGGTCAGCCCGACTTCGCGCACTTCACGATCGACATGATCGCGGACCAGCTGTGCATCGAGCTGAAGAGCCTGAAGATGTACATGTGGAGCTACCGCAACGAAGGCGCCTTCCACGAGAAGGTGACCAACACCATCCTCGACGACATCGTGCGCACCACGCAGCCGCGTTATGCGCGCATCGTCGCGAAGTGGTACGTGCGCGGCGGCATCTACACCAACGTCGTCGCCGAGCATCGCCGCAAGGGCTGGAAGCCGGCGCCGAAGGTCGACCTGCCGGCCCTCGGCATCGAGACCGGGCTGGCCGCGCACTGACGAACGATTCAGGCGACGCGGCGCGCCACGTAGAACAGCACCAGGTCGCCCACGCCCATGTCGCCCTCGGTGAGCCGGCGGCCGTCGCCATTGAACACGTCGAGCAATTGCATGCCGGCATCGCCGAGCTGGCGCCGCTGGCCCGGCACGTCGATGTAGTAGTGCAGCAGCGAATACTCGTGGCCGGTGTCGTTCAGCAGCGCGTAGTCCTTCTCGATGCGCCTCAGGCCGCGCATGCGGCGATGGTTGCGCTTCTGCCGGATCCAGCTGCGCAGCGTGCGCAGCTTGTTGAACCACGTCCCTTCGAGCACCAGCCGCGGCTCGGCCCGTGCATGTTCGTAGCGCAGATTGTGCGAAGAGAACATGTAGATGCCGCCCGGCCGCAGCACGCGGCAGGCTTCGCTCAGGGCCGCGAGGCGATCCGCCGGGCTCAGCGCATCGATGACGCAATTCGACGCGAACACCATGTCGAAGCTGGCATCGGCAAAGCGCGCCAGGTCGCAGGCATCGCACAGGCTGGTCGACACTTCGGGCAGCGTGCGCTGCATGAACTCGACCATGCTCGGCGAGTAGTCGATGCACTCGTAGCGCCCGGCCAGCGGCACCAGGAAACGCGCGGTGCGGCCGGCTCCTACGCCGACGTCGAGCACGTCCCGTCCGGCGAATGCCGCGTGGTAATGCAACAGCGCCACGCCTTCGTTGCATGGCATTTCTCGCTGCGAGGCATATTCGCGCACGGTGGACGGCTTGCGATAAACCGCCGCATTCGCGCGACGCTGCCGATCGGGCAACGCCTGCGTGCCAAAGGTACTGTGTGAGCTTGCCAACGACCTCTCCTTGACCCATTCCCTTGAGCCTCTCCGGGCCATCCGGGCACATCACAACGCAAGAACCAATTCGTCACAATTTGATGCAGATCTGGGCTAGTGTGCGCGCAAGTCTTCTGCTTGACCAGGGTTACTCCCTAACTTTCTGGCCCGATCAAATCTGACGTGATTTGACATTCCGGCCCAAACGGGTGCGGTCATCCGGAGAGCGCTCATCCGGCGTGCGCGATGCACCGGCACATGGCACGCGCCCGACCGGATAATCGCGGGATGAATCCGTTACTCGACCGCCTGCACCCTTACCCTTTCGAGCGCCTGCGCGAACTCACGCGGGACGTGGTTCCCAGCGCCGCGCACGCAGCGATCAGCCTGGGCATGGGCGAGCCGAAACATCCGACGCCGGGCTTCATCAAGAGCGCACTCAGCGACGCGCTCGGCGGCCTCGCCAGCTACCCGGCGACGGCCGGCCTGCCGGCCTTGCGTGAGGCCTGTGCGGCCTGGATCGAGCGCCGTTATGGCGTGACGCTGGACGCGGCGACGCAGCTGCTGCCGGTCAACGGCACCCGCGAGGCCTTGTTCGCGCTGGCCCAGACGGTGGTCGACCCGACACGTTCGACAACGGCCCAGCCGCCGGTCGTGGTCTGCCCGAATCCCTTCTATCAAATCTACGAAGGCGCGGCACTGCTGGCAGGTGCCGACACCGCCTTCGTCAACAGCGATCCGGGGCGCAATTTCGCGGCCGACTGGTCCGATATCGACGACGCCACCTGGGCGCGGACCCAGTTGCTCTACGTCTGTTCACCGGGCAATCCGACCGGCGCGGTGATGCCGCAATCCGAATGGACGAGGCTCTTCGAACTGAGCGATCGCCATGGCTTCGTGATCGCCTCCGACGAGTGCTATTCCGAGATCTACTTCCGCGATGAAGCGCCGCTCGGCGCGCTCGAAGCGGCCAAGGCCCTCGGCCGCAGCGACTTCCGCAACCTGGTGGTCCTGACCAGCCTGTCGAAGCGCTCCAACGTGCCCGGCTTGCGTTCGGGCTTCGTCGCCGGCGACGCGGCGCTGCTGAAGCGCTTCCTGCTCTACCGCACCTACCACGGCAGCGCGATGAGCCTGCCGGTGCAGGCCGCCAGCATCGCGGCCTGGGGCGACGAAACCCATGTGGTCGAGAACCGCGATCTCTACCGCTCGAAATTCGCCAAGGTGACGCCCTTGCTCGCCGAGGTGCTGGACGTGGCCCTGCCCGACGCCGGCTTCTACCTCTGGGCCGCGGTGCCGGGCGGCGACGACGTCGCCTTCGCCCGCGGTTTGCTCGCTCAATACAATGTCGCGGTGTTGCCAGGCAGCTTGCTGGCGCGAACCGCACACGGCGTCAACCCCGGCGCAGGCCGAATCCGCTTGGCGCTCGTGGCCGGCGTTGAAGAATGCCTGGAAGCCGCCCGGCGCATCGTCGCCTACACCCTGTCCCTTCCGAGGATTTCATGAGCCTAGAACTGCAGAACACCATCGACCTCGCGTGGGAAGCGCGCGCCCAGATCAGCGCCGTCTCGTCGCCCGAGATCCGCGAAGCGGTCGAGAGCGTCATCGCCGACCTCAACGCCGGCCGCATCCGCGTCGCCGAGCGCCAGGGCGTCGGCCAGTGGAAGGTCAACCAGTGGGTCAAGAAGGCGGTGCTGCTGTCGTTCCGCCTGAACGACAACAAGATGATCAAGGCCGGCGAACTCGGCTTCTACGACAAGGTGCCGACCAAGTTCGGCCACCTCGATGAAGCCGGGATGCGCGCCACCGGCGTGCGCGTGGTGCCGCCGGCGGTCGCGCGCCGCGGCGCCTATGTCGCGAAGAACGTGGTGCTGATGCCGAGCTACGTGAACATCGGCGCGTACGTCGACGAGGGCACGATGGTCGACACCTGGGCCACCGTCGGCTCCTGCGCGCAGATCGGCAAGAACGTGCACCTTTCCGGCGGTGTGGGCATCGGCGGCGTACTGGAGCCGCTGCAGGCCGGCCCGACCATCATCGAGGACAACTGCTTCATCGGCGCGCGCTCCGAGGTGGTCGAAGGCGTCGTGGTCGAGGAGAACTCCGTGATCTCGATGGGCGTCTACATCGGCCAGAGTACAAAGATTTACGACCGCGCCAGCGGAGAGGTGACTTATGGCCGCATTCCGGCGGGGTCGGTGGTCGTCAGCGGGAACCTGCCGAGCGCCGATGGCAAGTACAGTCTGTATTGCGCCGTGATCGTCAAGAAGGTCGACGCGCAAACCCGCGCCAAGACCAGCATCAACGAACTCTTGCGCGCCTGAGGTCCATCAGCAAGAAGAAGAGGTCGGCATGAGCGGTGGGAACATGGAACGGGTGCTTCGGCTGATGGCCGAAAAGCGTGCCTCGGATGTCTACCTCTCGGCCAACACGCCGATCCTCATCAAGATCAACGGGCAGCTGCTGCAGCTGTCCGACCAGCCGTTGACGCACTTGCAGCCGCGTCAGCTGCTGAGCGAATTGCTGACGCCGACGCAGCTCGAAGAGCTGGATGAAACCGGCGAGCTCAACCTCGGCATCGGCCTGTCGAAGGTGGGCAGCTTCCGGCTCAGCGCATTCCGCCAGCGCGGCAGCATCGCCGCAGTGTTCCGCTGCATCCCGACGGACATCCCGTCGCTCGACACGCTCGGCCTGCCCCCGGTGCTCTCGAACCTGGTGCTGGAAAAGCGCGGGCTGATCCTGATGGTCGGCGCCACCGGCACCGGCAAGAGCACGACGCTCGCGGCGATGCTGGAGCAGCGCAACCAGCAGCTGGCCGGCCACATCCTGACGATCGAAGACCCCATCGAATTCCTGTTCACCAACAAGAAATCGGTGGTCAACCAGCGCGAAGTCGGGCGCGACACGCAATCGCTGCAGGTCGGCCTGCGCAACGCGCTGCGCCAGGCGCCGGACTGCATCCTGATCGGCGAGATCCGCGATCGCGACACGATGACCTCGGCGATCAGCTATGCGCTGTCGGGCCATCTGGTGCTGTCGACCTTGCACGCCAACAACAGCTACCACGCGCTCGGCCGCATCCTCTCGTTCTACTCACCGGAAGCGCGGCCGGCCTTGCTCGCCGATCTCGGCGCCGGCCTGAAATCCATCGTCTCGCAGCGCCTGGTGCGCGCCACGGCCGGCGGGCGCATCCCGGCGATCGAGGTGATGCTGAACACCAAGCTGATCTCCGAGCTGATCGAACAAGGCGATTTCAGCGGCGTCAAGGAGGCGATGGAAAAATCGCTGGCCGAGGGTTCGCAGACCTTCGAATTGGATCTCGCGCGCCTGATCACCGAGGGCAAGATCACGCGCGACGAAGGCCTGGCCTTCGCCGATTCGCCGACCAACCTGATGTGGCGGCTGCAGAACGACTTGACGCCGCAATCGCGCGTCGCGCCGAAGAAGGAAGAGGTCGAAGAAGGCGCTTCCTTCACCGAGATCACGCTCGACGTGCGCGAGGACCGCACCAGCAGCTTCGCGTCGATCCGCTAGGGATGGAGCCCCCGGCCGTGCGCTGGCCGGCGCCGCGTTTGAAAGACCGCCGGGTTGGGCCTGAGACAATGCGGGCATGTCTGCCACGCTGCGCCTGCTCGAATCGCTGATCGCCCGCCCTTCCCTGACACCTGATGACGCAGGCTGCCAGGCCTTGCTGATCGAGCGCCTCGAGCCGCTCGGTTTCCGCTGCGAAACCATCCAAAGCGGCCCGGCGGACTTCCGCGTCACCAACCTGTGGGCGCTGCGCCCCGGCCGCCGGCACGGCAGCGACGAAGGCCGCACCTTCGTCTTCGCCGGCCACACCGACGTGGTGCCGACCGGCCCGCTCGCGCAGTGGCACAGCGACCCGTTCGTGCCGACGCACCGCGACGGCCAGCTCTACGGCCGCGGCACGGCCGACATGAAGACCTCGATCGCCGCGATGCTGGTCGCGATCGAGGAATTCCTCGCCGTGCGGCCCGATTGCGCCGGCTCGATCGCACTCTTGATCACCAGCGATGAAGAAGGCCCGGCGCTCGACGGCACGGTCAAGGTCTGCGAACTGCTGCAGGCACGCGGCGAGCGGCTCGATTACTGCATCGTCGGCGAACCGACCTCGGTTGCGGCGCTCGGCGACATGGTCAAGAACGGCCGCCGCGGCAGCTTGACCGGCAAGCTCACGGTGAACGGCATACAAGGCCACATCGCCTACCCGCAGCTGGCGAAGAACCCGATCCACCTGGTCGCGCCGGCGCTCGCCGAACTGGTCGGCATCGAATGGGACCGCGGCAACGACTACTTCCCGCCGACCAGCTGGCAGGTCTCGAACATCCATGCCGGCACCGGCGCGGGCAACGTCATCCCGGGCAGCCTGGTGGTCGATTTCAACTTCCGCTTCTGCACCGAATCGACGCCGGAGAGCCTGAAGCAGCGAGTCGAGGAAGTCCTCGGCCGCTATGCACTCGACTACGCGCTGCAATGGACCTTGGGCGGCGAACCGTTCCTGACGCCGGTGGGTTCGCTCAGCGAGGCGCTGGGCGAAGCCATCCGCGCGCAGACCGGCCGGTTGCCGGCGCTCTCGACCACCGGCGGCACCTCGGACGGCCGCTTCATCTCGAAGATCTGCCCGCAGGTGATCGAATTCGGCCCGGTCAACGCAATGATCCACAAGATCGACGAGCACATCGCCGCGGCCGACATCGATCCGCTGAAAGACATCTACCGCCGCACCCTCGAACATCTTCTGATATGACTCTTTTCGATCTCATCACCGCGCAAGCCGCCCGCCTCAAACAGGCGGGCGTTTCGTTTGGACATGGCACGACCAACGCCTTCGACGAGGCCGCCTGGCTGGTGCTCTGGGCGCTCGGCCTGGAGCTGGATGCGCTGGAGGCGCAAGCGCGCCGCGAGCTGGGCCCCGACGAAGAGGCCAAGGCGCTGGCGCTGATCGACGAGCGCATCCGCACGCGCCGCCCGGCCGCCTATCTGACGAAGGAGGCCTGGCTGCAGAACGTGCCGTTCTACGTCGACGAGCGCACGATCGTGCCGCGCTCCTTCATCGCCGAGCTGCTGGTCGACGGCGAGAACGAAGGCACGCTGGATGCCTGGCTCAGCGACAAGACCCATCGTGTGCTCGACCTCTGCACCGGCAACGGCAGCCTCGCGGTGATCGCTGCAATGGCCTACCCGGAGATCGTCGTCGACGCAGCCGATGTCTCGCAAGACGCGCTGGCCGTGGCGCGCATCAACGTCGACAAACACCGGCTGGCCCAGCGCATCACGCTGATGCAGTCGGACCTGCTGGCGACGGTCGGCGCGCCTTACGACCTGATCCTGTGCAACCCGCCCTATGTCAACAGCCATAGCATGGCCTTGCTGCCCGAGGAGTACCGGCACGAGCCCTCGCTCGCCCTGGCCGGCGGCGACGACGGCATGGACCTGGTGCGCCGCATCGTGCGCGACGCGCCGGCGCACATGACGCCCGACGCGGTGCTGGTGCTCGAGATCGGCCACGAGCGCGCGCATTTCGAGCACGCCTTCCGGCGCCTCGAAGTCGCCTGGCTGGAGACCAGCGCCGGCGACGACCAGGTGCTGCTGGCGACCCGCGAGGCGCTTGTCCGCTGGGCGCGGTGAATGGGGCACCCGGCGCCGGCGTACCGTCGCCACCCGCCGAGCGGGTGCTTGGCCGCTTGGGGCGGCCCGGCGCGCGCGGCCGCGACCCGGGCTCAGGCCGCTGCGCGCTGCAAGGCCTGCGCGAAATCGGCTTGCAGATCCGCGTAGTCCTCGATGCCGATCGACAGGCGGATCAGCGATTCGTCGATGCCCATCGCCTGGCGACGTTCCAGCCCCATCTCCCAGAAGATGGTCTGCGCGACCGGGATCGCGAGCGTGCGGTTGTCGCCGAGGTGGCTGGACTTGATCACCAGCTGCAGTGCATCGAGGAAGGCGTACATGTCCACCGCCGGCCGCAGCTCGATGCTCATCAGCGCGCCGAAGGCGCGGAACCAATCGCGCGCTTTCGCATGCTGCGGATGTGCCGCCAGCCCCGGGTAGTGCACTTTGGCGACCTCGGGCCGCCCGGCCAGCCAGCCGGCGAGCTGCAATGCGTTGCCGCAGGCGCGCTCCATGCGCAGGGCCAGGGTTTCCGCACCGACCGCGATGCGATGCGCCGCATCGCCGCCCAGCGCTGCGCCGACATCGCGCAGCCCCTTCTTGCGCACCTGCAGCAAGCCCCATGCGGCAGGCGGCTGCTTGCGGTAGGGCGGCAGGATGTTCTCGTAAGCCGACCAGTCGAAACGGCCGGTATCCGTCACCGCGCCGCCGAGCGCATTGCCATGGCCGCTGATCGACTTGGTCAGCGAATTGACGACCAGGCCCGCGCCCACCGCAGACGGCTGGAACAGGCAGGGCGTGGTCATCGTGTTGTCGACCACATAGAGCAATCCGCGCGCGCTGCACAGCGCGCCGATGGCGGCCAGATCGGCCACCTGGGTGCCCGGGTTCGCGATCGTCTCGACGAAGACCATGCGGGTCTGAGGCCTCAGCGCCTGCTCGACCTGCGCCGCATCCGTGGCATCGACCAGGCTCACCGCGCAGCCGAGGCGCTCGATCGTCTGCAGCAGGCTGCTGGTGTTGCCGAACAGGAAGCTGCTGGCGACCAGATGGTCATCGCGCTTCAGCAAGGCGACCAGCAGCGAGGCGATCGCCGCCATGCCGGTGGCGAACGTGACCGTGCCGGTGCCTCCTTCGAGCATCGTGATCTTCTGCTCCAGCGCCGCGGTCGTCGGGTTGCCCTGGCGCGCGTAGACGTGGCCGCTCTGTTCGCCCTTGAACACCGCGACCAGCTCGGCCGCGGTGTCGTAGCCGAAAGCCGCCGCGGTATGGATCGGTTTGTGCGTGGCACCATGTTCGACCCCGCCCAGGCGGTCGGCATGCAGCAGTCGAGTGGTTATCCCTTGGCTCATCGCAGCGCTTTCGTATTCGCAGATTGAATTCAAACGGGTTCGGTATTCCATGATTGTCCTCAAGAACATCACGCTGCGTCGCGGCACCAAGGTCGTGCTGCAGAACGCCAGCGCCACGCTGAACCCGGGCGAGAAGGTCGGCCTGGTCGGGCGCAACGGCGCCGGCAAGTCCTCGCTTTTCTCGCTGATGACCCACAGGCTGCAGGCCGATGCCGGCGATGCCGAGATCCCGGCGCGCTGGCGCATCGGCGAAGTCGCGCAGTCGATGCCCGAGACCGACCAGGGCGCGACCGATTTCGTGCTCGAAGGCGACACCCGGCTGATGGAAGCGCAGGCTGCGCTCGCAGCCGCCGAAGCTGCCGACGACGGTCACGCGATGGCTGAAGCGCATCACGAATTGGCCGAGGCCGGACTTTTCGACGCCCGCCCGCGCGCGCAGGCCCTGCTGATGGGCCTGGGCTTCACGAACGCGCAGCTCGATGCGCCGGTGAACAGCTTCTCCGGCGGCTGGCGCATGCGGCTTCAACTCGCGCGCGCGCTGATGTGCCCGGCCGACCTGATGCTGCTCGACGAGCCGACGAATCACCTGGACCTCGACGCGCTGGTCTGGCTCGAAGCCTGGCTGCAGCGCTATGACGGCACGATGATCGTCATCAGCCATGACCGCGAATTCCTCGACGCGATCACCAAGGTCACCTTGCACCTCGACGAAGCCCAGCTGACGCGCTACAGCGGCAACTACACCACCTTCGAGGAAATGCGCGCCGAACGCATGCTGCAGCAGCAGCAGAGCTTCGAGAAGCAGTGCGAGCGCATGGCGCACCTGCAGAAGTTCATCGACCGCTTCAAGGCCAAGGCGAGCAAGGCCAAGCAGGCGCAGAGCCGGGTCAAGGCGCTGGCGCGCATGGAGAAGATCGCGCCGGTGCTGACCAGCGCCGACTTCGCTTTCGAGTTCCGCGAGCCGCTGAGCCTGCCCAACCCCATGCTCGCCTTCGACAGCATCGATGTCGGGTACATGCTGCCCCCGGTCGCCGGGTACGGCGACGCACCCCCCGAGGGGGTCGGCTCCGGCTTGGGGCGGCCCGGCGCCGGAGCCGTGCTGCCCCCGGTCGCCGGGTACGGCGACGCACCCCCCGAGGGGGTCGGCTCCGGCTTGGGGCGGCCCGGCGCCGGAGCCGGGGCGCCAACGAGCATCACCATCGTGCGCGACGTGCGCCGCTCGGTGCTGGCCGGCCAGCGCATCGGCATCCTCGGCGCCAACGGCCAGGGCAAGTCGACGCTGGTGAAGACGGTGGCGCGCATGCAGCCGCCGCTGGCCGGCCAGATCACCGAGGGCAAGGGCCTGGTGATCGGCTATTTCGCGCAGCAGGAACTCGACGTGCTGCAACTCGACGACGGCGCGCTGATGCACATGGTGCGCCTCGCGCGCGACATCGGCCCGCCGGCGCGCGAGCAGGAGCTGCGCGATTTCCTCGGCAACTTCCGCTTCACCGGCGACATGGTGCAGCAGCCGGTGGGCTCGCTCTCCGGCGGCGAGAAGGCGCGCCTGGTGCTGGCGATGCTGGTGTGGCAGCGCCCCAACCTGCTGCTGCTCGACGAGCCGACCAACCATCTGGACCTCGCGACCCGCGAGGCGCTCTCGATCGCGCTCAACGAATACGAAGGCACGGTGATGCTGGTGAGCCATGACCGCGCCTTGCTGCGCGAGGTCTGCGACGAGTTCTGGCTGGTCGCCGATGGCGCGGTCGAGCCCTTCGACGGCGACCTGGACGACTACCAGCGCTGGCTGCTGGAGCGCTCGCGCGAAGCCGCGCGCGCCGCCAAGGCCTCGCGCGAGGAACCGGCCACCAAACCCGCCAAGACCGCACCGGCGCCGGTGCAGAAGCCGGTCACAGCGGCGGCTCCGCCCGATCGCAAGCTCGCCGCCCAGCAGCGCGCAAAGCTGGCCGAGCAGACCAAGCCGTTGCGCAAGGAAATCGAACGTATCGATGTGCAACTGACCGGCTTCGCGGCCGAACGGGTGAAGCTCGAAACCGAGCTCGCCACCACCGGTACCTCGCCCCAGCAGGCCGCCGAACACGGCCGGCGGCTGAAGCGCATCGAGCAGGAAACCGCCGCGCTGGAAGAGCGCTGGCTGACCCTCAGCGAACAGATCGAGTCGTTGGCCGCGTCGGTGTCGAATGACACGGACATGGCGCGAAAGTAAAAACTCGAAGCACCCCCGCGCTTGCAAGCCAGCGCCGCCAGGCGCAAGCTTTATTCCGTTGCAGCAGGGAAGCAGGGAGGCAAAAATGCAACGCTATGCGCTGGTTGAGTACGAGGCCGCATCTGCACAAGTGCGCGCCCTTTATGACGACTATCTCCAGAGCACCGGCGCTCCGCGCCTGCCGGTGTGGGTCAAGAGCCTGGGCCACAGCGCGGATCTGTTGCGGGCCTATTGGAGCCGCACGAAGGGCTCGCTGGTCCTGGGCACCTTGCCCCTGGTGCTGAAGGAACTCGTGATCTTCGTCGTCTCGGTAGAGAACGGTTCGCGCTACTGCGCCGCCTGCCACGCCCACGCGGTGCTCCAGCTCGATCACAGCTTCACCTATGAAGACCTGTGCTCGATGACCGATTCGAACACGCTGCTCGACCTGCCGCCCGCTTTCCGCGCCGCAGTCACCTTCGCCACCCGCATGGCACGCGATGTCAATGCCGTCGACGACGCCGATTTCGAGCACCTGGCCGATGCCGGCTTCAGCTATGACGAGATCCATGAGCTGCTCGCCGTGATCGACCTGGCGGCGATGTTCAACGTCTATACGAGCGCAGCCCGGTTGCCGATCGACCCGGAGTATCGACCGATACTTCGCTGACGTTTCCGATGGACAGCCGCCTGACTGTCGCGATGCAGCAACTGATGCGCTACGGGGCCTTCTCGCAGCTGCTGACCTCGCTGCAAACGCTGTCGACAGTGGAGGCCGCGGTCGATGCTCTTGCGCGGCAGTGGAAGTTCTGTGCCAACGTCAGCGACTGGCGCTTCGTGTCGATCATCGAACGCGAGGCGGTGCGCATCGACGGTGCCCAGGGCAAAGCCACCGTGGTGCGCTTGCCCGCCAGCGAGCTGCTGGGCTGGGAGCAGCTTTATGCCGGGGCCTCGGCTTCGTCGTGTCCGTTGCCGACGCAGATCGAGCCGGATGACGACCCGGCCCATGCCTTCCCCGCACAGCTCCGGGTGACGAACATTGCCGAGCGCACGATCCTGCCGGTCAGCGTGGGTGGCCGCCCGCTGGGCGTGTTCTTCATCGGCAGCGACACCGCTGCCTTCGATGCACTGGATCGCAAGTTCATCGAACTGGTGGGGTCGCTGTTCGCCGCGCGGCTGGCCGATCTGATGCGACACGAGGCCGAGACCTCGATGCTGCGCCGCCAGGCGACGATCGACGCGCTGACACAGATCGCCAACCGTCGCCAGTTCGACGCGCGCCTCGGCATCGAATGGTTGCAGGCAGCGCGCACCGACGGGCCGCTGGCGCTGGTGCTGCTCGACATCGATTTTTTCAAGCAGTACAACGATCAATACGGCCATCCGCAAGGCGACGCGTGCCTGCGGCAGGTGGCGCGGCTGCTCGAGGCCACGGTGCGGCCGAGCGATCTGGTGGCACGTGTCGGCGGCGAAGAGTTCGCCATCCTGCTGCCCGGCATCGCGGCCGACGGCGCCGCCCTGGTGGCCGAGCGCGTGCGGGCGGCGGTCGCCTCGGCCCGCATCGCGCATTGCAAGTCGGCAGTCGCCGACCACGTCACCGCGAGCCTGGGCGTGGCCAGTGAAGTACCCGGCTCGTCGAGGTTGCCCGAAACCTTGTACCAGGATGCCGACCGGAGCCTCTACGCGGCCAAGCATGCCGGCCGCAACCGGGTCTACATCCATCGCCCGCCCGAGCCGACCGGGTGGCCGGATAACCTGGGCGGCTGAAGGCCTTTCACAATTAAATTGTGAACAATTAAATTGCGAACTATAGTTTCGCCATGACCTCAACCCGCAGCATTCAGCGCAGGACAAAAGCAGCCGATGCTTCGGCCTGGCTGGCGCTCGATCACCAGCTGTGTTTCGCGCTGTATTCGTCCTCGCTGGCGATGACCAAGCTGTACAAGCCCCTGCTCGAGCCGCTCGGCCTGACCTACCCGCAGTACCTGGTGATGCTGGTCCTGTGGGAGGGCGACGGCATCGGCGTGTCCGAGCTCGGCCGGCGACTGACCCTCGATTCCGGCACCTTGACGCCGCTGTTGAAGCGCCTCGAAACCAGCGGCCTGCTGCACCGCGAGCGCGACGCCGGCGACGAACGCCGCGTGCTGCTGCGTCTGAGCCCGGCAGGCCGCGCACTGAAGCTGCGCGCCGCCGCGGTGCCGCAGCAGGTGGCCTGCGCCTCGGGCTGCGAGCTCGATGAACTGGTCGCTCTGACGACGCGGCTGAAAACCCTGCGCGACTCGATTTCCGCTTTCTCCGAAGGCGCGGCGGCCTGAACGGCCGGGCCAAGCCTGTTTCTCCCACCCACCCCTCTCCAAGGAAAAAACCATGGCATCCCCCGAAACCATCCTCTATACCGCCCATGCCACCTCGACCGGCGGCCGCGAAGGCACGTCGAAGACCGATGACGGCGTGCTCGACGTCAAGCTGACGACGCCGAAGGCGCTCGGCGGCAACGGCGCCGTCGGCACGAATCCGGAGCAGCTCTTCGCCGCCGGCTACTCGGCCTGCTTCATCGGCGCGATGAAGTTCGTCGCCGGCCAGAAGAAGATCGCCTTGCCGGCCGATACCTCGATCGCCGCTTCGGTCGGCATCGGCCAGATCCCGGCCGGCTTCGGCATCAAGGTGGCGCTGGCGGTCACCGTTCCGGGCATGGACAAGGCCCAGGCCGAAGAGATCGTGCAGGCCGCGCACCAGGTCTGCCCGTACTCGAACGCGACCCGCGGCAACATCGACGTCGACCTGAGCGTCGTCTAAGCAGACGGCTTTCACCGGTGACGCTGATCGCGCAGCGTCACATTGCTTTCACACGTTGCGGTGACGCTCTTGGGTTCAACAAAACCGAGGAGAGTCGCCGATGTTTCGCCCCCGTCTTCTGCCCGTTGCCATTGCCGCCGCTTTCGGCGCGCTGCTGGCTCCGGCCCACGCCACGATCGATCTGATCGCCCAGGGCAGCCTGCCGGGCACGCTCAGCGATCTGTCAGGCCTCGGCGGTCCGCTGGAAAACGGCGTCGCCGGCAACCTGCTCGGCGGCCTCGGCTCAGGCCTGGCCTGGGCGGGCGGCAACACCTTCCTCGCCTTGCCCGATCGCGGGCCGAACGCGGTTGCCTGGAACAGCGCGGTCGACGACACCACGTCGTACATCCCGCGTTTCCAGACGCTGCAGCTCTCGCTCTCCGCGAGCAGCAGCGGCGCCCTGCCGTACACGCTGACGCCGACCCTGGAACAGACCACCCTGCTCTACAGCAGTACGCCGCTGAACTACGGGCCGGTCACGCCCGCGCTGAACAGCGCCGGCAAGTACTACTTCTCGGGCCGCTCCGACAACTTCGTGCCGGGCCTGTCGACCAACCCGATGAATGCGCGGCTCGATACCGAATCCATCCGCGTCGCCAACGACGGCAACAGCGTCTACATCAGCGACGAATACGGCCCTTACGTCTACCAGTTCGACCGCAGCACCGGCGCGCGCCTGAAGACCTTCGACCTGCCGTCGAGCTTCGCGATCGCGAACCAGAGCGCTCAAGGCGCGGCCGAGATCAGCGGCAACAGCAGCGGGCGCGTGGCCAACAAGGGCATGGAAGGCCTCGCGATCACGCCCGACGGCAAGACACTGGTCGGCTTCGTGCAGAGCCCGCTGGCGCAGGACGGCGGCGACGGCGGCCGCGCCAACCGCATCGTCAGCATCGACATCGCGACCGGCCAGACGCATCAATACGCCTACGACAACCTCGCGACCGACAGCGACGGCAAGTCCAAGGCCTTCAACAGCAGCGAGATCCTGGCGCTGAACTCGCACGAGTTCCTGGTGCTGGAGCGCGACGGCAAAGGGCTGGGCGACGACAGCAGCACCAAGTTCAAATCGATCTACAAGGTCGACCTGGCAGGCGCGACGGATGTCAGCGCGCTCTCGGGCGCAGGCAGCCTGCTTGCGGTCGCCGCCAACAAGAGCCTCTTCCTCGACCTGAAGTCGGTGCTGAATGCGCACGGCATCAGCGACGACAAGATCCCCGCCAAGCTCGAAGGCATGGGCTTCGGCGCGGACGTGATGGTCGACGGGGTGCTGAAGCACACGCTCTACGTCGCCAACGACAACGACTTCCTCGCCGCCAGTCCGAAGCTGGGCCTGGACAATCCGAACCAGTGGATGGTGTTCGCATTCAGCGACGCCGACCTGAACGGCTCGAGCTTCGTGCCGCAGGCCGTGGCCGCGGTGCCCGAGCCGCAGACCTACGCACTGATGCTGGCAGGCCTGGCCGCGATTGCCTTGCGTGCGCGGCGCCGCAAGGCCCGCTAGGCCGCCTGCTCCAGCAGCTCGAGGATCAGCTCGACCCTGAGCTGCACCGGCGTCAGCCCACTGCCGCCGATGACGACGCCCGCGGCGCAGCGGGTGCTGACGCGCACCTGCACGCCGGCGACGCGGGCTTCATCGAGCGCCTGCAGCAGCGCCGTTCCGATGGTGCCGTTGCCGGTGCCGGCGACAACGATGCCGTCCACGCCTTGCGCCAGCAGGCCGTGCACGACGCGTCCATCGGCGCCGGCGTGGTTCAGCACGATGTCGACCCGCGGCCATGCGGCGGCATCGCGACGCACCCGGTCCAGGCCCAGCCCCTTGCCCTGCGGCCAATCGCGAAACATGCGCAGCGCCCCCTCCTCGATGCGTGCCAGCGGGCCGGCATCGCCCGAGTCGAAGGCGTCCGGCCGATAGCTGTGCGCCTTGCGCACGCCCGTCGCCCCATGCACCGCGCCCGCCATCGCCAGCAGCACGCCGCGGGCTCCCGGCGCCCGCACGACGGCCAGGGCATCGAGCAGGTTCTGCGGGCCGTCGGCCAGCACTGCGCTGGCCGGGCGCATCGCGCCGGTCAGCACCACCGGCTTGGCCGGCGCCAGCACGCGGTGGAGGAAGTAGGCGGTCTCCTCCATCGTGTCGGTGCCGTGCGCGATCACGAGGCCCAGCACCTCGTCGCGCGCCAGATGGTGCGCCGCACGCTCGGCCAAGGCCTGCCAGACGGCGAAGCTCATGTCCTTGCTGTCCAGCTGCGCGACCTGTTCGCTTTCGAGCGCCTCACCGGCCAGCATCGGCAGCGCGGTCACCAGGGTCGCGATACCCAGCTGCGCCGCGCTGTAGCCGACGTTGTCCTGCGCGTCTGCGGCCGTGCCGGCGATCGTGCCGCCGGTGCCCAGAACCACCACCACGCCTGATTTGCTTTGCATTTTGGCCTCAGCTGGATGAAAATACAGGTACTGGATATAAACTCAGCGAGGCCGGCCTTGAAGATTCCGCTGGAAGACAGCCCGAAGCTCACCGCACGCCAGCAGCAGATTCTCGATCTGGTGCAGAGCGCGATCGAACGCACAGGCTCCCCGCCGACGCGGGCCGAAATCGCGGCCGAGCTGGGCTACCGCTCCGCCAATGCCGCCGAGGAGCATCTGCAAGCGCTGGCCCGCAAGGGCGTCATCGAATTGCTCGGCGGCACCTCGCGCGGCATCCGCTTGAAGTCTGACACATTGAGGGCGCTGAACGAGTCGCGCGGCAAGCAGTACTCGCTGCCCTTGCCGAGCCTCGCGCAGCTGAGCCTGCCGCTGGTCGGTCGGGTCGCGGCCGGCAGCCCGATCCTCGCGCAAGAGCATGTGGACCAGACCTTCCTGGTCGAGGCCAGCATGTTCCCGCGCCGCCCCGATTACCTGCTGAAGGTGCGCGGCATGAGCATGCGCGATGCCGGCATCATCGATGGCGACCTGCTCGCGGTGCAGAAGGCACGCGATGCGAAGAACGGGCAGATCGTCGTCGCGCGCCTGGGCGACGATGTCACCGTGAAGCGCTTCCGGCGCACCCGCACCAGCATCGAGCTGATCCCCGAGAACCCCGATTTCGAAACCATCGTCATACCGTTCGGCGATGTCGACTTCGAACTCGAAGGGCTGGCCGTGGGGCTGATCCGCAACAGCATGTCGATGTAGCGGCGATGAAGACCGCGATCAAGTCCCCGAAGGCACGCCAGGCCAGCGATTGCGAGACGCTGGAGCAATTGCCCAACATCGGCCCGGCCCTCGCCGCCGATCTGCGCCTGATCGGCGTGCTGCACCCGCGCGAGCTGGCATCGCGCGATGCCTTCGTGCTGTACCAGAGCCTGTGCGCCAAGACCGGCAAGCGCCACGACCCCTGCGTGCTCGATACCTTCATGGCCGCCACCGATTTCATGCGCGGCGCGCCTGCCGCACCGTGGTGGAACTACACGCCCCAGCGCAAGGCGGTCTACGGGCAGATCTGAGCTCATCCGAATGGCGCCTTGGGAGGCTGCGGGCTGAGCGCCGGGCCGCCCCAAGCCGGTCCGCGACCCCTCCGGGGTCGTTCGCCGTATCCGGCGAACGGGGCCGACATTCTTCACTCCAGATAGAATCACCCTTTCCCAGTACAGCACTCGTGAAAGCGGCTGCTGCAAGCCATGACCAAGTTCGTCTTCGTCACCGGCGGCGTGGTGTCCTCTCTGGGCAAAGGCATCGCGTCAGCCTCTCTGGCCGCGATCCTTGAATCGCGCGGCCTCAAAGTCACCCTCATCAAGCTCGATCCGTACCTCAACGTCGATCCGGGCACCATGTCGCCCTTCCAGCACGGCGAGGTCTACGTCACCGAGGACGGTGCCGAAACCGATCTGGATCTCGGACACTACGAGCGCTTCATCAGCACGCGCATGAAGCGCAGCAACAACTTCACCACCGGCCAGATCTACAAGACGGTGCTGGAGAAGGAGCGCCGCGGCGACTATCTCGGCAAGACGGTGCAGGTGATCCCGCACGTCACCAACGAGATCCAGGAATTCATCAAACGCGGCGCCGGCGTCGGTACGGCCGAGGCGGTGCAGGTCGCGATCGTCGAGGTCGGCGGCACCGTGGGCGATATCGAATCCCTGCCCTTCCTCGAAGCCGCGCGCCAGATGAGCCTGCGCCTCGGGCCGACCAATGCCGCCTTCGTGCACCTGACCTACGTGCCCTGGATCGCGACCGCCGGCGAGCTGAAGACCAAGCCGACGCAGCACACGGTGCAGAAGCTGCGCGAGATCGGCATCCAGGCCGATGCGCTGCTGTGCCGCGCCGATCGCCGCATCCCCGATGACGAGCGCGACAAGATCTCGCTCTTCACCAACGTGGCCGGCACCGGCGTGATCTCGATGTGGGACGCGGACACGATCTACAAGGTCCCGCGCATGCTGCACGAGCAGGGCCTGGACGAGCTGATCTGCATGAAGCTGCAGCTGCTGACCCGCCCTGCCGACCTGAAGCGCTGGGATCGATTGGTGCATGCGCTCGAACACCCGCAGCACGAGATCACGATCGCGATGTGCGGCAAGTACACCGACCTGTCGGACTCCTACAAGTCGCTGAACGAGGCGCTGCGCCACGCCGGCATCCACAACCATGCCCGGGTCAACATCGAATACGTCGACTCCGAGACGCTGACCCCGGAGACGGCGAAGGCGCTGGACCGTTACGACGCGGTGCTCGTGCCCGGCGGCTTTGGCGCGCGCGGCGTCGAAGGCAAGGTCAATGCGGCGCAGTACGCGCGTGTGCACCGGATCCCCTACCTCGGCATCTGCCTCGGCATGCAGGTCGCGGTCGCAGAGTTCGCGCGGCATGTCGCGGGCATGGAGGGCGCCAACTCGACCGAGTTCGACATCGAGACGCCCTACCCGGTGATCGAC
>Ga0105240_10000950_pt1 | contig 51619 bp, 45 predicted proteins | sample KBSC54metaG_FD_80426 | JGI IMG/M metagenome (GOLD analysis project Ga0105240, IMG submission 80426) | Corn rhizosphere microbial communities from Kellogg Biological Station, Michigan, USA - KBS C5-4 metaG | ecosystem: Host-associated > Plants > Roots > Rhizosphere > Soil | place: Michigan, USA... | reverse complement strand
TTCAATGGGATCTTTCCCTGTTTGTTGTGATGCAGCTTTTCGATGGTGACCCTGTAATAGGGGTTGGTCTTTTTCTTCAGCACTTCCACGTCGTATTCCAGGTTGACCTTGGAAAGGGTAGAGGAGATAGTGGAGGAGTCCAGCGGAAAATGGATCCGGGTATAGTGATGACCTGCGGCATCGAAGGCGACGGTGTCGATAGTCATTTTTTCCCCCAGCTGGAGGGCGCCAAAGCGGCCTACGCCCTGACCGTCTTTTTTTACATTGGTGCCTATGAGGAGTATTTTGTCCTCGAACTCAGCCGCAGCGACGCCTATACCATTGTCCGTCAGCTCAATACGGGTAAAAGGAGCTTTATTGACGGAACTGCCCGCATAATCGATGACCAGGTCGATGCGGGTGGCTTTTGCCTGTAAAGAATTATTCAGCAGCTCGCAGAAGGCCGTGAAGGTATCCCGGTACCTCGTCAGCAGCTCTTTTACCACACGTGAATGGGTCGACAGTTGCTTAGTGTGCTTCATGATGTGTGCAATATACTAAAAAAATTAGTAAACAAGTGTGCCCTGGCTTGTCTTTTGCTTAGGTATGTTTAAAGTTGCATATGTTAGGAAAGACCGAAAGAGCCATCTCCGCTTTAGGAGGTTCATTACTAGTATATTTTGTCAGTCGTAAGCATAAAAGGGAAACCCTTTTGCTGGCCGGGGGAGGTTACCTGCTGTACCGGGCGATCTCCGGAAAGTGTCCCATTTCCACGGCAATACGGGAAAGGGGACGGGACCATCGTCCAAGCAATATCAATGTGCGTACCCAGGTGACGGTGAACAGTCCCCGGGAGGAGGTGTATGCCTTTTGGAGGCGGTTGGAAAACCTGCCGTTGTTTATGAAACACATTGAAAGCGTCGACGAGCTCTCGGACACTGTTTCTGCCTGGAAGGTGAGGATCCCCGGCGGGCTGGGCGATATACGTTGGGAAGCGGATATTGTGAGAGATATAGAAAATACGGAGATATCCTGGCAGTCGGCGCCTGGCGCCTCCATCGAAAATGCGGGGAAGATAAATTTTTCGGATGCGCCGTCAGGGGCGACCCGCATCGATGTGATGATCTCTTACCGGGCGCCCATGGGCGTACTAGGGGAAAGGTTGTCACGTTTGCTTACACCCGTGTTCAGGGAAATGATCGAAAAGGATATCCAGGGGTTCAAGCAATTTATGGAGGACAATGTACGGGAGAATATATAGGTTCATGAAAAGGAATATATAGGTTCATGAAAAGAATAAGCGAGTCTATTTTATTTCTATAAAATCCCTTAGTTTTTCCAGCAGTCTGTTCTTATGGTTCAATCTTTCTGTTTCCCATTGCTCCTGTAATTTTTCAGCTGCCTGCCGGGCTTCAGGTTGTTGTTCCTGTTGTATATAGGCAGCGAGCAGGGTCAGGGCTATACGTCTGTCATTGAATTGTCCGCATTCGTCGCCCAGCTCTTTCAGCAGATGGGGCGTCGTGTCATCCTTATCCGCACAGTCATTCTTTTTTCCCCAGTTGTATACGAAGTACATATCTTTCAATTCCTTCCTTATATCATGGAGATCGTCGTCGGCCGGAGCAGGCAGATAAACGATGGATTCGATCTTTTCCACTCTTTTATTAAAGAAGGACCGAAGCCTGCGTGCAGTGGGTTTTTTTAGCTCCGGGTGTTGTATAGATTGCTGGAGGCGCCTGATCACTGCGGGATCGTATATGTCGTCCCACAGTTGCTGGAGTCTGCCGGCATTTTCGCGCAACCAGGCAGTGAAGGCCGGGGTCTCCTCTTTTTTCTCTCCCATGTTCTTTAGCAGTACCTGGACATCCCTCAGTTCGCCGGAGATATGGTATATTTCTTTAAAAGAGGAGGTTAGCGCCTTTTTGTCATCGCCCAGCCAGTGGAGGAAAGCGCGTAGCTTTTTTACATGCGTACGGAAAGAGTGCACGTCGTCCTCGTCAAAAAAGACAGAGACCGATGTATTTTCCCGGATACCTCTTCCCTGTTTCCGGATGCTGCGGTATACTTTTTTCCGGTGCATAGGGAACATGTCGCAATTATGATACCAGTGTGTTGAGCGTTTCCAGGTTGGCTACTGCATCTCCGATGGTATTGTTGAAGTAGGCGTATACATCTTTTCCCTGCTCCAGCCAGGCTTTGATCTTTTCTGCATATGCCTGGAGGTGGGCCTGGGTATAGCTGCCTTTATAATCACCCCGTATCCCGTGAAACCGGATGTAGATGAAGCCGGCCTTTTCGATAGGCGTATGGATGGCCGAGGCGGGCATATCGTGTAATACCAGCGCCGACCGGAATCTGTCCAGGAGATCATAGGTCTCCTGTCTGTACCAGGACTTGTCCCGGAACTCCACGGCTATCCGCCAGGGGGGATCGGTGTCCGAGGTCTGTACCTCTGTCAGCAGTTTTTCCAGCTGTTCTGTCTTGTTCCAGGTGACGCTGGGTGGCAGCTGGATGAGCAGGCAGCCCTTTTTGTCGCCCAGGCTGGCGGCTGCCTTCATAAACAGGGCGATATTCGCAGGGTTAAAGATAAAACCCCTGGTATGGGTGATCTCACGCCACAGCTTGATGGTGAATTGAAAATCCTGGGGAACAAAATGGGACCACTTTGTAAAAGTGACGGGCATGGGTACTTTATAGAAGCTGCTGTTGATCTCGATGGAGTTGAATAAGGTGGCGTAATAGGTAAGCCGGTGTTTTTGTCTGTGTTCTTCGGGGAACGCCTGTTTATTGGGTTCCCGAAGGACGAGTCCGCTCGTCCCAGATCTGAATATTCCATGGTTATCCGGCATAGGTGTGGTCTTGGTTAGGGGACTATGCAATTTGGGTACCACGGATCAGACGGGATAAAAAGCGGTAACTTTACGGCCAATTGGCTCAATGAATTGGCTAATAAAAATTGAAAGATGAAAAAGGATCTGGAGAACAGGGAAGATATCCGGCTATTGATCGACTCTTTTTATACCCGGGTGCGTCAGGATGAGCTTATCGGACCTATTTTTAATGACGTAGCAAAAGTCGATTGGGAGCATCATTTGCCTATCATGTATAATTTTTGGGAAGGTGTACTTTTTCATACGGGCAGCTATGCGGGTAACCCTATGCGTGTACACAAGCAATTGAACGAGCTGTTTCCCCTGGAGCAGGAACATTTCGACCGATGGTTACACATTTTCAGGGGGATGGTGGACGAACATTTCGAGGGGCCTGTTGCCGAGCAGGCGAAACAGCGGGCTTTATCCATCGCTACCATGATCAGGATCAAGATAAAGCAGGGCTAATCAGGACACGGTCTAATCCTTCCCTTTAGGGCGGACATACATGTAAATATGTACCTACTCCCTTTTTATCTGCAACGAATAGAATTTTAGCCTTAACTTTTCTACAGGATTCCCTGCATACGCAGTGCGTATTCTAAGTATTTTTTGTTTGATCACCCTCTCTGAGACCATAATAGAAAACGGTCGCTTGTTATTAACATTTTCGTTATTAATCATTAAACCTTTTCTCTATGCGTCTCAAAGATGCCGGCTTGCTGCTGCAAGTACAGAATTACATTGACGGTAATCTTCACCGTAACCTTCCCATCGCCGCACTTTGTAAAAAGTTCAACACCAACAAAACATCCCTGCAAGAACATTTTCGAGCCTACAGCGGGCTTTCGCTGCATGCATTCCTGCTGCAGAGCCGGATGGAAAAGGCAGAGTTTTTGCTGAGACAGAGCGACGATCCCATCAAATACATTGCGATGCAATGTGGGTATAGAAAAGTGCACAGCTTTAATAAGGCATTCAAGGCATATTGGCGGCTGTCACCGGGGGCATACAGGAAGTATAATTTTACTGCAACCGGATTGCAGTGGAATGCATTTGATTTGCGGTCAAAAGTAACACAAACGCTGCCGAAAGTTACATTCTCAAATTTGGAAAGAGGGTATGCATCTGCGTAACTTTTCGACCGAAACCAAAACGATGAATCAGCAGACACGTAAGTGGATAGCAGATTGCTGTGTATACAGCCTTGTATTTTTATTCGTCTATACAGCAACTTCAAAGCTTTCCCGGCATGAGATATTTCAGATACAACTGGAAAGATTTCCCTGGATCAAACATATGGCTTTCATCATTGCATGGGTGGTGCCAGCTGTCGAACTGGCAGCTGCGGTTCTGTTGCTGACAAGACGTGCAAGAAGAGCAGGGTTGTATATTTCGCTGGCTTTAATGATACTGTTTACGTTGTATCTGGCGTTTATGTTAGGGACAGAGAAGCATTTGCCCTGTTCATGCGGAGGGGTTATTTCCTCGATGAGCTGGGGGCAGCACCTGGTGTTCAATATATTTTTTACCGGTATTGCTATTATGGGAATAGTTTACTCACCACCTAAAATAAAGTTTTATGAAACGTAAGATCATCGGCCTGGTAGTGGTTGTCCTGGCCATCTCTTTTTCGGCATTTACTAGCCGTGTAGAAACTGAGAAGAACGCAAAGTTCGGTACCTATTATTGGTTTCCTACAGATCCAGTGGGCAATCCCCAGACAACGGCTGGCCTTTACTATCAGTCCAACGACCCGTATGTATGTTCCTTCACCGGCATGGGGTATTATTGCGCGGCGGCGTATACTTCTTATACACAGGATGTATATGGTTATCATGCGTCGGGGTACCTCGTACTACAACATTTTTATCCCAACTGATGATGCTATCTTGGATTTTGCTGCATGCCCGGATTAAGGTTCATCACGTTGTCCGGGATGGCATAAACATAGCGGTTGTCATTGGGCGGTAGCGTATATGCCTGCCCGTTTACTGTACGAAAGAGGGTAGTGGCGGTGGCCGGGTCTTTGTTTAACCGGCGAAGGTCTGTCCAGCGGAGACCCCGGTAGAGCAGCTCCTTCCTTCTTTCGGGCAGTATCTGGCGAAGGGCATCCGCGGCATCGACGGCAGTATAGGGTGTGAACATACCGCTGGTCCAGCGGTTGACCAGCAAGGTGTTAAGATCGGCCATGGCGCCGGCGGTATTTCCCACTCTTGCATAGCATTCCGCCCGGGTAAGATAGATCTCATCCGTAGCAATGCCGCAGAATGCATAATTGTCCTCGTCATACCTGCCTGAAAAGACCCGGCCATTTCTAAAGAAAAGGGTCTTTCGCAGATCGTTAGGTTGATAGGACGCGACTAACCCACTGTCTGTAAAGCTCCGTCCGACGGGGCCGTTGGAGGAGTTGGCAGCTCCGAAGATCACCTCCACGTTGCTCCGCGTGAAGGTAGGGCTGCTACCAGGGATTATCGTATTGTAATCCAGCAGGGCCGGCTTGATCCGGAGACAGGAGTCGGCGTACAGGATGGCTGTGGAATAAGCGCGGGCACTTAGATAGACCCGGCTTAAAAGGCCATATGCTGCTGCTTTTGAAGGACGGGTAATAGACGATGGCACCTCCGGCAGAAAAGGGATTGCTGTACCAAGATCGGAGATGATCTGGTTATATGTTTTTTCTACCGTAGCCCGGGTAAATTTTTCGTTTACGTCCGTTGACTTTCTCAATGGGAGTCCATAGTCTGTCGGCGCACTCGTACTATCATAAACAGGTGCGAAGATCTGGGCCAGCTGGAAATACGCAAAAGCGCGGAAAAAAAAGGCGCTGCCATAGGCATTGTTCCAGGCTGTCTCTTCCGACGGTGAAGGGTGGAGGACTTTCAGTGCGTCCAGTGTTACGTTCGCATACAGGATGGTTCTGTAGGGGAGGTCCCAATCATTCACCTCTTCCGTCGCATATATGTCCGTGGCCCAGATGACGGCATTTTTGTCAGTGGCATTGTACTGGTTGTATAGGGAAGTGGAAACGTAATAATCATCGCAGCCGGTGAAGCCCAGGTTAGGATAACCAAAGCTGCCATATCCATTCATCACCACGTCATTGTCCAGCAGGGCCTGGCAGTCGTTGATGGTGGTGGGAATCTGCAGGGTCTGGTCGGGTTTTGTATCCAGGAAGCCTCCTTTCTGACAGGAGGAAAAAATGGCTGTCGCCAGGATAAGCAGGTATAGAGGGTGTTTGCGTGGGTTCATGGTTAAGGTTAAAAGTTTACGTTTACACCGACCGAATATCTTCGTCCTTCTTTCGGGATGTTGATATAATAAGGATCGATCCCGGATCTGTTTGCTTTCCAGAGGATCCCTACATTGGCGACATAGCTGTAGAAACGGACATTCCCGAAAGGCAGCCAGGGATAGCGATCCCTGCTCAGGTCATAGCTGAACTGGATATCTTCCAGCCGGATATGATCGGCCCTTTCCACCAGGACGCTGGAATTAAGATAAAAATAATCTCTTAGGTTGCTGCCTGGATATCCTACGGAAGGAACGTAGGTTATACGCTCATCTCCCGGACGCTGCCAGCGATGGGCATAATCCCCATTGCCGACCCAGGTATTGAAAAGATCAGTGTAATTAATGGATGGTTTCCGGAAATAGTATCCCAGCTTATAGCTGATGTTAAAAGATGCGGAAAAAGAATGCCAGCGGAAAGTATTTCTCAAGGCGCCAAAGATGGTGGGCTGGGAAGATCCATTGTAGACCATACTATCAATGGACGTATTGTTATAGATAGATGTCCAATCCTTGCTGGTCTTTCCCTGGTAGTATCCCATCGGATCGCCGTTGACGGGATCCAGTCCCATCCAGCGGTAGCTGTAGATGGCGTACAGAGGTTTGCCGGATCTTGGGGAAAAGTAATTCTGATTGAGATAGGTATTACCGGTACTGACAGACAGCAGGTATTTATCTACCGTATATCCTGCGCTGCTAAGGATAAAATTGGTTGTCCATTTAAAGGCGTGATTGTAGATATTATGGGTCTCCAGCTGAATATCGACACCTGACCCGTTCATGGAAGCGGTATTCGCATAATAGAATCCTGGTGTACCGGGTGTCTGTACCAGCCCTAGTGTCGGGTCGCCAGGAGCAGGGGCCATGAGGTCTGTGGCCCTTTTCCTGTAGTATTCGATGGACCCGGTGATAATCCTTTTTTTCGAGGCGAAATCAAGCCCCAGGTTAAAGAGACCTACCTGTTCCCAACGGAGGTTGGGATTGGGCAGTCCCTGGATATAACCGATCGGATTGTCACCACCTGTGATACCGCCACGCGAATAAGTCGCTGTGGTATAAGCGGAAGCCAGCCGGGATATGTTGCCGGCACGGCCATAGGTAGCTTTTAGTTTCAGGGACGACAGCGCATTCCAATGATAAAAGCGCTCGTTGTTGATCTGCCAGGCAATGCCGGCGGACCATAAGGGGATGCCTTTTTTATTATAATTCAACCCAAAGAGGTTGGCCATATCTTCCCGGCTGCTGACGGACAACGTGTATAAATTATGGTAAGTATAGGAGGCGTTGGTGTAATAGCTGATAAAATGATCCACCAGCCTGGCGGAAGGTACAGGGCCGGGGATGGGTCTGGGATTGAACATCTGCCAGCCCGAGTAAGATGTGTCAAGATTCACCTGGGCATAATTGCCGTTGCCGGGATTATAACCATATTCCCTGCTGTACTGGGCCGTGTTCACCACGCTCCTGATCTCGTAACCTGCGATGGCTGTCAGGTTATTGTGGTTAGCCCAGGTCTTGTTGAAGTTCAACTGCAGTCTGCCCTGGTGTGCGGTGATCTCCTTATTACCGATGTCCATAATGCCGCCGTTCCGGGGGATGGGGTATGACAGCTGGAACGTATTGGGATCCACCTGTATAAAGCTGTTCCTCAGGTTCCTGGTGTAATAGGCGTCCTCATCATACAGATAGTTGCTGTCAATCCTTCCATTCTGGTATTGATATTTTACTTCTACGTTCAGGACAGGCGAAATGGTATAACGGGCCCCGATGTTGATGAGGAGGTCATGCATCCTGCTGGTATTGTCATTCAGGAGCCTGTCCCTCAGCGGTACGTAGCTCCAGTCGGAAAAGTGAAGGTTACCTGCTGCGGTGAGATAGTCGGGATTGTAATCCAATGAAACCTCCCTGGGGGCGCCCTGTGCATCGGCCAGGCTTGCATAGGGATAAAAACCTTTGTGGGCCACCGGGCTCCTGTAATTATACCCGGGATTGCCATCCAGGCGGGTGGTGGTATGCGTATAGTTCACACCCGTCTCTATGTACAGCGGCGTGCTGATCCTGTAGATGTTTTGTAACCGCAGCGTAACCCTGTCAAAGGATGACCCTGTCAGATTGTATACATTATGGTCCCAGCCTACCGATGCATAGTAACCGGCATTATCCGTGCTGGCCGATGCCTGCAGGAAATGCTGCTGGTTGACGCTGCCGCGATAGAAATATTTCCGGAGGTCTTTCCGGATGTCCTGCGTCTTCATGGCTTCGATCTGTGCGCTGGCGGCAGGTGCGGATATCGTCCCCTTGTCCACCTGCGTCAGGAGGTTGACGACAGGGGTGACCGGGATGTTATAGCCGGTGGTATAGTATCCGTTTGCATACAGATCCTTTTCCCTGTCTATAAAGTCGGCGCCGGAAATATTGGAAACGTTGTACAGATCAGGCGCGGACTGGAAGGTAACCGAGGTGGTATAGGTCACCACGGGGCTCAGTGTACTGAATGTACTGCTGTCATTCAATTTTCCCCGGCGGGTGTTGATCACGATAACGCCATTACCAGCCCGTACACCCCAGATGGAAGCCGCGGCAGCGTCCTTTAATATGGTAATACTTTCTATATCGTTGGGGTTGATGTTGTTCAGGTCGCCGTCATAAGGGAAATGATCCAGTATGATAAGAGGAGTAGGGTTGGCATAAAGTGTGCTTCGGCCTCGTATCAGCGGGATTTCCCTGATGGGAATACCGCCGGCAGATTGTCCGTGATTGGTGAGCAGACCGGCGGTGAGGTTTTCTATCCTGTCCGGCACGCTGGTGGAGACGCTCCTGTTTATGAGATTATGATCGATGTAGCCAAAAGAGCCGGTGGACCTTTCTTTGGGCAGCCGTTGGTAGCCGTTACTCAGGGGGAGGACTACGCTATAGTTCTGCAGCTCGACGGGTTTTTCCCTCATCCGGAGATGAAAGGTAGTCCGGCCTTGTATCAGGGTGCGTAGGTGATCCATGCTGACATGCCAGCATAAAAGGACACCGTCCGGATCAACCTGGCGGAGGCTGAAATTGCCGGCTGAATCCGTGGTAGTCATCCTCCTGGTACCTTCGACGGCAATAGTGACGCCGGAAAGAGGAGCATCATTCATATCGGTGATATTACCCTGCAGATCTATCTGCGCCTCGGGGGTGGCTGGCAGACCAAAGCCAAAGGGGGTGCGTGCTTTTCTGCTAATCACATATGTCTTCGCCTCCACCCTGTAGTCGGACGGGCCTACTCCCAGGTATGATTTTAGAAAGGTTTCTATGGATATGTTGTTGACGTCCAGACTGACCAGCTGGTCCATAAGCCTGGACTCATTTTTGAAAAAGAAGTAGTAGCCGGTCTGATTGTAGATGTCATCGAAGACTTTCCTGAGTGGTACATTCTTTTCATGGCAGCTAACGGAGGTTTGGGCATAAGCGGGGGGACTTATGTGGAAGAGGAAAAGGAGTAAGATGGCAGCAAAAACACGCATGTATAGGAATGATAAGGAATAATAAGGGGGGATAAACTATAGAAAATCTATAGAAATCAATTGGGTCATTAAGCAAATGAATGCTCTGCAAGCATCTCCATGAGGAGAAAATACGAATTACGTCGATCCGAAAAAATCTTGCCTGGGTAGTCCGGTCTCACGTGCGTGGTTAATTAAGGTTAGGTTAAAAATACAATTTTTTTGAGAATGTGGAAGAAAAGCAACAAAAACCTGAGAATTATCCTGTTAGTTACTGTCATTTGTTCCGTCGGCTACACCGGCCTATTCGCCCAGCACAGTGGGAAAAAGAAGACCGAAACCAAGACCCATATCGAATATTCGCTGGATACGGTGATGCTGAGGCTCAATAACATGCACCTGACCCTGAACAGGGTCATCGACTTTCAGGACAAGGGCTTCGATACCCATAGGGTGGAGCGTCAGCTGCCGGAGATCAATCGTACGATAGAGCTGATACGGACGGACCTGGCCGGTAATACGGTGCTGGAATACAAACAGTTGTTGCTTTTTGAGTTTATGCTGAACGATATCCGGGACAAGCTGGAAGATTGGCGGGGCGCCTTGTTTAAATTCAATAACGACCTGGTGAACATGAATGCCGAAATGGCCGCATTTTCAAAAGATTCGGTTATACGTCAGCTTATTACGGATAGTATTTACCAGAAGATGTACCTGGATGAGCTGAGCCAGCTGCGTGAAAAATGGGTTAAGGCCAGGGATTCTACCTGGGTCCATCTTATTCATGTCAATCAGCTGCAGTCCAATCTGACCAGACCTTACTTTTTCACCGTCGACCTGCTCAACCAGGTGGACAGACAAAAAAAGGCGCTGACGGATAAGCTTTTTGCAAAGGAATATGCATTTTTATGGGAGGGGGAGCGTAACGGGAATGGCGACGTACTGGCTGCACGCCGCCTGCGGTCTCAAAAAGGTATCCTCTCGTATTTCCTTGGACATTACTGGGCCTATTACCTGTATATGCTGCTGATAGGTGTGCTATTCTTTTATTGGGTAGCCAGAAGCTATCGCATCATCTATCAGAGCCAGGATAAGGCGTCGCTGCTGAAGGACCTGCACCTGCATTATCTGCATCCCCGGCCATTTCTCGCTGCCCTGGTGGTCATGCTGAATGTGCTGCCTTTCTTTAACCTGAACGCACCCCAGATCCTGACGGAATTCGGGCAGTTCATTCTACTGATGGTGGTAACTGTATTTTTCCGGCGTAGCTGGCCCCGCAAATACTTCAAGTTCTGGAGCTTTATCCTGGTGTTGTATTTTTTACATCTTATCACGGGCGCTGTCTTTGTCCCCAATGTATATGCCAGGTTATGGCTTCTATTGTTGAATGCAGGGTCGCTTGTGCTGGCATGGTACTCGCTGCGGCGGATCATGCAGGTGTTTACCCATCCCCGGTTGTTGAAGATCGCCTGGTGGATCTATTTCGTGTTGAATGTGCTGGCTATCTTAATGAATATATTCGGAAGGCTGAGCCTGGCAAAGATCTTCAGCACCAGCGCCATATATGGTCTTGTGCAGGTGATCGTACTGTCTGTATTCGTAGATTGTCTCATCGAGGCGCTGACCCTGCAGACGGTGGCCAGCCGTGCCAGGGACAAAACAATGAACCTTGTCCCGGTATTTGAGAAAATGCGGAAGGGTTTTTTAAGGGTCCTGGTTTTATTTGCGGTCTTTACCTGGCTGGTGGCTTTTTCCGGCAACATGAACGTTTATGATCCCCTCTACGATTGGTTCATCCGGGTGATGGATCACAGCATCAAGATAGGGTCTATCTCTTTCAGGATCAAAAATGCGCTGTTGTTTATCGTGATCCTCTATCTCTCCAACATCCTGCAGAAATATGTCGGCTATCTCTATGGGACGACCGATGAGCGTGCAGCACCACAAACGGGAAGAAAAGGGTCGAGGCTGGTAATGATCCGGCTTATCATGATCATTGCCGGATTTCTGCTGGCTATTGCGGCATCGGGGCTGCCTATCGACCGGATCACCATCGTTCTGGGTGCGTTGGGTGTCGGCATAGGGCTTGGGTTACAGAATATCGTAAACAACCTCGTATCGGGGGTGATACTCATATTCGAGCGACCGTTCCAGATAGGGGATTACATCGAGCTCAACGGTAAGAAAGGTATCGTCAGGGATATCGGGATCCGCAGCAGCAGGCTTGTGACGGAGACGGGGACGGAGATCATTATGCCGAATGGGGATCTGCTGTCGGGAGAGGTCATCAACTGGACGGTGCAGAACAGCCAGGTGCGTATCGAGATACCTGTCAACATCGAGCCGGGACATACTTTTGATGAGGTCACCCAGCTGGTGCAGGAGGCCCTGGAAAAGCATCCTGATCTGTCGCAGGACGATAAGCCACGTGTCCTGCTCAATACGGCCACCGATAAAGTGATGAGCGTTACGGTATTGGTATATGTGCACAACATCAGCCAGATACAGACGGTGAAAAGCGAGGTGCTGCGGGTGCTGTATCAGCATTTCAGTGAGCATGGGATCAAGATCACCTAGGCGATCCGCATATCCGGTCAGGTGATGCGTTTATCCAGCTCTTCCAGCACCTGGTTGACGTAATTTATCTGGACTTCCAGGCTATCAGTGAGATGAGTGGTAATTTTTTCAGCAGCAACGATCTCACCGTGGAAGGCGATGGCTATATAGGCGTACAGCTCTTCTATTCCTTCTTCGGGCGACAGGGTCGCATAACCTGTGATAGCTACGCCATAGTCGCTGGAAAAAAGCCTGCATACTTCCCTGGCCATGTCGGCGGCAACTTTTTCCGAAACGGCATTACATTCCAGCGCATGGGTGGGTTCAACCAGCAGGTGACGGCATTTTTGTCCTACGTTATAAGCTGTGATGCCTCCCTGGAAAAACCGGGAGGCATCGGGTGCAAGGGAAAGCGCCGCCTGGAGGTGACCTGACGTCACGCTTTCGGCTACGGCAATAGTTTGTTTTTTTGTGATGATCCTGTGTCCGATGTTTTCGATGATCGCTTTATTGTAGGTGCTCATAATTAATGATGCAGGTAATTATCCACTACTTCCTTGTATGTCTGCCGTATCATGTCCCAGGCGTTTACATCTCCTTTGAGTATGGAAGAGGTAAAGGCTTTTGCCTGTTTCAGGCTGATGTGGGGCGGCAGCGGTGGTACGCTGGGGTCTGCGAGCACGTCTATCACGACAGGGCCTTTTGCGGCAAAAGCCTGCCGCAGCCCTGGTATGATCTGGTCTTCCGTCTCGATGCGGATGCCCTCCAGCCCCAGCATCTGCGCGTAACCGGCATAGTTAAAGGCGGGTATATCCTGTGATGCTTCAAATTTCGGATTGCCCGTCATTATCCGCTGCTCCCAGCTGACCATGTTCAGATCCTGGTTGTTTAGCACGAGGATGATCAAACGGGGGTCCGTCCATCGTTTGTAATATTTTGCGAGGGTGACGAGTTCGTTGATGCCGGCCATTTGCATAGCACCGTCACCCGACAGAGCGATGGGTACCCTTTCCGGGTAAGCGAATTTGGCTGCGATGGCATAAGGGACGGAGGGGCACATGGTGGCCAGGTTGCCGGACAAGGATGCCATCATACCCGGCCGGATCTTCAGGTCCCTGGCGAACCAGGAGGCCACCGAGCCGCTGTCGGCTGTGAGTATGCAATTTTCCGGCAGCATGGAAGACATTTCCCAGAAGACACGCTGGGGATTGATCGGGTTTGCGCTGTTCATGGCGCGGGCTTCGCAGATCTTCCACCAACGTTCCACCTCCTTTTCTATCTTTTCCCGCCAGCTGCGGTCTTCCTTTCTTTTGAGCAGAGGGATCAGGGCCCGGAGGGTTTTGCGGCTATCGCCTTCCAGGTTGACTTCGGTGGGATAGCGCAACCCCAGCATCCGTCCGTCGATGTCGATCTGGATGGCCCGAGCCTGTCCTTCTTTCGGGAGGAATTCAGAATAGGGGAAGCTGGTGCCCACCATGAGGAGGGTGTCGCATTCCATCATCAGGTCGTAGCTGGGTTTAGTGCCCAGGAGCCCGATGGAGCCTGTTACGAACGGTATGTCGTCCGGGAGGACAGCCTTGCCTAGTAAGGCTTTGGCGATACCTGCTCCCAGCAGATGGGCCACCTCTACCAGCTCGCCGGCTGCGTTGAATGCGCCGGCGCCGGCCAGTATAGCCACTTTGGAACCTTCATTCAATATGGCTGCCGCGCGTTGCAGATCCGCCACGGACGGTGTCACCACCGGCTGTGTAAAATCTATTCCCGTATGTACGCTGCCGTGGACGTGGGGCGGCTCTTCATAATCCAGCTCCTGCAGGTCGTTCGGCAGGATCACACAGGTAACCGTTCTTTTTGATCTTGCTATGCGGATGGCGCGATCGATCAGGTGTCTCACCTGCGAAGGGTGAGTGGCCATATGCACAAATTCGCTTGCTACGTCCTTGAACAGGGACAGAAGATCCACCTCCTGCTGATAATCCCCGCCGATGGACATACGCGCTTGCTGTCCCACGATGGCTATCACGGGCTGGTGGTCCATTTTTGCATCGTACAGGCCATTTAGCAAATGGATGGCGCCGGGGCCGGAGGTAGCCAGGCAAATACCCGGCTCTCCTGTGAACTTGGCGTGTGCGCATGCCATAAAGGCGGCCATCTCTTCATGACGTGTCTGGATAAAATCGATCTTTCCCTCTGTCCTTGCCAGGGCTTCAATGACCCCATTGATCCCGTCGCCCGGATACCCATATATGCGCCGTACGCCCCAGGTAATCAATCGTTCCGCGATGAAATCTCCTACCTGCTTGCTCATAACAAATAATTTAGGGAAGGAACGCAAAACTTCTGCCACGGCACGGTTTTTTATTTTTCATTCAGTATGAGATACATGGTACTTGCAACGGATTATGATGGGACGCTCGCCGATCAGGGGCGGGTGTCTGAAAAAATATTGAATGAGCTGAAGGCATTGAAGGCTTCGGGTCGCCGGCTGATACTGGTGACGGGACGGGAGATGAAAGACCTGATGGAAGTATTTCCTGATTATAAGATAGTCGATTACATCGTGGCAGAAAATGGCGCCCTGATCCATGAGCCGGCGACGGGGAAGGAACAATTGTTAGGACCGGCGCCCGACGAATCCTTTGTACAGGCGTTGGTTGACCGGGGCGTGCGTCCGCTGTCTGTCGGAAAGGTAATTATTGCTACCTGGGAGCCGCATGAGAAGACGGTCCTCGACGTGATAAAGGCTTCCGGCAGTGAGCGGCAGGTCATATTCAATAAGGGGGCGGTGATGATTCTTCCTCCGGGAGTGAACAAGGCTACAGGTCTTCAGAAGCTGCTGCATTCCCTGCATCTCTCCCTTCACAATGTGGCGGCTGTCGGGGATGCGGAAAATGATGGCGCCTTGTTACAGGCTTCCGAGTGTGCGGTGGCTGTAGCCAATGCTTTACCGGGTTTAAAATCCCTGGCGGACTGGGTGACGGGCGCCGGTCATGGTCTGGGCGTCTCTCAGCTGATACGGGCGCTGCTGGCTACGGATCTGTGCGAACTGGATAACAAGCTTACCAGGCATTATCTGCACCTGGGTGAGCTGGAGGATGGCAGTCCCTTTCACATCAGCCCCTACCGGAAAGGGATCTTACTGGCGGGGGCGTCGGGCAGCGGGAAGACCACTTTTACGCTTTCCATCATAGAGGGCATGGTGCAGCAAGGATACCAGTTCTGCCTGATAGATCCGGAAGGGGATTATCTGCAACTGCCGGGCGCTGTCGTCATCGGTAATGATCAGGCGCTTCCTTCCATCGAAGAGATCGCTCATCTGCTGCAGGAGCCGGGGCAGAATGTGGTGGTCTGTACGTTGGCGATACCGCTGGCGGATCGCCCGGACTTCTTTGCCAGGTTCCTTTCCATGTTCCTGGATCTCCGGAAGGAGTATGGGCATCCTCACTGGCTATTGCTGGATGAGGCTCATCACCTGGTGCCGGGACAGGCGGAAACGCTTGCGGACAGGTTGCCGGAACAGTTCAATAATTTTATTATCATCAGCACTTCTCCCCATGCGCTTAGTACTACCTCCCTTTCCAGGGTCAGTACTGTGATAGCCATAGGAAAGGACTCGGCGTATCCTTTTCAGCAATTTTGCGAGCTGCTGCAACTGCCGATGCCTTCCAATATCCCATCCCTGTCAGAGAACGAGATAGCGGTGTGGGACAGGGAGAGCAGCGCGTCTGTCTACAAGGCCCGGTTCCATTTGCCGGAGCAGCTGCAGCAGCGACATAAGAAAAAGTATGCGCAGGGCGATATGAGCTACAACAGCTTTATTTTTACAGGTCCGGAAAATAAAATGCAGTTAAAGGCAAATAACCTGATGCTTTTTGTACATATATCGGAAGGTATCGATGCGGAGACCTGGTTGTTCCACCTGCACAGAAAAGATTTTTCGCGCTGGTTCAGGGGAGCCGTTCATGATGAGGAACTGGCCGGGGTGGCGGAGGAGGCGGAAAAGATCAGCGATACGGGAGCATCCAAGAAACATATTCTTTCGTATATCACGACGAAGTATACGGGATAAATTAAGGGCCGCCGGACAAGCCGACGGCCCAGGGTAGGAGTTATGATCTCTTTTTAGCTGCGGATTTCTTTTTCCTGGCTGGTGATTTCTTTTTTGTAGCGGACTTTTTCTTCGCAGCGCTTTTCTTTTTGGCCGCGCTTTTTTTCTTCGGCACTTTCGCTCCTGACTTGCGGGCTTCGGAAAGCCCGATGGCGATGGCCTGTTTGCGGCTCTTTACTTTCTTACCGCTGCGGCCACTCTTCAATGTGCCCTCTTTTTTCTCATGCATGGCCTTCTCTACTTTCTTGCCGGCTTTTTTTGAATACTTTGCCATAGAATTTAATTTTTGTTAGTAATAAGTTTTTTTGCCTCTTTTGCTTCCATTTTTTTCAAGGCTTTGAATTCTTTCCCTTCCATCCTGTTATAGTCGGAGAAGAATTGTTCCAATTGGGTGGTGATGTCGTCGGGCAGGTCGGAGATCGTCTTTACTTTTTCAAAGATGTTGGAGCAATCGGGGATGGCTAGGAAGCGGTCGTTGCGGATCATTTGCTTTTTGCCTTTTGCTTTTGATTGTTCGGCCTTGAGGCCGCCGATGATCCTGCATTTCATCAGGCACCCGGGGAAGCTGTTGAACTCGGAAATGACGATGACATCCAGGGGGTCGCCGTCCTGTCCCTTTGTATCCGGGATGAACCCAAAATCGTAAGGGAATACCATGCCGGATGGGAGGATCTTTTTTAGCTTGAAGAAATGGGTATTCTCGTCATAATCGTATTTCTGTGCGCTGCCCTTAGGGGTTTCGATGACTACGTCTACACAATTCATATGGTGCTTTTATTATCTTATTGTTAAAAAAACGGGCCAATATTTGTGACTGCTTCGTTTTAAACTGCTATCGACCATGGAATGGGTAAAAATAGTTTTTGGGGAGGGTTCCGACCTCAACTGCCTGCAGATGAGCAGCCGGGCCGTGGTGACCTTTTTTGTTACGTTAGTGCTGATACGCATTGCAGGGATCAGGACATTCGGCAAGCGGTCGGCTTTTGACAATGTCATTATGATCCTGCTGGGGTCTGTGCTGAGCCGGGCTGTGGTGGGCGCTTCGCCTTATATCCCAACTGTCGTGGGCTGTCTGGCTTTTGTGCTGGTGCATTGGGTGCTGGCATGGATAAGCCTGTACAACGATACTGTCGGCAGATGGGTAAAAGGTGAAAAGGAATCGTTATATGCGGATGGAACATTCAATAAGAAGAATATGAAACGCAGCCGCATCAGCACAAAAGATATCGAGGAAAGCCTGCGTCTTACGAACCAGGCCGAGGGTTTTGAAGAGGTAAAGGAAATATTTATTGAAAGAAGCGGAGATATCAGCATCATAAAAAAATAGGCTGGGGAAAATAATGCGCACTGTTGTCATTGTTCTACAATGAAGAGATCGAAGATATCCATATATGCAGCCCTGGCGGCCAATATTGCTATTGCCACGGTCAAGTTTATTGCGGGCGGGATCAGCGGCAGCGCCGCCATGATCGCGGAGGGTGTGCATTCATTGGTGGATACTGTAAACGAACTTTTATTGTTGTATGGTATTTACAGCAGCAATAAGAAAAGAGACAAACATCACCCTTTTGGCTATGGCAGGGAGCTGTATTTCTGGTCTTTTATCGTATCCATCCTCATCTTCGCACTTGGTGCAGGCGTTTCTTTTTACCAGGGATATGTTCATATTAAACGGCCGGCGATGTCCGGGTCATCCTATTGGAATTATGTCGTGCTGGGGTTTTCGCTGGTGTTTGAAGGAGCATCTTTTATCATTGCTTTCCTGCAGTTCAAGAAGACGGAGGTGAAGGGAGAACTTTCTTTATGGGGTGCTGTCAGGCGCAGCAAGGACCCCACTGCTTTTATGGTGCTTTTTGAGGATGGGGCAGCCGTAATAGGTGTGCTCACTGTGCTGATCTGTCTTATTGTGGGGCACATTACCCGCAATCCCTATCTTGACGGGCTGGCCTCTCTGCTGGTGGGGGTGATCCTGACGGCAGCCTCGGCTTTGCTGGCCAGGGAAAGCCGCAGCCTCATCATTGGGGAAGGTGTTTCTTCCCAGACAGAAAGGGAGATTGTCCAGCTTGTAAAAAATGATCCGAGCGTGACCTCCACGCCACGGATCTTTTCTATTTATCAGTCACCCGAAGAGGTATTGCTATTGATCCTGCTGTCCTTTAAACCGGAGGTAACGGTAGGAGAGCTTAACGACAAGATCGATGCCATCAAAGCGCGTATCCGGCAGCGATACCCCAAGATCGCCTATATTGTCATTCAGCCGGATGATGGCGGTTGAGCTTCTTTAATATTTTTTCCATATCGATGCCTTTGCCCAGTACAGGCTTGAACAGATCGCCCTCTGTCCTGATCCTTTCCATGGCATTCATCATGGTGAACTTCGTCATCTTCAATCCTTTTTTTACTTCTTCCCAGTGCAGGGGCATGGAGACGGTGGCGCCCGGTTTAGGTCTGACCGCATAAGGCGCTGCCAGGGTGGCTTTGGGTCTGTTCTGCAAGTAGTCCACGTAGAGCTTCCCCTTTCTATTTTTTGTCAGGCGTTCGATGCTGGTGAATTCCGGCAGGATCTCGTGTACACGGGTGGCTATCAGCTTGCCGAACAGCTGGCATTCGTCATAGGTGTATTTTGCTCCCATGGGAATATAGATGTGGATGCCCGTGGAGCCGGAGGTTTTGCAATAGCCGGATACGCCCAGGTCATCCAGCACTTCTTTTGTAACCCGGGCTGTATGGATCACCTGTTCGAAGCTGTTCTTTTCCGTTGGATCGAGGTCGATGATGCACCAGTCCGGGTTATCCGGCTTGAGGATCGTACTGTTCCATGGGTTCATTTCGATGGCGCCCAGGTTGGCCATCCACAGTAAGCTGGCCTCATCTTCCACCACGAGGAAATTTTTATCTTCTCCTGTCGAGGTGTGATATGGGAATTGTTTTACCCAGTCCGGCGCTGTAGCCGTGACATCTTTCTGGTAAAAGCTTTCTCCTGCGATGCCGTTGGGAAACCGGTTCAGAGACTGCGGTCTGTCTTTCAGGTAAGGGAGTATATAAGGCGCCACCTGGTAATAATAGTTCAACAGATCGCGTTTGGTATATTTCTCTTTTGGCCAGAAGATCTTGCTGAGATTGTTGAAGGTAAGCTGATGTCCGTTGACGGCTCTTACCTGGCTTTCGTCCGTTGGGTTCAGCAGGGTCCGGCGGCCGCGGGCCGTGGTTGGTGTGAGCAATTTCAGTGATGGAAGAGGCAAAGCCTCTTCCATCACGACATCCCGTGGGTTCTTGTCTTCCCGGAGACCTTCGAAGGAGGGGTGCCGCATGACGCCGTCGTCCGTCATTTCCCGGAAAGAGACTTCGCACAGCAATTCGGGTTTTAGCCAGACGGCTTTGGCTTCGGGAGGATCGGGTCTGAACCGGGAAGGTTTATTGATGTCCGGTACGACGGTGAAGGGGCAGGTTTTCCGGGTGAGGGGTTTGAAGCGCTGCAGCATTTCTTCCTGCTGTTGCCGGGTGAAGCCCGTACCGATCTTGCCCGTGTACTGCAATTTGCCTTTATCGAATACTCCTACCAACAATGAGCTAAAAGGCTTGTTGCTGCCTTCGTTGATCGTGTAGCCACCGATGACTACTTCCTGTCTGTTGGCCGTCTTTATCTTTAGCCATTCGCGGGTGCGGAGCCCCGGGGAATAGACGCTATCGTTCTTTTTGGCGATCATGCCTTCCAGTCCCATCTTTTTTGCCGCTTCAAAGAACTCGCTGCCGCTGGCTTCGTAGCTTTCGCTCATGCGCAGGATGTCGCCTGCCGGCTGGATGGACTGCAGCCATTGTCTTCTCTCTGTCAGCGGGAGCCCTGTGAGGTCGTGTCCGTCCAGCCAAAGTATATCGAAAAGATAATAGAACAGCTGGCCGTCCGCCTCGCTACGCCATTCCTGGAGATCGCTGAAATCGGAGGCGCCTTTTTCATCGAGGACTACGATCTCACCGTCGACGACGGCGTTGACCTTCCATTTTTTTAAGACATTGTAGATGGGGTAGAATTTTTCGTTGAAGGATTTGTTGTTGCGGCTATGAATGTCCACTTCCCCTTTTTGCAGGTAGGCGATGGCGCGATAGCCGTCCCATTTGACCTCGTAGGACCATCCGTCCTCGTCGAAGGGTTTGTCCACGAGGGTGGCCAGCATCGGGGAAATGTTTTTGGGGATCGGGGTTTTAGGACCGGTCAGGCTTTTTTTTTTCGTAGGGATAGTCTTTTTTCCGGGCGATGCATTTTTCGAAGGAGAGATAATTTTGGCAGTAGAGATGTTTTTCGTGGGGGCGGTCTTTTTTGCAGGAGAGGAGCTTTTTGCCGGGGTGGTCTTTTTGGCGGCGGCAACTTTTGTTGCGGCGGCTTTTTTCGGTTTTTGCGCCCGGTTGCTGATCCATTGCAGGGAGTTGGGATTTTTTGCCACCTGTTCCAGGGTTTTGCGTGAGATCACGGACTTGTCTTTTTCCGCAATGGGTTCTTCCGAAGCGTATTTATCCCTGTGTTTGATCAGCAGCCAGGAATTTTCTCCTCTGCCTTTTGTACGGACCAGGGCAAACTCACCTTTTAGTTTTTTGCCGTGCATAATGAATTTGAGCGAGCCTGCATACAATTCCTTCCGAAGCTCTTTGTCCTGTGCCTTTTTGGTGCCATCGGTGGGCGCCAGGGGTTCGTAGGTGCCTGCGTCCCAAACGATGACCGTACCTGCTCCGTAGTTGCCTTCGGGGATGATGCCTTCGAAGTCTTTGTAGTCCCAGGGATGGTCTTCCACCATCATGGCCAGGCGTTTGTCCGCCGGGTTCAGGGAGGGGCCTTTGGGAATGGCCCAGCTTTTCAGCACGCCTTCCATTTCCAACCGAAAGTCATAGTGAAGGTGTGAGGCGGCGTGTTTTTGTACGACAAACTGCAGCGTTTTACCGGAGGGTTTTCCGCCCCTGGGTTCGGGTGTATTTGAAAAGGAACGCTTTTCCTTGTATTTAGCCAGCGACATGGTATCTGTTTTCTGATCTGGTAATCAAAAGGTCTGCCAGAGAAGGCCGGGGAATGGCCCGAAAGTGGGGGACATTAAAATCCCGCGATCAGCTTGAGACAGATGTTCCGTCCCATTCCATAGATACCGTAATGGCCGTTAGGGCTGTATGTGTAGTATTCGAAGTATTTGAGCCGGCTGAGGTTGCTTTGATAAGCGCGGTCGAAAAGGTTGTTCACCTGCAGCTGCGCCTGGAGTGTCCGTCCGGGTTTACACCGGATGGCAGTTACCAGGGACAGGTTGACGAGTGAGTAGGCCGGGGTGTATGTTTCCGTCTGGTAAAGTTTCAGATACCTGTCCTGGGCCCGATCATATTCCAGCTCAATACGGGGGTAGAGGGAGCTAAACCATCCTTTGGATAGCTGCCATTCCCGGCCGAGGCTGCTCTGCCATTGAAAAGGAGGGATGAGAGGAAGCGGGCCGAGCGCGTTGGACCCGATCACGAATGATAGGGAATTGTTCCACCGGATGCCCGTCCAGTCTGCTGGCTGGATATCCAGGGATGCTTCTCCTCCATACAGCCGGGCGGAAGCCTGCCGGTACTGGAATGTCTTATTGCCTTGTGCGTCCGTCACGGGATGGCCTTCGCGGTCCATCAGCTGCTGTAGGAAAATATAGTTGTCTATAGAGTTGTGGAACAGGCTTAAGGAGGAGGTGACGCTTTCAAAATAGCCGATGAGACCGATGTCCTGCTGGAAGCTGAACTCTGGTGAGAAACGGCTGTTGCCCAAATAGATGATATGCGCCCCCGGGTCCAGGCCGTTGGATGCAAGCTCCGTGAGGTTGGGGCTGCGGTATCCCCGGGCTATGTTGGCCTTGAGGCTGATCTTTTCCGTCAGCGCATAGGTGGCGCCGATACTGGCCGACACGCCGGTGAAGTTCCTGTGAAGGGTGTCGCCGCGCAGCAGCCGGATGTCATAGCGTAATCCTCCTGTGAGGGTCAGGTCCGAGGATCTCCATTTACCGTAGATGTAGCTTCCCATGTCGGCGAGATGATAGTCCGGGATGGGCCGGTCAGTTGCATCCTTGCTTTTATTATCCTGCAGCATGCCGCCTATGCCGGTGCTGAGCTCGATGTTTGCAAAGGCGGGCGCTACCCACCGGATCCCATAGTTCAGGGTATTGAGCCGGAGGAAAAGCCCTGCCTGCGATGGTTGTGTGGGATGACTGTATTCTCTCCTTATATTCTGCTGAAAGCCCAGGGAAACGTCGATGACACTCCTGCCCGGCGTATAGTGCTGGTTGGTATACAGGCGGTAGTGCTGTATGTGCTGATGGAGGGGGCTTAGCGTATAGGCATTTAATTCTGCCTCCGGCACGATGGGCCGATGTTTCAGATCATCGGCGTTGCCTTCCGCCACTTGTTTGGTGAATTTACGGGTGAGGGAGTCCCTGCTGCCGTCGGGTATGCCCTGTAGATTGTCGTACAAGGTAGCATTTACCTGTATATTGCCTTTTGTGAAAGTATGACCGGCGGTAAGGGACAGGTTCTTTTCGGAAAACCCCGTATTGTATACCCTGCCGTCGATGCTGTTGGTATAATTCCCTGCCAGCCTGAACGAGCCTCTGGCGACCCACAGCCACCGGCTGTTGCCGGCGTGCAGCCGAAATCCATTTCCGATAAGCCCATTGTTGTGCTGGTATTCGCTGAGTATGCGGCCATGCAGATGGCCATCCTGGTCTTCGGGGATGAAAGGGAAGAGGCTAACCACCCCTGCGAGGGCGTCGGAGCCGTACAGCAGGCTGGCGGGACCTTTGATCACCTCTGCTTTGTGGATATTGTAAGCATCCACCTCGATGCCATGTTCGTCTCCCCATTGCTGTCCTTCCTGACGCAGACCATCGTACAGGGTCAGTACGCGATTGTAGCCCAGTCCGCGGATGAAGGGTTTTGAGATATTCGGACCTGTCTTTACCGCCTGGAGGCCGGGGGTGTGCTGCACCAGCACGTCGATGATATTGGAAGAGACCGTTCTGTCGATGGCTTTGGCCGGTATGGCGGTGATGGCTACCGGGTTCTCACGGAGGCGGATAGGGCGGGAGGCCCCGGACACTACTACCTCGCTAAGGGTGTCTGTTCTCAATTCTCCCAGGGTATCTGTTTGCTGGGCCAACAGCGTTAAATGCGCCGGCAAAAGGAACAGCAGCCATAAATATTTCATGCACAAAATTAAAAAGTTAGATCAATCTAACAAATTTATTTTAAGGCTGATTTTTTTGTTTGTCTTATATTTATACCATGATGACGCTGACAGAGGAAAATTATCTCAAAGCATTGCACAAGCTATCCCAAACGGATGAAGCTATTACGGTCAAACGTATAGCGCTACAGTTGGGGATAAAAATGCCCACCGTCACCAGCATGGTGAAGAACCTGGCCGGCAAAAAACTGATCAAATACGAGAAATATAAGGCCGTCCAGCTGACGGAGAAGGGGCGCCGCCAGGCTTTGCTGATCCTGCGGAAGCACAGGTTAACGGAGCTGTTCCTGAAGGATGTCATGGGTTTGGGGTGGGAAGAGGTGCATGATATTGCCGAGCAGATCGAGCATATACAGTCCGACCGGTTCTTCAACCGCATCGATGAGATGCTGGGTCATCCGAGGTTCGATCCTCACGGGGAGCCCATCCCGGATGCCAATGGGAAGCTGCCTTTTTTCAAGGCGTTCCCCCTTTCGGGCTGTGAGGCGGGAAAGAAGTACAAACTGACGGGAGTGCTGGATCACGATGCTTCCTTTCTTACCTATCTGAATACCTTGGGGCTTACGCTGGGCTCCACCATTGAAGTAGTGACGCTGCATGGCTTTGACCGCAGCATGGAAGTATGTTTGAACGGGAAGATCCGTACCGTATTCAGTTTCACTATTTGTCAGCACCTGCTGGTGATCTAGCGAGCGATCGTTGGAATGCGGTCGCATTCTTCACGGCGTAGCCGTGACCGTCATTGTTGAAGAAGGCCCAGACCGGATGTCCTTCCGACTGCCAGTCGCGGCATTTTTTGGCTATCGCAGCCAATTTCCGGGGAGAGTAGGAGGTGTCGTAGTATCCGTTGGGCCCGTGGAAGCGGATATATATGTGTGGCGCCGTGATAAATTCTCCCGAAGGCCATCGTCCTCCGGAGTCTGCCATGACAAAGCCGATGCGATATTTCTTCAGCAGCCGGATAGCGTCCTCCTCCATCCAGCTGGCATGCCGTGGCTCCAGCGCAAACCGATGGCCCTTGTAGCGCTTCAAAGCTGTGAAAAAGGTCTCCGCCTTTTCTTTATGGAACCCTAGCATGGCCGGCAGCTGGATCAATATGGGACCGAGCCGTTTGCGGAAAGGATCGAAGACATCGAAGAATCGGGGTAATCCCTGCCCGGGATCATTTAATTTTTTGGCGTGGGTGATGTACCGGCTCATTTTTGGACAGAAATAAAAATTTTTGGGGACCTGGGCTATCCAATGTTCGACCATCGCCCGCGTGGGCAGTTTGTAAAAGCTGTTGTTGATCTCGGCCGCATTGAACCTGGTAGCATAGAATGCGAGCTCACCGGCCATCGTAACTCCCGGCGGGTAAAATATTCCCCTCCAATGCTTATAATTCCACCCGGACGTTCCTATATAGGTCTTTTCTTCAGGCATATATAAGGAAAAACTAAAATCCGTGCCACTTAACAGCAGTGGCGCACAGTTATTTGGTCCGTCGTTTGTAGAAGGTTTCCTGTAACTTCGGAAACATTCATCAAACCATATTCCGCCTGACAAATGGACCCTGTAAAGATCCTTTTGATAGATGACGATTCGGACGACCAGGAAATATTTACCTGGGTTATAAAAAGCATAGATCCTTTACTGGTGGTCGACAATGCGACAGATGGGGTTCAGGCTTTGGAAAAATTGAAGGGTGAGCATTATCGTCCCCATCTTATCTTTCTGGATCTGAATATGCCCAGGATGCATGGGCTGGATTGTCTGAAGCATATACGGGAGATCAGCTGGTTAAATAAATGTCCGGTGATCGTGTATTCGACTTCTTCCAATCCGCAGGATATCTCCAAATGCCGGCAAGCCGGCGCTGATGATTATATCGTGAAGGGTAACGAAATGTCGGTGATCAGGCAGGATTTGTCGCAGGCGTTGAAAAAGTACAACCCGCGGTTGCCCACCATCCATGAATAAGGACACAACTTTTCTAACGGACATTGAAGCACTGAAGGCCATTGGCCATACCTGGCTGGAAGCCATTATTCATTCTTCCGACGATGCCATTATCAGCAAGGACCTGAATGGTATTATCAGCAGCTGGAATGAAGGCGCTCACCGGATATTCGGGTATACCCAGGAGGAGATGATCGGTCAGCCCATTCTCCGGCTGATACCGAAGGACAGGTGGAATGAAGAGACGGTGATACTGGATCGTTTGAAGAAAGGGCAGCGGGTCGATCATTTTGAGACGAAGCGATTGACGAAGGATGGCACCCTGCTGGATATCTCCCTCTCTATTTCACCCATCAGGGATAGGAAAGGTTGTGTTATCGGCGCCAGCAAGATCGCACGGGATATTACCCCTCAAAAAGAGGCTGAGCGTATCGTTGCGGAAGGGAGAGAGCGGTTTCGCAAGGAGCTGGAGACCACGGTGCAGGAAAGGACGCATGAGCTGGCCGAGCTGAATATGCGTCTGGCCAAGTCCAACTATGAGCTGGAGCAGTTTGCCTATATCGCGAGTCATGACCTGCAGGAGCCGCTGAGAAAGATCCATGTCTTTTCCGAGCTGCTGGAAGAAGGATTGCAACAGGGCGCTGATCCTGCAGTATTACGCGGTCACTTGCATAAAATGAAAAGCGCTTCCTCGCGTATGTCGAGGCTGATAAAGGATGTGCTGGAATATTCCAGGCTGTCGCGGGCCGAGTCGTCTGTTGCCATCGTAGACCTCAATGAGATACTCAGGGAAGTCCTGATAGAATTCGATCTCTGGATAGCGGAAAAAAAGGCGGTTGTATCGGTGGATGTATTACCTTCTGTTCCCGGCACGGCATCTCAACTGCGTCAACTCTTTCGCAACCTGATCGGCAATTCGTTGAAATTCTGCCGGCAGCAGCCGTATATATCGGTGAAGGTATCGAAGGCTTTGCCGGCGATGCTGCCTTCTTTGCTGCAATCGAGAAAAGGCATCAGCTTTATACTCATCGATTTCCAGGATAACGGTATCGGGTTCGATCAGCAGCATGCCGAAAGGATCTTTGCGATATTTCAGCGTCTGAACAGCCAGGATGCTTACAGCGGCTCGGGGATCGGGCTTGCCTTATGCAAAAAGATCGTGGAGAACCATGGTGGTGCGATAACGGCAACCAGTGAGCCTGGAAATGGCGCTGCTTTCCATGTATTCCTGCCGGCTTGAAGGGGGTATTGATTTTGCGGCATTGTACGTACTATGTCGCAGTCAATTATTCCAGTTACCAAAAGAATTGAGGCCGTTGGGGAAAAATTTCCCGCTCACCACCACGAAAGTTTCCTCACTAAGTATATTTTCAGCCAGGATCACAAGATGATCAGCAAGCAGTTTCTTATCACTGGCATGATCTGGGCACTGTTGGGCGGATTGATGTCCGTGCTGTTCCGTATACAGCTGGGTTTTCCCGACCACAAATATGCCTGGCTGGAAGACTTGCTGGGACATTGGGCTCCGGGGGGGCATCTGAGCGCCGACGCTTATTATGCGTTGATCACCATGCATGGCACCGTGCTCATATTCTTTGTGCTGACGGCGGGACTTAGCGGCACATTCGCCAACCTGCTGATCCCTTTGCAGGTGGGCGCCAGGGACATGGCTTCCCCTCTCGTGAACATGCTGAGCTACTGGTTCTTTTTTGCAGCCAGTGTGGTCATGCTGTCTTCCTTGTTTCTTCAGACCGGACCGGCGGCGGGGGGGTGGACCGCTTATCCGCCGTTGAGCGCCCTGGGCGAGGTAGATCAAGGATCACAGGCGGGTATGGATTACTGGCTGCTCGGCCTGGGTCTCTTTGTCGTGTCTTCGTTGTTGGGTAACCTCAACTATATTTCCACCATTTTGAATATGCGCACCAAAGGGTTGTCGATGGTGAGATTACCTCTTACCATCTGGGCGCTGTTGTTTACGGCTATATTGGGGACGCTATCCTTCCCCGTGCTTTTCGCCGCCTTTGTTCTTTTATCTTTTGACAGACATGCCGGCACCAGCTTTTTTCTGAGCGATATTGTCCCTGCCAGCATAGGCCATCCCCTTTCCAATGAGGGAGGAAGCGCTATCCTGTACCAGCATCTTTTCTGGTTTCTCGGCCACCCGGAAGTTTATATTGTGATACTGCCGGCCATGGGTATCGTATCCGAGGTGATGAGCGTCAATGCGCGCAAACCAATATTTGGTTATACCGCGATGGTAGGTTCGCTTTTTGCCATCATGATCCTTTCCTTTATGGTATGGGCCCATCATATGTTTGTAACGGGTATGAATCCATTTTTAGGATCGGTGTTCGTGCTGCTGACCCTATTGATCGCCGTACCCTCTGCTATAAAAGTATTCAACTGGCTGACCACCTTGTGGCGGGGCAACCTGCGGTTTACACCGGCTATGCTTTTTGCCATCGGGTTTGTCAGCATGTTTATTTCAGGGGGGCTCACGGGGATATTCGTGGGTAATTCCTCTATCGATATCCAGGTACATGATACTTATTTTATCATAGCGCATTTTCACCTGGTAATGGGTGTAGCAGCCATGTTCGGCATGTTTGCGGGTGTATATCATTGGTATCCTAAAATGTACGGGCGTTTTATGAACAACGTACTGGGCTATCTCCATTTTTGGATAACCTTTATAGGCGCCTATCTTATTTTCTGGCCCATGCACTATATGGGGCTGGCAGGGGTGCCCAGGCGGTATTATGACTTTACTCCCTGGGTAAGCTTTTCTCAGTTCCAGGGATTGAACCGGTTTATCTCCGTTATAGCCATGGTGGTTTTTGCCGCCCAATTTCTCTTTCTCCTGAATTTCTTTTATTCCATCCGGAAGGGCAGGAAAGTAACGGACCCCAATCCCTGGCGGGCCAATACATTGGAATGGACTACACCTATCCATCCGGGACATGGCAACTGGCCTGATGAGATCCCGCAAGTTTACCGCGGGCCGTATGAGTATAGCAAGGATGACCGGGAGTATATTCCGCAGACTGTTCCGCCGGAGCAGGGTTAACAATGGGGGGATAGCCGGAGCAGGGTTAACGATGGGGGGAAATATAAAGGCCATCCGCCGGTCGGCGGACGGCCCTCGTTATGGCCAGGACACTATGCCTGGACTTCTTCTTTTGCCTGGACGTTGACTCCGCCTTCGGCGATCTGTGTCAGTTTGATATCCGCATTCTTTTCCTCGCTGAGGGTAACGCTCAGGAGCTCGGCTGCGTCCGGATAACCCAGGGTCTTTGCCAGCTGTACCAAACCGCCATAAGTGGCGATCTCGTAGTGTTCGGCTTTCTGACCGGCGAAGATGAGACCTACGTCCCGCTGGGCTGTATTTTCTTCCGTCTCGTCGATGATCTCCTCGCCTTCGTCCGCAATGCCTGCAATGGCATGACATTTTTTTGCTTCAGCCTGTTCGCCTATCAGCTCGAATACTTTTTCCAGCCTGCTGACATGATTTTTTGTTTCCTGGAGATGACTGTTGAAAGCTTGTTTGAGCTCGCTGGAGCTGGCAGCGTCTTCCAGCTTGGGAAGGGTTTTTACCAGCTTCTGCTCGGCCCAGTAGATATCCTGCAGCTGATCTTTGAAAAACTCCTGCAGTTTAGAATTCCGGGCATTGCCTGTTTGCGATGTTGTCGTTGCCATATAAATGGATTTTGAAGGTTGACTATTGATGATTACAGCGTATCCACAAAATTTTTATGCCAGGCAATATCAGGCTATCTATCACTGTTGGTGAGGTGTTTTTTACCTATTTTTACCAATCATTTATATATCGTCTTCTCATGGCATTATTGGAAAAGCAATTGTATGTTAAGCGCAGTACGTTAAAGGGAGCCGGCATGGGACTCTTTACCAAAAAGCCCATCACAAAGGGCTCCAAGATCGTGGAATACAAAGGAAAGATCAGCAGATGGAAAGATGTCAATGACCGTAATGGATTGAACGGCTACATCTATTATGTCAACCGTAATCATGTCATCGATGCCTGGAGTTATAAAAAAGCCCTGGCACGGTATGCAAATGACGCCAGGGGGCCTATCCGGACGACGGGTGTATCGAATAACAGTAAATATGATACGGAGGGTCTTAAGGTATATATATATGCAGTAAAGAACATACCTGCCGGCAGCGAGATACTGGTGGGGTATGGAAAAGAGTATTGGGATATCATTATGGAAAATATAGCGTCAACTTCAGCTGCCAAGTAATGCCTTTGCTTTCTGTACTACACGTTCGGGGGTAAATCCGAATTCCTTGAACAGATCGGCTGCCGGGGCCGATTCGCCGAAGCGTGTCATCCCCAGTACGTCGCCTTCATCCGTTACGTATTTATGCCAGCCAAGCGGCGAGCCTGCTTCGACAGCCAGTCTTTTTTTCAGGTTTTTGGGGAATACCTTTTCTTTATAATCATCGGGCTGCCGTTCGAACAATTCCCAGGAGGGCATGCTTACCACTCGTGCGGGAATACCTTCTTTTGCCAGCATCTCCTGCGCTGTTAGCACCAGCTCAATTTCCGAGCCTGTGGCGATCAGTATCAGCTTTGGCTGTGTACCGCCGGGGTCGGAAAGGATATAGGCTCCTTTTTCCAGGCCGATGCCCCGTCCGTATTTATCGGGGTCAAGGATGGGAATGCCCTGGCGGGTGAATATGAGCGCCACCGGTCCGTCCTTGTGCAGTAAGGCGATCTTCCAGGCTTGTGCCGTTTCGTTAGCGTCGGCGGGCCGTATCACGGTCATATTGGGAATGGAACGCAGACAGAGTAATTGCTCCACCGGCTGGTGGGTGGTGCCGTCTTCTCCCAGGCCGATGCTGTCGTGGGTATAAATAAAGATGGGTCTTATCTTCATGATGGCTGCCAGCCGTATCGGGGGGCGCATATAGTCGGAGAAGATGAGAAAAGTGGCGCCAAAGGGAATGATCCCTTTTGTCAGGGCCAGGCCGTTGAGCACTGCGCCCATCGAGTGTTCGCGGACACCGAAGTGGAAGTTGCGTCCTCCGGGATTTTCTGCTGTAAAAGTTGCGTAGGATTTCATATGGGTCTCCGTGGAAGGGGCCAGGTCGGCGGAGCCTCCTATGAGCGCGGGGATGCTTTCGGCCAGGCTGTTCAAAACTTTTCCGGAAGCCTGGCGGGTGGCCATCTTACCACTTTTCCCGTCAGCTGGCTTGAAAACGGGCAGCTTGTCTTCCCATCCAGAAGGCAGCTGATCGCGGAGCGCCTGTTCATATTCCAGCGCCAGCTCCGGGTATTTCTTTTTGTAGGCTTCGAATAGTATAGTCCATTCGTTATGTTGCTGCATACCTTTTTCGGCTGCCGCACGATAGAATTCCAATACTTTTCCCGGTACGACAAAGGATTCGTTGGGATCGAAACCAAAGGATTCCTTTACCAGGCGAACTTCATCCTCTCCAAGGGCGGCGCCGTGTGCGCCTGCCGTGTCCACCTTATTGGGGCTGCCATAGGCGATATGGGTCCGTACTTTTATCAGTGACGGCCGTTGTTTTTCGTCGACAGCATTGGCTACCGCCCTTGAAATGGCGGCAACATCGGTGCCGTCGTGTATTACCTGTACATGCCAGCCATATGCCTCAAAGCGGGCGGCCACATCTTCATTGAAAGTGATGGAAGTATCCCCTTCGATAGAGATATGATTGTCATCGTACAGGTAGATCATATTGCCCAGCCCCAGGTGTCCGGCCAGGGAGGCGGCTTCCGAGCTGATGCCTTCCATCATGTCCCCGTCGCTGCAGATACAGAAGACCCTGTAGTTGAAGATCTCGAAATCCGGTTTATTAAACCTTGCGGCCAGATGCCTTTGTGCGATGGCAAAGCCTACGCCATTGGCAAAACCTTGTCCCAGGGGTCCTGTCGTGACCTCCACTCCGTCGATGAGTCCATATTCGGGATGTCCTGCCGTTTTGCTGTGCAGCTGACGGAAATTTTTCAGGTCGTCCAGGGTGACATTGTATCCCGTCAGGTAAAGAAAGCTGTACTGGAGCATACAGCCGTGGCCGGCGGAAAGGATAAAGCGATCCCTGTTTGGCCATTGCGGGTCTTTTGGATCATAACGCATGAATTTCGACCATAATACATGACCCATCGGGGCGGCGCCCATGGGCATGCCCGGGTGTCCCGAGTTGGCTTTCTGCACGGCATCGGCCGCCAGTACCCGTACTGTGTCGATGCTGAGTTGTTCGATGTCTACTTGAGTGGTGAGCATAACGGCTGAATCGTAAAAAAATCATGCCACGGGTGTATCGCGGGGTATGGGTCTTGAAGTGTACTGAAAAAAGTTTTGCATGTCGTTGACAGAAATCATTGTCGATAGGATCCGGAAAGAGGGCCCTATCTCTTTTCATGACTTTATGGAAATGTCCCTTTATTATCCGGAGTATGGATATTATTCCACAGCCAGGAACAAGATCGGAAAGGATGGGGATTTTTACACCAGCCCCTGTGTTTCTTCCCTGTTTGGAGAAATGATTGCCCGGCAGCTGGAGGAAATGTGGTACTGGCTGGGCCAACAGCCTTTTTCCGTGGTGGAATATGGCGGTGGGACAGGATTACTGTGCAAGGATATATTGCAGGTCTTGCAACGGAATGAAAGATTGTACGCTGATATGCATTATTACATTATCGAAAAAAGCGAGGTTGTGGGAAGGCTTCAGCTGCCCTCCGACAAGGTAAGCTGGCACGAGGATATAAAAGATATTCCACCTATAACGGGCTGTATATTATCCAATGAGCTGATAGATAACTTTTCGGTTCACCAGGTGGTGATGCAGGATGAGCTTATGGAGGTATTCGTGGATTATGACGATGGCTTTATCGAGTGTTTGCGTCCGGCGGGTCAGCCGTTGAAGGACTATTTCCGCGAGCTGAATGTCACATTGCCGGCGGATTTTCGTACAGAGATCAACCTGGAGGCCGTCGAATGGATCGCCCATGTTTCCGGTGTATTGAAAAAAGGTTTTGTGCTGACCATCGACTATGGCTTTCCGTCCCGGCTCCTGTATGACAGGCACAGGAACAAAGGGACCCTGGTATGTTACCACCGGCATATGATCAATTATAGTCCGTATATCAATATCGGGGAGCAGGATATCACTACTCATATCAATTTTTCCGCGCTTTGTCATTGGGGGCTTCATTCCGGACTTGATATTGGAGGATATACGAACCAGGCTCATTTTTTACAGGGACTTGGATTGGTTGCTCATTTGAAAGAGATGGAGGAAAAAGGAGAAATGGAGCAATGGAACTCCGTGGAAAAGCTTTCTCTTATCCGCACATTCCTGATGGATATGGGACAGAAATTCAATGTGTTGATACAATATAAAGGACTGCGAAAGCCGCTGCTTTCGGGGATGCGGTTCCCGCAGCCCTTGTGATAGGTCATTAGCGACAGGTCGTTAGCGTCACCAGGTTATGCCAGGGCCGACATGTGGATGCATTCTTCTGCGCACTGGCGGCAGGCTTCGGCGCAGATGCGGCAATGTTCCATCCCATGCCGAGCGTGTTTTTCGCATTCTTCGGCACAGGCGGTACAGATGTCTGCGCACACCTGGCAAAAGGCGTCGGTATACTCGCCGTCCATCATCATGATCTCTGCTGCCGAACGGCAGGCAGCGGCGCATTCCAGGTCAAGCCTGATACAGGTTTTCAACGATCCTACTTCTTTTTCTTCGAGACATGCCGAGGCGCACTGATGGCACATAGCGGCGCAATAGATACAGGCGTCGATACAGGTCTGATATTTTGCATAAGGCATAACTATAATTTTTAAGCGTTCACAATACTTCCTCCATTGGGGTGCAGCACTTGTCCCGTGACATAGCTGCCGTCCTCTGAAGCGAGAAAAACATAGCAGGGCGCCACTTCCGCGGGCTGACCTGGTCTTTTCAGCAATGTGTCTTTTCCAAAAGTTTCGATCTTCTCGTCCGGGAAGGTGGAAGTGATCAGGGGTGTCCAGATAGGGCCCGGGGCCACGCCGTTTACTCTTATTCCCTTACCCGCCAGGGATTGGGCCAGGCTGCGGGTGAAGGCGACGATCGCTCCTTTGGTGGCCGAATAATCAAGCAACTGCTCGCTGCCCCTGTAAGCTGTGACGGAAGCGGTATTGATGATGGCGGAACCTTTTTTCAGATGCGGCAGGGCGGCTTTAACGATGTGGAACTGGGAGAATATGTTGGTTTGAAAGGTGTCTTCCAGCTGTTGGCTGGTGATCTTTTCGATGCTGTCCTGCGGATGCTGTATGGCTGCGTTGTTGACGATGATGTCCAGGTGTCCCAGCTCTTTTACGATCTGTTCAACTGCCGACTGACAATCGGCTTCGTCCTTTACATCCGCCTTGATGAGGATGGCTTTCTTTCCTTTTTCTTCCACCAGCTCGCGGGTAGTCTGTGCGTCATCATCTTCCTGGTGGTAGATGATGGCGACATCGGCTCCTTCCCGGGCGAAATGAACGGCTACAGCCCTGCCGATGCCGCTGTCTCCTCCGGTGATCAGGGCTACTTTACCGGAAAGTTTTTTTCCCTGCCGGTCATAATCCCGTTCATACACCGGCTTAGGATTCATATTCTCCTCTTTATTAGTATGCTGGGCCCGTGGTTTGGCCAGCGTTGTGCGTGTACTCATGATTTTTCCTCCTTTTCATGTTTTGCTTTCAACTTGTCCTTGGCCTTAGTCAGGACTTTTTTCTTTTTTGCGGGCAGGTTTTTACCGGCCCGGTTGATATAAAAGTTCAGCATGGACATAGCGGATTGATAGGAGGTACCTTTTTTGCGCCGGCTTTTTTTGGCTGACCTTTCCAGTGAGCCGGCTATTTTCTCCGGGCTGTCTGAAGCGAAAACGCCTTTTTCCAGGTCCAGCGCATTGCTATGTTTTGTCACTCCAGCGGACCATTTACGGCCGCCGGAGGACTTTTTTTTTGCTGTTCTTTTTTTTGACGTATGTTTTTTGGTGGTTGCCATAGTGTCTCACACCTCCCCTTGTGCATCTTTTTCCGACATGTTCTCTCCGCCTGTCTCTTCTTCCTCATCTTCTTCGCTTTCTTCTTCAGCGCCTTCCTCTCCTTCTTCCGCGTTGATACCTTCGAACTCGGCCATTACGTTGATCTCGCATTCTGCTATTTCGGTGAGCAGCAGGTCTGTGTCTTCTTCCTCGATGAGCGTCCTGTCGAGGAGCTCTGCTATTTCATATTCTCCCATGGTGATGGCCATCTGGACCAGTCCGCCATAGGTGGCTATTTCATAATGCTCTACTTTCTGTGCTGCCATGATCAGGGCTGCGTCCCGTGTTATGGTATCTTCTTCCGTTTCTTTTACGATCTGCTGGGCTTCCCGGATGATACCTTCGATGGCCTCGCATTTCTTACCTTCCGGCTTTTGTCCCAAGATGTTAAATACTTTTTCCAGGCGACGGACGTGGCGCTGGGTCTGGAAAAGATGCTCTTCAAATGCTTCTTTCAATTCATCTGTCGTGGCGGCTTCCTGCATTTCCTGCAGTCCCTGGGTTATTTTCTGCTCGGCATAATAGATGTCCTTCAACTGGTCTAAAAAGAATTTTTCGAAGTAGTGGTCGCTGTCCGGCTGGAATCTGCGGGGGGAAGACAGGCCGGAGGCGGAAGAAGAGACGCCTCTTTCCATGGTACCGGAAGAGGGGCGCATAACGGAAGCACGCTGGTTTTGTCCCTGGGAGCTGTTGCGACCGGAGCGGGAACTGCTGCTGTCTGAACGGTTGTTGCCAGATGACCGGCTGCTGCCACCTGAACGTCCGTTGCTGCCGGAGGATCTGCTATTATCGGATGATCTGCCGCTGCCGGCGGTCCGGCTGCCGGTGCTGGCTTGTCTTTTTTGGTTCGTACTCTTTGATTTCATCCCGCTGCTGCGGCGGGCGGTAGAAGATTGTGCCATGGTATGCTAAGTTTAAATAGTTGTTTAAGAAACAAACAAATAGAGCGTTTGTCGGCCCTATTTGTTTGTATGTATGGAAGAAATCGTGTGCGGCGTTACCTTCCGCGGGAGCTGCGGCTGCTGCCACCTGAACGTCCGCTGCTGTTGCCCGAACGGCTTCCATAGCCTGTGCGTCCGCTGCGGCTGGTGAATTGTCCGCTTGAATTACGGGATTGTCCCGAGTTACCGCTTCTGCCGGATGAGCTGCTGCGGCTGCGACCGGATGAGCTGCCGCCTGAACGGCTCCTGGAGGAGGAGCTGCCCCGGTTGCTGCTGCCGGAACGTCCGCTGCTACCGGAGCGACCGCTGCTGCCCGATCTGCCTCTGCGTTCGTCATGACCGTAGGCGCCTCTTTTTTCATGATAGGCGCGTCCGCCTTCGCTGCCGATCTCGCGGACGCGATTGCGATCCATGGACGCAAAACCACGTCTGTCATCGCTGCGGCTGCCAGATGAACTTCTGCCGGAGGAGCGTCCCGAGCGGCTGTTGGATGACCGGCTGCTGCCACCTGAACGGCGTCTGTCGTAGTCATAATCTTCGTCTTCTTCCTCTTCATAGCGGGAATAAGGGCGACGATAATTCTCTTCGTCCTCATCCTCGTCTTCATCATAATCCTCATCGTAGTCTTCATCCTCATCATATTCCTGGTAACGGGAGGAAGGACGATCGTACTCTTCTTCATCCTCATCATAATCCTCATCGTAATCCTCGTCATAATCCTCCTCCTGGTAACCGCGGCCTCCATGGGAAGCTTGTCCTCCTCTGCGGGCGATCTGCCTGCGTTCTTCCGGATCCATTGACGCGAAACCACGTCTTCCTGAGTTTCTCGTAGCCATACCTTTAAATTTTTGTGATTAAATAAACTTATTTAGTGAAGTGAAGCGCTTCGCAGGACAACGCAAAAAAACTGTGCCACCGTCTGGCACAAGAATTTCATCCCTGATCAATAAATACTTTTATGGCTACAGCAACGCTTACGCGGAAATCCGCTACTTCAGTGAAAAGGCGGGCTAAGAAAGGAGGTAAGGACCTCTCGGCAAGTTTTAATAAATTCAAAAATTTTAACGGAAAGCTTTACACCGGCGTTCAGATCGGCCGGGGGCATCACTGGAATTATGATAAGGGTGACTGGAAAGAAACGAAGATTACGCCCGACCTATGGGAAATTTCTTACGCAGTGACGAAGAGAAGGGTAGGACATGCCCCCGACTATTCCGGTGTTCCCGTAGGTACTGAGTACCATTGGTATATTCTGGCGCATCAGACGGCCGTCAAGCTTAACGCGAACGATTACGAAACGAAAATGACGGGATTGAAGTTCAAGCTGGCGCACAAGCGGGCGGATAAGGCAAAATGGTCTGCCTCGGGGCCCACCCAGCGGAAGCATCTCATCAAATTTTTAAAGGAATTTATAGCGCAGCTGGAAAAAAAGCCGATACCGCTGGAATTCGACTATAAGGACAAGAAATTCAAGGGCGAAGCCATTCCTATTGCACAGACCTGCGAGAACGGGGTATGCTATGAGCTGGAAGTCTGGCTGAACAATGACAGCATCGGGATCATCCGGTATATGAAGAGCGGCTGGAAGATGGATCTTGTGAGCGATCAGAAGCTCATCGATGTTATTGGGGAGCAGATCATGCAATGGTTTGAATAGCAGGGTTATCTGAATATTTTCTTTCTCAATATCGCGCGTACCTGTTCGTTCCAGGTAATAATGTTCCCGATAAGGAAGTACTCCTTCAGGTTGCTCCTGATATTGGTCCGCATCATGCGGACCACTTTGTCTTTTTCCACTTCTCCCGGTTCTTTTATGGCTGCCAGCCATTGCAGCGACAGCATGGCCATGCCTGCGCCGATGAGAAAGAGGAAGTTCCATTCATGCAGCATAAGCAGGCGAAATACCTTATTGAAGTTGGGGCTTGTCCATTGTGCCGTGATACGCAGGTGGCGACTGGTAAAGAAGTCTGCCAGCAAGCCGCCCAGCAGGGGGGCAAGGGAGGAGAACAAAGCGCTGGTGATATTTTGTGCGGAGAGATAGGCGATGGCGTCTTCTTTTGGGGCCAGTTTCAACCCGATGTTGGTCAGGGAAAGGTTGATCCCTGCCGTTGCGATCCCGCTGACGATGTTGATGCCTATCAGCAGCGCGAGATTGGCATAAAAGCGGGTGTAGATGCCTACGAAGCACCAGGCAATAAGGCAGAGGATGTACAGAGGACCTCCGATGGCGATGATGGTCTTATTGCTGTAGCGGTCGGTAAGCGAGCCCCAGGTGCGGATGGTAAAAATGCTGCTCAACAGCCCCAGGATGTTCAGGCCGATGATATAGGAAAGGGGGAGGTTCATTGTTTTGATCATATATACGGTGAAGAAGGGGGTGGCCAGGTTCAGGGAGAAGGTCCAGCAGGCGTTGAAAATGAGCAGACGGCTGAAGTTGCGATTGGAAAAAGGCTGAAGCAGCAATCTGAAGAAGTTTGCGCCTGAAAGCAAACTGAGGGGTTCGGGACTTTTTGAAAGGATCAGGGCTCCTGTGATACCAACGATGCCGCCGGCGATGAACAACAGGGCATAGGTGGTTAGCTCAGCGGAGGGGTAATATTTTTTTATATAGTCCAGCAGGAGCGCCAGCATCACGCTCAGACAGACATTCAGGATCTGGGAAAGGCGGGTGCGGCGTGCAAAGTAGCTGCCCCGCTGGTCTTCCGGCACCAGGTCTTTCATCCAGGAGTTCCAGCTGGGGCCCGCAATGGAGCCAAAGGTGTAGTAGAAAAAGAGGAGGGACATAAGCAGGCGGATAGAGGAGGTGGAGGTAAGCGTCAGCAGACCGATGATCAGCAGCGGGATACGGGCCAGCAGGGCGCATCCTACGGCGATGAGCCGCCTGTTCCTAAACCTGCCTACCAGCCAGATGGATAACAGCTGAAAAACATTGGTGAAGGTGGGCAGGGCGGCCAGCACGCCTATCTGGAAGTTGGAAGCATGCAGCAACAAGGCCATGGCGACCAGGAAAGTGCCGCCTGTAAGTGTTGTCATTGCTTCGGCGGCGAGGCCGTCGCCGATAACCATTTTCATCCCCCGCCTGACCTCTGTATCCGTCAGCTGTGATTTTGGCGTCCAATCCATGGGTAATCAACATTGGATGTTTACAATAATATTTCGCCTGCGGCAAGGGTAGTTCTGTCTATCAGGAGGGTGTTGAGCTGGAGCATCACTTCGCCGATGTGGGGGTGGGCTGTCCAGTCGATGGTCTTGTGCAGGGATCTGTTAAGGGGCGCCCAGCGGTAGGGTTCGCCGTCCATGCTGATGATGACGGAGGGTGTGTGCAGTGCTGCGGCCATATGGGAAACGCCTGTGCAATTGGCAATGAGCATAAAAGCATCTTTCAGCAGCGCTGCCAGGGAGCCCAGGTTAGTGCGGCCGGTGAGATCGATGACAGGATGATGGAGGCATTTGATCACTTCACGGGTGATGTCTTTTTCCGCGGCTGTGCCTGTGATGACGAGGTCCAGCCCTTTTTCCGCGCAGTGATCGGCCAGCAGCGCAAAATACTGTGGCGGCCATCTGCGCCAGGAGCCGCGTGAGCCCGGGTGGATACATACATATCGCCCGGCGCGCAATGGCAGGGCCAGCTGCGCCAGTTCGGTATAATCCTTTTGTGTGACAGGGAATTCAAGTTCCATGTCTGTAGCGGGTATTCCCAGGTGCTGCATGAGGGTGCAATGTCTTTCTATCTCATGTTTGTATTCCGGGTATTCTATGAAGAACGAAGAGTCGACCCGGCTGTCCTTGTTGTGAAAGCCGGCCAGGGTGCCGGCATTGAATGTCGACAGCAGCCTATTGACGATGGTGCCGTTACCCTGCATCTGCAGGAGCAGATCGAAAGCTTCCGCCTGCATTTCTTCCAGGAAATGAACGAAAGCGGATTCATCGTATTCCTGTTCCGGCAAACCGGGGTAACCGGGGAAATGGATAAAGCGATCGAAGTACCGGTGGAAACGCTGGACAAAGCTTCCGGCCCAGGGAAGGCCTAAGAGCGTAATTTCGGCATCGGGATAAGCCCGCCGCAGGGCCCGGATGGCCGGGATGGAGCACAGCATATCGCCCAATTGCAGGGCGCGGAAGACGGCTATTTTTTGTGGCGGCTGTTCTATCATAGAAAAAATGTTTTAAAGCGGAAAGATCCATACCATGTCCAGTATACAGAGAGAAAGGGGATGAACAGGGAGGTGAGGACCATTTCCGTTATATGGGAAAAAGAGAGGGATGTACCTTTTAGCCTTTTGGCGATGAAAGCTGCTGTCAGCAGCAGCCAGCCGCAGCCCGCAGCTATGGCCAGGGGCCAATACCGGAATAAGGCGGTGACGATGCTTGTCAGCAGGCAATAGATGATGGCGTAGTAATTCCAGTAGGGGTGGCTGTAGATCTTTTTCCGGAAGAGTGCAGGGTCTTTTTTATATAACAGGGCGTTGTACATGCTTTTTTTCTGTTCTTTCAGGCTGACGCCCCAGCCGGCTTTTCTTACGGGGTGGGTTACATGTGCGGAGGATACATGCAGGATTGGTATGCCGTTCCGTATCAATTTAAATTCCAGGTCGCTATCTTCCCGCCAGGCCATGGCAAAAGTTTCATCGAAGCCGCCGACCCTTTCCAGGGCGAGCCTGGAGCAGGCGCAGTTGGCGGTGACAAAGTCGGCTGTTGCCAGGCCGGCTGTATTTTTTTCATAGTCGGTGGGTCTTTTTGGGCAGGGGACGGCAACAGGTCCCCTGAAAGCGAGCGGTCTGTCCATGAGTCGACCGGTCGCGCCTTGCCGGATGCAGACATTGTAGGCGAGCCAATACGATTTTACCCAGTAGGGGCCCGGAATACAGTCGTCATCTGTGAAAAGGATCAGTTTTCCCGAAGCCATCTGCCAGCCGAAGTTGCGGGCGGCGGCGGGACCTTTCTTTTTCCCGGGGCTGCAGATCTTGTACATAAACCAGTCATCGCGGCTGTTGATGGCGTGTATCGTCTCGAAATCCGGGCCATCCGTAACGATGATGATCTCGAAGGCGCCTTCGGAGAATACCTGCTGCTGCAGGGCGTCCAGGCACCTGTTCAGCAGCTGTGGCCGTTTATAAGTGGGGATGACTACAGATATCTCTATTTCCATATCAATTATTTTTCCAATAGAAAAGAGTTGATCACCAGTGCATCGAAGGGCGAGGTCCAAAAGCATTCGATGGCATCGCGGGGTGTGCATACGATGGGTTCGCCCCTGGTGTTGAAGGAAGTGTTGACCAGCACGGGTACGCCTGTACGTTTTTTAAATTCCTGCAGCAGATCGTAATAAGCCGGATGCTGGCTGCGGTTAACCGTCTGGATACGGGCGGTACCGTCTACGTGGCGGACTGCCGGGATCCTCTCTGCTTTATCTGTCTTTACTTTATGAACGAACAGCATGAAAGGGGAGTAGCCGGCGTCTTCAAACCATTCATCTGCCTCTTCCTCCAGGACGACGGGTGCTACGGGCCGGAAGTCTTCTCTATCCTTTATTTCATTTAGCCTGGCCTGCATGCCGGGATGGATGGGAGAGGCGAGGATGCTCCGGCTGCCCAGGGCCCGGGGACCGAATTCCATTCTTCCCTGGTACCATCCGATGACCTTGTTGCCGGCAAGGATATCGGCTGTTTCGCCGGCTATGTCCTGCATTTTTTTATAGGGGACTTTTGTCCATTGCAGGAATTTTTCAATTTCATCGTCTGCGTAGCAGGGACCCCAGTAGGCATGATCCATGGAAAAGGGGCGATCCTTGCGTTGTGTGGTCATGACATCCGCCCATAAGGCGGCGCCCAGTGCGGTGCCCGCATCTCCTGCCGCCGGTTGTACCCAAATCTGTTTAAAAGGGCCTTTGTCGCGCAGGACGGCATTCAGCACGCAGTTAAGGGCTACACCGCCGGCCATGCAAAGGTTCTCTTCCCCCGTTGTCTTATGCAACCAGCGGGCAAGCTCCAGCACCGTCTCTTCCAGTACTTTTTGAAGGGAATGGGCGATATCGAAATGTTGCTGGCCGATGGGTTCATGTTTCTGTCGTGGCGGTCCGAACATGTTCTCCAGGTCGTGGGGAACGATCGTATAGCCTCCCTGGTTATCGGGACGGATGATGCGGCGGAAGTCGTCGAGGTAGATGGGCTGGCCGTAGGAGGCCAGGGCCATGACCTTGTATTCGTCCGAGCTGCGCAGGAAACCCAGATAGTCCGTGACCTCTTCGTACAGCAGGCCGAGAGAGTGAGGCATACAGACTTCCGACAGCAGGGTCAGCTGGTTGCCTTTACCCTGGTAATAGCTGGTGGTAGCGCGTTCACCGCGTCCGTCGATGGTCATGACGGCGGCCTGTTCGAAGGGGGAGGGCAGGAAGGCGCTGGCGGCGTGTGCGATATGGTGGTCTACGAAATACCATTTTTCCGGGTGAGCGTCTGCTCCCACGAAACGCCGGCGCAGGTGGTGGGGATATCCGTCCGCCAGCTGTCCCGGGGCGTTGACGATGAGGGAGAGAAAGAGCGGGTCCCATTCCGAATACCATTCATCGGCCGTCTTTTGTCCATTGACGCTGACGGAAGGCCGCAGCGGCAGGGCGATATGGTCGTTCTCCAGGTGCTTATCCAGTAATTTATAAGGATTGAAGGAGTAAGCGATCTGGCCGACATCTTTTAAGTGAATACCTGCCGTGGCCAGGCAATAGTCGATGGCGTGGAAGGGCAGCTCATAAGCCGAGAAGGGTATGGGTCGTTTGCCGTGCTTGATATGGGTGAACCTTTCCTCTTCTGCAGCTGCCAGCAGGACGCCGTCTTTTAACAGACAGGCGGAAGGATCATGGAACGCAGCATTTATTCCTAAAGTGTACATATGCCTACAGCGTATCAAATCCTGCGCCTGCTCGTGAGAGGGCTTATTGTAAAGCGCTTTGTTCTCTTCTATGCTCACTGTTGTGGATAATTGTCAACGTATATAGAGCTTGTTTTTAATGTTCGCCGTTTAAAGCGCTTCTCAGGGAAGGGAATGGCGGCTGGCACTACTTTTTCTGGATCGTATATTCATGAAGATATTTGCCTGGCATATTCATGGAAGTTATTTGTTCTATCTCTCCCAGGGGAATTACACCATCTACATTCCTGTGACGGCTTCAAAGGAAGAAGGTTATTATGGGTTGGGCAGCACTTTTCCATTTGGAAGCAATGTGATCGCTGTGCCGGCGGAAGAGGTGAGGAACCTTTCTTTTGACTGTATCCTTTTCCAGACCAATAAGAACTGGCTTACCGACCAGTACGAGATACTTAGTGAAGAGCAGCGCCGTCTGCCCCGGGTATATGTGGAGCATGATCCGCCCACCCGGCATCCCACGGATGCCCGGCATGTCATGGATGACCCGGATGTGATCATGGTGCATGTGACCCATTTCAACCGGCTTATGTGGTGGAGTAACAGCCGGGTGGTAAAGGTGATCGAGCATGGCGTCACCGCTTCTCCTTTTCATTGGACGGGTGAGCAGGCGCGGGGGATCGTAGTGATCAACTATCTGCATCAGCGGGGACGCAAGCTGGGAGAGGATATATTTACGGAGGTGAGCCACCGGGTGCCGCTGGATCTCATCGGGATGGGCACCAGAGAGTGTGGGGGGCTGGGAGAAGTGCTGCATCCTGCATTACCGGCCTTTATCAGCCGTTACCGTTTTTTTTTCAACCCTATACGATATACCAGCTTTGGCCTGGCCGTCTGTGAGGCCATGATGATCGGCATGCCGGTGGTGGCGTTGGCGACAACGGAATATCCCGCTGTGATACAGAATGGTATTTCCGGGTTTATCAGCAATGACATAGATTACCTGACCTGCTGCATGCAGCGGCTGCTGGAAGACAAGGCATTGGCCGCGAGGATCGGTGAGGGGGGCAGAAGAGTGGCGGAGGAAAAATTCAACATCGGGAGGTTTGTCAGGCAATGGGAAGATGTTTTTCGATTGGCCATTACACAAAAAGTAAAAAACTATGAACAGAGTAGCATTCATCAGTGAGCATGCCTCTCCGCTGGCTGTATTGGGAGGGGTCGATAATGGAGGACAGAACGTGTATGTGGCGGAATTGAGCCGGGAGCTTGCGTGTAATGGATATTGCGTAGATGTGTATACCCGGAAGGAAAGCCGGTCGCAGCCCGAGATAGTGGAATGGCTGCCGGGGATCAGGGTCATTCACATCAAGGCAGGGCCGGAAGCGCTCATCGAGAAGGAGAACCTCCTGGGACATATGAAGGAGTTTACGGACAACATGCTCCATTTCATCAGGCGCCAACAAGTATATTATTCATTGATACATGCGCATTTTTTTATGTCGGCGCTGGTAGCGTCGGCTATCAAGAAGATCCTTCGCGTGCCGTATGTCGTTACCTTCCATGCGTTGGGACTGGTGCGGAAGGTGTATCAGAAGGAGATGGATAAGTTTCCGCCCGAGCGATGCGCCATTGAAAAATTTATTGTGGGGGATGCGGACCGTCTTATTGCCGAATGTCCCCAGGACAGGAGCGACCTGATCAGGTATTACAAAGCGGACCCTGAAAAGATCAGCATTGTACCGTGCGGGTTCAATCCCGCGGAGTTCAGGCCTCATGACAGAAGGGAGGCGAGGGAAAAGCTTTCATTACCCCTGCATGAAAAGATATTGTTACAATTGGGAAGGATGGTGCCAAGGAAAGGTGTCGATAATGTCATTCGCGCACTCGGAAGATTATGTGCGGATGAACGGAAAGTCCGGCTGGTGGTTGTAGGCGGCAACTCGGACCAGCCGGATCCTTCCCTCACTCCCGAGATCGGCAGGCTGCAGGAGATCGCGTGTAAAGAAGGTATTGCTCACCGGGTGCAATTCGTAGGGCGGAAGGACAGGCATATCCTGCCTTTTTATTATGCTGCCGCCGACCTGTTTATTACAACACCCTGGTATGAGCCATTTGGTATAACGCCGCTGGAAGCCATGGCTTGTGGTATACCCGTTGTAGGGTCCAGGACAGGTGGGGTAAAGTATAGTGTTGCGGAGGGTAAGACCGGTTTTTTGGTACCGCCGAAAGATCCGGACAGTCTTGCCAGAAAGATCTGTCATTTGCTGGATAATCCCCTCCTGGCTGAAAAAATGGGAAAGAACGGTATCCGGCGGGTGCATAAGCTGTTTACCTGGAAAAAGGTCTCGCAGCAGATAGCCGTCGTGTATGAGTTGGTGGAAAAGCAGGTACGCAAAGAGCAAATATTACGGCACAGGGTGTCCCGGGAAAAGGAGCTCTTCTCCCTTCAGGCGGCCGGCACGATAATGCGGCAGCCGTTCTTCCCCGCCTTCAATCTTCCTGCGTCATGAAGCGGGCAGTGTTCCTGGATAAGGATGGTACATTAATACGGGATGTCCCGTATAATATCGATGTGGCATTGGTCACATTGATGCCGCATGTAGCGGAGGCTTTGAGCATGCTGCGGGACGAAGGCTATTTGCTGATCGTCATTTCCAATCAGCCGGGGATGGGACTGGGTTATTTTGGAGAGAAGGAATTGCAGGCGGTATCTGTACATATGGATCATTTGTTGAACGCTTATGGGATAAAGCTGGATGCATTTTACTATTGTCCTCATGTGGAAGGTACGTGCAAGTGCCGTAAACCGCAGCCGGGGCTTTTGTTGCGTGCGGCGAGCGATTATGACATCGATCTGTCCAGCTCGTGGATGATCGGAGATATACTCAACGATGTGGAAGCGGGCCGGCGCGCCGGTTGCTGTACCATCCTCGTGGACAATGGAAATGAGACGGAATGGCGTTTGGATGAACATCGTATTCCACATCATCGTGTAAAAGATATGAGAGCTGCGGCGAAGACCGTTCTCTCGCAAAAAAGAGATTATGCAAATGGCGGCAGGTAAATACAAACGTATCCTCTGTATACGGGCGGACAATATGGGGGATGTTATCATGAGTGCGCCGGCCATACGGGCTTTGAAAGATTCTTTTGGCGCCCGGATCACTCTTCTGACCTCTAAGATGGGTAGCCTGATAGCGCCCTATTTGCAGGAGATCGATGAGGTAATAGCAGCTGACCTGCCCTGGGTAAAGACGAACGGCCAGCCTTCCGTGGGAGAGCTCTTTGTGCTGGCTGAACAGCTGAAGTCGATGAAGTTCCACCTGGCGGTGATCTTCACCGTCTATAGTCAAAGCGCTTTGCCTGCTGCCATGCTGGCTTTCCTGGCCGGCATACCCCGGCGATTGGCGTATTGCCGGGAAAATCCCTATCATTTATTGACGGACTGGGTGCCGGATAAAGAGCCCTATTTTTTTATCCAGCACCAGGTGGAAAGGGATCTGGAACTGGTGCAGGCCATCGGTGCACGTTCATCGGATGACAGGCTGCGTATCAGCTGCGGGTACACTTCCAGGAAATCTGCGATAAAAAAAGCCATGGCCTGCGGCATCGATATACAAAAGCCATGGGTCCTTTTGCATCCGGGTGTAAGCGAACAGAAAAGATGTTTCCCTGTACAGCGCTGGATCGAGGCAGGCAGGCTCTTGCAGAAGGAGATGGGGGTGCAGCTGGTGATCAGCGGCTCCGGTAAGGATGTGCCGCTGGCGGAAGAGATATGGAGGGGACTGGCTTTCCCGGCTTATTCCATGGCCGGGGTATTGAGCATGGATGAGTTTATTGGTTTTATATCCCTGTCACCGCTGGTGATCTCCGTCAATACGGCTACGGCCCATATCGCCACCGCCTTGCAACGCCCGCTGGTGGTGCTGTATGCCAGGACCAACCCGCAACATACACCCTGGAAGGGACGGAGCGAGGTGTTGTCTTTTACGCCGGAGGCTGCACATGCAAGCCGCAACGAGGTGCTGAACTGGGTGAACCGGGAGTTTTACAAGCAGGAGATGCCGTATCCCAGTCCGGAGCAGATATTGAATGCCGTGAGAAAGTTATTACAGGAACAGCCTGCATACCAGAGCCTGGTAGGGCTTTAGCAGCCAGGCGCCATTCTTTTCCACGATACTTTTATAATTGTTGACGAGCACTTCTCCGCCTACGGGGATAAAACCGTCGGAACATTCCGCCGTGTGTCCCTTGAAGTTCAATATGACCAGGCAGGTATCGTTACCGATGGTCCTTTTATAGGCATAGATGTCGGGATGATCCGGCAATAATAGTTCGTATTTGCCTTCCACCAGTACAGGAAGGCTTTTTCGCAGCCTGATCAGATAGCGGACAAAATTCAGCAGGGAGGAGGGGGATCTTTCCTGTGCTGCCAGGTTTACCTTTTTATAATTGTCGTTCACTTTTATCCAGGGTTCTCCCGTGGTAAAACCGGCGTGGGGAGAGGTGTCCCATTGAAAGGGAGTACGGCCGTTGTCCCGGGCGGCCAGCTGCTGGTCTTCCAGGAATGTTTGCACATCGGCGCCGTTGTCTTTTAACTTTTGATAGATGTGGCGGGTTTCGATGTCCTGGTAGTCCTCGATCTTTTCAAAGCGGATGTTGACCATGCCTATTTCGTCGCCGTTATAAATAAAGGGAGTTGCCCGCATGGTCAGGAGGAAGGTGAACAGCATCTTTGCGGAAAGCTCCCGGCAGTTGTCGCTGTCGTTCCCCCAGTGAGAGATCATGCGGGGTTGGTCGTGGTTGCCCAGGTAGAGGGTGTTCCAGCCTTTTCCCTCCAAAGCTTTATCCCACCGGGTGTAGATCTCTTTCAGCTTGCGCAAATCGACGCCCGCGGGATCCATCTTTTTGAATTCGCCGGGGATATAACCCGCCATGATGCCTTCGAAATGGCAGATCATATCGAGTTCTTTTCTATCGGGGGCTACAAAGGTCTGCGCTTGTTCAGCCGTGATGCCCGGCGCTTCTGCAATGGTGAGCGTGTCATAGTGGCGCAGCACTTTTTTATGCATTTCCCGCAGATAAGTGTGCAGGTGCGGGCCTGTGGCGTAATAGTGTCCCCAGTCGTCCTGATAATGTTTTTTCAGGATGTCGGGCGTGATGGCGGGCCAGGATGTGTCCTTGGAGATAAAGGTAATGGCGTCCAGGCGGAAACCGTCGATGCCTTTGTCGAGCCAGAAGCGGAGGATCCCGTAAATATTTTCGCGAACGTCCGGGTTTTCCCAGTTCAGATCAGGTTGGTGGGCGGAAAAATAATGCAGGTACCAGGAGCGGGTGGCTTTGTTATAATGCCAGGCTTCTCCTGCCGGGTCAAAAAATCCACAACGATAGGGCGGCTGTCCTTTTTCTTCCGGCCACCAGTGATAGAAAGAATAATAAGGATTGTCCCTGGATGTCAGGGCCTGTCTGAACCAGGCATGTTTGTCGCTGGTGTGATTGATCACCATATCCATGATGATCTTCATGCCTTTATCGTGGACTTTTTGGATGAGTCTTTCCAGGTCTTTTAGGGTGCCCATCTGCGGTTGTATAGCTTTATAATCGCTGATGTCATATCCATTATCCTTGTCGGGAGAAGCATATACCGGATTGATCCACAGGATGTCGACGCCGAGGGAAGCGATGTAATCCAATTGGTTGATGATGCCTTGCAGATCACCGATGCCATCTCCGTTGCTGTCCTTAAAGCTGCGGGGGTACACCTGGTAGATGACGGCAGAATGCCACCATGTATGTCCGGTGCTGTCCATAACGGCATCTGTGAAAAGACTATGCCAGAATACTGGCATGGCATTTTACTTGCTTGGATAGGGGCATGCAAACAGATAAACAACATCTTTGGTGGCAGGACGGGATCATTTATCAAATTTATCCGCGCAGTTTCCAGGACAGTAATGACGACGGGATAGGGGACCTGAAAGGCATTCTCCGGCGGCTGGACTATCTGAAAGAACTGGGTATAAAGGCTATATGGATCTCGCCTATCTATCCTTCGCCCATGGCGGACTTTGGGTATGATATTTCGGATTACAGGGGTATCTGGCCGCGTTTTGGCACGATGGCGGATTTTGACGAGCTGTTGAAAGAGATACATGCAGCGGGGATGAAGCTCATTTTGGACCTGGTGCCCAATCATACTTCCGACGAGCATCCCTGGTTTGTGGAATCCCGCAGCTCCCGGGACAATCCTAAGCGGGATTGGTATATCTGGAAGGATGCGCGGCCTGATGGGAGCCCTCCCAACAACTGGCTGGCCTGTTTTGGGGGCAGCGCCTGGTAATGGGATGAGAAGACAAAGCAATATTATTATCATGCTTTTTTGACAAAGCAGCCGGACCTCAACTGGCGCAATCCCGAGGTGGAGAAAGCCATGATGGATGTCATCCGTTTTTGGCTGGACAAGGGAGTGGATGGGTTCCGGGTGGATGCCATGTGGCATATGATCAAGGATGAGCAGTTCCGGGACAATCCGAAGAACCCGGATTATGAGCTGACGATGGCTACCTATAATGAATTGTTGCCCGTCTATTCCACTGACCAGCCTGAAATGCATGCCATCGCCCACCGGATGCGGAAGGTACTGGATGAATATCCCGAGCGGCTGATGATCGCCGAGATCTATCTGCCTATTCACCGGCTGGTGGCGTATTATGGGAGCGATCAGAACAGGGAGGCGCATCTGCCGTTCAATTTTATGCTGATCAGCCTGCCCTGGGACCCCAAGCAGATAGCTGCCGCCATCGATGAGTATGAGGCTGCGCTGCCTTCCGACGGCTGGCCCAACTGGGTAATGGGCAACCATGACCAGCCTCGTATCACCAGCCGAATCGGACAGCAACAGGCAAGGATATCCGCTGTTCTGCTGCTTACCTTACGGGGCACACCTACTATGTATTATGGGGATGAGATAGGTATGCGGGATGTGCCCATACCACATAATGAGGTGCAGGATCCACAAGGGCTGAACATGCCGGATAAGAATTTAAGCCGTGATCCCGAGCGGACGCCCATGCAATGGGACAACAGCGATCATGCGGGTTTTACCCGGGGTAAGCCGTGGCTGCGGCTGGACAGGACCTGGCAGCGGGAGAATGTACAATTGCAGAAGCAGGATAAATATTCCATCCTTTGCTTATACCAGCGGTTGATCCGGCTGCGTCAGCAGGAACCCTCCCTGATGACGGGAACGTATAAACCCGTCTTTTCCGATCACCAGATGATCGTTTATATCCGGCAGGCTGAGGGAAGCGTTGGTTTTCTCGTTGCGCTGAACCTGACGCATCGTCCCTGTTATTTCAGACCCACGAATCTCAAATTTAAAGGCAGGATCGTCATCGACACTTTTCCCGAGCTGGAGCAGATGCAGGTGGAAGACACCATCGATCTGGGCGGCGATGAAGGAATGGTTGTAAGGTTGGAGGCATGGCAGTAAATATCCATCATACAGGTTGTACGTTCACCGTATGGGCACCCGAAAAAGCATCGATGCTGCTGCACCTGGTGGAGGACGATCGTCTTATTCCCATGCAAAAGGATGAGAAGGAATATTTCAGCGTTACGGTGGAAGGGGTGGGGCAGGGAGATACCTATTATTATCAACCTGAAGGGGGAAAGGATTGTCCTGATCCCGCCAGCCATTACCAGCCGTTGGGTATACATGGGCCTTCGGAAGTGGTAGATCATGATAAATATGTATGGCAAGATGGGGCCTGGAAGGGTTTGCCGTTGGAGGAGATGATCTTTTATGAGGTTCATGCGGGGACTTTTACGGAAGAGGGGACATTGTCTGCCGCGATCAGGAGGCTGGATGATCTGGTTAGTATAGGTATCAATGCCATCGAGCTGATGCCTGTATGTCAATTTCCCGGTACACGTAACTGGGGCTATGATGGGGTCTTTCTTTATTCAGTGCAGAACAATTATGGCGGTCCGGATGCATTGAAACAATTGGTGGATGCGTGTCATCAACGGGGGATAGCGGTATTTCTCGATGTGGTGTATAACCATGCCGGTGAAGAGGGCAATTATCTTTCATTTTTCGGTCCTTATTTTTCCGATAAATACCAGACGCCCTGGGGGAAGGCCTTTAACTATGACGGCGCCTGGTCGGATGGAGTACGGGCGTTTATCACCGGCAATGTATTGCATTGGGCGGAGCATTATCACATCGATGGGCTGCGGCTGGATGCGGTGCATGAGATCTTCGACAGGAATGCGGTGCGGATATGGGACCAGCTGCAGGATGAGGTAAGGAAGTGGGGGGAGAGGTCAGGCCGCCGGCTGTACCTGGTGGCGGAGAGTGATCTGAACAGTCCGCGGGTCGTTGCGCCCGTGGAGTTGGGCGGTCATGGTTTCGATGCGCAGTGGCTGGATGATTTTCATCATTCGCTCTATGTGCTGCTGGATGAGAAAGGCATCAAACATTATAAGGATTTCGGGCGGCTGGAGCAATTTGCCAAGGCATATACGGAAGGTTTTGTGCATAGCGGAGAGTGGGTGGAATTCCGCCACCGGCGGCATGGGGCTTCTTCTGCTGGCTTGCCCGGTCATCAGTTTGTTGTTTTTAACCAGAATCATGACTTGCCGGGTAACAGGCCCGGAGGGCAGCGGTTATCCCTGCTGGTAGATCATGACCGGCTGAAGCTGGCAGCAGCGGCTGTCCTGTTGTCGCCTTATCTTCCCCTGCTGTTTATGGGGGAGGAGTATGGGGAGGATGCTCCTTTTAATTTTTTCTCGGACCATGAGGATGAAAAGCTGAGGAAGGAGCTGCGGGAAGGGCGCAAGAAGGAGTTCGAGGCTTTTGAATGGGGAGAGGATCCTCCCGATCCGCAGGATGAGCAGGTGTTCCTGGACAGCAAACTGCGATGGCACAAGCGGGATGAAGGGAAATATCGTGAGCTGTTGGAGTGGCATCGGGCGCTGATACATCTACGCAGGACACATCCGTTGATAAAGGACCTGTCGAGGCGGCGGATCAGGGCTGACGTGGCGGGAGCCAATGGGCTGGCGGTGCACCGGCATAGTGAGGATGGGAGACGGCAGCTACTTTGTCTTTTTAATTTTTCTGCTGATAAGATGGAGTATAGCATCCCTTACAGTGGCAAGTGGATGAGAGAGCCGGTATCTCTTCCTGCCTGGGGTGTGGCTGTCTATGATCTGGGTGAGACCAGTACGATTATGCTGCGTTCGGATGCTGTGAGCTTGCTGCGGGCGGATTGACAGTCCTTTTGAG
>Ga0105240_10000948_pt1 | contig 51646 bp, 47 predicted proteins | sample KBSC54metaG_FD_80426 | JGI IMG/M metagenome (GOLD analysis project Ga0105240, IMG submission 80426) | Corn rhizosphere microbial communities from Kellogg Biological Station, Michigan, USA - KBS C5-4 metaG | ecosystem: Host-associated > Plants > Roots > Rhizosphere > Soil | place: Michigan, USA... | reverse complement strand
TGCAGTAGGTGGTCTGGACGCCGGAGGGCGTGGTGATTTTGGTGAGGACTGGGACCTTTAGCTGGGTGCTGGTCCAGACCTCCGAGATCGTGGGGGCGGGGGGTGGAGGAGGGATGGGGGGCGGCGCAGGCGGTTTCGGCGGTTCCGGCGCCTGGAGACCCGGGATTTGGGGGGGCTTGGGCAATTGCGGTGGGGCGGGGGGCTGGGGCGGGGGTGGGGGCTGCACGATATAACGCTTGCCCTCGACGGGATGGCCTTCGATCAGACTCTTGCCGAGATCCTGGACGGCGACGGGCGGCATCGGCGGCATCTTGGGCGGTGTGACGGGCGGGGCTCCGGGTTGGGGGGGCTGCATTTGGGGCAACTGCGGGGGCTGGGGGACCATCGGGACGACGGTGGCGATCTTCTTCAGGTGATCCAAAACGATGGCGTGTTGGGCGGCGGGGTTGGTGATCACCGTCTGGTTGGGAGTATCGATGCGCGTTTTGCCGTCGCTGGCGCGGACCACGCTGGACGGCGTCTGCACGGGAGGTCCGCCGTTCGGCTGCACGGTGGTGACGCAGTTGGCGCAGCTCGGCGGAACGGGTGGAGCGGGAGGCGGCGGCGGTGCGAAGTGTCCCATCGCAGGATCAGCGTATCACAACCTGGGTGGAGCGTCTTTAGCGACGGGGCGTAATAGGAGGTCCTGGAAATCGAAACTGAAATCGGTGGCGGGGGAGACGGGCCGCATCCGGACTTCGCCGATGGAGCCGTCGGGTTCGAGGGAGAAGGTGACAAAGGCGTCGGCGCCGAGCGCGCGGTCGCGCCAGCGGGCGACGAAGGTATCGTATTGCCAATGGTCCAGGTCGCCGGTCAACTGCTTGCTGTGGGTGAACGTGATGGTCAGTTTGCCGGCACGCTCGGCAATGAGGACATCGCCGTACCAGGGGTCCTGATAGCGGCCGGCGTAGCTGGCGAGGGGCAGCGAAGGACGGGAGGCGGCATTGCGTTTGCCGCCCGACTTAGCGACGTCCGCAGCGGCTTCGGCGGCCTCCTTTTTCGACAGCTCGAGGAAACGGGCGACCCAATCGGTGGCGGGGGCGCCGAGATAATGGTCCACGGTGCTCCAGGCAATAGCGGAGTGCGCGCCCTCTTCCTCCCCGTTGGTCAGGACGACGATGCCGAGGTTCAGGTCGGGGACCATGAGCACGCGAGAGACATATCCGGCGAGCACGCCGGTATGGTAGACGATGCGCTTGCCGCGGTAGTCGCGGAGGAACCAGCCGAGGCCGTACTCGTAGAAATTGGGGCGGAGTCCTTCGACGCTGTCGTGGATGGGCAGGATCGTCTGGCCGGTCCACATCGTCCGGGATTGGGCTTCGCTGAACAGGCGGCCACCACCGGGAATCCGGCCGCGATCCAACTGCACGGTCATCCACTTGGCCAGATCGCTGACGGACGAGACGATGGAACCGGCGGGAGCATTGTTGTCGACATTTTCGTGTTCGAGCGGTTCGAGCTTGCCGTTCACCTTCGCGTGCGGGATAGCGACGTCGGTGGTGTTGAGGAGCACGCCGGTGCTGACGCCGGAATGAGTCATGCCGACGGGGGTGAAGATTCGCTGGCGGACGAAATCGTCCCAACTGGTACCGGTGACGGCGGGGATGAGTTGGCCGGCGACGAGATACAGCAAGTTGTCGTACGCGTAGGCCGCGCGAAAGCTGGCGGCGGGCTTTAGGAAGCGCAGGCGCTGGAGGATTTGCTCGCGGGTCAGATTGGTGGGCGGGAAGAACATGAGGTCGCCCTCGCCGAGGCCGAGTCCGCTGCGATGGACGAGGAGGTCGGTGACGGTCATCTCGCGGGTGATGTAGGAATCGTACATCTGAAAGCCGGGCATGAGGTCGACGACATGGTCGTTCCAATGGAGCTTGCCTTCATCGACGAGGATGCTGAGGGCGGCCGAGGTGAAGGCCTTGGTGTTGGACGCGATGCGAAAGAGCGAGTTGGCGGTGATGGGCGCGGGCTGACCGATGCGCCGCACGCCGTAGCCTTTTTCCAGGACGACTTTGCCGTCCTTCACTATGGCGACGGCGATGCCGGGGACGTCGAATTCTTTGCGCGCGCGTTCGACAAGGCTGTCGATGTCCTGCGTATTGCCGAGGGCCGCGGCGGAAAGGAGCAACAGCAGCGCTTTACTTGTCGTGCAGTAACTGGTCATAGACTTCCCTTTTTGAGAGTCCGCGGCGCCGGGCGACCTGCTTGATGGCGTCCATGCGGGCGACGCCGCCGGAGATCAGGGCTTGCACGGCGTCTTCGAGCGGAGTGTCGTCGGGCGCGGGCGCGGTGGCTTTGCCGATGAGGATGGTCATCTCGCCTTTGATGGCGTCGCGGGATTCGAGTTGGGTGCGAATCTCGGCAGCGGTGCCGCGGAGGTACTCTTCGTGAATCTTGGTGAGTTCGCGGGCTACGACCACGGGTCGCGGACCGAGGGCGGCTTCGATGGCCTCGAGCGCTTCCAGAATGCGGTGGGGGGCTTCGTAGAAGATGAGCGTGGACAACTCGGAGGCGAGCGCTTCGAGGGCCTTGGCGCGTTGTCCGGGCTTGGAGGGGAGGAAGCCGCCGAAGTGAAAAGAGTCGGTGGGGAGGCCGGATGCGGCGAGGGCGGTGAGGGCGGCCGAGGGGCCGGGGATGGCGTTGACGGGAATTTTCCAGTGGACGGCGGCGCGCACGAGGCGGAAACCGGGGTCAGAAACGAGGGGCATGCCGGCGTCGGAGACGAGGGCGATGCGGGTGCCGGCGAGCAGGCGTGAGATGAGTTCTTCGCTGCGTTCGGCCTCGTTGTGCTCGTGGTAGCTGATGGTGGGCTTGTCGATGCCGTAGTGCTCCAGGAGTTTGTGCGTGTGGCGGGTGTCTTCGCAAGCGATCAGGTCTACTTCGCCCAGGATGCGCACAGCGCGGTAGGTGATGTCTTCGAGATTGCCGATGGGGGTGGCGACTAGGTAGAGCTGACCCGACATTCTTTGAGTATAGAGGGAGTGCATTCACCGCCGAGACGGAGAGGACGCTGAGAAAGCGCCGAGAAAAACAAGTTCACCGCCGAGGCGCCGAGGCGCGGAGGAACACAGAGAGAAAAAGAGAGGCTTGGAGATTTGCGAAGGGTTGAGGACGTCGTGCTGCGACGTGGTTTTGAGGGCGCGGAGAAGAATGAGAAAACCTTCAAGTTAGTTGGCGGTAGTTGACTAGTTCGATGTTTAGGCGAGAGAGGGCGTTGCGGGTTTCGGGGGAGGTGAGGGCGGCGAGTTCGTGTTCGCGGCTTTCTTTGAGGCGGGTGATAGCGCGGTGGAGGGGTTGGCCGTATTTGCCGGGGTGGACCATGAGTTCGGTGGTGCCTTCGGGGAGGAGTTCGAGGAGTTGGATGAGTTCGGCAGTGCGGAAGCGGCCGGTGATTTGGAAACCGGCGAAGTGGTCGGTGGTGCGGCAGGCGTGGCGTTCGAGGACGCGATGGAACCGGAGGCGGAGGAGACCGAGGGCGTCGCTGGTGATGCGTTTGGCGGCGGGAACATAACCGCGGATGGCGGTGATTGGAAAATCGAAGGGACGGCGCACCCAGGGGATTTGGAATTCCTGCGAAAGACGGGCGACCGCATCGAGCACGGGCGGGGCGAGGTGGGTGTGCTTGTGGGTGTCCAGGTGAGTCGGGGCGATGCCCGCGTCGAGGATCTTGCGCACCTGCGCTTTGAGTTCCTCATAAGGCTGCATCTCGCGGCGGGCGAGCGCGCCGACTAGCGTTAGGAGGGTCGGCGGGTAGGGTTTGCCGGTCAGGAGCGAACTGCCCTGGACGAGCACGAGGTGGCAGCCGATATCGAGTGTGGGTGTCTCGCGAGCCCAACGGAGAGCGTCGTCGAAGGCGTCGCCGTTGGCCATCAGGGTGGTGGCGGTGAGGATGCCGTCGCGATGGGCCTCGACGATTCCCTCATTCACGTCGGGCGTGAAGCCGAAATCGTCTGCATTCACGACCAGTTGTCGCCGGAGTTTCAAAACAGGGTCAGCCGGATGGTGAGGAACTTTTTGGGATTGGCGCGCATGTCCTTGGCCAGGGACTGGAACTCGCGGGTGGCACCCGTGAGCGAGTCGTAGAGCTGCGGATTGACCATGAACTGACCGAGGGTGCCCTGGCCGGAATTGATCTTATCCAGGGTGGAGTTGAAGCGGCCCATCAGTTCGTCGAGATGCCTGGCCAAGGTATCGTCGTTGATCAGGCTGCCGACGGTGCTCTTCTTCGAATTGATTTGCGCCACGAGTCCGCGGATCTCGACTATGGTCTTCTGCGCCTCATCGTAGAGCGCCGGATCGTTCAGCAATTTGCCAGCGGTTCCGCGGCCACCCTGCACGGCGGCGAGCATGTCGTCCACGCGCTTTTCGAGGCCGACGGCCTGGTTGTAGAAGTCGGGACTATAGAGCAGCTTGCTGAGGCTGCCGTTGCCGGTGCGGACATCGGCGAGGAGGCGCTGGCCTTCGGATGCGATGGCGTTCAGACGCTTGTACAACTCTTCGTCTTTGAGAAACAGGCCGATGTTGCCTTTGCCCTGCTCGATGCCGGCGAGCAGATTGTCCACGCGGCCGACGATCGATTGGAACGCGGTCAGGACGTTGCCCATGCTGGCCATCAGTTCCGGGATGTCCTTAGTCTGGATGGCCTGGAGCTCGGCGCCGTCGATCACGGTCTGATCGCGCTTCATGCCTTTGGTGATGTTGAGGAACTTGTCGCCGAGCACGTTGGCAGCGGCAATACCGACGGTGGAATCTATGGGGATTTCGCGCAGGTATTCCGGCTTCACCTTCATGTCGAACTCCACGGTGCGCTGCGGGTCGCGCGAGTTCGTCAGGCGGAGTTTGTCGAGGTAGCCGACCGAGATGCCGTTGAGGCGCACCACGGAACCATCGGCGATACCGCCGGCATCGTCCATGTACGTGCGCAGGTTGGCGTAGGAGCGGAAGAGGCCGTGGGTGCTGGTCAGGAGGAAAATCAGCGCGGCGAGAATCAGGAATGCAGCCAGCCCCAGTACGCCTACTTTGAGCTTCGACCATCGTACTTTGGCGGCATCCGGCATATGTCTATTCCCGCTGTTTTACAAACTTGCAAATGTAAGGATCGGTCGAGGATTCGAGCCGGTCCTGGTCGCCTTCAAAGACCAGCCGGCCTTCTTTCAACACCATAAAAGTGGTTCGTGCAGTCTGCCGCTCCCCGTGGCGCACCGGCTCCAAAGTCCCTTGTTTGGAATTGTAGCGAAAATTCGCCACAAGGTTGCCGTCCTGATAGCGATGAGTGACGATGACGGCCGTGGTGTGGCTGATGTCACGTTCTTTGATCAACAAGGCGATGATGGTGTGGGCCGTGATCGGGTCCAGGCCGGCGGTGGGCGAATCGTATAACACCAGCGGCGGACCGGTCACCACTGCCCGCGCTATCGCGGCGCGGCGGCGCATACCGCCGGAGAGTTCGCTTGGATACTTCTCGAGGGTCTGGCCGAGTTCTACGAATTCCAAAGCTTCCGTGACGCGCGGAAGAACTTCCGCCTTGGGACACTGAATGGATTTCTGATTGAGCAGGGGGTAGGCGACATTTTCTTCGATGGTCAAGGAATCGAAAAGAGCGCTCTCCTGGAAGAGCATGCCCATACGGCTGCGGACTTCGAACAGTTCCCGCTCGGTCATGAGGGTCAGATCTTTGCCGAATGCGTAGACCTTGCCGGCGTCGGGCTTGATGAGCCCCAAAGCCGTTTTCAGCAGGACGGTTTTGCCGCTGCCGGCGGCGCCGAAAATCACGCGGGATTCGCCTTCGTAGGCAACGAAAGAGAGGTCGCTCAGCACGTCCATCTCCTCGAACTTTACGGTGACGCCCACGAACTGCAGGATGGCCGGCGCGGAGGGTGCGGCCATCAACTCACGCCCTGGGCAACCCAGATCTTGGTGATCATGAGGTCGAAAATGAAAACCAATACGGTGGCCGACACGACGGCCTGCGTGGTGGAGCGGCCGACGCCCTGGGTTCCGCCGGTAGTGCGCAGGCCGTAATAGCAGCCCACCAGCGATATGACCAGGGCGAAGATCAGGGGCTTCAGCAAGCCTTGCGCGACGTCGTTCCATTCGAGCGCGCGCCAAGCGGTTGTCCAATACTGTTTGGACGGGATGAACAGAAAGAAGACTGCAATCAGCCAGCCGCCGATCAGGCCTACGAAATCGGCGATGACGGTGAGCAGGGGCAGCATGAAGGACGTGGCGATCACGCGCGGCGTCACCAACTTCTGAATCGGGTCGGTGCCGAGGGCGCGCATGGCGTCGATCTGCTCGGTAACTTTCATGGAGCCGAGTTCGCTGGCGATGCCGCTGGCATTGCGGCCGGCGACCATGAGGGCCGTCAGCACCGGCCCCAACTCGCGAACGAGCGTGAGAGAGACGATGGTACCGGTTCGTCCCACCTGGCCGTAGCTCGCCAGGGCGCGCGACATCTGAAGCGCCATCACGGCGCCGCTGAAAAATCCGGTGAGGGCGACGATCTGCATGCTGCCGACGCCAATGCCGTCCATCTGCAGAATGATGTCGTCGCCGTAGTGCGGAGTGCGGAAGATGTTCCGGAGGGCCCGCCCGGACAGGAGAAAAAATTCTTGAACGGCAAGAATGGGTTCTTTGAGCAGATCCAACAAGTTAGGTGGGTCCCCGAACTCCGATGCTACCATGAAACCACGGCATGAAAGGGCTAACTGACGTTCCGGGCATACGGGTCGGTCACGTTTCCGACTTCGACGCGATCACGGGGTGCACTGCAATTCTCTGTGAGCAGGGCGCGGTCGCGGGGGTGGATATCCGCGGGCCCGCGAGCGGCACGCAGGAGACGCCCACGCTGGATCCCGCCCACGTCACGCCGAAAATCCACGGCATCCTTCTGGCGGGCGGCAGCGCCTTCGGCTTGGAGGCGGCCAGCGGAGTGCGGCGGTATCTGGAACACAAAGGCTTCGGGTTTGAAACGGGCGCGGCCAAGGTGCCGATTGTGCCGTCGGCGATCCTGTACGATCTCGGCATCGGCAAGCCGGGGATACGGCCCAATGTCGCGATGGGCGAGGCGGCCGCCGCGGCTGCCACGGCGGACGCGGTGAAGGAAGGCTGCGTCGGCGCGGGCACGGGCGCCACGGTGGGCAAAGTTCTAGGGATGAAGTGCGCGATGAAATCGGGCATCGGATCGTTCACGGTGACGCTGGCGGGCGGTGTGGTGGTGGCGGCGCTGGTGGCTGTGAACGCATTCGGCGATGTGCGCGATCCGGCGACGGGGAAGATCGTGGCGGGGGCTCGGAAGAGCGCCGACAGCCGCGAGTTCGTCGATACGCAGGAGTACTTAAAACGTACGACGGTGGCGGGTTGGGGAGGCAGGAACACCACGCTGGGCGTAGTCGCGACGAACGCGGTCCTGAGCAAGGTCGAAGCTACGAGACTGGCGCAACTGGCGTCGCTGGGGATGGCGCGGACGATCTACCCGGTGAACACCACGTTCGACGGGGACACGGTGTTCGCGTTATCGCTGGGGGAACGGCGCGGGAATTTGAACACCCTGGGAGTGGCAGCGTCGGAAGCTCTGGCCGAGGCGATCGTGCGGGCGGTGAAGATGGCCCACACTCTGGGTGGAATTCCCGGACTGGCATAACGCCCCACCCCACTCTGGGGCATATAACCCACAATTCCAGTCCAAAAGGTCCGATTGTTGGAATACTCAACGCTTTACGGGGTTTAGGCTCTGGCACCAGAAATGCAACTCAGTTGCTTCTACTGGAAACGGAGACTGCGATGAACTTCGACCAAGCCCCGATGCTGGTGATCTGGGAATGTACTCAAGCCTGCGACCTGGCCTGCGTGCACTGCCGCGCATCGGCCCAATCCGAACGCAACCCTCAAGAACTGACGACCGAGCAGGGATATCGCCTGCTGGATGAAATCCGCTCGTTTGGCGAGCCGCTGATGGTATTCACCGGCGGCGATCCGCTGAAGCGGCCCGACTTGTACGACCTGATCCGGTATGCGGTGAAGATCGGACTGCGGACCAACGTGACGCCGAGCGCGACGCCGTTGCTGACGCCGGAAGCGATTGACGGCTTCAAGGCAGCGGGCGTAACGCGTATGGCGATCAGCCTGGATGGGCCGGACGCTCAGTCGCACGACGATTTCCGCGGCGTCCCGGGCACGTTCGATCGGGCGATGATGGCGCTGCGGCATGCCCGCGATATCGGCCTGGACACGCAATTCCAGACGACGGTGACGAAGCGCAACATGCACCGGCTGCCGGAGATGGCGGAGATCGCGAAGGAAGTGCGGACGAAGATGTGGAGTCTGTTTTTCCTGATCGTCACCGGGCGCGCGCTGGAGAACGACGATTTGGAAGCCGCCGAGTACGAGGGCGTTTTCGAGTTCATGTACGAACTTTCGAAGACGGCGGCGTTCGGGATCAAGACGACCGAAGCGATGCACTACCGGCGGTATGTGGCGCAGCGGATCAAGGCAGAGCACGGGATCACGGAGAACGAGAACGCCAAGGGCGTAGCGTGGCGCACGGCCGGGGTCAGCGATGGCAAGGGCTTCGTGTTCGTGTCGCATCAGGGCGAGATTTTCCCCAGCGGATTCCTGCCGGTGAGCGGCGGGAATGTGCTGCGGAACTCGCTGACGGATGTTTATCGGAATTCGCATTTGTTCCGCACGCTGCGGGACACCACGCAGAGAGAAGGCAAGTGCGGGATCTGCGAGTACCAGAAGGTGTGTGGCGGGTCGCGTTCGCGGGCGTATGCGTTCACGGGCGACTTCCTGGCCGAGGATCCTCGCTGCGTGTACCAGCCGCAGATGGGGTAATGACGGAGAACGACATCGCGCGAGAGGTGGTGGATATCCAGGAGAGCCGGATGCCAGGAAATCCGCTTGTCCGGTTCGACGCGGGGAGAGTCGGTCGCACCGCAAGGTGTCGCCCTCTCTCCTACTCTACCGTGTCCACTCTCGGGGTCATTGGCGCTAGCCCTCGCGCGCGCAGGCCGCGAACAAGATTAAGCTGAAACGTGAATGGCACTGCTGGTGAAGATGGCGGCGAATTGAGGAGTCGAACTCAAGAGATTCGGGCCACTTGGCGATGAATGATTCGCGCACATTACGAAAAGCGTTAAGCTAAGCGTTCCATGAAGAGGACAGTTTTGATTGCCCTGGCATTCGCCGGTCTGCTGGGGGCGGCGGATGATGGTTGTGCGAAGGAATTGGCGGCCTGCTCGAAGGCTGGGGTTGAGACGCTGCAGGGTTGGTATAGCCAGGACACGGGGTTATGGCAGACGACGAATTGGTGGAACGCGGCGAATGCGGTAACGGCGGCGGTGAGGTATTCGCGGTTGTCGGGATCGAATGAGTTGAAAGCGGCGATCGAGAATACGTTCGCGCGGAACTCGGGGAAGAATTTCCTGAACGAATACTACGACGACGAGGGCTGGTGGGCGCTGGCCTGGATCGACGCGTACGAATGGTCGCACGAGGCGCGGTATCTGGGGATGGCGGAGCAGATCTTTGCCGATATGGCGAAGGGATGGGACGACACCTGTGGCGGCGGCATCTGGTGGCGCAAGGATAAGAAGTACAAGAATGCGATCGCCAACGAACTGTTTCTGTCCGTGGCGGCGCGATTGGCCGCGGTGTCGGCGGATCAGAAAGACTATCTGGACTGGGCCAAACGCGAGTGGCAGTGGTTCGCCGCGTCAGGCATGATCAACGACCAGAATCTGGTCAACGACGGGCTCACGGCGGCCTGTCAGAACAACCATCGCAATACCTGGACGTACAATCAGGGCGTGATTCTGGGCGGCCTGACCGCGCTTTCGGCGCAGACCGGCGACCCCGAACTTCTGAAGCGCGCGCAGACGATCGCGCTGGCCGCGATGGCCAAGTTGAGCACCGAGGACGGCATTCTGCACGAATCGTGCGAACCGAACTGCGGCGCGGACGGCGTGCAATTCAAAGGCATCTTCATGCGCAACCTGGCGACGCTGAACGCGGCCGCGCCCTCGGAGCGCGTTCGCGACTTTCTGGCGGCCAACGCGAAGAAGATCTGCGAAGTCCCGGACCACAAGTTCAGCGTCACGTGGTCCAAGCCTTCAGCGGTGATCACCGCCGCAACTCAGGTGTCGGCCCTCGATGCTGTGCTCGCGGGCGCGCTGAGCTGCGACGGCAAACACTAAGCTAGGCTAGCGCGCGCGGATGCTGAGCCTGCAGGGTCAGAATCATTTCGCCGAATAGTGTGTTGGCCCATGCGAACCATTTGCGGGTGAACTTCGTCGCGTCGTCGCGCGAGAAGGATTCGTGGATGAAGCCGGTGCCGGCGTGGGTCGCTTTCAGCAGCTTCACGCAGGCGGCCATTTCGCGCTCGTCGCGGCTGGTGAGGGCGCGCGTGATGATGCCGAGAGGCCAGATCATTCCGAGTCCTGCGTGAGGACTGCCGAGTCCTTCGCCGGCCGAGCCCTTGTAGAAGTACGGATTGTCGTCGCCCAAGACGAAGGCGCGCGTGCGCTGATAGAGCGGATCCTCGATCTTGCAGCAGCCGAGATACGGGAGCGAGATCAGACTGGGGACGCCGCAATCGTCCATGAATAACTGGTTGCCGTAGCCGTCGGCCTCGTAGGCGTAGATCTCACCGTGTTTGCCGTGGTTGGCGGTAGCGCACGATTTGAGCGCGGTGCGCACCTGGTCCGCCAAGGCGCGGCACTCGGCGGCGAATGAGGCGTCGTTGAGGACCGCGGTCGAGATCTCGGCCACCTGTTCGAGCGACGTAACTGCGAAGTAATTTGACGGAATGAGATAGGGGTAAATGCAGGCGTCGTCGGAGGGCCGGAAGCCGGAGTGAATGAGTCCGTTGGGGCGGGTCGGGTTGCCGTAGCCTCCGTGCGGGAGCGAATCGCTGGCGACGGCGCTGATGCGCTCGAAAGTGTACGGACCCTGATTCTTCATGCGCTGCTGTTCGCGGAAGGTCCGCACGATCAGCCCGGCGGATTTGCGCCAATCGGCGTCGAAGCACGCGGTATCGCCGGTGGTCTTCCAGAAGCCGTGGGCCAGGCGAACGGGGTAGCAGAGCGAATCGATTTCCCACTTGCGCTCGTGGAGTTCGGGCTTCATACGCGTGCGGTCCTTGGACCAGGGACTGCCGGTCGGGCCGAAATTGAAAGCGTTGGCGTAGGGATCGATCTGGATGCAGCGCGTCTGACGGTTGATGACGCCGGCCAGCATGGTGCGCAACTTCTTGTCGTCTTTCGCGAGGGGCAGATAGGGCCAGACCTGGGCGCTGGAGTCGCGCAGCCACATGGCGTCGATGTCGCCGGTGATGACGAACGTGTCGGGTCGGCCGTCGATCTCGCCGGTGCGGACGGTGGTGTCGAGAGTGTTGGGGAAGCAGTTTTCGAACATCCAGCCGAGTTCGGGATCGGCGATCGACTTGCGGACGCGGGCGATGGTGGCTTCGACAGCATCGCTGGTGAACTTGCGATCGGCTAACGGCGGTCGACGACTGGTGAATTCCTGAGCGGCAAGGAAAGAGGTGGCGCCGAGAGCGGCGGCGGTGTGGAGGAAACGGCGTCGGGACTGAAAGGAAAATTCCTGGGGCACGCTTCCAGTGTAGCGAGCCTCTGTAGGAAACTGAACGCATGTATTTATCGATGCTGGCCGCGGCGGCCGCCGTTTTCGCGACTCCGCAGGCCGATTCTTCGGGGGCGGCCTTCGAGGCGGCGTCGATCAAGCCTGCCGCCATTGCGGTGGCGCGCGAAGGAGGGAATCGCTCGCGGATCGAGCACACTCCCGTCAGCCTCAGCATGTGGAATGTCTCGGTGCGCGACTGCGTGCAGTGGGCTTATGGCGTGGCGCCGTATCAAGTGCCGGAAGAGCATGTGAGCACCGACAGTTACGACATTCTCGCGAAGGCCGGTGCTCCGGTGGCGGTCGGGCAATTACGGATGATGCTGCGCGACCTGCTGGCGAAGCGGTTCAAGCTCACGATTCACCGCGAGGCCCGGATACTGCCCGTGTACGAACTCGTGGTGGCAAAGGGCGGCCCGAAACTTCCACCGGCTAATGCCTCGTCAGGGGCGGCTGTCCGAGCGGCCGAATCGCTGCCTCGCGTACGCAACGACAGTTTTCTGTTTTCCGATGCGTCGATGGCGGAATTCGCCCACATGTTTGGCCAGTTGCGCGGAATCGAGTTGCCGGTGGTGGACCGGACGGGCATAGTGGGCAATCACGATATCGTCCTGAAGAATGCTCCGGCGGCCGCGCGGGACGGCGATGTTTCCGCGCTGCTTGCGCTGGTGCAGGAGCAATTAGGGCTGAAGCTGGTGGCGGCTAAGGCGCCCATTGAAGTGGTGGTGATCGATCACGCGGAGAGGCCCTCGGGGAATTGAGCGAAAGCAGCGCGTGCTCGCCGCCTTTAAGCGGGCGCCGCCCGCCTGGACACACGACGCTTCGCGACGATCTATCCTACCGGGCTGCAACACCGGCCGAGCTGGCGCTCGACGGGCAGGCTAAAGCGGGCACCACGCCCGTCGACGTTAGTGGGTGCGAATTGTCGATAGTCCAGGCGCGCCTTTGGCGCGGTTCGCAGCCGGAGGCCTACGCTACTTAACGGCGACGACGTCGATGGCGAAGCCGGCGTCCATGGAGGGCAGTCCTTCGAACTGCACGAGCGTGCCGGCGGGAGGGTGGGCGGCGTCGAGAAACTCGGTGCGGAGCTTGCGGAGTTGCACGGCCATGCCTCCCGAGAGGGGATAATAGTGCGCGAAGGCGACATCGCGGAAGGTTACGCCGGCGGTCTCCAGTTCCTTTTTCAAGCGGTCGAATGCCAGGCGCGAATCCTGTTCTTGTGTGCCGAAAGAGATTTGCGCGCCGCTCAACACTACTTGCGCCGCTCCGACCAGGGCGACGGGCGACTGTCCGGGGTCCGGCGGCAAATTATCGGCAGGCGGGAAACTCAAGCGCGAGGCGGGTTCGGATTGCAGCCGCGCGACGGCCTCGCAGGCGGCTATAGCGCGGCCCGGAGCGCGCTGTGTCTGCACCAGATTGAGGGCGGCATGCGGGTATTCGGATTCCAACACCTGCCGGGTAGCCGAAAGATTATCCAGGGAACTGAGGAAGCACGTGACGCGCAGAACGCCGGCGGCATCGGCACCAGCCGCCTTCACTTCCTGCCGCAGAGATGAGAGCGATTGGACGGCGAGCGGAGCAACGGGGTCGACCGGATCCGGACTGGTGGCCGGCTGTCCGGATAGAAATGCCAGACCGTGCGGATTCACTTCCTTCTTCGATTGCGCGATGACTTCCATGACCACCTGCGCGCCCTCGAGCGGGAGTCCGCCGCAGCGAACCAGGCTGAGGGACGGCAGAGGCTGACGGCGGTCCGTAAAGGCTTCACTGACAAGGTCGCGGACGCGGCGCACATCGCCGGATCCGGCGACAAAGGCGCGGATCTTCAGCACGGTGTCGCTGCCCACCTGGCGGCCGATAGCTTTCAGGGCATCGCGAATTTGGGGAGAGAGGAGTCCTTTATTACTGAGCGGAACGACATGGAAAGTGAGACGGCGCGTGTCGCCATTCACCCAGCCGGGCAACTCCTTCGGCACCTGAAGGACCTGGGTCTCTTCCTCTTTTTTGTTTTTCTTCTTTTGCGCGGCAGGCAGGCTAAACAGCGCGATTGCGCAGGCAAGCGCCAGGAATCGAATTCTCCCGGAGGTGCCTCTGCGCGACGTCTCGCGCGGTAAGCGCATAGAATTAGGATTGTAGCAAAAGCGAAAATTCAAGCTGAAACGAGACCGGCAATTTCACACATAGCCCCATCCACAATCAGGAAACGAAGAAGAACGCGCGAGCGGCGCAAGAACCCTTTCCTGATTCACTACTGGCCCGTTGCCGCGGTAGTCGCCGCAGTCGCCGCTTTCCTGGTGTACCGATATGCCGCCACGACGCCTGAACGGCCGCACCTGCGGGGCTATGTAGCCGAAGTGAATGTGTTGCGCAGACAGTACGAGCATGCGGCCTCGAAGCCGCTGGACTCTCAGTTTCGAAAAACCTTCGAGCAGGCTGCGAATTTCGCCGATCGCGGCGAATACGATCAGGCACTGGCGCTGCTCGAGCCGGCGGCGAAACAAGTGCCGCTTGCCGTGCTCTTCAACGACATTGGGATCCTCTATCAACGGCGGCAGGATCTCGCGCGCGCAATCAAGGCGTTTCGCCAGGCGCTGACGCTGGACGACGGGTATGCGCCGGCATTCGAGAACCTGCAACTTTCCGCCGCTAACCGCGGCGCCGGACTGGCCACGGAAGTCGAGCCGAATAACAACGTGCGGTTCGCCGATCTTCTGCCTTTAGAAAAGGTCGTGGAAGGTGAGGTCCAGACAACCGGCGATCGCGACTACTTCGTGTTTGTCGTGCCTCCGGCGCCACGCGACCGCCTGGAGCTTGCGCTGCACAACCGGTCGCAGAATCTCAAACCGAGTCTGCAGATCTACGACGATACCGGCGCCGTTGTGGTGGGCTCGGTGGTGAAAGGGATGGGCGAATCGGCCGCGTACGTCTTTGGCCCGGTCCCGGGGACGAAAGTTTACCTGGAGGTATCGGGTGACAAGGAAACAACGGGCGCATACAGCCTGTTGGTCAAGCCGTTGAAGAGCTTCGACCGGTACGAACCGAATGACGACATGGCCAACGCGAAACCCGTGCCGGTGACGGATCGCATCCGCGCCAATATTATGGACGCGGAGGACACGGACTTCTATTCGTTCGTGGGTCGGCGGACCGGTAGCGTATCGATCGAGCTTCAAGCGCATTCGAAGTCGCTCATCCCGGCGCTGACGACGTTTACGTCGGACTGGCGGAGCACCGGAGTCCCGCCTATTGCGGATTCCACGGGGAGAATCCGCTACAGCATGGCCGTCGAGGAGAAGCACACTTATTATGTGGAGGTCCGGCCGCTGGGCAGCACTGCGGGAGAATATTCGCTGACCATCCAGTGACCGTAATAACATGGGGGTCCGCGGACCGGCAGCGTATCGATCGAGCTTCAGGCGGATTCGCAGTCGCTCATTCCTGCGCTGGCGACGTTTATGTCGGACTGGCGGAGCACCGGAGTCCCAACCATCCAGTGACCCTAATGAGGTCTGGCACTAGCCAGTCCATTATGGTATGGTTTGGATGAGATGGATTTCACTCCGGCTCTCAGGCAGGACAGCGAACAACCACTTTACCGTCAGCTTTTCGAGCAAATGGCGCTGAAGATCCGCTCCGGAGCCTGGCTTAAAGGCGAGCGCCTGCCAGCCACTCGGGAATTGGCTGGCCAACTTGGCCTGAACCGGACCACCATCTCTGCAGCTTACGAACTTCTGGAAGCCGAAGGCCTGATCGCAGGGCAAGTCGGGCGCGGCAGTTTCGTGACGGGGAATGCGGCCGCCGGGTCGGGATTGGACTGGGGCAGCCTGCTGGAACGCGGCGAATCGGCGGGTTCCGGGCACGGGACGGTCGCGCGACCGGCGATGATCAGCTTCGCGATGTCGCGGCCGTCGCGGGCGCTGTTTCCGCTGGACGATTTTCGCGCCAGTTGTGCGAGCGTGCTTTCGCGGAACGACTTGGGCGACATCCTGCAACTCGGCTCGCCGAGCGGCTATGAGCCCTTACGCCGGTATCTGCTCGACGATGCGCGCCGTCAAGGCGCGGCCACTCCCGCCGACGACCTGTTCATCACCAACGGTTGCCAGCAGGCATTGGACCTGATTGGCCGGACGCTTCTTCGGCCCGGCGATGCGGTGGCGGTCGAGGAGCCGATCTACACCGGGTTGAAGAGTCTGCTGAGCGGAATGGGTGCTCAGTTAGTCGGCATTCCAGTGGGTGGCGACGGAATGGACGTCGCGCATTTGGAACGCGTGCTGGACCGCGAGCGGCCTCGCTTCCTGGTGGTCACTCCGAATTTTCAGAACCCTACCGGCGCGACCATTCCCCTGGCCGGACGTCAGGCGCTGTTGACGGCGGCGCGGCGGGCGGGCGTTCCGGTGATCGAAAACGACGCTTACGGCGAACTGCGGTATCGCGGCGAGCCGCTGCCTTCGCTCAAGCAACTGGATGCGGACGGCGGAACGGTGCTGCTGCGGAGCTTCTCGAAAGTGAGCTTTCCTGGGCTGCGAGTGGGTTGGGTGCTGGGACCAAAGCCTCTGATCGACAGGCTGCGGCAGGCCAAGGAATCGTCCGATTTGCATACCGACCAGCTTTCGCAGGCGGTGCTGCTGGATTTCGCCGAATCGGGACGGCTGGAGGCGCACCGTTCGCGAGTGCTCGAAGCCGGCGCCGAAAGGCTGGACGCCACGCTCGAAAGCTGCCACCAATATCTGCCGGCCGGCGCGCGGTGGACGCGTCCCGAAGGCGGCATGAACGTGTGGGTAAAGTTGCCGGATCCCCTGGACGCCGGCGAGTTGTTGCAGCGCGCGCAGAAGGAAGGCGTGGCTTACCTGCCGGGCCGCTATTTCGCGGTTTCGCGGCTGGAGCCGGGCAGTTTGCGTTTGAGTTTTGCGGGACTTACTCCGGACCAGATCCGGCAGGGTCTCGCTATTTTGGGACGGGTCTTTGCAGGAGCGGCGGAAAACGGCTCGGAAACTTCCGAGCCCGCGCCAGCCATGGTTTAGAGGAGCATAAACATGTTTCAGTTTACGAACGAGCAGTTTCGATTGAAGGTCGGCCTGGCGGAGATGTTGAAGGGCGGCGTGATCATGGACGTCACGAACGCCGAGCAGGCCAGGATCGCCGAGGACGCGGGTGCATCCGCCGTCATGGCTCTGGAGCGCGTGCCTTCCGACATCCGCAGGGACGGCGGCGTGGCCCGCATGGCCAATATCGGCATTATTGAACAGATCATGAACACGGTCGATATTCCGGTGATGGCGAAGGCGCGCATCGGCCACTTCATGGAAGCACGCATCCTGGAATCGCTGGGCGTCGACTACATCGACGAGAGCGAAGTACTCACGCCGGCCGACGAGGAGCACCACATCGCCAAGGCCGATTTCAAAGTGCCGTTTGTCTGCGGAGCGCGCAATCTCGGGGAAGCGCTGCGGCGAATCGCGGAGGGCGCGGCCATGATCCGCACCAAGGGCGAGGCTGGGTCGGGCAATATCGTGGAAGCGGTCCGGCACATCCGCACGATCGTGAAGGAGATGAAGCAACTCACGGTGCTCGGCAAGGAAGAGTTGGTGCACCAGGCGAAAAATCTGCAGTCGCCGCTCGAGTTGGTGGAATGGGTTGCGGAGAACGGCAAGCTGCCGGTTCCGAACTTCTCCGCCGGCGGCATCGCCACTCCGGCTGACGCGGCGCTGGTGATGCAGCTTGGAGCGGAGGCCGTATTTGTGGGTTCGGGCATCTTCAAGTCCAGCGATCCCAAGGCGCGGGCCGAAGCGGTCGTGAAGGCGGCGAAGAATTTCAACAATCCGGAAGCGCTGCTGGAAGCCAGCCGTAGCCTGGGCGAAGCGATGCCGGGACTGGACATTTCCAAGCTGCCCGAATCCGAACTGATGCAAACGCGAGGCTGGTAAATGAAGAAGGTTGGGGTGCTCTCACTGCAGGGCGATTTCGCAGCGCACGGCGCGGCCGTGGAGCGTGCGGGAGGCGAACCGGTCTACGTGCGAGATCGGGAACAACTGGCGGATATCGACGGGCTGATCATCCCCGGCGGCGAGAGCACCACGATGCTGAAATTGCTGAACTACGAAGGTCTGCTGGAACCGCTCGCGGAATTCGGGCGGCACAAGCCGGTCTTCGGCACCTGCGCCGGCGCGATCCTGATGGCGTCGGAGGTTTCCAATCCCGAGCAGAAGGGGCTCGGGCTGGTGGATATCGGAGTGGAGCGGAATGCTTACGGCCGGCAGCTCGATAGCCGCGTGACTGAGATCGAGCCGGATCCCGATTTTGAGCAGCGCACCGCGCCTGGAAAGCTCGAGGCTGTTTTCATTCGCGCGCCGATTATCCGGCGGACCGGCAAGAACGCGAAGGTCCTGGCCAGTTACAAAGGCGATCCGGTGCTGGTGGAATCGGGGCGGCATCTGGTGGCCACCTTCCACCCTGAATTGACATCGGATGCGCGGGTGCACTCGTTATTCCTGGAGAAGTTGTGACCCCTGGCGATAAGAAGCGGGTACTATTCGTCTGTATCGGGAACTCATGCCGCAGCCAGATGGCCGAGGCATTCGCCCGCACGTATGGAAGCGACGTGCTGGTTGCGGCCAGCGCCGGCGTGGCGCCCGCGTACTCGATAGCGCCGGACACGATGCGCGCCATGCTGGAGAAGAATGTCGATCTGCGCGATCACTTCCCGAAGAGCATCAAGCAACTGGGCCGCTCACAATTCGAGATCGTGGTAAACATGAGCGGCTTTTCACTGCCGCCGCTGCCGGGCGCGCGGCTAGTGGAATGGGACGTGGAAGATCCGGTCGCGATGAACTATGAAGATCATTGCGGAGTGCGCGATGAAATCGAGCGGCTGGTGATGCGGCTCGTGCTCGACTTGCGCCGCGACGTGCAACAACCCAAGTTCAAGGGCCAGGGGTCCGGCCGCTTCAAGCTCTGAACTTTTTTCCGAAACAGGGCGGCGGCGGCAGCTAAGCGGTCCTTCTCTCACCGGCAAGTCATTTCGTCTCACTGCATTGGTCGATCTGGTCCCGCGATTGCACGTCCTTATTTGGAGGTTCTTATGCGGATATTGGCTCGATTCGCCGTACTTGGCATTTTTGTACTCAGCCTGTCGGCGGCGCGAATTACCCTGCGCGACGGTACGGTTGTATACGGGCAATTCGTCAGCGGTTCCCCTCAGTACGTGGTGGTGCAGGATCAGAACGGTATGCGCCACCGGTACGACATCAATCAGGTTCAACTGATCGACTTCGGCGCGGTGAATACGCCTGCCGGAGATCGCGACCGGCAGTACAACGACGGCCGGAACTTCGAAGGGAACAATTCATACCAGCAGAACAATAACCCAAGCCAGCCTGGGAACAACAACGCGTATCAGGCTGGGAACAACAACTCGTACCAGCAGACGGAGAGACACTACGGCAATCGGTTTGCGTTGCTGCAACCGGGCACACAGGTTGCGGTGCGCACGGACGAGAAGATCGATTCACGGGATGCCACCGAGGGCCGCACTTACACAGCGACTATCTCTCAGGACGTTATAGGCGATAACGGCCGCGTTGCTATTCCCCGCGGATCGCAGGCGGCACTGGTGATTCGCCGGATCAACGAAGGCGGCACGTTCAACAACGGCAGTTTCACGCTCGACCTGGATTCGGTGAGCGTGAATGGCCGCCGGTACCTGGTGTCGACCGAGGACCTTAAGCGGTCGGACGCCAAGGGGATCGGCGCCAACCAGCGCACAGGTGAAATGGTCGGCGGCGGCGCCGTCCTGGGTACGCTGCTGGGCGCCATCGCAGGCGGAGGCAAAGGCGCTGCTATTGGCGCAATCGCGGGCGCGGCGGCCGGAGGCGGAACCCAGGTGCTCACGAAGGGACAGGATATCCGCGTTCCCGCGGAGACCGAACTTACTTTCAGGCTTGACCAGCCGTTGGAATTGCGGGAGGCGCGGTAAGGCGAGATCGCTGCTTCAACTCTACGAATAAAGGAGACGATATGCAGAATCAAATGAAATGCGATGGCTGCGGCCAGCAGTTCGGGAACCGCAACGATCTCCAGAAGCACGAAGCGACCTGCTCAGCGATGGAGGCAAAGCGAAAATCGGGACAAAGCCAGCCCCTCACTCATTCCGCCGGAGGACAAAGCCAGCGGAGCTAACTCACTGAGTTTTTGAATGACTTCGGCAGCTTCAAGCGAGTCTTGGGGCTGCCAGTCTTTTCGGGGACATATGAAGGCCCTGCGCGAACTGATCTCCGCGACATTTTCGCATTGGAGCGACATCAACGCTCCGCGCCTGGGGGCGGCACTCGCCTTCTACACCATGCTGTCGCTGGCTCCCTTGCTGGTGACCTCCGTCGGCATCGCGGGTTTGGTGTTTGAGAAGGCGGCGGCGGAGGGCAAAGTCCTCGCGCAACTGCAGCAACTCATCGGCTCGGAAGGCGGAAAGGCAATCCAGTCGCTGCTGTTGCATGCCGGCAGGACTTCATCGGGGCTGATTGCCACGATCATTGGTATCTTCCTGCTGCTGTTCGGTGCTTCGGGCGTGTTCGGCGAACTTCGCGACTCACTCAATCTGGTCTGGGGAATCCGCAGCAGCGCCTCGGGACTGAAGGGCATGCTGCGTTACAGGTTTTTTTCGTTCGCCATGGTGCTGGGAATTGGATTTCTGCTGCTGGTTTCGCTGCTGTTCAGCGCCGTAATTGCGGCCGCCGGGAAGTACTTGAGCAGCTTTATGCCGTTGCCGGAGGGTTCGCTGCATTTGCTCAACTTCGCCTTTTCCTTCGTATCCGTGACTGTTTTGTTTGGGCTGCTTTACATCTTCGTACCGGATGCGCGGATTGAATGGCAAGACGTCTGGATTGGAGCGGCAGTAACTGCTGCGCTCTTCTAGGCGGGCAAGTTTCTTATCGGGCTGTACCTGGGGAAGGCAAGTGTCGGCTCCGCATATGGTGCAGCCGGATCGCTGGTCGTGTTCCTCGTCTGGGTTTATTATTCGGCGCAAATCTTCTTCTTCGGCGCGGCCTTCACGCGGGTCTTCGCGGAAAGCCACGGGTCGCGCGCGCAAGCCAGGGCGCTGCAGCATCCGGCCTCGGACGTGCCGTCACCGCATCGCAGCGTGGCTTAGATTGTATGTAGCTCGTCGCACAACGGCGGGGCACTTGCTCCTTTTATGACAAGAGGGAGGTGTAGATCCGATGCCTTTGTTATTGATTCTTTTAATCGTGCTGCTCCTGGCGATTGCGCCGGCCTGGCCGTATAGCCGTAGTTGGGGCTATTATCCAAGCGGCGGCGTAGGACTGGTCGTCCTGGTAATCGTGATTCTCTTGCTGATGGGGCGAATCTAGTAAGGCTGACGGGGCGGGCCTGCACCCGCCAGGCCCCTCGCCCTGTTCCCCCGTTTGCATCCCCCTTGCACCCGGATTCAGTTTTCGTAATAATACGGCACAGATTCGCGAGCTGGTATGATTTATCACTCCACCGGAGATCTGCCGTGCGTCCTACCCTGGTAACCGCTCTATCCGCGTGTGTCGACAAGCCGCAGCAGTCGAAGGCGCGTCACTTTCTTTCCGGACTTTCCTGCGATGAACTGCAGTTCATCGCTGAATATGTCGGGTCTTGCATATTGGATTCCGCGCGGATGTGCTGCTGCTCGCGGGAACAGTTGGTGGGCAGGATCGCGGCATTCCAGCGCGCGCGGCAGGAGAATCCTCTGGCGTCGCAAGCCGACCAGGAACACAAGATGATCCTGCTGCTGGAGTTTCTTTGCCGAAGCGGGATGCAGCAGTTATCGGTGGCGAGTAATATCGCTCCGTGAGATCGGAGCGGCGCGCGTAAGCAAGCGCGCCTGCCGGGGCGGCGACCTACAGGTAATGTCGATCAGAGCGGCAGCGTGCGTCGAGACTTAGCGCATTGCGCGAACGGGCCGCAACACCGGCCGAGCTTGGCGCGAACTGGGGGCGGGACCGGCGCCGGGGCGGGATTGACGTAAATGTCCAACCATTGACCGCGGCGCTCGAAGTGGGCGGCACGGGGAAACGGCACGCGGCTTTGCAGATCGTCGCGCGTGGAGTTCGGCGAGAAGTTATAGAAGTGGCGCCAGAACGAGCGCACGGGAGCGAAGTGCGTGAGGCTGAATTCCGGATCCCAGGTGCGTGAGAAAGCCACGAATACTTCGACACTGTTCCAGTCGACGGGCGCGAGCGTCTGCGGGGTGAAGTTGCGCAGCGTCTGCACATCCATGGCGCGACTGACGAAGCCGAGCTCGGGTTGGGTCAACTCGCGGTTCATGGGCCAGGCGGTCGTGACCCGGGCGTCGCGCGCCCAGTGGTGGAGGAATTCGGCGCCGCTGGTTTGGAGCTTGACGAAATCGGCGAACGCCAAATTGTCTTCGTAGGGAAATGGATAAGGCGGATTGATGAAGTTGCTGGCCGCCAACCCGACGATCAGGGCGGCACCGCAGATGCGCTGCGGTCGTTGCGGAAAGTGCGCCAGACCCAGGGCCATGGCCGCGAACACGATCGGCATGACTGGGAGCAGATACCGCGTCAGCACGGCGCCGCCGAGCACCGTCACGACCAGGACTTGCGCCGAGGCGAGAGTCCAGGCGATCCGCCAGGAACGGCTGTGGAACAAGTAGGTGGTCCGCCAGATGAACGCGATCGCAAAAGCGCCGATCCATTGGAAGCTGGCGAAGAAGAGCGAGTACATCCGGCGGCTCAGCGCGACCAGGAGGCGCACGGGATGGAGCGGGAAATAAAGGTTATATTGCTCGAAGCCGGGACTGCCCGTCCAGTAGCCGGTCCGGTGGTACAAGGCGCCCAGCCAGGCAGCCAAGGCCACGAGCGGGGCCAGGAACCAGGCGGCATCGCGCCAGCGGCGCTCATGCATCATCCAAGCGGCGAAGACCATCGGGGCCACTATGCCCGTTTCCTTCACCAGCACCAGGACCACGCAGGTGGCCGCGCACAGCCGGATCCGATCCTGCAGGAACAGCAACAGGGCCAGCGTGGTAAACAGCATCGCCGGCGCATCCAGGTTCGCCATGATCGACTGGGCGAAAAAGATGGGCGAGCAACATAATAGGGCGACTGCAAAGAAAGCGGGCGCTCCGCGGCCCGATTCTTTCGAGAGCTCGATCGACAGGAGAAATGCGACCAGAGCGCCGAACGATGCCATGAGCAGCATGGCCGAGCGGGTCGCGGCCGGAGAGTAGCCCACCAGTTTCCACATGGCTGCGAGATAGGCGAATACACCGGGCGGATGGATGATGGGCAGCACCGAATGCGGGATAAAGGATCCCGTATGGAATATATCCAGAGCCATGGGGATGTACTGGTCGGCTTCGTCCCAGAAGTACTTCAGGCCAAGCAGCGGCAGGTGGCTGAGAAACAGGATGACGCCAAAGAATGCCAGGAAGAACGCGTAGCTCTCTATGCGGATTTTGCCATCGGGCTGACCGGCCTGGCGCATGCGGACTTATTGGACGAAGCCGACTCCGGCCTGAGGCTCGAGCTTGATCTCGCCGAAGGCCGCCTCGTACTGCGTGACATTCTGCTGGAGAACGTTGAGGAGCGCCTTGGCCTGTTGCGGACTGACGTAGACACCTTGAAAATTATGAATCTCAACGTGGTCGGGGGCCGTCTGATTAATTTTGCCGAACGACAAAAAGAAATCCCACAGGTTGACCCGCACCTGAACGCTATTGGCGTAATCTTCGCGATAGTCAGGGGTCTTCACCAGTTGGACCCTGGGAGCTGTGGGTTGAGTCATAGATTACAGAGTAGCACCCGGTAGCTGTGGGCACGCCGGGACAGACAGGTCCTTTCCTGCACCGAATTGTTTAAGATTCTTTACGAATTTGGTACAACCCGTGCTTTAGGGAAAGCGTCCGATGAAGTGAGGCGAGATTATGAAAACCTTCAATCAGAATGATGTGATGGGCGAAGCACATTGCCCGATTTGCACGCATACTGTTCCGGCGCATATCGACTTGAAGGGCAAGTATGCCCGCGTGGCTGCCGGACAGAAATGTCCGCGGTGCAATTCCTCTCTGGACGTTGCCGCGGTAATCCAGGTCCCTGAGGCGGCTTAGTACGCCTCAGGCACCGGGTGGGTTGTATAGGGGAAGTGCTTTCTGCGATAGTGGGAGCAGGTTGGGTGATTGAAATGAAACGCAAACCGAACATCAAAACCGAACCGGTGATACCAGCCGAGTTGCTGGAACAGGCCAAGAAATCTGTTTCGGCGGATCTGCTGAAGAAGACGATACCTTGCTCGGTCTGCGGTGCTGACACATCCATTCCGGGGGACGAGCCGCTCTGCTGGGTCTGCCGGCGCCTGAAAATCAGCGCCTGGAAAGAGATCGAGCAGCAAATGCCTGCTCAGGAATAAACTTCCCTGTCAGGAATTGGCCTCTATCGTTTGAGCCACTTCCTCCCATTCGACCAGCAACGATTCGAGATCCGCGCGGCGGGCGTCGAGTAGTTCACTCGTCCGCTGAGTTTCTTCCACGTTCACGAAATGCGCCAGGGAGGCTTCATGCTCGGCAATTTCCGCCTCAAGGCGTGTCACTTCCTCCTCGATCTCGTGGCGTCTTTCTTTCATTTGCCGGAGCTTTATAGGATTCAAGCGCCGGTCTGAGGATTTCGCCCCGTCATTCGGCGACTCCCGGACCGGCTCTTCCACAAGGGTCGGTGTCGGAGCTTCGACAGTTGCGGCGATGGGCGATCCTCCACCCTGCTTTCGCCACATGTAATCCTCGTAATTGCCCGGGTACACCTTGACCCTGCCGTCCTCCACCTCCACGATGCGCGTGGCGAGTTTGTCGATGAAGTAGCGATCGTGCGAGACGAAGACCACGGTGCCCGTGTAATCCTGGAGCGCCGTCAGCAGCACGTCCTTGGCGCGCATGTCCAGGTGGTTCGTGGGTTCGTCCAGTAGCATGAAATTGGATGGCACCATCAGCATGCGAGCCAGAGCATAGCGGTTGCGCTCGCCGCCGCTGAGTACGCCGATGGTCTTGAACACATCGTCCTCGGAGAATAAGAAGCTGCCGAGAATGCTACGCAGTTCCGTATTGGTGGCGCGAGGAGCGACCGTCCCGAGATCGTCGATCATGCGGGCATTCTGGTCCAGTTCCTTATATTGATCCTGGGCGAAATAATCGGGATTGGCGTTGTGGCCCAGAATGTACTCGCCGGACGTCACGGTCTCGGCTCCCGCCAGAATCTTGATCAGCGTGGACTTGCCGGCGCCATTGACGCCCACCAGAGCTACGCGATCGCCGCGTTCGACGATGAGGTCCACGTCGGAAAAGACCATGTGGTCGCCATAGCACTTGGCGACCTTCTTGAATTCGGCGACGATCCTGCCGCTGGGCTTCGGCTGGGGAAAGCTGAAATGGATCGTCTTCTCTTCCGGTGGAATTTCGATCTTCTCGATTTTCTCCAGTTCCTTGATGCGGCTTTGCACCTGTTTGGCTTTCGTCGCCTGATAACGAAAGCGGTTGATGAAGGCTTCCAACTGCCGGATCTTGTCCTGCTGATTCTCGTACGCCGACTGCAATTGCGCCCGCCGCTCGTTCTTCTGCAGTTCGTAGCGGCTAAAGCCGCCGATATAGAAATGCAGGCCCTTGTTCCATAACTCGGCGATCTTGCGGACGGTCACATCGAGGAAATAGCGATCGTGCGACACGAGCACGAAGGCGTTGGGATAGGAGGCCAGATATTCTTCCAGCCAGTTGCGCGCTTCGAGATCCAGGTGGTTGGTCGGCTCGTCGAGCAGAAGGAGATTCGGCTTTTCCAACAGTAACTTGGCGAGAGCAATGCGCATCTGCCAACCGCCGGAGAAATCTTCCGTGTGCTTCTTCCACTCGCGCTGCGGAAAACCCAGACCGGAAAGAACAGCGCCGACCTGGGCCTCTATCGTGAAGCCGTCGCGCGCGCGGAACTCCGCCTCGGCGTGGTGGAAGCGCTCGGCGACCTGATTGTACCCGGCGCTGCCGGGATCGAGTTCGCCCATGCGGCGCGCGAGATCCTCCTGCTCTACCTCGAGGGCGCGCAGACCGGCGAACACGGTCATGCATTCGGCGAATACCGAACGGCCGGAAAGCGACAGGCCTTCCTGCGGCAGGTAGCCGATGGTGACGCCCTTCTGCGTCGTGATAGTTCCCGAGTCCAGGCCTTCCATTCCGGCGAGGACCTTCAAAATGGACGACTTGCCGGTCCCGTTCGCGCCTACGATTCCGACGCGCTCGTTCGGCGTGACCAGCCAGTCCACGTTTTCAAAAAGGATTTTGGGGCCGTACCGTTTTCCGGCCCCGGTAAGTTGAATCATTCTAGTGGGACAGGCCCCCGGCCCGTCACTCTCTATTCAAGCAAAAAGCTCCGGATCGCGGGGCCCGACTGACCGCAGATCCGGAGCTAAAGACAGGGAGAAGGAAATCTTCAAATCCTGCCAATTATTTGGACGCACCAGGACGGCATCCGGTTATAGCCAGTATTGCCACTGTCCGCCAAGCATAACGTAGGCAGCCAAAATTGCGTTTGTAACGGCATGTGCAAGGATGCAATCGGCCAGGTTGCTGGTGCGGACGAGCCACCAGTTGTAGATAATGCCGGCCGCCAGACCCACCTCCCAAAACGAGCCATGCTCGGATGCGAAGAGCAGCGCCGTCACCCAGAAGGCTGATCGGGCGTAGGTTCCGAGCGGAACCTTCAAGAACTCCCGGTTGATCATCCAGCGCATCAGCCAACCACGCCAGAACAGCTCCTCGACGATGGGCACCAGCACGGCAGTACCGATGATTCGAATCACCAGAAATAGAGGACTGTGTCTCAGGTCGAGGGGTACCGAGGTAACCGCCGCACCCGTTAAGGAATTCTGAAACAGCCAGAAGTGGCGGTAGTTAAAGAGGACGTCCGGCCCGATCCAAATCAAAAACACAGCGATCCCGATCCCGATGCTGGCCACGGGCATAGACGGCCGGAACGAGAGGTAGGGGCGCGACAACATCGCGATAACGATCGTGACCGCCAGCATCCGTATTCCGTACGCCCAGAGCAAGGGAAGTCCGAGAGCATGTTCGAGGGACATGATCCCGATAAACGTCAGGAAAGGGGCGACGTAGCCGGCAGTGGCAGGGTCGAAATAAGCGCTGCTGCGCGACGTGGCGCGGGAGGATGGCATTGGTTTCAGGCGCTTTAAAACTTTAGTCATCTTAACCGCGCCGAGCTACTTTACGCTAGCATGCTCGTAATGACACACACTAGATGCTTTGTAACTTATGACACACCTAAGTGAATGACTTCAGTTTTTGCGGCGGCTGTTATTCGCCGGCCCGGGCGGGCGCAACCGGATCACCGGAAGAAGAGTATTCGTCTCTGCCGGCGCGGGTTGACGGGCTGTCCTGGCAGCCAGTTCGCGATTCAATGTGGCGATGAACTCCTGAATCTGCAATTGCATCTCGCCCATCTTCTCCCGCATGTTGAGGATAATCTCGACGCCTGCGAGGTTCACCCCGAGGTCGCGCGTCAAGTGGAGAATCACTTCCAGACGCTCCAGATCCTCATCGGTGAACAGGCGGGTGTTTCCCTCGCTGCGGGAAGGCTTAAGCAGGCCCTCGCGCTCATATAACCGCAATGTCTGCGGATGAATGGCGTACTGTTCCGCGACAGCAGAGATCATGTATGCGGCTTTGGATTTTGCCTTGGCCATGGATGCGATCGCTCCCTAAACCTTTTCCCAGATCTGAGCCCTGGGATCTTCGGGATGCAGCTTGGACATCTCACGCAGCAGTTCCCGGGTGCGCTCGTCGCGCGGGTCGGGCGCTTCGATCCCGACTTCCACAATCTGATCTCCGCGGACGTTGGTACGGGAGTTCATCACGCCTTTTTCGCGCAGACGGAAGCGTTGTCCGTTCTGCGTCCCCTGCGGAATCTTCAGCAGCGTGCGGCCATCGATAGTCGGGACTTCGATCTTGGCGCCGAGCGCGGCTTCCCATACCGCGATGGGCACCTGAATTTCGATATTGTCGCCATCGCGCTTGAAGAAGGGATGCTCGTCGACCTGCGTGGTGATGTAGAGATCTCCCGGAGGCGCGCCTTGCGTACCCGCGTTCCCCTTGCCGGGAACCCGCAGCCTCGATCCCGACCTGGCGCCCGGCGGAATCCGAACCTCCACCGATTCGGTTCGCGGCACCCTGCCATCGCCGCCGCAAGTCGGGCAGGCATTGTGGAGCCGGCCGCTGCCGCCGCACCTCGGGCAGGTCAAATTGAACTTCATCGCGCCGGCCATCTGAGTAACGTTGCCGGTGCCTTTACATTGCGGGCAGGTCACGTCGGCGGAACCGCTGGTTCCCGAGCCGTGGCATGTGCCGCAAACTTCGTAGCGCGTGATCTCCAGCTTGGCCTGAGTTCCTTTGATGGCCTGCCAGAAATCGATGTGCATCACGTATTCGAGATCGCCGCCCTTTTCCGGCGGGGCCTGCGGAGCTTCCCCGCGGCCGCCAAAGAACTGCGAGAATATGTCGCGGAATCCGCCGCCGGCCTCGGCCTGACCGCGACGTCCGCCGGCGCCAGCACCGCCGGGAGCGCCGGCCCCCGACATGAAATCTGAAAAATCGAACCCGCTGAAATCCATCCCGGGATGCGGACCCCTTTGGCCGGCCGCTCCCTGTCCGGCATTGGCAAACCCGTTCTCCGAGTAGAACCCGAACTGATCGTACATCTGGCGCTTTTTCGGATCGCTCAGAATGTCGTAGGCTTCCTGAACGTTCTTGAAGCGATCCTCCGAAGACTTATCGCCGGGGTTGAGGTCGGGATGGTATTTGCGCGCGAGTTTCCGGTAAGCCTTGCGGATATCGTCCGCCGACGCTTTCTTGGGGACGCCCAGGGTCTCGTAATACTCGTGCTTGGGAGGAGACATAGTTAAGATCCGGGATAGGGATAGGGACTGGGGATGGGGAGAAGCCCACCCCCAGCCTCACTGCTTACTTCTTGTCGTCGACGTCTACGAATTCGGCGTCCACGACGTTGTCTTTACCGTCGTTCTTGGGCGGTTCGCCGCCGGGAGCCGAGCCGCCATCGGCACCCGGAGCTGCGCCCGGACCCGACTGGGCGGTAGATTTGTACATGGCTTCCGCGAGTTTATGGCTGGCGGTAGTCAAGCGATCGAGCGCCGAGTTGATGCGATCGGGCTCGTTGTCGGCCATGGCCTTCTTGGTGTCTTCGATCGCCGCTTCGATTTCCTTCGCTTCGGCGTCGCTGACCTTGCCGCGATGCTCCTTCAACGTCTTTTCCACGTTGTAGATCATGGCGTCGGCGCGGTTGCGCGCTTCGATGGTATCGCGCTGCTTGCGATCGTCGGCCGAGTGAGATTCGGCATCCTTGGCCATCTTGTCGACCTCGTCCTTCGACAGACCCGAGGACGACGTGATCGTGATCTTCTGCTCGTTGTTCGTGCCGCGATCTTTGGCGGTCACGTTCAGAATACCGTTGGCATCGATATCGAAGGTCACTTCGATTTGCGGAATACCGCGGGGAGCCGGCGGAATGTTGCCCAATTGGAAGACGCCCAACAGCCGGTTGTCCCGTGCCATCGCGCGTTCGCCCTGGTAAACCTTGATCTCCACCGAACTCTGATTGTCCGCCGCGGTCGAGAAGACTTCGCTCTTGCGCGTCGGAATTGTGGTGTTGCGCTCGATCAGCTTCGTGAACACGCCGCCCATGGTCTCGATACCCAGCGAGAGCGGGGTCACATCGAGCAGCAGGACGTCTTTCACTTCACCGCCCAACACGCCGCCTTGCACCGCGGCGCCCACAGCGACCACTTCGTCGGGGTTCACACCCTTGTGCGGCTCGCGGTTGAAGAGCTCGCGAACCAGCGCCTGGATACGCGGCATGCGAGTCTGTCCGCCGACCAACACGACTTCGTTGATCTGCGCCGGCGTCACACCGGCGTCGGACATAGCCTGTTTGCAAGGGCCCATGGAGCGCTGCAGAATGTCTTCCACCATGGATTCGAACTTGGCCCGCGTCAGCTTCATCTGCAGGTGCTTCGGACCGCTGGCATCCGCCGTGATGAACGGCAGATTGATTTCCGTCTCGAGTAGGGTGGACAGCTCCATCTTGGCCTTTTCGGCCGACTCTTTGAGGCGCTGCAAGGCCATCTGATCCTTCGACAGATCGATGCCGTTATCGCGCTTGAATTCACCCACGATCCAGTCGATGATGCGCTGGTCGATATTGTCGCCGCCCAAGTGGGTGTCGCCGTTGGTGGATTTCACTTCCACCACGCCGTCGCCGACTTCCAGGATGGAGATGTCGAACGTGCCGCCGCCGAAGTCATAGACCGCGATGGTTTCGTTCGTCTTCTTATCCAACCCGTAGGCCAGCGCCGCCGCCGTGGGCTCGTTGATGATGCGCATGACTTCCAGACCGGCGATCTTGCCGGCGTCTTTGGTGGCCTGCCGCTGCGCGTCGTTGAAATAGGCCGGAACCGTAATCACGGCCTGGGTCACTTTTTCGCCCAGATAGGACTCGGCGGCTTCCTTCAGCTTGGTGAGAATCATGGCCGAAATCTCGGGCGGAGAATACTTTTTCCCGCTGATGTCGACGCGGGCATCGCCGTTGTCGCCGCGGACAACCTCGTACGGGACCATCTTCATTTCTTCGTTCACTTCGTCATAGCGGCGTCCCATGAACCGCTTGATCGAGAAAACCGTGTTTTGGGGGTTGGTGATGGCCTGCCGTTTGGCGACCTGACCTACCAAACGCTCCCCGCTTTTCGTGAACGCCACGACCGAAGGCGTCGTACGGGCACCCTCCTGATTCGCGATCACTGTCGGCTGACCAGCCTCCATTACCGCGACGCAGGAATTGGTTGTACCCAAATCAATACCGATAATCTTTCCCATTGTTGTTGAAGCCTCCCTCAGTAAATTCTTTGATGGACTATGGCGTGCCGCCAGAGGGCGGCTGTTTAGTACAAGACCATTATCAAGATTTAGTGGGAGATTGTCAAGTTTAGTCTGAGTGGGGGACGCTCAACATCGCGCGGTCCAAAAGGGCCGAGATCAGACCGGGGTGACCTTCCAGGGGCGGCGCCACCTCGATCCGTAAATCGCTGAATTTATGGGATATATCCAGCACCATCCGGGGCAAGTCCCGCTCCAGGTGGGTTCCAAGAGTGAGGAAATACGGCACTACCCGGATCTGGTGCACGCCGGAAGCCATTAGGCGCACCACCGCATTTTCCAGGTCAGGTTCTCCCAATTCGAGGAAGGCCGGCTCGACGTGCTCCAATGCCCCTACACGGGCAAGTTCGCGAGCCGCTTCGCGGACCGATTCGTTTGCCGATTCGATCCGCGATCCGTGGCCGAAGACGATGATTCCAATACTCACGATCCGTGTATGTACGCCCGCATATGGTGTAGCTCTTCCGTTTTGCGCGCAAGTTCGTAATTCATCAGGTCTCGCATGGAAAGAAAGCCCACTACCTGCGCTCCCCGCGTTACCGGGAGATGGCGGCAGTTGTGGCTCTGCATCAATTCCATGGCTTCATCCAGGCTGGCCAGTTCGTCGATCGCCACGACATCGGTGGTCATGACGTCGCGAACCGGCGTGGTTTCCACGTTCCGGTGTTCTAATACCACCCGCTTCATCAGATCCCGTTCGCTGAAAATACCCCGCAAGCTTTCGCCATTGAGAACCAGGATCGCTCCGACATGCAGTTCCGCCATCCGGCGTGCCACCGCGGCCACTGTTTCCAACTCAGCAACCTGATAGAGATCACGATTATCGACGATATCCCGAACCGAGGACATTCCGGTCACCCCCTTAATACAGGGCCAAACTATATCACAAGAGATGGCGATTTCACGCCGAAGATTCGTCCATAATAGGCAGATGGCCGAAGGTCTGCGCTTTGCATGCCAAACGGGATGTACGAAATGTTGCGAACAGCGGGGCTTCGTTTATCTGAGCGAATCCGACCTCGTCCGCATCGCCGGGTTTCTGGGCATGAAGCCATCGGCCTTCGAGAAGAAATACCTGTATCGGACGCGCAATAAGCTGCGGCTCCGCGTCCCGGAAGACGCCCAGTGTACCTTTCTTACCAACGAAGGCTGCTCCATTCATGCCGTCAAGCCGACGCAATGCCGCATTTTTCCCTTCTGGCCGGAACTGATGGACAGCAAGCAGGAATGGTTGAAGACGGCGGAGTGGTGTCCCGGCATGGGACAGGGTCCGCTGATCCAGATCGAAGCCGCCAGGGAGCAGGCCGAAGAGATGCGGGTGGCGTACCCGGGAATGTATTAAAGCGATGCGTTGGGCTGTGGTTCTGCTGCCCGGGCTCATCTTGTACGTGCTGCCTCTCACCGGATTCACCGGCCCGCAACGCCACCTGCTCGCCGTCTTCGTCGCGACGATCATTGCCCTGGTAGCGCAACCGGTGCGTATGGGCGTGTCGGTCCTGATCGCATTGACACTGCTGGCGCTCACCGGCACGCTGCCTCCGGCCAAGGTCCTGTCGGGATTCAGCAATCTCACGGTCTGGCTGGTTTTCACGGCCTTCCTGTTTTCGCGGGCTTTCACACAGACCGGATTCGGGACGCGGGTCGGCTACCTCTTTATATTGCGATTCGCCCGATCGCCGTTGAGCCTTGGATATTCGATCGCAGCGGCCGATGTCACGCTCGCCCCCTTTATCCCGTCCGATACGGCGCGCGGCGGCGGCGTGATCTACCCGATCGCGCGCAGTGTGGCCACGGATTTCGGCTCTGAGCCCGGCCCCACCGCCGGCCGTATGGGCGCCTATCTGATGCTGGTGGCCTTCCACGCCACGTATACCGCTTCGGCCATGTTCCTGACGGGAATGGCCGCCAATCCGCTGATCGCCGAGTTCGCCCTGAAGATCGCCCACGTCAACCTGACGTGGGGATCCTGGTTCGCCGGGTCAGTCCTCCCCGGAATGGTCTCGCTGATTGTGGTGCCGCAGTTGATCTATCGGCTCGCGCGTCCGGAGATCGGCGATACGGCTCCGGCGCGCGACCTGGCCCGCCGGGAGCTCAAGCGGATGGGACCGCTGCAGCGCCAGGAGAAATGGCTGATCGCGATCATGCTGTGCGTCATGGCCGGATGGGTGACCTCGCCGTGGCACGGCGTGTCCAACACCTTCGTCGCGCTCGCCGGACTCTCGGCCATCCTGCTGGCTCGCGTTCTCACGTGGGAGGATCTTCTCAACGAGCACAAAGCCTGGGACGCCCTGATCTGGTTCGCCGTACTCGTCATGATGGCCGATCAGCTCAACGAAATCGGCGTGATCAAGATTCTGTCGGTCAAGCTCTTCGGCTTGATGGGCGGCCTGTCCTGGCCGGTGCTGCTGTTCGTGCTGGTGGCGAGCTACTGCTACATTCATTACGCCTTCGCCGGCATGACGGCGCATGTGACGGCGCTGTATCCGGGATTCCTGGGGGCAGCGCTGGCGGGCGGCGTGCCACCGATGGCGGCCGCCCTGCCCTTGGCCTACTTCTCCAATTTGAACGCCGCGATGACGCACTACGGGACAGGGTCGGCGCCGGTCTACTTTGGCGCGGGCTATGTCCGGCAATCGGAGTGGTGGCGCATCGGCTTCCTCATCTCGGTGCTGAATCTGGCGATCTGGATGGGCATTGGCATGTGGTGGTGGCGCGTGGTCGGGATTATAAAGTGAGGGATACTAATGGCCATGAGGGCGAAGCTGTCGTCCGGCCTCACCGTTTTCGGCTTGTTCACCGCCGTCGGCCTGCTGCTGACCGGGTATAAGTACCTGGACTTCGCGGCCCGCGCGATCCCGATTGCCTTTGCCGTTCCTCTGCTGGAAGAACTGACGGGCGTCTGGACGGCCGCGCTGCTCTTCCCTGCCATGGTCCGCTTCGCGCGCCGGTTTCCCATCGGGCGCATTCGTAATTTCCCGGTCCACCTCGCCTGCATGACGGCTTTTTCGGTGATCCACACTTCGCTGATGTGGGGCTCGCGGACCATGGTGTTTCCATTGGTTGGACTCGGGTCTTACGACTATGGCATCATGCGGGTCCGCTTCCCCATGGAGTTCTTCAACGACGTCATCGTGTACTGGGTGATCGTCACGCTGGTTTATTTGTGGGATCGTCAGGTGCGTTCGGCGCAGCTCGAGACCAAACTGGCCGAGGCGCGGCTGCAGAACCTCCGGCTGCAATTGCAGCCGCATTTCCTATTCAATGCGTTGAATACGATTTCGTCGGTGATGTATGAAGATCCGCGCAAGGCCGACGGCATGATTTCGCGCCTCAGCGACCTGTTGCGCAGCACGTTGCAGGAATCCGACGCGCAGGAGATTCCGCTCGAACGGGAGATCCAGACGCTGGAGTTGTACCTCGACATCATGCGGCGTCGGTTCGAAGAGAAACTGGACGTGACGGTGACTGTCTCGCCGGACGTCCAGCAGGCGCTGGTTCCGCAATTACTGCTCCAGCCGCTGGTCGAAAACTCGATCCGCCACGGCATCGATCCGGCTACCAACGGGATCTCGGTCACGGTGACCGCCGAACGGCACGGCGACGATATCCGGCTGCAGGTACGCGATTCGGGGCGCGGGATCGGCACCGGAAAAGTCAAGCGAGGCACGGGCCTGTCGAACACGGCCGAGCGTCTGCGCCAACTCTACGGATCGCGCCACAAACTGGAATTGGAGAATTGCGAGGGCGGCGGGCTCCTGGTGACGGTCGCGGTCCCGTTCCACACATGATCCGCGTGCTGATCGTGGACGACGAACCGCCCGCGCGCCGCAAGGTGCGCCGCTTTCTGGAGCGCGACGGGGACATCGGAGACATCGCGGAGGCGGGATCGGGTAAGGAAGCGCTGGACGCGATCCGCACCGGACATCCTGACCTGGTGCTGCTCGATGTTCAGATGCCCGACATGGACGGGTTCGCCGTGTTGGAGCACGTGCCATCGCCGCGCGATTTTCACGTGGTCTTCCTGACTGCGCACGATGAGCATGCGCTGCGCGCGTTTGAGGCGGAGGCGCTGGATTACCTGCTGAAGCCGGTGGATCCCGATCGCTTCGAGCGCGTGCTGGATCGCGCCAAGCAGCAGTTGAGGCAGGCTCCACCGGCGAAATTTGCGCGCCGGCTGCTGCTCGAAAAGAACGGCAAGGAATTCTTCGTGCCTGTCGAGAAGCTGGATTGGGTGGAAGCCGATCGCAATTATCTCTGCCTCTACGCGGGCCAGGAGACGTACCTGCTCCGCAGCACGCTGGAGAATCTCGCGCGCCAGCTCGATCCCGACCAGTTTGCCCGCATCAGCCGCTCCGAGTTGGTGAATCTCGATCAGATTCGGGAAATGCAGCCCTGGTTCCACGGCGAACGCCGGATTGTTCTCAAGAATGGAAAAGAGCTGACATGGACTAGAAGATATAGAGTGGGATAGGCTCGGGTTTGGTTTCCCATCCGTGTTGATCTGTGTTCATCTGTGGCCAATCCCTCTTGCCCTCCGGCCGAATCCGCTGTACCAAACGAACCCAAGCCCGCGGCGCCGCCCACTACCGCGCCGCTTCAGGACGCGCGAAGTACAGACTCACAGCCCGATCGATATTGGCCCGATTCAATCGGACCGATCTACCTTCGTACTCGCTGATCGCCTTCACCAGCTTATAGATGTCGTTCGGATAGCACGCGCGCAAGTACTTAGCCCCCGCCGCCATGCAGCGTTCCCGCAGGTATTCCGAGCTCCCCGGCTCGCAGGGCACCTGATGGACCGCCGATACCCGGCGGAAAATCTCGTCGAAGACTTCTTCACTCACGTCTTCCACCAGCACCTTGGTCTGAATGCGCCGCAGAAAAGCCTCATCGGCCAGATCCGTGGGGTTCAAATTGGTCGAGAAGACCACCAGTAGTTCGAACGGCGCCTGAAACTTCATGCCCGATGCCAGAGTCAGGTAGTCCACCCGCCGGTCCAGCGGCACGATCCAGCGATTCAACAGGTCGCGCGGCGAAAGCATCTGCCGTCCGAAGTCGTCGATGATCAGCACACCGTTGTTCGCTTTCAACTGGCAGGGCGAAATGAACACGTGGGTCGACTCGTCCAGCCGCAGTTCCAGCATCGCCGCCGAGAGTTCCCCGCCCACCGTGATACACGGCCGTTCGCACACCACCCAGCGAGGGTCCAGCGTCTCTTCGCTGGAGAATACCGGCCGGTGAACTACCGGGTCGAACAGGCTGATGATGTGCCCGTCGACTTCCACCGCGTACGGCACCAGCACCGTATCGTGGTAAATCCGCAGGATGCGTTCCGCGATACTGGTCTTGCCGTTGCCCGTCCCGCCGTACAGGAATAGCGACTGGTGGCCGATCAGCGACGGGCCCAATTGGTCCAGCAGTCCGTCGGGCAGCACCAGGTCATCGAACGCCTTCCGCAGGCTCTCGCGGCTCAATTTCACTTTGGCCGCCTGCGCCTTCACGATCTCGTGATACTGCTGGATCGAAACCGGCGCCGGTCCGGCGTACTGGCAGACTTCGTTGCGCGCCGTCGCCAGCGTCCGTCCGCTGGCCGTCAGGCTGAAGCTGTAGTCGTTACCCAACATGCCCTTCACTTCCAGCAGTTGCTGCTGCCGGAACTGGTGGAACACCGTTTCCAGAATGGGGAACGAGAGCTTCAGGCTTTCGTTCAGCGCCGTGAGCGTGCCCGTGCCGTGCAGCCACAGATAGCGCAGAATCAGGTCGCTTACCAGCGCGCGAGGGATTCCAAGATCCTCGATGCGATCTGGAATCGCCGGCCGAACATCTAGTGGAGCGGTTGCCCCTTCAGAATCTTTGGTTGCGAGCATACGACGCTTGGACTATACAACAGGCCGAAAGCCCCATACCAGTAGTCCGAAGGTTAGTAGGAACCGGTTAATCGTGTCGGAAATCCGCCGCCAAAAAAACGACCGGCTACTCGAATTCCCCGAGTTGCGAGTGTGCGGAAAAAGCCCTATAGTTGTCTGTACTTAGCGTTACGGAATCCCCTCTCATGAATGCAAAAGTCTACCGCTTGGTCCTGTTACTGCTGCTGACCGTTGTGTCGGCCCTTGCACAAATCGCCGGAACCAACGTCAACATGGTTTCAGGGACCCAGTGGCCGAACGGGGACCCCTTCCTGCAGCGCCAGAACGAGCCCTCCATCGCCGTTTCCTCCCGCAATCCTCTTCACCTTCTGGGCGGCTCCAACGATTACCGCACGGTGGATTTGCCGGGCCTACCCGCCGGCGAGACGGGCGATGCCTGGCTCGGCGTCTTCAAGTCCTATGACGGCGGCAGCACCTGGAGCAGCACGCTCCATCCCGGCTGCCCGCAGAACGTTCCACAGTGCGCCGGCGCGCCCGTCCTGAAGGGCTTTGCGGCCGGAGCCGATCCCGTGGTCCGTACCGGCGCGAACGGCATGTTCTACTACGCCGGCATCGCATTCACCAGGACCTCGCCGCAGAAAAGCCAGGTCTTCCTCTCCCGCTTCATCGACAACAATAACGAAGAGAACGGCGATCCCATCAAATACATCGGCACGTCGGTGGTCACCACGGGAGACGTCAACAGCTTCGTGGATAAACCCTGGCTGGCGGTGGACATTCCGCGGACCGGCGCCGGCAAGTGCACCATCGCCTCGCCCCTGCCCTCGGGAGGAACGGCTACCCAGACCTTCCCCTCCGGCAATATCTACGTCAGCTTCACCACCTTCGCTGGTGACTCCAAGCCGCCTTCGCAAATCCAGTTCGTCCGGTCCGCCGATTGCGGCGCCACCTGGAGTAAGCCCCTCACCCTCTCCGATGCCAACGTGAACCAGGGCTCTACCATCGCCATCGACCCCGCCAGCGGCGCCGTCTATGTCGCGTGGCGGCGTTTCCAGACCAAGGACCTATTCGACGCCATCCTGGTCGCGAAATCGACCGACAGCGGCCAAACCTTCAGCGCCCCCGCCGTAATCGGCGCCATCAATCCCTTCGATCAGGGCACCACCGATTTCAGCTTCCGCACCAACGCCTATCCCACCATGGCCGTCGATGGGACCGGCCGTGTCTATGTCGCCTGGAGCGAACGCGCCACTGGCGGCCCGCAGAGCGGCGGCGATGCCCGCATCGTGCTCAGCACTTCGAAGGATGGCCAGCGCTGGTCGCAGCGTCTCCCCGTCAACGATTACGCCGGCCGTGGCCACCAGTTCATGCCGGCTATGACTTTCGGCGGCGGCAAGTTGATGGTGGTCTTTTACGATCTCCGCAACGACGCTACCACCGGATTGTTCACCCCGCTCGGCCAGGGCCAGTATTCCGAAACCAGAGCGCCCGCCGGAGACCTGGCCACCAACCCGCCCCGTCCGGAGAAGGTCTTCACGCCCTTCGTCCTCGATGCCGCACCCGCCGATCTGAACGAAGGGGGCCTCTTGCGGCGGCATACCCTCGATATTTGGGGCGCCCAGGCAGAGCCGGCCGACGCGCCGTATTTCAATGCCACACGCGTCTCCCAATACGTGTTCGGCAGCCTGCCCGGCTCTTCGCAAATTGAACAACTGCAGGTGAATCCGCCCAACTTCCCGCTCTTCTCGCAAGGCACCGTGCCATTTGCCGGCGATTATCTGGATGTTGCCGCTTCGCCCGCCATCGTGCCGGGTCCCGTCGCGGGCACGTGGAAATTCAACACCGACTCTTCACCGTCCATCGTCTTTCACGCCGTTTGGGCCGATAATCGCGACGTCAACCCGCCCGCCGACGGAGACTGGACCCATTACACGCCCCCGGTGTCCTCTTCCACTGGAGGTCTCAGCATTTTCGACCCGACCCAGGGCCAGCCGTCCTGTATCACCGGACAAGCGGGCATGCGCAACGAGAACATCTATACATCGCGCATCAGCCAGGGCCTCGTGATTGCGACACCCTCCAATTCCAAGGTGCTGGGCACCATCCAGCGGTCGTTCCCGCTGGCCGTCTACAATCAGACGAACGTCACCAAGACTTATCGTCTCTCCATCCAGAATCAGCCGCCCGGGGGCAAGGCCTCCTTCCTGCAATTCCCGGCCGAGGGCTTCAACGATCCCCTGACGGACCTCGACGTCCAGGTCGCGCCCATCTCCAGCATCTCCCGCATGGTCTACGTCACCTCGACCGATCCCGCCGCGCCCGTCCACGTCTCGGTCAGCGAGATCTCCGGGCCCGGCGCGCAAAGCCTGCTCCCTGGCGGACTGCAAGGTTCCACGGTGCTCAATCCCGATCCGCTCAATCCCGCCAACCCCGCCATCGCCAATACCGAGCTCTTCAACCCGGCCATCGCCAATCCGGCGATTGCGAATCCAGCCATTGCGAACCCGGCCATCGCCAATCCGGCCATTGCGAATCCCGCGATCGCCAACCCGGCCATCGCCAATCCGGCCATTGCCAACCTCTCGACTTCGAATGCCGCGATCGCCAACCCCGCCATCGCGAATCCCGCCATCGCGAACCCCGCCATTGCCAATCCGGCTATTGCCAACACTGCAATCACCGACGCCAATTGGGCCATCACCAATAAGGGCAACGCGACCGGCAGCTATTCCATTCACATCATTTCCAACGTGGCCCTGCCGCGCCGCATCATTCCGCAGCTCATTCTGAACAAGACGTACAACACGCCGGTCGTGGTCGGTTGCAACCTGCAGGAGCAGCCCCAGACCGTGGTCGTCACCAACATCTCCAATCCCAAGATCACGCCCAAGCAACAGCTCACGCAGACCACTCTCGGCAAGATTCTGGCCGCGGCCCTGCGCGGAGGGCCGAAGGCTATTGCCAAGCCCCACGATACGACGCCCCCCGGCGGCAGCGCCGCCAATACCGACATCACCGACAGTTCGCTGGACGATGCCACCGTCACCGTGGGCCCTGGCGAAACGCTTTATGTGACCCTGCGATTCTTCAACACCGATTCCACCCAGCCGCTGGGCTTCGACCCGGGGACCGATATCACCATCGTCATCATTTCCCAGGCTGTGGACACCGGCGATTCCGGTTCCTCCATCGCTGCCTCGCACCTGTTCGCGGCCACCAGTTCCCTGCCGGCCACCGCCGTCGGCGCCAGCTACGACACGCAATTGCTGTCGGCCGGCGGCAATTCGCCCTTCACCTGGACGCTGCTCTCCGGCAGTCTTCCGCCCGGCCTGACACTCACGTCCAGCGGCGAAATTAAGGGCCAGGTCGGCGGCCCCGGAGGCACCTACCGCTTTACCGTCCAGGTCAGCGACAGTTCCAATCCGGCGCAGCCCCCTTCCCAGGAAACTCTCCAGATTCAGGTCAGCAGCGTCGCCCTGGCCATCGCGAAACTGGCGGCCGTTGGACCCAATGGCGTCACTTCGGTGAAGTCCGGCGACACTATCACCGTTACCGCCTTAGTCGCAGATTCGGGAAGCGCGGCCAGCGCCGTCATGCCTTCAATCTCCGTTGCCGCCACCGGTTCGGCCACCGCCAGTTGCGGCGCGCCGAATCCGCTCTCGTCGAACATTTCTCAGGGTGGAGGTCAGATCTTTACGTTCACCTGCGGATCGGTTTCCGGAACCGGCACCCTTACCTTCGCCGTCTCCCTCACCGCCACCGATAGCGTACTCGGTGCGACGCTCACGGTCAGTCCGGCAACCTCCAACACCATCACCCTGCTCGGCGCGCCGCCGGCCTTGGTCGCCAGCGCTACCACCGGCGGCAGCTCTTACACCGCCGGCACTTGGACGAACCAGCCGGTGATCGTCTCCTTCACCTGCACTACCGCTAGCGGCGCACCGAGCACGAAGCAGGTCACCGTAACCAGTCCGGGAGCGAACCAGACTGTCACCACGAATTGCACCGATAGCGCGGGCAACACAACCAACGCATCCTTCAGCGGCATCGATATCGATCTCACGCCGCCCACCATTACCTATGCCGCCACTCTGAACGGGCAGCCGTACTTTGGGACGCCCACCAACCAATCCGTCGTGATCACCTTCTCCTGTACCGATTCGGGCGGCTCCGGCGTTGCCTCTTTCTCGCAGCCCGTCACCGTTGCACCGCCCGCCGCCAATCAGACCGTGACCGGCACCTGCAGCGATCTCGCGGGCAACATATCGACTGTGGTATCGGGTCCCGTGAACAGTAATGCCACGCCACCCACCCTTACCGCCGGCTATGGCGGCTACGTCCCGGGCACATGGACCAGCCAGGCTGTCACCGTGGTCTTCAACTGTGCGCCGGCTACCGGTATCTCGATCTTGTCGGTGACTCCGGCGACCACCGTCACCGTACAGGGCGCCAATCAGTTTGTCGCCGGAAGGTGTACCGATTCCGCCGGCAATGTGAGCCAGTTGAATGCCGGCCCCATCAACATCGAGACCGCCCAGCCGACCATTTCTCTGGTTTCCATACCGACTCCGGTCGGAGGTTGGTATCGCACGCCTGTCACGATTTCCTGGCTCTGTACCGACCCCATCGCGGGTCAGAGCACCATCAACCGGACGGTCTCGACCGACGGCGCCAACCAGACCGTCACCGCAACCTGCACGAATCTCGCGGGTGCTTCCGTGTCAGCCTCGCGGACGGTGAGCGTCGATACCACGCCGCCGGTGATCGCTGGATCCGCCAGTCCGGCCGCCGGAAATAACGGCTGGAACACCAGTCCCGTGGTGACCAGCTTCTCCTGTCAGGACGCTCTCTCAGGCGTCGCCACCGGTTATCCCCAGGGTGGCGCGACTATCACCGGCGACACCAACGGCACTACTGTGAACGGCACCTGCCGTGACGTTGCCGGTAATACTTCCACCGCGACCCTTGGTCCCATCCGGATCGATCGCACGCCGCCTATCCTGCAGGTGCAAAGCATCTCGCCCATTAACGGCGCCGGGTGGAGCAATGGCCCCGTGACCGTGACGTGGGCCTGCGAGGACTCCGGCTCGGGTCCGGCCACGCCCACCGTGACCGCAACGGTATCTGGCGACGGAACCAATCGCTCAGCCGCGGCGAGCTGCCAGGATGTGGCAGGCAACTCGGTGTCGGCTACGCAATCGAATATCAAGATCGATACTGTCGCGCCGTTCATCAACTTCACCTCGCCTGCGAATAACGGAAGCTATACGCTCAATCAACAGGTCGTGGTGAACTTCACTTGCTTCGACACCGGCTCCGGCATGTCCAGTTGCTCCGGTTCCGGCGGCAGCAATACGCAGGTGATCAGGATGAGCACGCCAGGTTCGGGGAGCTTCACGGTAACCGGCGTGGATCTCGCAGGCAATACGACCACCGTGACCCACACCTACAACGTGCACCAGTAACGCCGGCGGGCTTTGCCGCCGGTTCTTTGCGCGAAAAGGTACACCGTCCCTGTATTTGGCTTGCCACAACCATGGCACGCCAGTTGCTCCTTCTCACCCGGAGGGGCAATTCAATGAGCACAACAGCGTTAATCATTCTTATCGGAGTGATCGTGATTGTGGCCATCGCCGCCTGGACTTTTCTGGAGAAGCGCCGAACCACCACGCTTCGCAGCCGATTTGGTCCCGAGTACGACCACACGGTGCGCGAATACGGCAATCGTACAAAGGCCGAAAAAGCGTTGGAGAAGCGTACCGAAAGAGCGGAGCGATACCACATTCGTCCATTAAATGAATCGGAACAACACCGGTTTATGGAAGAGTGGCGCCACACGCAGGCGCGTTTCGTGGATAACCCGGCGCTCGCAATTCAAGAGGCCGACCATCTCGTCGGCGAGGTCATGACCCTGCGGGGCTACCCGATGGCAGATTTCGACCGCCGCGCCGAGGATCTGTCGGTAGACCATCCCAACGTAATCCGCAATTACCGCGCGGCTCACACGCTCGCCAACAGCGAACGCGAAGGGCACGCGTCAACGGAAGATCTGCGGCGCGCGATGGTTCACTACCGCGAACTTTTTGATGAACTGCTGGAAGCTCAACCTTCCGGCACAAGGGATAGGAGGCAAAAATGGCCACTGATCAACAATTGACGACCGCCGACCTGGCGAACACCGCCAACGGCAATGACTTCGAACAACGCGGCTCCGCCGGTGCCGCGCGCGCCATGGACGACCAACACAGCGAGCCCTTGCTCCCGCACGACTTCTCGGAGGAGATGCGCAACCGCTGGGAAGGCATCCAGACCGAGTTCGTGGACGATCCCCGCGTCTCCGTGCAGCGAGCCGATGAGCTCGTCGCTTCGGCCATTCAGAAGCTGGCCCAGAGCTTCGCCGACGAACGCGCCAAGCTTGAACAGCAATGGTCCAAGGGCAGCGATGTGAACACGGAAGACCTTCGCCAGGCCCTCCGCCGCTACCGCGCCTTCTTCCACCGCCTTCTGGCGATTTAGCGCTCCGACCGACAGCCGCTCCCTTACGCCCGCAGCCCGATACTTCGAACGGAGCCGCGACCGTAAGGGAGCGCCGGTGCTGTCCGCAGACAGGCCCTGAGCTTTGTGCGTCCACACGCAGCCGCGACCGTGTGGGTACTGCATTTTGAAGTCACACTCTGTTCAATCCGGCACCGCCGGGGGCGCTCGCTGACTTCTGTCTCCTTCTTCAGAACCGCGTCACTTCCGTGAAGTTGAAATTCCCCACCTTCATCGAAGGTGCAACGAGGTCGAACGACTCCTCGCCGGATGCACGTACCGGTGATGAGAGGGCCTCGACATTCTGCAGCATCTCGATCAGGCTCTGATTGAATCGGAAGTTGCGAACTCCCGCCGTGACGCGCCCGCCTTCCACCAGGAAGGTGCCGTCGCGCGTCATGCCCGTAAAGATCTTCTCGTAAGGATCCACCTCGCGGATATACCAGAGGCGCGTCACCAGGATGGCGCGTTCCGCTTCCGCGATCATCTCCTCAAGTGAAGTCGTTCCCCCCGCAATCACGACGTTCGCCGGCGCTTCTCCATACTCGTTGGGCAGCGGATACCCGTGGCCGGTAGCCGCGATACCGGACCGCGCAGCCGCCTGCCGGCTATACGCGATCTCCCGCACCACGCCGTTCTCCACCAGCACGAGGTCCTTGCGCGCCACGCCTTCGCCATCGAACGGCGCGCCTGCCTGCAGCGGATGCGCTACGTCGTCCCAGATCGTGATGTTGTCGCCGAAGATCTTCTTGCCCACGCGATCGTTTAGGAAGCTGCGGCCGTCGTGAATCGCCGTGCCGCTGAAATCACCGAACATCTGGCCCACCAGGTCGAGGACCGCCGCGGGCTCGAGAATCACCGTGTACCTGCCCGGCTCCAGTTCCCGCGGGCCCGCCGATTCAGCGGCCTTCCGCGCTGCCGAGTGCGCCAGCGCCACCGGGTCGAGGTCGCCATGATAACAGGCGCTGCCTTTGGCCCAGCCCGAACTGTCGGCCGCCATTGCCGTGATCGAGAATCGCGCCAGGCTCTCCGTATACCAGGCCGACACGCCATGCGAATTGAGCAGCGCGAATTTGGATTCGCCGGTCGAGTAAATGCCCGCCGCCGTCTGTTTGGCGTCCTCCACTGCGGCGATGGCTTCGGCCACCGCCAGAGCGCGCTCTTCGGGCGTCACTCGCGCCGTCGCTTCGAAGCGCCGGTAGACCTCTGTATAGTCCTCCGGCTCGGCCAGCGGTAGCAGTTCCGGATCGGCCTCGCTCAGGCGGGTCAACGCGACCGCCTCTTCCACCACGCTGCGGATCGACGCGGCATCCAGCCGGTTGGTGGACGCGCGCGCTGTCCGTCCGTCGATGACTGGGCGGATCGAGAGGTACGAAGTCCGCTCGGCGACGTTCTGCGAGATGGCGTTGTTGGCGAACCGAGTGAGAGCCTGGTCGCCGGAGGCGATGATAGCCTCGACCTCCGTTACACCCAGCGAACGCGCCGCCGCCCGGACCTGTCCGAAGATCTCTTCCGCGGCGGCTTTATCCCTCATACGCGCTCCCCACTTTGATGTTGCGGAAGCGCGAGGGGCTGGCACCGTGGCCCGTACCCATCACCTGTTCGGGTTGGCCCTTGCCGCAGTTCGGCACGCCCCACAGCGTCCAATGCTCGCGCCCGGCGATCGCAACGCAGGAGTTCCAGAACTCCGTCGAGATCCCGCTGTAGCTGGGATTCTTCAGCATGCGAACGCGCTTGCCGCGCCGGATCTCCCAGCCGATCTCGCAGCCGAATTGGAAGTTGAAACGCTTGTCGTCGATCGACCAGCTTTTGTTGGTCTCCATGTAGATGCCGTCTTCCACATCGAAGACCTCGTCCAGCGTTTGCTCGCCGGGCAGCAGGCTGACGTTCGTCATCCGGATCAGCGGCAGCCGCGCCCAGCCGTCCGCGCGCATGCAGCCGTTCGACCGCGGCGCCCCGACCGCCGCCGCCGTCTCCCGCGAAGTCATGTAACCCACGAACTGGCCGCGGCGGATGATGTCGTTGCGCTGCGCCGGCACGCCTTCATCATCGAACGCGAAGGTGCCCAGCCCCGGACCATGCTCCTCGCGTGCATCGCAGACCACGTTGACGATGTCCGAGCCGTAGCGCAAATGATTCAGCTGGTCGAGCGTGAGGAAGCTCATGCCTGCATAATTCGCTTCGCTGCCCAACACGCGATCCAGTTCGATGGGATGGCCGATCGACTCGTGAATCTGCAGCGCCAGTTGCGAACTGTCCAGGATCAGGTCGAACCGGCCCTCGGGACACCGATCCGCCGCGTGCAACGCGACCGCCTCCTGCGCGAGCCGCGGCGCCTGCGCCAGCAGATCCAGCTCCTCGACCAGCTCATAGCCTTTGAGCTGATACTGGCCGCCGAATGAGTTGGGATACGACCGCTTCTGGATCTCCCCGTCCTTGTAGCAGAGCGCGGTTGCTCCGGCGCCCGACATGTAGCGCGTCTGGTCGATCAGGCTGCCGACAGTCGACGCGAACACCTGCCGCTTTCGCTCGAAGTGCATTGCAGCCTCGGCCAGCGTAATCGCGGCATTCCGGCGGATCTCCGCATCCACCGCCAGCAGCGCGGCCAGATTGCGGTCGGCAGGAATGGAGAACGGGTCGATGCGGACCGGCGACACCCACGTAGCTTCGTACGCCTCCTCCGGCGCGAGCACGATGTCCTGCTTCTTAGCCGCGCTGCCCGAGCGGGCGATCTCCAACGCCACTGTCGCGGCGCTCTCGATGCCTTCCCTGGTCAGGTCGTCGGTCGCGGCGAAGCCCCAGCATCCCGCAGCCAGCACACGAATGCCCAGCCCCATCGATTCCGAGCTGGACATGTGCGCGGCCTTGCCGTTCTTGGTGCTCACCTCACGGTCGCGGGTTTCGATGACGCGGACATCCGCGTAAGTCACGCCGCGGCGCGCCACCAGGTCCAGAGCACGAAGAGCCAGGTCCTTCATCGCGGGGTGATCAATCCGCCGAGTTTATCCTGCTCGCCGGAACCGCTGCGTGGGAATCGGACGGAATAGGCTTCAGGGTACTTCAAGCCACTGCCCGTGTTGTACAGCACGACCTTGTCGCTGGCCTTCAGGAAGCCCGATGCCAGCAGCTTCTGCAGCGCCGACACGCAGGCCGCACCTTCGGGAGCGGCGTAAATCCCTTCGTCGGCCGCCAATTGCACACCGGCGTCCAGCATCTCGTCATCGCTCACCGCGACGGCCGTGCCGCCGCTTTCGCGAACCGCCTGCAATACCAGGAAGTCGCCCAGAGCCTTGGGTACGCGCAATCCCGCGGCCACCGTGTGGGCGTTCTCGAAGAACGTGCTGCGCGGGGCGTTCTCTTCGAAGGCCTTGACGATGGGCGCGCAGCCTTCGGCCTGTACAGCGATCATCTTCGGCCGCTTGCCGCCGATCCAGCCCAGCTTCTCCATTTCGGCGAAGGCCTTCCACATCCCGATCATGCCGACGCCGCCGCCGGTCGGGTAGAAGATAGCATCGGGCAATTCCCAGCTCATCTGCTCGGCCACTTCGTAGCCCATGGTCTTCTTGCCTTCAATGCGGTAGGGCTCCTTCAGCGTGCTGACGTCGAACCAGCCCTCCACGGGACCTCGCGTCGCGACGATCTTGCCGCAGTCGCTGATCAGCCCGTCCACCAACGTGACATTCGCGCCGTAAGCCTTGCACTCCAGGTAATTGGCCTGCGGCACATCTTTCGGCATGAAGATGTACGACTCGATGCCCGCCGCTGCCGCGTAGGCAGCCAGCGCGCTCGCCGCGTTGCCGGCGGACGGAATCGCCACCTTCTTCACGCCCAGCTCGACGCACATGGAAATGGCGCACGAGAGTCCGCGAGCCTTGAAAGACGCTGTCGGATTCATCCCTTCGTCTTTGACCCAGAGCGCATGGGACCCGAGCCGCTTGCCCAGGCGCTTGGTCTCCACCAGTGGGGTCCAGCCTTCGCCCAACGAAGTGATCGCGTCGTTCGAGGCGGGCAGCACCGGCGCGTACCGCCACATGCTGGCAGGACCATTCGGAACATCGCGCCTCAACCAGCGATGACGAATCTTATCCAGGTCGTACCGGACCAGCAAGGGTCCGCCGCAAGTGCAAAGGTTGGCAACCTGCCCAGCCTCGAACCGTGTGCCGCACAGGCTGCACTCCAAATGCGTTGCTTTGCTCATGAAATAGAAAGTCTAGCATCCGGTACGGGGTCCTATTACCCGCCCGTTACTAAACGTCATTTTCAGAACTGTGCAGACGGGGCGAGACGTGATGCAATCGGAACATGTTCGGTGCGGACGCGATTGTGCTGGCTCTGGTCGCCTTGGGCGACCTGGCCCTGCTCATCCACATGCGCCGCCGGCGATCCCGCCGCGTCCGCGTGGAACGCATGTGGCGTAGTCTGTCCCTGGCGATCTGGCGCGAAAACCAGGCTACTCCGGTTGGTGCGTTTCGCACCGAGAGGCGCTCGCCCACGCACGCGCTGTGATGGCCGCTGACTCACTCGCCCACGCGCCGCGGCTCCGATCGGCCGTTAAGCCGGTTGCTCCTGGCTAATGGAGCGGTGTTCGCCGTCAGGCAAAAGCGACTCGCTTGCTGAGGCGCGCGGCTCTGTTCGGCGCAGCACCCGCGCCGCGACTCGCTGCTGACATATCGGAGCCGGGACCGTGAGGGAGCGAGTGTTCGATTTCAGCGAACGCGACTCACTCGCCCACGCGCCCGGCGGCCGCCTACCCGAGTTGTTCCAGTTCGCCTTCCAGCAAAGCGACGTGTTCTTCCTCTTCGGCTGCCAGTTCGGAGCAAAGATCGCGCTCCAGTCCCGGTGGCAGGTCGGTAGTCAGCTTCCGGAAGTGATCGCGCGTGCGCCGCTCCATCTCGAGCGCCGCCTGGTACAGATCCACGACGCCCGAATCCGCATTCATGTGGATCCCGCGGAACAGCCAGTTGGAGAGCAATGCGTCCTCGTCGCTGCTCAGTTCGACGACGCTGCGATCCAGATGCGCGTGGTACTTTTCTTCGAGCTCGTGCAGGTGATCCAACTCGGCTTCGAAGAGCCGCTCCAGCACCGCGCGCTGATCGGCATTGGCGGCCTTATCGCGCGCCAGCTTATAAAAGTGGAACGAATTGAGCTCGAACTGGACGGCATCGCGAATCGCCTGGAAGCGCATCGAGTCGCCCAGGTTGCGGCCCGGAATCACCTCCAGGTCTCCGCCGCAGAGGAAGCACTTCCCGTACGGGATCGCGATCCCGCTGGTCAGTTTGAAGCAACTCCGGCACCGCCAGGAATAGCGGATCTGCGAACAACAGATCTCGTCTTCTTCGACGACCCTGTGACACTTCGGACAAGAGGACGGCATAACTACAGGCTCCCTGCGGACGCCAGCTCTTTGGGTGCGTCCGGCGTGCTAAGTCCCATGAATTCCAACATTCCTTTGGCGGCCCGTTTGCCTGCGCCCATGGCCAGGATGACGGTGGCGGCCCCGGTCACGATATCGCCCCCGGCGAACAAGCCCGGAATCGAGGTCATTCCGCTGTTCTCGTCGATGACGATATAGCCCCACTTATTGTTCTGCAGCCCCGGCGTGGTCTGGGCGATGATGGGGTTCGCCGTGGTGCCCAGCGCGTAGATCACAGTATCGACGTCGAGCAGGAAATCCGACCCGGCCATCGGCACAGGACGCCGGCGTCCCGAAGCATCCGGTTCGCCGAGTTCCATCTTCTGACATCGCATTCCGGTGACCCAGCCCGAGGAATCGCCCACGATCTCGACGGGCGCGGTCAGCCACAGGAACTCGATGCCCTCTTCGATCGCGTGCTCCAACTCCTCCGCGCGCGCCGGCGATTCGCGCCGCGACCGGCGGTACACGCACGTCACCGATTCCGCGCCCATGCGCAGCGCCACGCGGCATGCGTCCATCGCCGTATTGCCGGCGCCGACCACCGCCACGCGCTTACCCATGCCGACCGGCGTGTCGTAGATGGGCTGGCGATAGCCGCGCATCAGGTTCACGCGAGTCAGGAATTCGTTCGCCGAGAAGACGCCGTTGAAGGCCTCGCCCGGGATCTCCGCGAATTTGGGCGACCCGGCGCCGGTGCCGACAAAGGCGCTGTCGTAGCCCATATCGCCCAGTAACTGTGGAATGGTGAACAGCTTGCCGATGATGGTGTCCAGCCGGATCTCGACGCCCAGCCGCTTCAGGTTCTCGATCTCGGCATCGATGATCATATCGGGAAGGCGGAATTCCGGGATCCCATACTTCAGCACGCCGCCCGCGACATGCAGCGCCTCGAAGATCGTCACCTTCACGCCGTTGCGGGCCAGTTCGCCGGCGCAGGCCAGACCCGAGGGTCCCGACCCGATGATGGCGGCCCGCTTGGGTTCCGCCATTTCGACCGCGGACAGCTCTTCCCACCCGCGGCCCAGCGCGCAATCGGCCACGAACCTTTCCAGGCGGCCGATGGCGACCGGCTTCAACTTGGCGCCGACCACGCAGGTCGCCTCGCACTGCGATTCCTGCGGACAAACGCGGCCGCAGACCGCCGGCAGCGCGTTAGTCGACTTGAGGATCTGGTACGAACGCTTGATGTCCTTTTCCTGCAGCGCGGCGATGAAGCCGGGGATATCGATGCCGACCGGACATCCCGGCACGCAGCGCGGCTTCTTACACCGCAGGCAACGCTCGGCTTCGTGCAGCGCGCCCTCCAGGTCGAGTCCCAGCGCGACTTCCTTGAAATTGTGGGCACGCACTTCGGGCGGCTGATGCGGCATGGGCGACCGCTCCGGCGGGATCGTGCGGATGTTCTTCGGAACGCGCGGGCCGGGAGTCGTGGTGACCGGAACCGGAAGCTCGCAGGTGGAAACGGGAGCGCTGCCATCGGGATCGGCCTTCAGGCTGGCGAGTTTGGCGGACTCGGAGCGGAAGCGCTCCATGGCCGCCTTCTCCTCGCGCTCGAACCGCTTCTGCCGCAGCGAGAGCTCGTCGAAGTTGACCAGGTGGCCGTCGAAGTCGGCGCCATCGACGCAGGCGAACTTCATCTTGCCGCCGACCGTGACGCGGCAGGATCCGCACATGCCGGTGCCGTCCACCATGATGGAGTTGAGGCTGACGACGGTGGGCACGCCGAACGGCCGGGTGGTTTCCGAGCAGGCCTTCATCATGGGGATGGGGCCGATGGCGACCACTTCACGAACGTCCTGCTCCCGGCCCAGTATTTCGGCCAGCGCGTGTGTGACGAAGCCCTTGCGTCCGTAGCTGCCGTCGTCCGTGGCCACGATCAGCTCGTCGCTGAACTCGCGGAACTGCTCTTCCCAGAAGATCAGGTCGCGCGTGCGGAAGCCAATAATCGAGATGGTCCGGTTGCCGCGATTCTTGTATTCGCGCAGTTGCGGAAAGATGGGCGCCACGCCCAGGCCGCCGCCGACCAGCACGACCGTGCCGTCCAATTTCTGAATGTGGCTGGGAAGTCCGAGGGGGCCGATAAAGTCGAGGATGGCGTCGCCTTGCCGAAGCGACATCATCTCGTGTGTGGTCTTTCCCACCGCCTGAATGACGACCGTGACCGTACCGCGATCAATGTTGAAATCTGCAACAGTCAGCGGAATTCGTTCGCCGTGCTCGTCAATACGAGCCATTACAAAGTGTCCAGGGCGTGCTGCCCGCGCCACATCCGGCACTTGCACGTCCCAGAGAAAGGTCTGAGGACCAAATTGCAGTCTGCGGGTGATGAGAAACACTACACCCCTCCTCGAAACCCCATAGTATCAGGTTTTCGGAGTAACAGGTCGTTATGTGTCTAATTTTACCGCTGGCTGGTCAGCACAGTCTGGTTACCGTCTTCACCCCAGTGTCTAGGTTGCCGCCGCCAGTCGTGTCCGCGCGGATCACCACATGTTCCAGGCGAAGTTTCGAGAATGTACTCCCCAGGATCAGAATTCCCGTAGACTCCATCTTGATATTTCGCATCGTGAGATTGCCTACGTCGGCGGTAATGTTCGACCCCACCGCAATATTTCCTAAGCCATCGATAGTGAGATCTTGACTGGTAGTCAGGGGGCCGTATTCGCCCGAATCGAGAACATCGATTTCCCCGCCGCTTGAAGTATTCACCGCAGCACCGGAGAACGTCAGACATGGGTGGGCGCGGCTGCAATCATCGCCAGCGTTGCCATTATGAGCGACAAAGGTGCGCGGCAGTGTGGCAGCCGGCAAAGACACGGCGATGGCCGTCACTGTAGCCGGAATGCCACCACGGAATCTCCCATTTTGCTCCCGAAACCCTTCGCTTTCCCGTGTCCTCCAGCGCAGATCACGACGTACTGTTTGCCCTGCCATTCGTACGTCATCGGCGTTGCTTGCGCACTCGCGGGTAGGTCCGATGTCCAGAGTTCCTTGCCAGTGTCGGCGTCGAAAGCGCGAAGCTGTGTGTCCATCGCGGCGGCCGTGAAGACGACTCCTCCCGCCGTCGCCATGGGCCCGCCGAGGCTGACGCTGGAGAGCGGCGCTTCCCATCGCACTTTGCCGGTATTCAGATCGAAGGCAACTAATGCGCTCCAGGGTGCGGGA